>Ga0105164_10002046_pt1 | contig 12606 bp, 16 predicted proteins | sample VDWuncwatermetaG_FD_89674 | JGI IMG/M metagenome (GOLD analysis project Ga0105164, IMG submission 89674) | Wastewater microbial communities from Netherlands to study Microbial Dark Matter (Phase II) - VDW unchlorinated drinking water | ecosystem: Environmental > Aquatic > Freshwater > Drinking...
CAATATTAACTTTTAACAGTATTAGCTTTTCTGGAAACATAAGACCAAACTCCTATATAAATAGATATTCCAATAAAATACAACACCCACCCTACATTAGAATGATAAAGCTTAATAATTGCTTTAGCTCCTTCTCCAGAACCAGATGTTTCAGCGACAGACATGCCAAAAATAAAATAACTTACGATTCTTACAATATTCAAAGAATACATGTAATAGATTCCAATAAAATATCCTAAAAAAACAGATTTCGATTTCAATAAATCATCATTCAATTGCAATAAAAAAATCGAAAAAGCAGTTACAAACATTAAAATCCCTTCTAATCCACTACAAGGAGAATAGATTGAAATTTTAAAAAGTGGACAAGAAAGAGTAAGATTATTTATTATTGAAACATTGTCAAAGCCTAATAAATTAATAACACTAGAAGCCAATCTACAAGTACTAGAACATAAGTACATCCAGGCAAAATCATTTAATACAGGGTAAACTACAATAACAAATGATAGAGGTAAAAGAAATAAAAATTTAAATCGATGCTTAAATACAATATTCAAATCTATAAAATAAAATATAGAAGTAAAAAACACAAAAAATGACAACAAAAGTACAAAAAAGACACTTACATATGAAGTTAGCAAAGAAAGATCTTTTTTAATGGTTAAAGTAATGCCAATATAGAACGCTGACAAGAAAAGGTTAAGAGCAACAATTTTAAAATTTACTTTAGATAAAACGTTATTCTTCTTACTAATTTCTTGAAGTAAAAGATATAAAGCAGAAAAACCTACAAACAAATAATAAGAACTAATCTGATAAGTAATAATTGTAAAACGGCTTAATAAAAATAATTCAAGAAGAGGAACGAGAAGAATAATAATTTCTTTCATAGGATATATCTTAAACCACCCCTATTCTTTAAAGGAGAATTGTTATATTTTGTAGGGTTAACAGAGCATACATTGTATACTTAAAAAGATTATCATTTACTTATTAAGTGGGTTTTTAAAAGAAGAAAAACTTGATCTGGATTAAAATAAAATAGGAGAAAATCATGAAACTAAAGTCTCTGTTAAATTCATCACTACTAGCACTAATAATTATAAATATTCTAGCTATCCCTTCTTATGCCAGCGGTGCTGCACCAGAAATCCCAGCAGGATTTGGACCTATGATAGTAACTGGAATAGTATTAGCTACTACTGCTTTTAAAAGCTTTATCAATAAAAATTAAGTCAATCCTTAACGGGACTGACAAATGGAGTAATCAATATTCCAGGAAAATCTTGCCAGCGTGGATGAGTAAATTCTTTAAGTCCAAAATTTAGTTCTTTAAGGTTTTCCTTTACCTTATAAGTTTTAAATAGCCTATCCCAGAAAGAAAATACACTTCCATAGTTTGAATTAGTTTCAAATATTTTATCTGAATGGTGAATCCTATGCATATTAGGAGTAACAATTAAGATTTTAATAAAATCATCCAACTCATCAGGCAGCGGTAAATTAATGTGATTAAAGATCGCCACTAAAGCATACAGTATCTGATAAATCAAATACTGCTGCAGCGTTATACCAAAGAATGGGAAAATGAAAAATAAAAAAAGAACATTAGATACTAAGGTTTCACCTATATGTGTTCGAAACGCTGTACTAGCATCGACAAACAAATCAGTATGGTGAACTCTATGAAATCTCCAAAGAAATGGAACCTGGTGGGTAGCTAGGTGTAAGAAATAAGTGCCAATATCACAAATAAAAATAACAACTATAATTTCAAGAAAATATGGTAAATTCAGCTTTTCCAATAGGGAGAAATTCCATACATTGATAGGGGGAAAGTACTTAGCTAGAAAAAATATGACATATATAGAAATCATATTAAAAAACTTAACAGCAATATTTTGTGCAGCATGATGCCACCTGTCAGCTTTAAAAGTCAACCAAGGAGACTTGCCTTCTAAAAAAAACATTATTCCGAGGAATACAAATTCAAAGATTTCCTTCACAATATCTCCAAGCTCTGATAATTATAGTATAAAGAAAAGACAAAAGAATTGCATTACAGTAGTATATTCTTATGAGTGTAATTCTATCTGTCAAAAATTTAAACAAGGTTTACAAGGGTAATTTTCAAGCTTTAAATAATATTAATCTTGAAATAAATAAAGGTGAAATATTTGCACTCCTTGGACCTAATGGAGCAGGCAAAACTACTCTTATAAATATAATCTGTGGCATAGTAAATCCTAGTAATGGCGAAATCTTAGTAGATGGATATGACATCATTAAAGACTTTAGAAGAACTAGATCTTTAATCGGATTAGTTCCGCAAGAACTTGTAGGTGAAGCATTTGAAACTGTTTGGAATACAGTAAACTTTAGCCGTGGACTTTTTGGGAAACCAGTAGATCATACCTATGTAGAAAAAATCATTAAACAACTATCTCTATGGGATAAAAAAGACAGTAAAATGATGACACTTTCTGGTGGAATGAAAAGGCGTGTAATGATTGCTAAAGCTCTATCCCATGAGCCAAAGATTTTATTTTTAGATGAGCCTACTGCTGGCGTAGATGTTAGCCTTAGACAAGACATGTGGAAACAAGTACGCGCCCTTCAAGAAAGCGGAGTAACTATAATTCTAACTACTCACTATATAGAAGAGGCAGAAGAAATGGCAGATAGAATAGGAGTTATAAATAATGGTGAAATTATAATTACAGAGAACAAAAATGATTTAATGAAAAAATTAGGACGAAAACAGTTAATTTTAGAATTATACGATCCTCTACATTTCATTCCCTCATCATTATCAAAATGGACATTAGATCTGAGCAGCGATAAATCTCAATTAACTTACACCTATGACAGCATAAAAGAAAATAGCATTCCTAACTTACTTTCTGATATTTGTTCAGCAGGAATACTATTTAAAGACATTCACACAAAACAAAGTTCACTTGAAGACATATTCATCAAACTGGTTAAAAAATCATGAACTTCCACTCCATAAAATCTATTTATAATTTTGAAATGGCTCGCTGGTGGCGAACAGTAGGGCAAAGCATACTCTCTCCAGTAATTTCTACTACACTTTATTTTGTAGTTTTTGGCTCAGCCATAGGCTCACGCATTGCAGAGATTGATGGTATTAGCTATGGTTCTTTCATAGTCCCTGGTCTTGTCATGTTGGCAGTACTTACGGAAAGCATTTCAAATGCATCTTTTGGGATTTATTTCCCTAAATTCACGGGAAGTATTTATGAAGTACTTTCAGCACCTATTTCTTATATAGAAATCTTATTAGGCTATGTAGGAGCAGCTGCAAGTAAATCAATTATTTTAGGAATACTAATCTTAATGACAGCAAGTTTTTTTGTACCATTTGAAATAAAGCATCCATTTGTAATGTTATTTTTCCTAGTTTTAACATCACTTACGTTTTGTATGTTTGGATTTATCATAGGAATATGGGCAGATGGGTTTGAAAAACTACAAATTATTCCAGCACTTATTATTACTCCACTTACATTTCTAGGAGGAAGTTTTTATACTATAAATATGCTGCCACCATTTTGGCAAAAGGTTTCATTATTTAATCCTGTAGTCTATTTAATAAGTGGATTTCGCTGGAGTTTCTATGAAAAAGCTGATGTTAGCTTAAGAGTAAGCCTAATTATGGTTTCTATTTTCCTTTTAGGCTGCCTTATTCTGATTAGATGGATATTTAAGACTGGGTACAGGTTAAAAACCTAATATAAGAGAAAAAAGTTGTTAATAGTAAGCATTAATGCTAATCTTTAAATTAAGAAATTGATTTAGGGATTGATAAAAAATGAAAACATATGATCTCATAGTATGTGGTGCAGGTCCAGGTGGCTCAATAGCTGCTAGAAATGCTGCTCGACAAGGGATGAAGGTAGCTCTTATAGAGAGGGATAAACTGCCTCGTCATAAAACATGTGGTGGTGGTATACCCAGCACTGTTATAGAACATTTACAAGGATTAGATCCTAAAACTTTTGTTGAATCAGAAGTTAAATACATAAGACATACCTTAAATTTCACTGATAAAGCAACAACAGCAATCAACCTACCAGGTAGTGATAATGATCTGTCTATTTGGATGGTTAGACGAAGTGTTTTTGATAATGCACTAGCAATGCAAGCAGTTAAAGCCGGGGTAGATTTAATTGAAGAGACAACAGTTTCATCTATTAAAAGAAAAGATAGTGAAGTTGAACTACATGCGAAACAAAACAATAATAGAGAAGATTTTATAGCAAAATCAAGATTTCTAATTGGAGCAGATGGTGCTAAAGGACAAGTTTCAAAAGCTGCTGGGTTAAGGACTAACCGTAAAAATGTAACTGCAATAGAAATAGAATACCCATATAATTGGGAAGAGAGAAATCAAGACTTAAAACAAGATGTAATGCACCTTGAATACGGAGCAATACCTGGAGGATATGCCTGGGTATTTCCAAAAAAGGATCACTTAAATATTGGAGGCGGAATTATTAATAGCGGATTTTTAAGACCTGGTCAAAATAAAAAAGAAATTATTCACAATGCTATATCAGGGTATTTAAGATATTTAGAAATACCACACAGTGAAGATGAATTAACTTATTTTTCACATCCAATTCCAGTATGGAATGGACGAGAGCCATTACAGACTGATGATAAAAGAATTTTACTCATAGGTGATGCAGCAGGTCTAGTAAATCCATACCTAGGGGATGGTATTTCGCATGCAATCACCAGTGGAGCTATAGCTGCAGAATGCATAAGCAATGACACCGTGGAACAATATACAGACAAAATTTACGACAAATTGGGATTACATTTTAATGCATCACGAAGAATAGCAAATATATTTTACAGATTTCCAAGAGCACTATACCCTTTAGTCAAACGTCCTAGATCAGCACATCATGCAATGGAAATACTTTGTGGGAATACACCAAAGTTATCAAATTCAGTATCTCAATCTGTATTTAATTGGATGTTTGGATTTAAATAGAAAGTTAAAAAAATCTAAATAAATATTATGAAGAAGGTAGGCATTCAGGGTCTTTACCAAGACTAGAGTGGGTTTATTAAATAAAGTCTTTATTTTTTACGTATAAATTCTAAATATGCAACTAGATCAATAGCTTCACTTTCAGTGATAGGTTTATCCTTGTAAACTGTTTTCATAACTAGCCAGTGTGAATTTACAAGGGATGCAATAAGCTTAGCTTTTGAAATATCTTTTACAGCCTCATCTAATGGCGGTCCAAGCTTTTCACGTTCCCAAGAAGTAGCTTCTTTAAGGTTATGGCAATAAACACATGCTTGTCCACCATTTTTAAATGTTTTATCTCCAAAATATAAATCTTTTCCAGTTTTAATTTCTGGCGAATTAAAATCATCACCAAATCCATTTTTTGGCTTGATTTTTAAAGTTTTAAGACCAGCTCCCATAGAAAATGACTGTAGAGTTTGTACAGTAAAAAAACATAAAATAATTACAGTAGTAAAAAATAACGATTTAAAAGGATTTTTTAATTTCATACAAATTATTATGACATAAAACAAACTTTAATCATAATTATCTGTAAAGAATAATAAAATGAGATAAAATCAATCTTTGCAACCATATAGTCAAAACCAAGGGAGAACATCGTGATTAAAAAAAGTTTTATTTGTTTATCTTTAATTGTTTTCTTTTTAGCTAGCATTAACTCAGCCTTTTCATCCGTTAGCTCTCAGCTTTGCTCAGCTGCCACAAATACTTGTGTATCAAACATCACTAATGATGAAACTGTTAAAGATGAAGCACTCCTTCAGGCTTGTAAGGATTGTTGTAGCCATGCAGGAGATAATGCTCCAGCATCTATTAAAAAGACCTATAAAGGCTGCATACCTAGATGTAGCAAGAGTTGTGTAAAAGCGTATAATAAAGCTATTAAGAATTAAAAGAGTAAGGGAAATATAATGTCGAATATTTATGCTATGGATCATATAGTTCTTAATGTAGTTGACATGGATAAGATTTTTAATTTTTATATCAATATACTAGGACTAAAAGTAGAACGATTAGAAGAATTCAAAGAAGGAAAAGTAAAGTTTCCATCATTGAGAATCTCTCCTGATACGTTAATTGATTTATTCCCTTCAAATGAAACCACTCCTAATTTAGATTTAAATCACTTTTGTTTAGTAACAAAAAAAAAAAAAAAGGATTTGAAGACTTTATAAAACATCTAGAGAACAATAAAATAACAATTGAAGAGAGAACATCTAAAAACTGGGACGCACGTGGAAATGGAATATCAATTTATATTAGAGACCCAGAAAACAGATTAGTTGAAGTCAGGTGTTACGAATAGCGTGTTTTTATCAATTTTTCATAGCATTTAAGACTCCAAGCTGATTGATCAGCAGAGATAGCTAGAGATTCTCATCCCAGCACATGATTTTTGCCATGATCGTTTAAAACATTAGAATTAATTAATCTTTTTACCTTGATTAAGAAATCTTTATCTTGCTACATTAAAAATGTAAAGAAATTTTATGAACCATATTTCTCCAAATAGGTTAGCCATAGCAACTGCTTTTATAGAAGCTAATCATTTTGATATACAAGGAAACCCATTTATTCCTTGCGAGTTAGTAACTGATATCGAACCAGAAGAGAAGAAAAAATTATTGGAAGAAAGCGTTGGCAGAGCACTAGTTAAAATGTCTACTAAATCAAACAACCCTGAAACAATCTTATTAGTAAGATTAAATTCTTTGTATTTAAGCAGCAATCTTCAACCTACAGAAGAACACATTAAAAAGCTTGGAGTCCTTGAGCTAGGTTATGTTCTAGCAGAAAATCTTTGTATTTGGGGAGATGTTCAAACTGACTATTTAGATATAGACAAACTAAAAGATTCCTACAAAACAATTTATGACTCAGAGTATTCTAAAATTAGGATTCCAAGCACTCCATATCCTAAAACTGAAGATCCAAACACCTTCTCTAATCCAGAATCTGAAAAAATAGAAGTATTAATTGACGACTCTACTGGCGGATTCATACATCATCAAAATCACTCAAGATTAACTAGCGACGTGGGAGATTTTAATTCTTTTATGAAAAGGGTGGTGGGTGGAGTACATGATAGATATTCGATAAATGTTAATGTAACTCAAGAACTAATAAATGAGCTAGATAAATTTTTACTTAATAATTTCGGTGCTTTTAAATTCAGTAAGAAACCCCACAAAAGACATGATTCAATTACTTATTACTGCGATGCCCCCTTAAGTAAAGAACAAGAAATAAGACTGGCAACAATAATTCAACCTTATGCAAGAGGTGATAGTTTATATGGAAAAAAAATCGGCGCTAAAGAAAAGAAATTTGTCGGAATCAGAAAAGAAGTAAGCCCTCCATATAGAAGCGTACAAGCTCTAAGAGAAGTATGCAGAAAACTTGACTCAGTAATTTTGTTAGCATTAGAAAAAGAGTTTGAAGATGACAATATGAGTACAGGACAATTTGTAGCAGCTTCAAAGATGGTTACACTTATTAGAAGTGGATTACCAGTAGAACTTTTTTAAGAGAAAATTCTGAAAAGGTAGTTTTGAGAAGCTCAACTACCTATTAGTTGCCTGAGCTTGTCGAAGGCAACTGTTCTGATAATTATTGATGTAACCCACGGTTAGTAAGTTTTTAGATACTTGGTGTATAGTAGTAAATAATGAAAACTAATGAGCTAAATAAGGGCGAAATTATAATTTATAAAACCAAAGAGGGTAAAACATCTTTGGATGTAAAACTTGACAAGGAAACTGTATGGTTAAGCATTAATCAAATGACTGAACTTTTCGGAAGAGATAAATCTGTAATATCCAGACATATTAAAAATGTCTTAGAAACAAAGGAATTAACCGAAGATTCAACTGTTGCATTTTTTGCAATAGTTCAAAAAGAAGGTAAAAGGCTTATAGAAAGAGAAATTGAGTACTATAACCTAGATATGATTATTTCAGTAGGCAATCAGACTTATTTGGGAATGAAAGAGATGAATCTTTTGAAGGAATAGTAGGTAACCTATATCAAACTTTTGGTGGTGAGGATCTATATCCAAGCATAGAAGACAAAGCATCTCATTTACTTTATTTCATAATAAAAGACCATCCATTCACAGATGGAAATAAGCGTATTGGTGCATTTTTATTTATTTTATTTTTATCAAATAATGGCTATCTATTCAAATCCAATGGTGAAAGAAAGATAAACGACAACGCTCTTGTAGCTCTAGCCCTTTTAATAGCAGAAAGTAACCCTAAACAAAAAGATACTATGATTAAGCTAGTGATGAACTTTTTGAATGGTTGATTATGTTTCTCCTTGATTATTACGCAACAACTCAGATCTCACATTAATAACACCATAAATCTGATCAAAAATCTTTGATTCTAAACCTTCGTTCTTGAGCTCATCCTTCAATGCTATTGCAGCATTAACACATAATTTTGATTGTGAATCAATAATTTTTTCTATATTTTTTTTAGCAGCACTTGTATCTTCAACAATCCTATACCAATGTCTTATATAAACATGTTCAGGATCATATCTCCCACCTATTTTCATAGCCATTTCTTTTGCTAGATTTGGATAAACTGCAGTAGAGAAAAGATCATAAGCAGGAGCAAAATAAATCTTATTTTCACTATATAAAAGTGAAGAGTTTTTACCATGTGCATCAGAGTTACCTATTATATAGTTAAAAATAATTCTCCGTAAAAATTCAAGTTGATCTTTTGCTGGCTGAAAAGAGAATTTTTGCAAAACCTCCTGGCATTTAGCAATACTTGGTCCACCTTCTTTTTCATATTTCATTTCAGGCATTATACTCAGGGCTTGGCAAAAGTCTTCTTGATGAAGGCGTTTTACCCCCTCTACATCATTTCTTACCCGATCATATCGTTCTACTAAAAAGTAAGGTATATTACCTGATTTTTTAACTTCAACTTTAGGAACTGTTATACCAGCATGCTCTGCAAGTCTCATACAGAACAATTCATTGTAAACGCTGTCTTCTGCTCCTTCTATAAGTGGTTTTAAAATATGAGTTGTTGGACTCGTACCTTTAACTAAAGCGACTTTCCCATCTACTAAACTAACTGGGATTTTATCTTGTGCACCTGCAAGTGAAAGTCTTACACCATGTTCACCAGCAAGCAGAGGTTTTCTTTTTAAAAGATTTAAAATCTCACATAGTTTTTCATCACTTAAAATCTCAAATTCGCTTTCTAAATCTGAAGGTGGCTTTTCCCCTTTAGGATATAAGCTAAGCGCCCCAGCACATTCGCCTCCAATAATTTCAAGTAATGCAAAAGGATTTTTTTCAGATACTCCCAGGTATTTAGCAAGCTTGTGCTTAGCTAATTCATCTGGAAGTAATCCAGAAAAAAATGACTTTACCACTTTTCCTTTATATGGCTTTTCTTGAAGTGGCATAGAAACAGAAATTGCTAAATGATTATTGTCCAGATAGTTACTATCATAGGAAAAAGACAAATCCCCGGAATCATCTTGAATTAATTCCCCAGCATAAATATCATATAAATAAACATCAAGCATTCTATTCATTTAGTACTACGCACTTCTAGTTTAATGTTTATACCAAGCATTGAAATAACTGACATTGACTTCCCCAAATGACATGATTCTTTTCCTTTTTCTAGCTCACGAATAAAACGTACCCCGACACCACTAGTACTAGCAAGTTCTTCTTGAGTAAGTCCCTGCTCCTTTCGTTTTTCACGAATAATCATTCCAAGCTCTTTTGTATTAGATATAGTTTTCATAAATAAACCCGATCGGGACAATTCCATTGTAAATATACCATGGATCTGTAGATTTAAACCCGATCAGGTCTATAGTTCAATAAATAAGCATTAAAAACATATAATCATACCGATCGGGATTATTAAACATTTTTAATTTTATAAAATAGCTATATTTTAGATGGTAATAGCAACAATCCAAGTCATATTAGACGACCCAACTTTCACGTTTAAAATCCTTTACTCACTGGGTTTAGGGATAGAAATTTAAACTACTCCTTCTAATACAACTTCGAGATTTTTAGATTCTTGTTCATTTGGCTCTTGCTCATCAAATAGTTTGTCAGGGAAATGGCTATCTGCAATTTTAAAGCGAAGTTTTCCATCAGAACCTTTAACTTTATATTTTTCTCTTTTTAATCTGGCTGCCGAAATCCACTTATGGGGGCATACGTATTTTAATATTAACTTAACTGAACACTCTGCAGAGTTATATTTTAGTGAGGACACTGTAATAAATAGAGGAATCTTAAATAAAGCCGAAGAAATCTTGTGCTGAAAGGCACTAAGATTTTAACAGAGTATTCTAACAGTTGAGAATACTATTAATTACTTTAGTAATAGTTGTGAGGCTTTATATAAAATGATTATAGGTGGATTTACAGTTAAAGCACTCAAATCTAGCCAAATCTAAGCACTTAACAACCATTTAACAAGAAAGGGTATAATATTAGTAAGTTATATATTTATATAATTTACTAATATGAAATATTTAGCCTTCAAACACAAAATTGAACAATTTCCTGTTTTTTCTTCAGGATTAATCTCTTCATTGGTAGAAGATACAAATACCTTAAAAGTACAATTAGCTAACTGGAAGAAAAAAGGATTAATTACTCAACCACGAAAAGGACTCTATGTGTTAGGGAAAGAGTTTAGAAAAATTGAACCTTCTTTATTTTATCTAGCAAATCAAATGTACATTCCATCATATGTAAGCTTAGAATCAGCACTTAGATTCTATGGACTAATCCCTGAGTTTGTAGCACAAATCACTTCTGTAACTGCTAGAAATACTAGTAAATTTCAAAACGAATTCGGTGATTTTTCATATCAGCATTTAAAACCAGAATGTTTTTCTGGCTTCACAGCATTGAAAGATGAAAACAATTTAAATATTCTAATTGCCAGTCCAGAAAAAGCAGTTGTAGACTTCTTATATTTTAATCTTTCAAGATTTAATTCTGTGGAACATGATATTTTTGAGGAGTCTTACAGATTTCAAAACTGTAGCAAATTAAGCAAAGGTAAAATGAAGTTATTTGCAAAATCATTTCATTCGATGAAATTAAGTTTTATTTGTGACTTATTCATCAAAGAGGTTGTCAAATGAAAGACTTTATAAAAAAAGAATTAGATAAGCAAACACAATCACAGTTTAAAAAACTTGCACTTGCTGAGATCTTACAACATCTAATACTTCAAAGTCTTTATAAACAAAACGCTTTTAAATATCTTACATTTACAGGTGGAACAGCTTTAAGACTTCTCTATAATACAGGAAGGTTCTCCGAGGATTTAGATTTTTCACTCACAAAAAAAGAAGATATAAAGCTTACCGAATTAATTTCTAAGACTCAAAAAGATCTTTTACTTTCAGGAATAGAATTTAAACCTCACACAAAAGATAATAAAATAGTTTTCAAGTCAGACTTTCGCTTTCCTAATATTTTAAAGGAATTTAATCTAGCACCAAAGCCAGAGCAAAATCTAACCATTAAATTTGAAGTCGACAGAAATCCACCCAAAGGAGGAGTGAAAGAAATAATGCTTATCGCTACGCCTGTTTCATATTCCGTATCCATTTTTAATTTGCCTTCATTATTCGCTACAAAGCTACATGCTGTATTCTATAGATCACATTTAAAAGGCAGAGATTATTATGATCTTATGTGGTACCTAGGAAAACAAGTAAAACCTAACCTTAAGTTACTTAATAATGCTAAAAAGCAAACACACATTGATGATGAGGACTTTACAGAAAAAAACTTAAAAAAAAGATTGATTAAACGTTTAGATTCCATTGATTTCAAGAAAGCAAAAAGCGATGTTGAACGACTTATTATAAATAGAGAAGAACTTGATTTCTTAAAGGTTGACTCTCTTAAGAGCTTGCTTAGGGCGTATTAAAGTATGTTTATTCAAATCAATGTGCACAAAGCTAAAGTTTTGCCTTCCGAATAGCGTGACATCAGTGAAACAGTATTAATCTTCTAAACTGGCGGGGCGGGCTGGACACTTATCCCTGTCCACCGAAAATGAAATGTAGGTGGAGAACCTTTTTAAGGGAGAATCCTGAGAAGGTAGTTAGGGTTTTAAGAATGCTTGGAATGGCAGCTTAAAAGATTCGACAAAATATAACCCAGGGTTACAGAAGTTTTTAGACACTTGGTGTATAGTAGTAAATCATGAAAACTAATGAGTTAAATAAGGGTGAAATTGTAATTTATAAAACTAAAGGTGGGAAAACATCTTTAGAAGTTAAGCTTGAAAAAGATACTGTATGGCTTAGCCAGAAACAAATGGCTGAGCTTTTTGAAGTCAAAAATCCTGCAATATCTAAACATATAAAAAATATCTATACAGAGAAAGAATTAGAGAAGATTTCAACTGTTTCCATTTTGGAAATAGTTCAAAAAGAAGGTAAAAGGCTTATAGAAAGAGAAATTGAGTACTATAACCTAGATATGATTATTTCAGTAGGCAATC
>Ga0105164_10002047_pt1 | contig 12601 bp, 9 predicted proteins | sample VDWuncwatermetaG_FD_89674 | JGI IMG/M metagenome (GOLD analysis project Ga0105164, IMG submission 89674) | Wastewater microbial communities from Netherlands to study Microbial Dark Matter (Phase II) - VDW unchlorinated drinking water | ecosystem: Environmental > Aquatic > Freshwater > Drinking...
GGACTCGTACGTGGTCGAGATCCCGGCGGGCGGCACGCTGAACGGGGAACGACATCTGTTCGAGGAGCTCACCTACGTCCTCTCGGGCCGCGGCACGACGGAGGTGTGGCAGGAGGACGGCGACCCGCGGCGCACGCTGGAGTGGCAGCGCGGATCGGTCTTCGCGATGCCGCTGAACGCGGCCCACCGCCATCACAACACCAGCGGCAAGGAGCCGGCGCGGCTCTACGCGGTCACGTCGCTGCCGAAGATGCTGAACCTCGTGCGCGACCGCGACTTCATCTTCAAGAACCCGTGGCGCTTCCGCGAGCGCTTCGACGCGCAGAGCGAGTACTTCACCGACCCGGGGCAGGATCTCGGCCAGCGGCAGTGGAAGACGAACTTCATCCCGGACGTGCGCAGCTTCGAGCTCAAGACGTGGGCGGCGCGCGGCGGCAAGGGAACGAACCGCATGTTCTCGCTCGCGTCCAGCGCGATGGCCGCGCACATCAGCCAGTTCTCCGTCGGGACGTACAAGAAGGCGCACCGGCACGGCGCCGGCGCGCACGTGATCATCCTCAACGGCACCGGCTACTCGCTGCTGTGGGAGGAGGGCCAGCCGCGGCGCAAGATCCCGTGGCGCGAGGGATCGGTGCTCTCGCCCGCGGACAAGGAGTTCCACCAGCACTTCAACACCGGCGGCGACCCCGCCCGCTACCTCGCGTTCCGCTGGAACAACGCCGAGTTCCCGATCGAGGGCTTCGACCACTACACGCGGCGGATGGAGGGCGGCGACCAGATCGAGTACGAGAACGAGGACCCCAGGGTCCGCGAAGAGTACGAGGCGGAGCTGCGCGGGGCGGGCGTCCGCAGCCTGATGGACGAGGTCGCCCCGAGACAGCCCGCGCGGGCCTGACCGGCCACCCGATCGACAGCCCCGACGTCATCGTCCTGCGCAGCGTCGGGATCGACGTCGGGTCGTCGACCACGCACCTCGTGTTCTCGCGCCTCGTGCTCGAGCGCCAGGGCGCGCGCCTCTCGAGCGCGTACGAGGTGGTCGATCGCGAGATCCTCCATCGCTCGCCGATCCTCCTCACGCCGTACTACGAAGTAGCAGGCCGCAGGAACGCCAGTTCCGAGTCCTACTACGAAGTAGCAGGCCGCAGGAACGCCAGTTCCGAGTCCTACAGCGCCGCGACCGAGATCGACACCGCCGCGCTCGAGGCGTTCTTCTCGCGCGCCTACGCCGACGCGGGCGTCGCGCGCGACGACGTCGACACCGGCGCGCTCATCGTCACCGGGAACGCGGCGAACAAGGAGAACGCGCACGCGATCGCGGACCTGTTCGCCGCTGAGGCCGGCCGATTCGTGTGCGCGACCGCGGGCCCGCACCTCGAGGCGCTGCTCGCGGCCCACGGGTCCGGCGCCGTCGCGCGTTCGCGCGGCCGGACGCTGCTCGGCGTCGACATTGGAGGCGGGACGACGAAGCTCGCCGTCGTGCGCGACGGGCGCGTCGTCGCGACCGCCGCGCTCGCGATCGGAGCGCGCCTGGTCGCCTTTGGCCCCGACGGCGCGGTGAGCCAGATCGAGGATGGCGCGCGGCTCGTGGCGAAGCGCGCGGGCATCGTGCTGCGGCTCGGCGCGCCCGTCGACCGCCCGGCGCTCGCCGACGCGCTCGCCGACGCGCTCGCGTCCGTGCTCGAGAGCGGGCGCTTCGAGGGTCTCGCGCGCGAGCTGCTCGTCACGGAGGAAATCGAGCTCCCGCGCGTGGACGTGCTAATCGTCTCGGGCGGCGTCGCGGAGTACGTGTACGGACGCGAGAGCGCCGACTTCGGCGATCTCGGTCCGCTGCTCGGGACGGCCATCGGCGAGCGACTCGCCCGGACGGGGATGCCGCCGCTCGAGCGTGGCGACGAGGGGATCCGCGCGACGGTGATCGGGGCGGGCCAGTACACCGTGCAGCTCAGCGGCAGCACGGTGTTCCTCTCGCGCCCGGATCTGCTCCCGCTGCGCGACCTCGCCGTGACGCGCCTCGCGTTCGACGGCGAGAGCGCTTCCGGCGTGGCGGCCGCGGTGTCCGGCGTGCTCGAACGCCTGCGCCGGGATCGCGGCGAGCGGCCGGTCGCGCTCGCGCTGAGCGCGCGCATCGAGCCGTCCTATACGCGTCTGCGCGAGCTCGCCGCCGGCATCGCCGAAGGCACGGCGGGCCTGTCGCTCGAGCAGCCACTTGTCCTGGTCTTCGACACCGACCTCGGACGCTCGGTCGGCGCCATCCTCCACGAGGAGCTCTTGCCGGAGCGTGCCATCATCGCCATCGATGAGGTCCGTCTCTCGGACTTCGACTACATCGACGTGGGAAGCGAGGTCGAGCGCGACGGGGCGGTCCCCGTCGTCGTGAAGACGCTCGTGTTCCACACCGCGCCGGGGGGATGACGCGATGAAGCTTCTGCGCACGCGTGTCGCGATCGTGGTGATGCTCGCCGCGCTCCTGGCGTCGGCGTGTTCGGCAGCACCCGTCGGACCGAGCGCACCGGCGGCGACCGCGGCGGCGGATGACGATCCCGCGTGGAAGGCGCTCATCGACGCCGCCAAGGCGGAGGGCAAGCTCGTCATCTCCGGGCCGCCCACGACGGAGACGCGCCAGCAGCTCCCCAAGCGCTTCAAGGAGCGCTTCGGGATCGACATGGAGTACATCGCGCTTGGCTCCACGGCGGACCTGCTCGTGAAGGTCGAGGCGGAGCGCAAGGCCGGCCTCTACACGATCGACAACGCGCTCGGCGGCGCGCAGAGCATGTACACGGTCGCGTACCCCAACGGCTTCCTCGCGCCGATCAAGCCGATCCTCATCAACCGCGAAGCGACGGACGGCTCGAAATGGACAGGCGGCAAGGTCTGGTACATGGACCCCAAGGGCGACACCATCGTCCGGCTCGGCAACTACGCGACGACGCTGATCATCGTGAACACGAAGTACGTGGACGCCTCGCAGATCAAGAGCTGGAAGGATCTCCTCCGGCCCGAGTTCAAGGGCAAGATCGCCGCGTTCGACCCCGTGCGCGCGGGGACGGGCTGGGAGACGTCCAACTACCTGTGGAAGACCTTCGGCGACGATTTCGTGAAGAAGCTGTACGTCGACCAGCAGCCCGGCATCAGCGGCGACCCGAGCCAGCTCGCCGACTGGAACGCGCGCGGGCAGTACCCCATCACGATCGCGCTGCGCGCGGACCAGATCGAGATGCTCAAGACGCAGGGGTTCCCCATCACCGTGGTCTCGGGGCTCCCCGACGGTCCGGGGACCGTCACCTCGGGCTCGGGTCTCCTCGTGATGTTCGACCGCGCGCCGCACCCGAAGGCCGCCGCGCTGTTCGCGAACTGGATGGCGATGCGCGAGGGCCAGGAGGTCTGGCACGGCTCGCAGAAGACGCTGAGCGCGCGAACCGACGTCGACAACTCGGCCTGGGCGTCCGAGTACTCGTACCCCAAGAAGGGCCTCGAGTACTTCGACGCGTACGGCTGGGACTACACGCTCGACAGCCGCAACCCGAAGGAGCTGGAGAAGCTCAAGAAGCTGCTCGGGAAATAGCGACCGTGAAGGCCGAGATCGTCGAGAGCGCCGAGCGGCTACAGGCGGTCAACACCTACGCGGAGTTCCAGCGGCGGGAGGGGATCCCCGTCTTGCGCGGCTTCGCCATCGACGATCTCGACACGGTCGAGCTCGGCCATTGGCGGCGCACGGGGGGCCGTGGCACCTTCATCGACCTCGATGGGACCGGGGGGACGAACGGCGCGTACGTGTGCGAGATCGCCCCCGGCCGGAGCCTGGAACCCGAGCGCCACCTCTACGAGGAGACGGTCTACGTGCTGTCCGGCAACGGCACGGCCTCGGTCTGGTACGACGGAGGGGAGCCGGTCTCGTTCGAGTGGGGTCCCGGAAGCCTCTTCGCGATCCCGCTGAACGCCTGGCACCGCCTGCACAACGTGGCGGGCACGCGCCCCGCCCGGTTCCTCGCCGTCACGAGCGCGCCGCTCGTCATGAACCTTTTCCACGACGCCGATTTCGTGTTCGACGCTCCCCTGGCCTTCCCCGACCGTTTCGGCGGCGAGCCGACGTACTTCAACGCGAAGGGCACGCTCTACTCGGGCCGCATCCTCGAGACGAACTTCGTCCCCGACGTCCGCGCGCTCGAGCTGTACCGCAATCCCGCGCGAGGCACGGGCAAGGGCGTGCGCTTCGAGCTCGCGAGCAACACCACGCATGCGCACGTCGCCGAGTTCCCGGTCGGGACGTACAAGAAGGCGCACTTCCACGGGCCCGGCGCGCACGTCGTCCTCCTGCGCGGCACCGGATTCTCGCTGCTCTGGCCGCGGGGCGGCACGCCCACGCGCTCCGACTGGAAGCCCGGGAGCATGTTCGTGCCGCCGCAGGGGTGGTTCCACCAGCACTTCAACACCGGCGCCGAGCCCGCGCGGTACCTGGCGCTGCGGTGGGGCAGCGTGAAGTGGGATCTCGGCGGCGCGCTCGGCTGGACCACGGGGCATTCCTACGACGTCGAGGGCGCGCAGATCGAGTACGCCGACGAGGATCCGGAGATCCACCGCGCGTACGAGGCGGAGCTCTCGCTGTCCGGAGCGACCTGCCGCATGCGCTCGGTGATCGCGCAGTGCACCGGTATCCGCGGCGAGGACGCCGTCGATCCGCGAACGGGGTTGCGGGCGCAGGCGTGACCGCCCCGCGACGACCGGGCGTGGGTGAGAGGGACGAGGCCATGCCGGCGGTGATCTTCGACCAAGTGACCAAGGAGTTCGCCGGCGGCGCCGTGCGCGCGGTGGACCGCGTGAGCTTCGAGGTCCACGAGGGCGAGCTGCTCGTGCTGCTCGGCCCCAGCGGCTGCGGCAAGACGACCAGCCTTCGGATGATCGCGGGCCTCGAAGAGCCCGATGAGGGCGAGGTCACGATCGATGGGACGCTCGTGAGCTCCCCCACGCGCAACGTCTTCGTGCCGACCGAGAGGCGCGGCATCGGCATGGTCTTCCAGAGCTACGCGATCTGGCCGCACATGACCGTCTTCGAGAACGTCGCCTTCCCGCTGCGCGCGCGCCGCGCGCGCCGCGCGGCCATCGCGGACAAGGTGGAGGGGGCGCTCGCGCTCGTGGGCCTGGAGGGATTCGCCCAGCGTTCCGCGACGCAGCTGTCGGGCGGCCAGCAGCAGCGGGTCGCGCTGGCGCGGGCGCTCGTGTTCGAGCCTCGGCTGCTCCTGCTGGACGAGCCACTCAGCAACCTCGACGCGAAGCTGCGCGTCCGCATGCGGACCGAGCTGAAGGAGCTGCAGCGCAGGACCGGCATCACGAGCGTGTTCGTGACGCACGACCAGGCCGAGAGCATGGCGCTGGCGGACCGCGTCGTCGTCATGCGACAGGGACACGTGGAGCAGATCGGGACGCCCGAAGAGATCTACGAGGCGCCGGCCACGCGGTTCGTCAGCGAGTTTGTCGGGTCGATCAACTTCCTGCCCGCCGAGGTCTCGCGCGAGCTCGCGCCGGACGGCATCGTATCGCTGCGGTTCGGGGACGGCTCGCGCGCGATCTCGTGCGAGTGGCGCGGCGCCGCCGCGCCCGCGGTCGGCCAGCAGATGCTCGTCTCGGTCCGGCCCGAGAACCTGACCTTGCGGCCCGGCCCTTCGCCCGACCACGAGAACGTCTGGGACTGCGTCGTCCGCTCCGCCGTCTACTACGGCGATCATCGTGAGTACGAGGTCGCGGTCGACGATCGGATCTTCAAGGTGAGCGCGCCGGCGCGTACCGCGGTGGAGCCGGGCGAGCGCGCGTACCTGGCCTGCCGCGCGGCCGACGTCTTCGTCGTGCGCGAGTAGGAGCGGAACGGTGACCGGCACGTCGCCGACGGAAGCGGGCCTCGCGGCACCCGCGAGCTTCGCCCTCCCCGTTCGGCGCCGAGCCCTGCGGCACCGCGTGCGGATGACACCGGGATTCGTCGCGGCGGCCGGCGTCGCGCTGTTCACCGGCGCGCTCGTGCTCTATCCGGTCGGGATGCTCCTCTTCGGCAGCTTCTGGACGAGCCGGCCCGGCCTGCCCGGTCAGCTCACGCTCGACAACTACGTCAGCGCCTACACCAGCGGCGATACCTACAAGCTCTTCGCGACCACGGTGCTGCTCATGGGCGTCAAGACGCTCGTCGCCGCGGCGCTGGCCCTGGCGCTGGCGTGGATCGTCACGCGCACCGACACTCCGTTCCGTCGCGCGCTCGAGGTCCTGATCATCACGCCGTACTTCGTTCCGGGCATCCTCGAGGCGATCGGCTGGATCCTGCTGCTGAGCCCGCGCACGGGCGCCATCAACGTCGCGGCGCGGCAGATCTTCGGGCTGAGCGACGCCCCGTTCGACGTCTACAGCATCGGCGGGATGCTCTGGGTCATGGCGCTGGGCTCGGTCTCGTTCATGTTCCTGCTCATCACGAGCGCGCTCCGGAGCATGGACGCGTCACTCGAGGAGGCGGCTCGCGCCTCGGGCGCGGGAGCGATGCGGACGGCGCTGACCGTGACGCTGCCGCTCATCGCGCCCTCGGTGCTGGCGATCATGATGCTGAGCTTCATCCGGGCGGTGGAGTCCTTCGAGGTCCCGGTGCTCCTCGGCACGCGCGCGGGGATCTTCGTGTTCACCAACAAGATCTATTCGGCGATCCAGGACTATCCCGTGAACTACTGGCTCTCGACCGCGCTCGGGGCGAGCTTCATCCCGCTCACGCTGGGACTCGTCCTCGTCCAGAACCGCGTGCTGCGGGGCCGCGAGTTCGTGGTCGTCTCGGGAAAGGGGTACCGGCCGCGCGTCGTGCGCCTGGGACCGTTCCGCTGGGTCGCGTTCGCGGTCTGCGCCGGCTACTTCGTGCTCGCGGCGGCGCTGCCCATCTCGCAGATCCTGCTCGGCTCGTTCACGCGGGTCTTCGGACTGTTCGAGCCCGAGATGCTCACGCTGAACAACTACACCGCCCTTGTGTCGGACCCGCGGCTCTGGCGGGGTCTGACGAACACGCTCTGGGTCTGCGCGACGGCCGCGGTGGTCACCGTGGCGCTGTGCTCGGCCATCGCGTACATCGTGACCCGGACGAAGCATCCACTCCGCCGCCCGCTCGATCTGGTGGCATGGCTGCCGTGGACCATCCCCGGCGTCGTCGCGGGTCTCGGGTTCCTGTGGGCCTACATCTTCTTCCCGCTCCCGCTCTACGGCACGACCGCGCTGCTCGTCATCGCCTTCGTCACGGGCGGTCTGCCCCTGGGCGTGCGCGTCATGGCCGGCGGGCTCGTCCAGATCCACGCCGAGCTCGAGGAGAGCGCACGGTCACACGGCGCGAGCTGGGCCTACATGGCTCGGCGAGTGCTCGTCCCGCTGGTCCGACCGGTCATGGCCGCCGCGGCGCTCACGCTCTTCGCGGTCTTCTCGCGCTCCGTCGCGCCGGTCGTCCTCCTCGCGGGCATCGGCACGGAGCTCTTGTCGGTGCTGCTGTTCCAGTACACACTCCAGGGTCAGATGCAGGTCGTCTCGGCGCTCGCGATGATCCTGCTTCTGGTCAACATCGCGGGTCTCGCGGTCGCGCGAAGAGTGGGAGCTTTCGGCGTCAAGGAAGAGGTCTGATCGTCAGGTCGGGGCTCGGCGGCGGAGGAGGAGGAGTGGAAGCGTGAGACGTGCATGGTCGCCCCTGCTCGCGGCCATCGCGGTGGTCGGTGCCGCCTGCGGCGGCGGAGCCGGCGGTCCGGCGGTCGCGTCCGCGCCGGGCGCCGCGAGCCCGACCGGCGTGGCGAAACCGCTGTACGAGCAGGCCCGGAAAGAGGGTCAGGTCGTCTTCTACAGCGCAGACGACGCTCCCACGCTGGACCGGCTGCGGAAGGCGTTCGCCGCGCGCTATCCGGGTATCGACGTCCTCGGCCAGGAGGGCCAGGGGCAGGACGCGCGCGAGAAGATCATTGCCGAGCAGGCCGCGAAGCGCGTCGTCGCCGACGTGGTGAGCGCGGGCGGCAACACGATGGCCGACCTCGGGGAGCAGGGCTACCTCGAGCCTTACCAGTCGCGCGAGGTCGCGAACCTGCTGCCGGGGATCGCGGACAAGAAGGGCTTCGTCAACCCGCGCTACGTGAACGTCTACGGCATCACGATCAACACGAAGCTGATCGGGCCGCAGGACGAGCCGAAGCGGTGGAAGGACCTCGCGGACCCGAAGTACAAGGGCAAGATCGCGATCCAGGACCCACGCGGCAGCGGTGGCGGACTCTACGTCATCACCGGCCTGCTCGAGACGTACGGTGACGCGTTCCTCGCGGATCTCGCCAAGCAGCAGATCGCCTTCGCACGCAACAACGCGCAGGGCATGACCGACGTCGTCCGCGGGGAGCGCGGGATCCACATGTCTGCATCGGCCAACGACTCCCTGACCGCTAGGAAGGAAGGCGCTCCGATCAAGTTCCTTCAGCCGGCGGAGGGCATGGTCCTCATCCCGATCGGGCTCGCGGTGGTGAAGAACGCGCCGCACCCGAACGCTTCGCGGCTCTTCATCGACTGGCTGCTGTCGGAGGAAGGGCAGAAGGTCGTCGCGGAGACGAACACCCCCGCCCGGAAGGGCATCGCCGCGAAGGACACGCCCGCGGACCTGTCGAACGTCAAGGTGCTCGTGATGAAGTACGACGGCAGCGACCGGAAGGAGACGGCGGATCTCAGCAAGAAGTACGAAGCGCTGTTCTTCCCGAAGTAGCGAGCGGCGGTCCGTCGCCCGACCGCCGGTGACGGACCGCTCGTGAGCAGGCTCCGCCTCAGCTTCATCTCGAGCGAAAACGAGCGCACCCGGCCGCTGATCGACGGGACGGTATCGCCCGAGGGGATCGAGCTCATCCCGACCGTATCGGACCCATCGGAGACGTTCTGGCGGCAGCTCAAGTTCGGCGAGTTCGCGGTCTCCGAGATGTCGCTCTCGTCGTACGTGATCGCGAGGTCGCGCGGGATCGACATGATGGCGATCCCGGTCTTCCCCAGCCGGCGGTTCATGCAGACCCAGTGGTCGGTACACGCCGACGCGGGGATCGCGCAGCCGGCCGACCTCGTCGGCAAGCGCCTGGGCGTCCAGGAGTACCAGCAGACGGCGTCGCTGTGGACGCGCGGGATCCTCGAGCATGACTTCGGGGTATCGCAGTACAGGGTCCACTGGTACATGGAGCGGACGGAGGACCTCAGTCACGGCGGGTCGACGGGCTTCACCCCGCCCGAAGGCATCTCGTTCCACCGCGTCCCCGCGGAGAAGAGCCTGGCGTCGATGCTGGTGAATCACGAGATAGACGCCGCGCCCGTGCATCGGGCCTTCCAGCGGGGCACGAACGTCATCGACCGCTCGACGCGCATCCGCGCACGCGAGGGTGACTGGAGCAAGGTACGGCCGCTCTTCTCGGACCGCGTCGCGGAAGGCGAGCGGTTCTTCAGGAGCCACGGCTTCATCCCGGCGAGTCACGCCTACACGATCCGCGGCGACGTGTACCGGGACCACCCCTGGGTCGCGTTCAACCTCTACGCCGCATTCGTCAGGGCGAAGGAGCTCGCGGGGGAACGGCTCGCCGAGAGCATCCCATCAGCGCTGGTGTTCGGCGCCGAATATCTCGCTCAGACCCGCCGGATGTTCGGCGACGATCCCTTCCCCTACGGTGTGAAGGCGAACCTGCCGATGCTGGAGACGCTCCTCGGCTACTCGCACGAGCAGGGGTTGGTGTCGCGGCGCCTCGGCGTCGAAGAGCTGTTCGCGCCGAGCACGCTGGACCTGTGAGCGGGCCGGGCCCCACGCTGCGGTGGGGCGTCGTCGGGCTCGGCCGAGCGGCGACGTCGATGCTGCCGAGCCTGGCCGCCGACCCGCGCGTCCTGCTGGTCGCCGCGGCCACGCGGCGGCCCGAGGCGCGCGCGAAGTTCACCGAGCTGTTCGGCGGGAAGACGTTCGAGACCGCAGAGGAGCTGTGCGCGAGCCCGGACGTCGACGTCGTGTACGTCGCGACGCCCCACGCGCTGCATGCCGAGCACGCCATGCTCGCGGCACGGCACGGCAAGCACGCGCTCGTCGAGAAGCCGATGGCGCTGACCCTGCACGACTGCGACCGGATGATCGAGGCCGCCGAGCGGGGCGGCACGGTCCTGATGATCGGTCCGACGCACGGCTACGACCTGCCGATCCTGAAGATGCGCGAGATCGTGCGGGACGGCGCGATCGGGCGGGTCCGCATGATCCTCACGTTCGACTACACGAACTTCCTCTACCGCCCACGGCGTCCGGAGGAGCTCGAGACACGGCTTGGGGGAGGCGTGATCTTCAATCAGGTTCCGCATCAGGTGGACATCGTGCGGCTCCTCGGCGGCGGCCTGGTCCGCAGCGTCCGCTCGGTGACCGGCGTGTGGGATCGGGCGCGACCCACCGAGGGCAGCCACATGACGCTGCTCGAGTTCGAGGACGGGGCGGCCGCGACCATGGTGTACAGCGGCTACGACCGGTTCGACTCGGACGAGCTGCACGGCTGGATCGGCGAGGGGGGCGATCGAAAGGCGGACGATGGCCACGGACGCGCGATGCGGGAGGCGCGGACCGTGCGGACGCCCGACGAGGAGGCCGCGCGCAAGGCGGCGACGGGTTTCGGCGGAGCGTCGCAGAAGCGCCCGGTGCGTGCCGATGCGTCGGGCGAGCGTCACAGCCCGCACTTCGGCGTCATGATCGTGAGCTGCGAGCGCGGCGATCTGCGCACCGCGCCGGACGGGATCCTCGTCTACGACGAGGACGGCCGGCACCAGGTACCCGTCGCGGCCGGGAAGGCAGTGCCAGACAAGGGACCGGCGATCGACGAGCTCCACGCCGCGGTCGCCGGCGACCGCGCCGCTCTGCACGACGGGCGCTGGGGGAAGGCGACGCTCGAAGTGTGCCTCGCGATCCTCGAGTCGGCGCGGAGCCGGCGCGAGGTCCCGCTCTCGCACCAGGTCGCGGCGCGCGATAATGACGGGACCGTGGCGGTCGGGGTCGGGGTCCGCGGATGACGCGCGCCGACGAGCTGCGCGCCCACCTCGACGTGCCCTACATCATCATCATGGAGTCGATCGAGAAGGAGGACGGCGACTGGGTCCGGCGCGCGACCTATCCCGAGCTGCCCGACTGCGTCGTCGAGGCGGCGACGCCGATCGAGGCCGTCGAGCGACTTGAGGAGCTGCGGGTCCGCAGCATCCGCGAGCTGCTCGAGGAGGGGCGACCGGTCCCGACCCCGAGGGATCCGCTCCGCTGGGTGCGGTCGACGCGGCCCCGCCCTGATCCGGGCCGCGACGAGGAGGCACCGCATGCTCGGTAACAAGGACAACGAGCTCCTCACGCGCATCGGTCCCGGCACCCCGATGGGCGACCTGCTGCGCCACTACTGGATGCCGGCGCTCCTGTGGTCGGAGCTCTCGACGTCCGACGGCGATCCCCTCCGCGTCCGCCTGCTCGGCGAGAACCTCATCGCGTTCCGCGACACGTTGGGTCGCGTGGGGCTGCTCGGCGCGACCTGCCCTCATCGCGGGGCGCCGCTGTTCTTCGGCCGCAACGAGGAGTGCGGGCTGCGCTGCGTGTACCACGGATGGAAGTTCGACGTGACCGGCCGGTGCGTGGATCAGCCGAACGAGCCGCCCGCCAGCAACTTCAAGGACAAGATCCGCCACACGGCGTATCCGTGCGTCGAGCGCGGCGGCGTGATCTGGACGTACATGGGAGCCGTCGGTCCGCCGCCTCCGCTCCCGGCGCTCGAGTGGCTGGACGTCCCGGACGCGCATCGTCTCCTCGCGAAGCGGATGCAGTTCTGCAACTGGGCCCAGGCGCTCGAGGGCGAGATCGACCAGAGCCACGTCTCGTTCGCGCACCGGAGGCTCGCGCCGCCGACGGATGGCCGGAGCAAGGACCGCGTGGACCGGATCCGCCTGACGGACACGCATCCGCGCTTCTCGGCGCTCGACACCGACTACGGCGTGCTCATCGGCGCGGCGCGCGAAGCCGGCGACGGCATGGAGTACTGGCGGCTCACGCAGTTCCTGCTTCCGTTCTGGACGATGACCGGCCCGTACGGCGAGAACCCGACGCGTCACACCCGCGCCTGGGTCCCGATGGACGACGAGAGCGTGATGGTCCTCGCCGTCACGTTCCATCCGCTGCGGCCGCTCGAGGACCGGGAGACGGCGAAGCTCCGCGCGGGCGGGGGAGCGGGCTACGTCGGCGAGGCGAATTTCCTCCCGCCGACCTCCGCGCCGGGCGGCGCGTGGCGCCCGAAGGCCAGGCTCGACAACGACTACTTCGTGGACCGGAAGCGGCAGAAGACCGAGTTCTTCACCGGGATCCCCGAGTTCTGGGCTCAGGACGCGGCCATGCAGGAGGGCATGGGCGCGATCTTCGACCGTGGCCGGGAGCACCTCGGCACGAGCGACCTCGGCATCATCCGCGTCCGCCAGCGGCTCATCAAGGCCGCGCGGGCGCTGGCCGACGAGGGCCTCGTGCCCGCGAGCGCGCTGGATCCCGAGCTGTATCAGGTCCGCGGCGCGGCGACGCTGCTCCCGGCCCGGGCCGAGTGGCTCGAGGAGA
>Ga0105164_10002048_pt1 | contig 12593 bp, 7 predicted proteins | sample VDWuncwatermetaG_FD_89674 | JGI IMG/M metagenome (GOLD analysis project Ga0105164, IMG submission 89674) | Wastewater microbial communities from Netherlands to study Microbial Dark Matter (Phase II) - VDW unchlorinated drinking water | ecosystem: Environmental > Aquatic > Freshwater > Drinking...
CAGGCGAAGAATGCCATAAACATCTCCATAAAGAACATCGTAGTGTTCATAATAGCCTCAGTAGCCTACTTCCTCGCTGGTTTTGGCCTGATGTTCGGGGATAGCAAGGCAGGGCTTGTAGGTGCCAGTCACTTCTGCTTTTTGGACGTGGATAAGGTCCCTCTGGGCTTCGCCTTCGCCTTCTTCCAGGTAGTATTCGCTGGGACGGCCGCCACTATATTTACCGGGGCCATGGCCGAGAGGACGCGGACGTTCGTCCATATATGGTTCACGGTCCTGATGGTGTGCATGATTTATCCCATATTTGGTCACTGGGTCTGGGGGAATATATGGATACATGACCAGGCGGGATGGCTGGGCAAGATGGGCTTTGTTGACTTTGCCGGTTCCACAGTAGTCCATTCTATAGGGGGGTGGGTAGCCCTGGCGGGGGCCATAGTAGTGGGTCCCAGGATAGGTAAGTACAACAAGGACGGGACGGTCAACCGTATGGGCCAGCATAACATCCCCATTGCCACCATAGGGACCTTCTTCTTGTGGTTTGGTTGGTTTGGGTTTAATGGGGGGTCTATGCTCAGGGCAGATGCAAAGATTGCCCTGGTAATCACCAATACCAATATTGCCGCTGGGGCGGCCGGTTGTGTGGCCATCCTCTATAGTTGGGTTAGAAATAAGAGACTGGACGGCGTGGACGTACTTATAGGGGTACTGGGTGGCCTTGTGGCCGTAACCGCTGGTTCTAACAGACTCCACCCCTGGGGGGCCGCTGTGGTGGGGGTGTTAGCAGGGGTACTGGTACTTTTAGCAAGAGACCTCTTTGAAAAGGTCTTGAAGATAGACGACCCCGTGGCCGCCATCTCTGTCCATGGAGTATGCGGGGCTTTAGGCACAATAGCCCTGGCCCTCTTCTGCCCCCTATCCACCCTCCCGACCGGGGACAGGCTCTTACAGGTGGGCATCCAATTCCTCGGTGTCATTGTGGCCTTTGCCTGGGCCTTCGGCCTATCAATGTTTTTCTTCTGGGCAGGTAACAAGGTGGCACGGCTCAGGGTGGAGCGGGAGGAAGAGATAAGGGGTTTGGACATTGCCGAGTATGCGGATGCGGCCTCCTGGCTCAACTTTACAAGGATTAACCGCCTTCAAGACATTAACACCGTTCTGGAACAAAAGGTAAAGGAAAGGACGAGTGAACTCCTGAAGGCAAAGAGCTACACCCAGGCTATTATAGACAGCCTGCAAGACGTCCTGGTGGTCACTGACCCCCAGGGAAAGATACTCACCCTTAACCCCTCTGCCGAGGGCCTCCTGGGGTTTAAAAAACAGGAGCTAGTGGGCAAACCCCTGAGCATGTTGGTGGCGGAAGAGGAGTCGGTCTTTCAAGACCGATTGCAGAAACTCCTGCGGGAAGGCCTCCTCAAGGGGTTTGACAACTATTACTTCACCAAGGAGGGCCGGAAGCTCCCCGTCAACGTCAACGGCTCTATTATGAGGGACGAGGCGGGAGAGATAACGGGGGCAGTTACCATAGCCAGAGACATGCGGGAGACCACCCACCTCATTGAAGAACTCAAAGAGGCCAGGGGAGGCCTGGAACTCAAGGTACAAGCCAGGACACGGGAACTGGAAGAACAGAAGAGAAAATTTGAGGACGTGGTAAATACCCTGTACGACGGTCTGGTAGTACTGCATAAGGACAATAGAATAGCCTACTGGAACAGGAGGATGGAAGAAATCTCAGGGGTTGGCCGTCAAGAGGTACTGGGCAAGGACGTCCTGGAGGTCTATCCCCAACTCATGGGACAAGAACTGCGGGGGCTAATCAGTTCTGCCGCAATTGGGGAATTCTCTACGGCAGAAAACGTACCCTACACCACCCTCAGGGGCAGAGAGGGTTATACCTCCAGCAGGTTCTTTCCGCTACGGGACAGTAACAACAACACCGTAGGCGTAGTGGGGGTGATAACGGATACCACCGAGCAGAAGAGGTTAGAATCGGAAAAGGAGATTGTCTACAACATAAACAAGGTAGTCTCTTCCAGCTTCCTGACGGACGTCTTTAAGGCCGTGGGTTCGGAGTTAAAGAACGTAATAAACTTTGACAGGATAAGCATAGCCCTGATGGGGGAAGATGGACAGAGGTTTGAGGTCTTTGCCCTGAACACCGATTACAAGGACACGGGCATAAGGGAGGGTTACAGCTTCTTGAGAGAGGGGAGCCTGCTGGAGAGGGTCTACACCACCGCCCGCCCCTACATTGTGGAAGATACCGTGGAGAAGGAGTTCTGGTCCGATGAGGTACTCCTTAAGGAGGGCATACGGTCAAGGCTCGGCTATCCCCTGGAGTACAAGGGTTCCGTTATTGGGACCATTAACTTCGCCAGTAAGAGGCCCCGTAACTTCTCAGAGAGACACTTCCGTATCCTTACGCAGATAGCCCCTCAATTGGCCATAGCCATAGAAAACATCAGGCTCTTCATCAAGATAAGAGAATCGGAAAAGAAGTACAAAGACCTCTACGACAACGCCCCGGACATCTATCTTACCCATGACGACCAGGGCATAATCCTGGGCTGCAACCTGAGCGGTGCAAAGATGCTCGGCTACGACCACAAAGAAGAACTGGTGGGCAAGCCCATCTCCGACTTCCAGCCCCCCGGGGTACGAGAGACCTATGCGACCTTACTACCCAGACGCTTCTCAGGGCTGCACATTGAGGGATTAGAGTTACAACTGCTAAAAAAGGACGGGAGCGTCATAGACGTCGGCCTTAATGATAATCCCATCTATGACGACAAGGGCAACGTGGTGGCCATACGGTGCGTGTTTAGAGACATTACCGCCAAAAAGAGGCTGGAGGAACAACTCATCTCTATGGAAAAACTCGCCTCTACAGGCAGGCTTGTGGCCAGCGTTGCCCACGAGATTAACAACCCCCTGGCAGGGATAATAAACTACCTCTATCTCCATGCAGAAGAGACAAAGGAGGAAGACAAGAAAAAGTATCTGGACCTGGCGATAAAGGGTTGCAACAGGATAGCAGGGATAGTAAAGAGGCTCCTTGAATCACACCAACAGGTCTTTGAAGGCAGGGTCAGCCAGGACGTAAACCTCTCTATCCGCAACGTGGTAAACTTCCTTGAGAGCAAATTAAGACTAAGCAACATAAACCTGCTCCAGGAGTTAGACGCCCACCTCCCCCCCGTGTACTGCGACCCGCATCAACTGGAGCAGGTCTTTACCAACATCATCATAAACGCCTCAGACGCCATGCCCGAAGGAGGGGACCTCAAGATAAAGACGGGGGTTAGAGGCGAGTGGGTCAAGATAGATTTTTCTGATACGGGTTATGGGATACCAGAAAAAGACCTGGGAAAGATATTTGAACCCTTCTTCAGCACAAAGGGGGGGGCAGGGACCGGGTTAGGGCTCTTTGTCTCCTACAACATCGTAAAGGCCCACAAAGGCACTATAGAAGTAAAGAGCAGGGGGGGGAAGGGCACCACCGTATCCGTACAATTACCTATACCTTCACTCCTGGCCCGGGACTTATAACATGTAGGGGCAGGCTTTACGCCTGCCCGCCCCTACAGGCTTTTATCTATAACGAATGTTGTAGTACCGTTCCTCCCCGTGCTGTACAAAGGCGATGTACTGGACCTCTTTATGGACGTCGTCAAAGACAACGTTCTTCAGGTGGGTGGTGTCGTTGGCCATGTCACGTATAATCTCAAAGAGCCATCGTTCAAAGGGCAGGGCTAAGAACTCTAATTCCAGGAGGGCCTCTCCCAGGGTAATCTTCCCCTCCTTCCACTTCTTTGCCGTAGTAACGATGCCCTTATACACGGGATGGGTTACCGGGAAGCTGCAGTAACGGTATCTCTTTTTGTCAAGTAGTTTATCTACTACTAGATAAGGTTCACCGTAGACCTCGTGGTGTTCATAGGTCAGAGGATATTGCTCTAGTCTGTTCATGGTCATAGCCCTTGCCTTACCCTGGTGGAATGGTATAAAATTAACTAAAATGTCCACCAGAAAAGGGTGCAAATAGCATACCGCTTTGGTAAGGATTTTGTCAAGCCCCCGCACCTTATATATATTATTGGTGCGGAGTAAAGGTAGAACGTCATGGAAGCCCCAAGAAAGAAGATACTTATTGTCGAAGACGATGAGTACGTCCTTGGCAGTGTCCATATGTTACTCTCAAAGGACGGATACGCCGTCAGCACCGCCACTAACGGTGAACTCGCCCTCAACACCTGCCAGAAGGAGCAGTTTGACCTGGCCATTATAGACCTGAAGATGCCAGGGATGGATGGCATACAGGTGCTGAAGGGATTAAAAAAGCTCTCCCCGGATACCATGGTGATAATGATGACCGCCTTTGGGAGTATACAGAACGCCGTAGAGGCCATGAGGTTAGGCGCCTCAGACTATATCACCAAACCTATCTCCGCCGAGGAGATTAAACTGGCCGTCCAGAAGGTATTAGAGAAACAAAAACTGATAAGGGAAATAAAGGCGTTACGCCAGGAACTGGAGCAGAGGTACAGCCTGAACCGCATCATAGGGAAAAGCCCTAAGATGCAAGAAGTCTACGACCTAATCCTTACCGTCTCCCAGGCCGACGCCACCGTCCTTATCACAGGAGAGACGGGCACGGGGAAAGAACTGGTAGCCAGGACCATCCACATGCACAGCAACAGAAAGGGGAAACCCTTTGTGGCAGTAAACTGCAGCGCCCTGCCAGAAAGCCTCCTGGAGAGCGAACTCTTCGGCTACGAAAAAGGGGCCTTCACGGGGGCCACTAGCAGGCGGGTAGGCAAGTTTGAATTCGCAAACAGTGGGACCATATTCTTTGACGAGACCTCCAACATGTCCCACTCCATCCAGTCCAAACTCCTCCGGGTCTTACAGGAAAGGGAGTTGGAGAGAGTAGGAGGCAACGAGGTTATCAAGGTGGATGTAAGGGTTATCGCCGCCACTAATAAAGACTTAAAAAAAGAGCTGGCGGAAGGGAGGTTCAGAGAAGACCTCTTCTATCGCCTGAACGTCTTCCCTATAACCTTACCCCCATTAAGAGAGAGGAAGGAGGATATACCCCTCCTCGCCACCTCCTTCCTGGAAAAATATAGCAAGGCCATGAAAAAGGAGATAAGGGAAATCTCACAGGACGTCTTAAATACCATGATGGAGTATCACTGGCCGGGCAACGTCAGGGAATTAGAAAATCTAATAGAAAGGGCCGTGATTATGGCCAGGGGAGATACCATTACCTACATAGACCTCCCCAGGGCCGGGCTGGAAACCACTCCCACTAAAGAGGTCCACATTGACTTCAGCGACAACAAGATAATGGAACTACCCCTGGAGGAGTTTCTGGATGGCTGTGAAAAGACATACATTGAGAAACTCCTGGAAAAGAACAAAGGCAAGATAGACCAATCTGCCAATGAGGCTGTGGTAGCCCCCAAGACCCTTTACAGGAAGATGAAGAAGTATCTCCTTACGAAGAAAGCCTTTAAGACAACACCGGAACAGTTGTAGGGGCGACCCGCCCTACACCACAAGGGTGCAGGGCAAATGTGCAGGACAAAGCCCTGTACCTGATTGGTACAGGGGCGGGTCGCCCCCCTACCCCCTACCCCCACCTTCATACATCCACCTCAAAAAACGGGACAAAATTGCCTGATTTTCAGGATTCTCAAAAAAGTTCCAAACCCTAAGCTATTTGCACACAGCAAATTATGTAAACCAGGCAATTTATAGGACAAAAATGCCCTAAAATGCCTGATGCACCTTAGGAACGATTCAATAATTCATAGTGTTAGTATAAATATATGTAACACAAGACGTTACAATAAATAATAGAATCTTTCTGCCGTGCCTGAAAATTAGGCACATTAGTTGCGAATCTTGGCAAGGTGTGGGAACACCAAATTCACAACTAATATGGAGACAATAAGATGAAGAAGATAGTAGCCTTTTTTAAGCCTAGAAGACTAGACACAATTAGGGAATGTATGTTGGGGTTTGGTTATGACGATGCACGGTATTCTTACATAAAAGGCCCCTCCGTAAAGGAGATTACCTGGCAGGGGAAGACATACGTTGTAGAGCTCTTACCCAAGGCCAGGATGGAAGTAATAGTGGCCGATACCGACGTGGAGAAGGTAGTAAGCAGGATAACCGAGGTCGTGAGGACTACCCCCACCAGCCTGCCACTGGGCGAGGAGGCAGAGTTTGCCCTGAGGCTAAAGAGTACGGATATAGGGAGCCATAACAAGGGTGGAAGATGGGTCAGGATGCCCCCCGCCCGTGAGCCCCAGGTTCGTGATGAAGAATTAGAGGTCATAGAGATTAGGGCCTAACTGGCCTAACTGGAGGTATTCAAAAAATGAAGAAGGTAGTGGCTGTTGTAAGGTTAGAAAAGCTTAGCGTGGTTAAAGCCTCCCTGGAAAGAGAGGGGTTCCAGGGCATGACCGTAACCCCTGTCTCAGGGGCCGGTGCCGAGAAGGGCATAGTCCTCCAGTGGAGGGGCCACCGCCACCAGGAGGCCTTTGTACCCCGCGTGAAGCTTGAGATAGTAGCCCCCGACATGGATGCCCTCAAGATAGCAGATACTATCTGTGGGGCCGCAAAGACAGGCAGGATTGGAGACGGCAGGATATTTGTTGAACCAGTAGAAGAGGTCATACGCATACGGGACGGAAAGAGGGGAGAAGACGGCATTGCCCCCGGCAGGATGGTAGAGATAACACGTAAAGCAGTAGCCAAAGAGACAGTAGAGGCGCTTGAGTACGAGATAGCCTGATAGTACTTTTAACAGTAGTTTTTTGGGGTTCTGGGAAAAACAAAAAGCCTATTGCCATGGACGATCCACTCTTTCTGTTGGTTGTGGTGGTATTGATTGCCATTAACGTTACGATAGTACTTTTTTAAGGGCTCTGGGAAAAGACAAGGGGAGAGTCTCACCGTGAATAAAAAGACATCTCATAATTATTTTTCGCCAGCGGTGCTACCGCTAATCGGGTTAGCCATTCTTTTGTTAGGCAGGGTTGTTGAAGCGGCAGACCCTAGTGGTACGGGGACCTATTCTGACACCGTACCGGGGTTAAAGTACTCCGTCAATTTTACCTGGGTACTTATAGGGGCCTTTCTGGTGTTCATCATGCAGGCAGGGTTTGCCCTCTTAGGAGGGTTTCTGAGACCAAAGCACATGCTGAATTACATGGGCCACTGTTTTATGGATACCACGGTGGGGGCCCTGGTCTTCTGGCTCTTTGGTTTTGCCTTGATGTTCGGAGGTTCACAGCTCGCCTCTGGGTTGAACAAGGGAGATACCATGGTGGGCTGGAGTGGCTTCCTCCTCATAGGCCCATCCTATGACGTAAACACGGTAGTCCTGTGGCTCTTCCAGGTCATGTTTGTCACGAAGGCCGTCTCCATTATTGCCGGGGCAATGGCAGAGAGGACCCGTTGGGCGGCCTATCTGATTTACAGCATGTTAGTCTGCGGTGTGGTGTATCCCATTTATGGACACTGGATGTGGGGAGGCGGATGGCTGGGCACCCTGCCCTTCGGGGCTGGAGCCAGGGATTTTGCCGGTTCGGGGGTAGTCCACGCCGTGGGTGGAATAATGGCCCTGATAGGGGCGTGGGCAGTCGGTCCCAGGATTGGAAAGTATCTAAAAGACGGCACGCCCACCGCCATACCTGGCCACAACCTTACCTTTGTCGTAGTAGGGACCCTCATCCTCATCTTTGGCTGGTTCGGCTTTAATGCCGGGAGTACGCTGGCCGCTACTGACCTGAGAATCTCCATCATAGCCACCAACACCTTCCTTGCCGCCTCTGCCGGTGCCGCCATAGTAATGTGGCTCTCCTACGCCACTACCAAAAAGCCTGATATTATGATGGCGTGTAACGGTGCCCTGGCTGGCCTTGTAGCCATCACCGGCCCATGCGCCTACGTGCCTATATGGGCCTCGGTAGTCATCGGCCTGCTGGCTGGCCTTATCATGAGAGGTTGCGTCTGGTTTGTGGAGTGCGTCTTCAAGGTGGACGACCCACTGGGTGCAGTCTCAGTCCATGGGGCTAATGGCCTCTGGGGACTCCTGGCCGTCGGGATCTTCGCTGACGGCTCCTACGGTGGTGTAAATGGACTCATAACTGGTTCCGGTTATCAGCTCCTGGCGCAGTTTATTGCCATGGTCACTGTCATAGCCTGGGCCTCAGCCGCCGGATTTGCCATATTCCTTGGCCTGAAGTACTCACTGGGCCTCAGGGTCCCAGAGTACGTAGAACTGGAAGGCCTTGACCTCCATACCCACGGTGTAGAGTGTTATCCTGCCGAGGATAGGTATGTTGGTGAACTGGAAAAAGTAATAAGGAGGCATATCGGCGTCTACGAGGTGGAAGAGGCCGAGGAGGAGATACCCCAGGTAGTCGTAAGGAAGGGCAAACCGATCAGCCAGGGTTCACTAAAAGAGTAAAATTTTCTTCCCTCCCAATGCTAAAGACCCAAAGCAAGGGGCGGCCAAGTAGGTCGCCCCTAATTTTTTAAAAAAAGAGACCTCTGAAAGATTCCACGCCCTTGTCATTCTGAGCCGAAGCCCTGATCCGCCTCAGGCGGAGAATGGGGAGTTCCCTATTTAGGGGCTAAGGGGTCAGGGGCCAGGGGTAGCCGCAGGCTTTAGCCTGCGTTACACTCTTTCCCTAATCCTTAGCACGTTACATTAAAACGTGCCAGTTGTAGGGACAGGGCTTTAGTCCGCCTTAGGCGGATCCACACACACCCCTTTGTCCCCTCTTTCTAGAGGGGAAATAAGGGACTTACATCCAATTGTAGGGGCGACCCGGCGGGTCGCCCCTACTAAAAAACACTCCCCAGTCTATATACCCCACAATTTTTTTAAAAAATCTTGTTGACAACCAAGAAGACTTATGGTAATTCCTTCCAAATATAACCAATGTATCCAATTATGGCAGGAGGGGGTAGGAGGATAAGAATTGGTAGGGGTTGGCCCATTACTCTAGTTAGGCCTATCTATCTAGAAAGGAGGGAGGCCATGAGGCTTGTAAGCCTTGTATTAGTTGCCTGTTTTGTGTTTTTCCTGGGGGTTGTACGTGTAAATTGGGTGGGGGCAGAGGAACTCTCTAAGGAAGAAGTAGCCGCACTGAAGGACCTCCTCAAGACTAAGCCCGGTGCCGCGCTCAGCACTGAGGACGTTGGCGCATTAAAGGAACTCCTGAAGGCCCGTGAGGTGCCACCGATGCCCGCTAAGGCACCGGCCGCACAACTCAACGACGATGAGATCACGGGAATCAGGGACTTCTTCAACGTCTTTAAGGGGATAAAGTTCAGCGGTTTTGTAGAAAACTTTTACCAGTATAACTCCGCGAATCCTGGTCACGAGGCTGGCACAGGCCCTAGCGGTAGAAGGGGCGCTATCCCCACGGGTGGGCCAGCCAGGAACATGCTTGAGATAAGGGCCTTTGATAGGGAAGATAATTCCTTCACCCTCAACAACATAGAACTCCATCTCTACAAGGAGCCCACAGAGGACTCTCCGATAGGTTTCAGGGTAACCACCCTTTACGGGGAGCAGGCCCACCGCCTTACCTTTATACCAACAGATGGCAGGGTGGACGATGACGATTTCACCGTGGGTGAGGGTTACGCCTGGTGGAGGATACCCCTTGGCAAGGGTATAGACTTCAAGTTTGGAAAGTTTGCCACCTGGATTGGGTCAGAGGTCTGGGAGTCCCCCTGGAACCCCAACTTCTCCCGCTCACTCCTTTACCAGAACGCCATACCCTTCACCAACACCGGGGTTAGCCTGGGCTATCCTGTCCTGGATAACCTGTACTTTACCTTCTTCCTTGTAAACGGATGGGATACCTTTGTTGATAACAACAGGAGCAAGACCTTCGGTTCTCAGGTAAAGTACACTATCCCCAATGTGCCTATCCTGCACAATGCCTTTGTGATGCTGAACACCAGCCACGGTCCAGAGCAGAGTAGAAAGAACTTGACGGGTCCGGGCCCCGATGGGATGATTATGACTGCGGACGACGTCTATGCCAAAAACCGTGGCAGTGAGGGTAACTGGAGACACTTCTTTGACCTTATCCTCCAGTTTGACCCCACGACCTGGCTGAGGTCCAATAGCAACTTTGACTACGGTAGCGAGCGGTTTACGAGGGGATTCGCAGGAGGTTTTGGTGCCAACTTTTTTGTGGGAGACAACAGGACCCGCCGTGACTGGTGGGGTGTGTCCCAGATATTCCAGTTCTTCCCCCAGAATCGGATAAACTTCGCCCTGAGGGGGGAGTATTTCTGGGATAAGGAGGCCGCAAGGAACGTTGCTATAATCCCTATGAATAGTACCGGCGCTCTAGCTCCAATAGGTGTAGCCATTGCGGAGGTTACCGGCACTGTTAACATCAAAGTAAGGGACAAGCTGGTGATAAGGCCAGAGATACGGTACGATAAGATTACAAGTGCCGATGGCCGCAACGCCAGTCTTAATCAGTTTGATAACCACGACAGCGAAACTACCTTTGCCACAGCCATGACTTATGAGTTCTAGAGGGTATTCGCTATAAGCGGGGAGGGAGACTATCCCTCCCCCTTGTTATAAATCCGCCTCAGGCGGACTCCCCTTGCCTACCCTTTATCCGTTCCAGGCCAGAGAAGTGCCTGTCCTGGACGGGACAAAGGGATGGGGGAGAAGGCTGTAGGGGCGAACCTATGTGTTCGCCCACCATCGGCGAACGCTGGTCCTTCTGGACACCGGGATACGATGGGGTCCCTGGGCAGACACATAGGTCTGCCCCTACTTTAGACACGGGGATACGATGGGTCTGAATAGTTTAAATCTCCCGCTTGGTGTTACGCCTGACCACAGACTCCATCTTTGTTTCGTGATAGCATTTTTCATCAACGGCCTATTATCTTCCCCCGTATTTTCTCAGACCTACGTGATTAATGGGACCTTAGAAAACCATGTAGTAAGCCAAAGCCCTGGGGCGAGCGAAGAATACAGAACTGGGGCTCTGTCCCCAGTTAGAGAGGTCGCAGCGAGTCCCGAACGTAGTGAAGGAGCCATCGGAGGGGAAGCCGAAGCCCTGAACCCGCCCCTTCGCTCCGCTCAAGGGCAGGCTCAGGCGGGGAAGGGGAATCTAAAGGGACAGGAGACAGCCATTAAAGACAGTGTTATACGCAAGGAATCTCTGGCCATTAAAGACAAGCGGGTCTACATCCAATTATTAATTGACCAGGGTTCCAGGAAAATTTCAGAGCGTGGAAGATATAAACATCTCTTGTTTTTACTGCCTGCGGAAGTAGTTTATGACGATGTAAGTAACCGTATTTTTTGTTATAAAGGCAACACTGAGATAGAGATAGGAAGGAGTAAGAGTTTCCTGGGTTTTATGCCCTACATTGCCCTGGCCGACGGTGTAAGGATATTGAGTTCCCCCACCGATGCAAAGCTGTTGGTCTCACTAAATAAGAACAATCAATGGATTCAGGACACGATAATACATTCTGAAGCAGGTATGGAAGAGACCCTGGGCAAGAAGTGTGGACAGTGCCACGTATTAGAATACATATTTTCCCACAAAAACTGGTCTGAGGAAGACGTACTACATGCATTCAACCGTATGCAGATGGAAAAAGAAGAGAGCTTCACAGAGGATGAACAGAGGATAATTAATTTATTCAAGGAATACCAGAACGGTACAGTTGATAAAGAAAAACTAGCCGAGTTCAAGACACTGAGGCAGATTGGGAGGAAGGACGTAATAGACGTTACAGAAAACGTATACATGAACAACTGTGTACCCTGCCACAGCCCGTCAAAGATGACGGATATTACGTCGCTGTACTCCAAGCAGAGGTGTAAGAGCATCATTGAGCGGATGAAGGAAAAGGAACCGTCTCTCTTCCTTCGGACAGACACGGACAGACTGGCCAGCTTCTTGTGGGAGACGAGGCTCAGACCATCTAAGAACTGAGGTCGTCCCCCCGCGCGGGGGCGTGGATTGAAACAAACCCAAAGGGAGGGGTGATTACGAATAGGATAAACTTATTGGTCAGGGGTCAGTAGACAGTAGACAGCAGTCAGCAGACAGCAGTCAGTAGTCTGATTGCTGATGGCTGATTGCTGATACCTGTTGTTGTCCCGTCTAGTGAAAAACAGCCTGCTTAAAAGTTAAAAGAGAGAGAGGGAGGGAAAGATGATGAGAAGAGGGTACCATTTAGGTATCTCCTTGTTTTCTGTACTGCCTGTGTTAGCGCTATTTGCACTGAAGGCGATAGCGGAGGAGGCGGCACCGCCCAAGATTGATACAGGGGATAATGCATGGATGATGACCTCCTCTGCCCTGGTGTTGGCCATGACCATCCCTGGTCTTGCCCTCTTTTATGGAGGGATGGCAAGGGCAAAGAACATGGGCAATACCCTGTGGATGAACTGGATTGCCTTCTGCATCACCAGCGTGATGTGGGTGCTCTGGTCTTACAGCCTGGCCTTTGGCACAGGGAACGGGTTTATTGGGGGCCTTCAGTGGGCCGTATTGGGAGCAGGG
>Ga0105164_10002049_pt1 | contig 12584 bp, 7 predicted proteins | sample VDWuncwatermetaG_FD_89674 | JGI IMG/M metagenome (GOLD analysis project Ga0105164, IMG submission 89674) | Wastewater microbial communities from Netherlands to study Microbial Dark Matter (Phase II) - VDW unchlorinated drinking water | ecosystem: Environmental > Aquatic > Freshwater > Drinking...
GCTCGGGCTGTGGGACGCGGCCTCGCGCCGATCCTCCTCGGAGCGCTCCTCGGACGCCGGCTCCCGGTCACGCGTGGCGCGCTGCGCATCGACGGCATCGGCGGCGCCGTCACGATCCGCCGGGACCGGTGGGGCATCCCGCACGTCGACGCCGCGAGCGACGCGGACGCGTGGTTCGCGCTCGGCTTCTGCGAGGGCCAGGACCGCGCGTTCCAGCTCGAGTCGCTCCTCCGGGTCGGCCGCGGGACGATCTCCGCTCTCGCCGGCCCGATCGGGCTCCCGGTCGACCGGCTGTCGCGGCGCATCGGGTTCGCGAACGTCGCGCGAGCCGAGGTGGAGCTCGTGGACGCCGGCGTCCGCGCCACGCTCGAGGCCTTCGCCCGCGGGGTGAACGCGGGCCGCACCAGCGGCCTGCGCCGCCGTCCGCACGAGCTCGCGCTGCTGCGGGGGCAGATGACGCCGTGGACCGCGGCCGACGTCGTCGCCGTCCTGAAGCTGCAGTCGTTCGCGCTCTCGTCGAACTGGGACATCGAGCTCGCGCGCCTCCACGTCCTCCTCGCCGACGGCCCGGAGGCGGTGCGCGACCTCGACCCGACCTACCCCGCGTGGCAGCCGGTCGCGGTCCCGCCGGGCGCGACCGCCGCTGGCCTCGCGCCCCAGGTCCAGGGGGTCGCGGCCGCGCTCACGGGCCTGACCGGCGCGGGCGGGTCGAACAACTGGGCGCTCGCGGTATCGCGCACCGCGACCGGCCGGCCGCTCCTCGCGAACGACCCGCACCTCGCGCCGGTCGTGCCGTCGCCCTGGTACCTCGCGCACCTGCGTACGCCGGAGTGGTCGATCGCGGGCGCCGCGTTCGTCGGCGGGCCGGCGTTCCCGATCGGCCACAACGGGCACGGCGCCTGGGGCGTCACCGCCGGGCTCGCGGACACGACCGACCTGTTCATCGAGGAGATCGGTCCGGGCGGCACGAGCGTGCGCGAGGGGGACGCGTTCGTGCCGTGCGAGGTCCGCGTCGAGCGGATCGAGGTGAAGGGGGCGAGCCCCGTCCAGGAGCGCGTGCTCGTCACCAAGCGCGGGCCGGTCGTCGGCCCCGCCCTCTCCGGCGAGGTGCATGCGCTCTCGCTGCGCGCGACGTGGCTCGACCCGGCGCCCGCGGAGGGCCTGCTCGCGCTGCACCGCGTCCGGTCGTTCGACGAGTTCCGCCGCGCGTTCGCCCGGTGGCGCGAGGTGTCGCTCAACATGGTCTACGCCGACCCGTCCGGCACGATCGGCTACCAGCTCATCGGCGAGGTCCCGCGGCGCCTCGCGGGCGACGGCTCGATGCCGCTCGAGGGGCGCTCGGCCGGGGTGGGATGGCGCGCGGACGCCGTGCCGTTCGAGGAGATGCCGCACGCCTCCGACCCCCCGAGCGGCTATCTCGCCACGGCGAACACGAAGCCGCAGGTGGAAGGGCCGGACCTCGGCGTGGACTTCATCGACGGCTACCGGCTCGCGCGCATCGTCGAGCGGCTCGGCGAGCGGCGGGACTGGGACGCGGACGCGACGCGGAAGCTCCAGATGGACGTTGCGTCGATCCCGTGGCGCGAGCTGCGCGCGACGATGCTCGAGTCCATCGCCGGCGACGCGGCGCTCGCCGACGCGGTCGCGCTCCTCGCGCCGTGGGACGGCCAGGTCGCGGCGTCATCCCCTGCGGCCGCGCTGTTCGAGCTCTTCGTCGCCGACCTCTCGGTGCGCGTCGCGCAGCTGCGCGCGCCCAAGAGCTACCGCTACGCGCTCGGGACGGGCTTCGACGCGATCGTCCCGTTCACGGTCCTCGCCGCGCGGCGCGTCGGTCACCTCGTGCGGATCCTCCGCGAGCGGCCGGAGGGCTGGTGCGGGCACCCGTGGCAGGAGCTCATCCGCGCGTCGATGGCGGCGGCATGGGCGTCGCTGCGCGACCGCGGGACAGGCGGGCACCTTCCGGGATGGGGCGAGATCCGTCCGCTCACGCTCCGTCACGCCTTCACGGGGCGCCGCCCGATCGATCGCGCGTTCGATCTCGGGCCGTTCCCTCACGGCGGCGACGCCAACACGGTCGCGCAGGCGGCCGTGGACCCGCTCGCGCCCACGTCGAACCCCCTCGCCGTCCCGACGGTGCGCACCGTCATCGACGTGGGGAAGTGGGACGACGCGCGGTTCGTGCTCCCCGGCGGCCAGTCGGGGAACCCGTGCTCCCGCCACTACGACGACCAGCTCCCGCTCTGGCGACGCGGCGACGCGGTGCCGATGCCGTTCAGCGAAGAGGCGGTCGCGAAGGCGACGAAGGAGACGCTGCGCCTCGAGCCGGCCTGATGCGAACGCGCCTGCCGCTGGCACTGATCCTCGTCGCGATCCTGCTCGCGTCTTGCGGCGGACGTCCCGATGTGACCGTCTCGATCGCCGGAACGACGGTCCCGATGGTGCTGAGCAGCACCACGGATCGCACGGGATGCTCGATCATGCACGGTGATGCGATCCCGCAGAACGTTCCGCTGACGACCGTCCGGCCCGCGCCGCCCGTGACGCTGCGTTTTGAAGCCGGCCCGAGCGCGACCGAGTTCCGCGGCTGGATCTACGAGGGGGACCCGCCGCCGCCCGGTGGCCCCATCGAAGAGTTCACTGTGCCCGGACGCGGCGGCACCTACGCGCCTCGCAGCATGACCCCGGGTCGTACATATCAGGTCCTGCTCAACGTGCAGTGGTCGGCTGTGGTCACGAGCGGGGAAGTGACGCACGTCTTCCGGCTTCGGATCGAGCCGCCGTAGCGTCTTCGAAGCGCGGACGATGACCTCTGTCCGACCCCCTGCTCGCGCGCGGCAGCCCTCGGTGGACACGGCGGAGGGGGGTGAGCGCTCAGCCCATGGTCTACCGACCCGGCTCCGCCGCCCGTCTCGGCTCTCACAGCTTGCGCGCGAGCGCGATGACGATCGCGACCCCCGATAGCGCGGTGAGAAGAGCGCCGACGAGCGAGAACGCCGCCGCGATCCCGATCGCGCCGGCGAGCGCACCGAGCGCCGGCGCGGCGAGGCCGCCGACCTCGGCCGACAGGAGGTAGTACGTCCCGAGCACCGTTGCGCGGCGCTCCGCCGTCGCGCTCTCCGCGACGAGCACCTCGGTCACCGTCTGGCGCATCGCGCCGAAGAGGCCGATGACGAGCAGCGGCAGGATCACGAGCTCGAGCGGCGTGAACGTGAACGCCCAGATCCCCGGGCCGAGGACCGCGAGGCCGACGGCGATCACGGTGCGCCGTCCGATCCGGTCGGAGAGCCATCCGCCCAGCGGCGCGCCGAAGATGCCGCCGAGCTGAGGGACGGCGAAGAGCGCCGCGGCGACCGCGATGTCGGCCCCGCGCGCGTCGACGAGGTAGACGGAGAGGAACGCGAGGAACGCGGCGAAGCCGACCTGGAAGAGGATCGAGAGGCCGACGACGCGGCCGACGCGCCGCCACACCGTCGCGAGGTCGCGCAGCGCCGCGAGACGGCCGCGCGCCCCCGGCCGCTCGTGCGCGCGCGGCGCGACCGCCCACACGATCAGGCCCATGAGGATCGGCGCCGCCGCGAACCAGAGGTACGGCGTGCGCCACGTGCCGGTCGCCTTGGCGAGCGTGCCGGCGAGGAGCGGGACCGCGAAGAAGGAGAGGTGGCCGCCGGTGATGTGAAGGCCCATGGCGGCGCCTCGACCTCGCTCGGGGAACGCGCGCGCGAGGAGCGACGCCGCGGGCGCGTGATAGGTACCGGAGATGATCCCCATGGCGACGAGGACCGCGAGGAGCTGCCAGTACGCGCCGACCAGCGCGAGCGCGATGCTGGCGATGCCGACGAGGACGAGGCCACCGGCGAGGACGAGCCGAGAGCCGATGCGATCGGCGAGCACGCCCATCGGGGCGTTCGCGAGCCCGAGGCTGAGGCTGTACGCCGACACCGCGATGCCCGACTCCGTGTAGGAGAGCCCGAACGTGTCGCGGATCAGCGGCAGCAGCGGGTTCAGCAGCGAGTTCGCGACGTGGTGCGAGAAATGGGCCAGCGCGAACCCCGAGACCACGGTGCGCCCGCGGCCGGAGCGGACCGACAGCCCCGGCCGCGCGGCGAGGACCTCGGCGGGTGCCGGCTCCGTAATGCTCACTGCCGAGCGAGCTCGTCCAGCGACATCCCCAGGAGGACGTTGTCGATGAGCCGGGCGCGCCCGACGCGGCACGCGAGCGAGATCACGGCGCGGCCCGCGCTGCCCTCGACCTCGCGGAGCGTCACGGGGTCCGCGACGGACACGTAGTCGGGCCGGCCGGCCTCCGAAGCGATCCGCTCGACGGTCGATCGGAGCACAGCCGCGTCGCGCTCGCCGCGGTCCCACGCATCGCGCGCGGCGAAAAGGCCGCGGGAGAGCGCTGCCGCAGGCCGCCGTTCGTCGGCGGTGAGATACCGGTTGCGCGACGAGAACGCGAGGCCGTCGTCGGCGCGGACGATGGGGCAGGGGACGATGCGCACCTGCATGCCGAGGTCACGGACCATCGTCTGGATCACGCGCAGCTGCTGGAAGTCCTTCTGCCCGAAGTACGCCCGGGTCGGGCGCACGATCTCGAAGAGCTTCGCGACGACGGTGCACACGCCGGTGAAGTGACCGGGCCGCGCCGCGCCCTCGAGCCGCGAGGCGATGTCGCCGGGGACGACGCGGGTGTCGTCGCCGGGCGCGTACATGTCCTCCGTGGTCGGGACGAACGCGGCCGCGCCGCTAAGCTCGAGCATCGCGAGATCGGCAGCTTCGTTCCGTGGGTACGCGCGGTGGTCCTCGTTCGGGCCGAACTGCGTCGGGTTCACGAAGATCGACGCGACGGCCCGTTCGCTCTCGCGCACCGCCCGCTCCACGAGCGCGCGATGGCCGTCGTGCAGCGCGCCCATCGTCGGGACGAGGCCCACGTCGTGCGCCGTGCCGCGCCACGCGCGCACGTCGGCGACGGTGCGCAGGATGCGGATGGCGACCGGCATCGTTCCTCCCGAGCGCGCGTCCCCGACCCTGCCCCTATTCCTCACGGCGGTCGCCTGCGGCGCCACCTTTAGGCGCCGCCGCTCCTTTCACCGATGATAGCCACGCATGATCGAGGCCCTCGAGGCGGTCATCATCCCGTTCCTCGAGTCGCTGTACGCGTCGTTCGGATACGCGGGCGTGGTCGTGGCGATGACCATCGAGAGCGCGGCCATCCCTCTGCCGAGCGAGATCATCCTTCCGTTCGCCGGCTGGGTCGTCTCGCGCGGGCTCATCGAGCCTCTGACGGGCAGCGCGTGGTCGTACTGGGGCGCGGTCGCGGCCGGCGTCCTGGGCAACACGCTCGGCTCGCTCCTTTCCTATGGGGTCGGGCGCTTCGGCGGCCGGCCGCTCCTCGAGCGCTACGGGCGGTACGTCCTCATCAGCGCCCACGACCTCCAGGTCGCCGACGGCTGGTTCGCGAGGTGGGGCGAGGCGACCGTCCTCTTCTCGCGGATGCTCCCGGTCGTTCGCACCTTCATCTCGGTGCCGGCGGGCGTCGCGCGGATGCCGGTGTGGCGCTTCACCGCGTTCTCGATCGTCGGCGCGCTGCCGTGGATCATGCTCCTGGTCTGGGGCGGGACCGTCCTCGGCGCGAACTGGATCCAGATCAAGACGACGCTCCGCGGCCTCGACTACCTCATTGCCGCCGCAGTGCTCGCCCTCGTCGGCGTCTTCCTGTGGCGCCATCTCAAGCGCTGACACGTTGAACGAGCTCCAGAGCGCGCTCGGTGACCTCGACACCCGCCTCTACCTCGCGATCACCAGCTCGCGGAACGCGGTCACGGCCGCGCTCGCGGTCGGTCTCGCCGCGGCCAATGTCTTCGGCGCGGTCTGGTGGCTCTTCGGCCTGGCCGCGCTGCGTGCGCGGGGGCTGGGCCGGCGGGGCCGCATGGCACTGCTCACCATCGGCCTCGGTCTGGTGCCGGTGTGGCTCGTGGCCGATCTCCTCAAGCTCGTGTTCCGGCGACCGCGCCCCTTCGACGCGCTCCCCGGCATCGACGTGCTCATCTCGCGCCCCGGGGACCTTTCCTTCCCGTCCGGCGACACCGCGGGGGCATTCGGAGCGGCGGTCGCCCTCGGATATGCCCTGCCGCGCCTGCGCTGGCCGGCGATCCTCATCGCGTCCGGCATCGGCCTCGCGCGGATCGCGGTCGGCGCGCACTACCCGGGCGACGTGCTGGCCGGCGTCGCCGTGGGCGTCGCGTTCGGGATGGCCGCGCCGATCGTGGTCGCCCGGATCGCGCGCCGCCTGCCGTGGACGATCTACGTCGTCCCGCACACGCACTGGGACCGCGAGTGGTACTCGCGCTTCGAGGTGTACCGGGCGCGCCTGGTGACGATGGTGGGGAAGCTCCTCGACCTTCTCGAGCGCGACGAGACGTTCACCGCGTTCACGTTCGACGGCCACACCATCGCCATGGAGGACCACCTCGCGGTCCGGCCCGAGGACCGGCCGCGCGTCGAGCGGCTGGTGCGCTCCGGCCGCCTGCTCATCGGACCGTGGTACGTGCTCGCCGACTACCTGCTGGTGTCCGGCGAGTCGATCGTCCGGAACTTCCAGGAGGGCCTGCGTGTCGCGGGGGAGCTCGGGCGCGCGATGCGGGTCTGCTACGTCGCCGACCCGTTCGGGCATCCCGCGCAGATGCCGCAGATCGTCCGCGGGTTCGGCTACACGACGTACGTCTTCGCGCGCGGCGTCGGCGACGAGGGCGAGGAGCTCGGCAGCGAGTTCCAGTGGGAGGCGCCGTCGGGCGACCGCGTGATCGCCTCGCACCAGGTCGCGCACTACGACAACGCGCTCGCCCTCGTCGGCGAGGGCGACGAGGATCCCGCGGCGCTGCGCCGGCGCGTGCGGCGCATCCTTCCCTCGCTCATGCGCCTGACCGCGCCGTACGCCCAGAGCGGCACGCTCCTCTTCATGGTCGGCACGGACCACTCGGAGCCCTACGAGCGCCTGCCCGAAGCGGTCGCCGCGATCGCGGCGGCGCAGCCGGCGTCGGCGCCGCGCATCGCCGGGCTCGAGGCGTTCGGGACCGCGCTGCCCACGCCGCGCGGAGTCCTCGCGGGCGAGATGGCCGCGGGGAAGTACCGCCCCATCCTGCGCGGCGTGAACTCGACGCGCGTGTGGATCAAGCAGGCGAACGCGGAGTGCGAGCGGCTGCTCCTCGAGCGCTGCGAGCCGCTCGACGCGCTCAGCGGCGGCGTCGCGCGCGACCGGATCCGCTCGCTGTGGCGGAAGCTCCTCGAGAACCATCCGCACGACTCGATCTGCGGCTGCGGCATCGACGAGGTGCACGACCTGGACATGCCCGCGCGTTTCGAGCGGGTGCGGACCGAGGGGCGCCGGATCGTCGACGAGCTGACGGCGCGCCTCGCGGGGACGGGCGACGCCGAGGTCGTGTGGAGCGCGCTCCCGTGGGAGCGCAGCGCAGTGGTCGAGCTCGACGGCGCGCCGGCGCTGGTGCGCTGCCCGGGCCTGTCGGCGGTGCCGCCGGAGCGCGTCAGGGCGGCGGCCGTCAGCTCGCCCGAGGACGGGATCCTCGAGAACGGCCGGCTTCGCGTCGAGGTCGCTCCCGATGGGACGTTCTCCGTCGTCGATCTGGCGTCGGGCGGTCGCTGGGAGCGCCAGAACGTGCTGGTCGACGACGGCGACCGGGGCGACGAATACACATATTCATATGCGGGCCCGACCGTGGAGGGCGCCGCGCTGCCGGGCCGGCGGTCGACCGCGGTCGCCGGCGACCGAGGGACGGTGACGGTCGAGACGGTCGCGCGCCTGCCCGCGGGCCTTCGCCACGACCGCTTCGCTCGGGTCGCGGAGACCGTCGAGTGCCGTGTCCGCGCTCAGGTCTCGCTCGACGGTGACGCCATGCGGGTCGACGTCGTCCTCGAGATCGACAACCAGGCCCGCGACCACCGCCTGCGCGCGGAGTTCCCGACGCGGACGCGGACGGGGACCCATCACGCGGGCGCGGCGTTCGCGCTGCTCGAGCGGCCCAACCGCGTGCCGTCGCGGCCCGGATGGGTCGAGCCACCCACCGCCGAGCGTTGTGTCCACGACATCGTCGCCGTGCGGGGGCCGACGGCGGGTCTCGCGGTCGGCGTCGACGGGATCCGCGACTACGCGGTCCTGCGCGACGGATCCACGATCTCGATCACGCTGCTGCGCGCGATGGGATGGCTCTCGCGCGGAGATCTCCGCGAGCGGAAGGGGCACGCCGGTCCCGAGCTCGAGACGCCGACCGCGCAGTGCATCGGACCGCAGCGCTTCCGCTACTGCGTCGTCCCACTGGAGGGGGACCGCGGGCTCGGCCTCGCCGTGCGCGCGGTGCGCGAGTTCCTTTCGCCGCCGTGGGTCTCGCGCGGCGACGGGACGGCGCGCACGTTCATCACGACGACGGCGGTGCCCCGCGATGCGCTCGTGCAGCTGACGGCGCTGCGCAGCGGTCCCGATGGAAAGATCGTCGCGCGGATCGCGTCGCTGTCGGACGAGGCGGCCACCGTCCACGTGAAGGCGCACCGGCCCATCCGCGCCTCGAGCGCTGTCGACCTCCGCGAGGGCTGGGGCGATCCCGGCCACACCGGGCTCGCCGTCCTGCGCACCGCCGCGCCGCTCGAGATCATGGCGGACGGCAGCGCGATCGCTCGGCTCGCACCGTACGAGATCGGGACCTGGACCATCGCCCTCGGCTGACGCAAGCCCTCGTCGTATGGCGACCATCCCATGCGTCTCGCCGCGACGATCCTCGCCGCGTCCTTCCTCGTCGCGGTCGCGCTCCCCGCTTCGGCCGACGACGGATGGGGCTTCCGCCTGACCACGCCGCGCGGCGGGATGGTCGATGAGGGGGACGACCTGCTCATCGCGATCCCGGGTGGACGCGCGTGGGGCATCACGAGCGGGCTCCGGCGTCTCTCCGAGGACGATGCGATCGTCACGGCCGACATCGAGGTGCGCGACGATCGCGTGAGCGAGGCGTTCCTTCGTGTCGCGTACTACGACCGGGCGACCGGGCGGCCGCGCCAGATCGAGGTCGTGGACTCGACGGGGGTGCGGGTGGGGCATCGATCGATCGTCGAGGTGCGCATCGGGCCACCGCCCGGGGCCATCGCGTACCGCGTGCGTATCCTCGGTCGCCTCGAGCCGGGAGCGGCTGCCTCGTCCGGCGGCGCGATCGCCGTCCACGACGTCCGGATCGGCTACGCGACACCCTCCCCGACCCCTGCGGCCGTGCGCCGCACGCGGCTCATCGCCGAGCGCTGAGAGGCATACCGCCCGCGCGTCCCTGACATACTTCCGGCCGATGGCGACTGTCACGTTCGATCATGTGAGGAAGCGCTTCGGCGACGTCCTCGCGGTGAACGACCTCACGCTCCAGGTCCGCGACGCCGAGTTCCTCGTGCTCGTCGGGCCGTCGGGGTGCGGCAAGACGACCGCGCTCCGCATGGTCGCGGGTCTGGAGGAGCAGACGTCGGGCGACATCTGGATCGGCGACCGCCTGGTCAACGACGTCGCGCCGAAGGATCGCGACATCGCGATGGTGTTCCAGAACTACGCGCTCTATCCGCACATGACCGTGTACGACAACATCGCCTTCGGCCTCAAGCTGCGCGCCACGCCGAAGGCGGAGATCGAGCGCCGCGTCAATGAGGTCGCCGGGATCCTCGGCCTCGCGCCGCTCCTTGCGCGCAAGCCGAAGGAGCTCTCGGGCGGCCAGCGCCAGCGCGTCGCGCTCGGCCGCGCGATCGCGCGCGAGCCTGCCGTGTTCCTCATGGACGAGCCGCTCTCGAACCTCGACGCCAAGCTGCGCATCCAGACGCGCGCCGAGCTCGAGAAGATCCACCAGCGCGTCGGCCGAACGACCGTCTACGTGACGCACGACCAGGTCGAGGCGATGACGATGGGGGATCGGATCGCGGTGATGAAGGACGGCCTGCTGCAACAGACCGGTACCCCCCAGGACCTGCATGACCACCCGGTCAACCTCTTCGTCGCCGGGTTCATCGGCTCGCCGGCGATGAACTTCTTCCCGGCGACCGTCTCGGGATCCGCGGCGGACACCGGATTCGTGAAGGTCCCGCTCGACGGCCGCGCGGAGCGAGCCGCGGGCCGGCAGGTCATCGTCGGCGTGCGTCCGGAGGACATCCACGACCTCGCGCGCGAGCCGCAGGAGGCGCGGTTGCCGGTGGACGCTCGCGTCGAGGTGGTCGAGTACCTCGGCAACGAGCTCCAACTGCACCTCGCCGCCGACGGCCGGACGTTCATCGCGCGCGTGTCGACCGACACGCAGACGCTGCCCGGCGCGAACATCCGCGTCGGGTTCGACATGCGCAAGATGCATCTCTTCGACAGCACGACCGAAGAGGCGATCACGTGAGCCTTCGCGGCGCGGTCGACGCATTCCCGCTCGACATGGTGCTGCAGCTCCTCGCGGCCACCGACAAGACGGGGCAGCTGGAGGTCCGCGCCGACGGGGTGGAGCAGCGCGGCTTGCTCGGGATCTCGAACGGCCGGCTCGCCTCGGCACAGTTCGAGGACGAGGACGGCCATCTCGCCCTCGGCGCCGTGTTCGCGATCGCCCACGGGGACTTCGAGTTCCTGCCGCAGGACCGCATCGAGCGGGCGGACCTCGCCGGCGACGTCGAGGAGCTCCTCGAGCGCGCGCGGACGGAGAGCCAGCGCATCCTCGCCATCCGCGCGGTCATTACGAGCGACCGCGTGCGCTTCCGGCTGTCGGAGCGCGCCACCGAGCGGGGAGAGATCACCCTCGGGCCCGAGCAGTGGCGCGCGCTGCTCCTCATCGACGGCGAGCGCGACGTCGCCGCCATCGCGGGGCGCCTGGGCATGCGGCGCCTCGGCACGCAGCAGCTCCTCGCGGACCTGGTGCGGGCCGGCCTGATCGACACGATCGAGCCGCCCGTCGATGAGGCGGCGGAAGCGCTCACGCGCCCGTACCGGCGGCTCCCCCCGATGCAGCCCATGCCTCCCACGAACGCGGGTGAGCCCATCGTCATCCGCGGCCGCCTTCCGGACTTCCCGCTCGAGACGATCGTCCAGCTGCTCGCCGAGACGCGGAAGACCGGACGGCTCGAGGTCCGCGCGGGACGGGAGAGCTCGACGCTCAGCATGTCCGACGGCCGCCTCGTCGCGGCCACGTGGGGCGAGGAGGAGGGCGACCTCGCGCTCGGCGCGGCGTTCACCGCGCAGGAGGGCGAATTCGACTTCGTCCCGATGGCCGACGTCACGCTCGCGAACCTGAGCGGCGGCCTCGACGCGCTGCTCGATCGCGCCGCCGGGACCCGCGATCGGATCGTCGCGATCCGCACCCTCATCCCGAACGAGCGCTCCCGCTTCACGCTGTCCGACCGCGCGACGCGCAATCTCGAGATCGTGCTGACGCCGGAGCAGTGGCGTGTGCTGCTCGGCGTGAACGGCGAGCGCGACGTCGCGGCGATCGCGGATCACCTGCGCATGCGTCGCCTGCCCGTGATGATGGTGCTCGCCGATCTCGTCCGCGGCGGATACGTCGACGTCCTTCCTGCCGCCGAGCAGGCGTGGCCGGCGGTCGAGCGACGGAGGACGCCGTGGCCGACCCCACCGACCTCGATCGACACGGCGGTCGAGACACCGGCGCCGGCGGAGCCGCATCCCACCGAGGTGGAGGCGCCCGCACCGGAAGAGCCCCCTCCTCCGATCTCGCGCTGGTATGTCGACGAACCCGTGGCCGAGCCATCGGAGCCCGTCGCGGAGGCACCGGCGGAGACGCCCGCGGAGCCGGTCGCGCCCGAGCCCGAGACGCCGCTCACGGAGGCGCCCCCGGGTCACGAGCCCGCCGCCGACGATCGTCTCGCCTTGCTGTCCGGTCTCTTCGGAGCCGCCGAGCCGGCGCCGCCTCCCACCGCGTGGGAGCCGCCGCCTGCTCCGGAGCGATCCGTCGAGGCAGCGGCCGCGGAAGCGACCGCGGAGGCGCTCGCGTCGGCGCCGCAGCCCGCCGCTCCCGCGGTCGAAGAGCCGCGAGAGGAAGAGGTCGACCCGCGGCTCGCCGCGTTCCAGACGCCCGCGGCCGAGCCGGCCGCACCGTCATGGGAAGGGCCTGCTCAAGAAGCGCCGTCGTGGGAGACGCCCGCACCGGCATGGGAAACGCCGGCACCGGCATGGGAGACGCCCGCGCCCGCGTGGGAGGCACCCGCCGCCGAGGCACCGGCTCCGGAAGCGCCCGCGCTGGAAGGGGCGGCGACCGAGACCTCCGCGCTCGCCGACGCCGCCGCGCTCGTCGAGGCCACCGCCCCCACGTACCCTCCGGTCGCGCCGGCTCCGGCCGCGATGCGCGAGAAGATGAAGAGCCTGTTCGCACGCCTCTTCGGCGGCGGCGTGAAGCCGAAGCCGGCCGTGCCCGGACCGATCCCCACGCCGGCCGGCGCCGCGGCGCCTCCCGCAACGCTCCCCGCTGCGCGCCCGGGCCAGCTCGGCGTCTTCGCGAACGAGCTCGTCGCCGCGTACAACAGCGGGCAGTACGGGAAGGGCCGCGTCGAGCACCGCATGCTCAGCC
>Ga0105164_10002050_pt1 | contig 12579 bp, 12 predicted proteins | sample VDWuncwatermetaG_FD_89674 | JGI IMG/M metagenome (GOLD analysis project Ga0105164, IMG submission 89674) | Wastewater microbial communities from Netherlands to study Microbial Dark Matter (Phase II) - VDW unchlorinated drinking water | ecosystem: Environmental > Aquatic > Freshwater > Drinking...
ACCCGCTACCGCGAAGAGCTATCGCGGAGCAGTATGACCGAGCAAGAGTACCGACAGATGATTGAGGCGGCTGTCCTGATCGATAAGATCCAGAAGAAACTGGAAGAGCAGGTGCCTGCCTCCGCCGAATCCATCCATTACCGACAGATACTCGTGGCCGACGGGTCGGCAGGCGATGACATGGTGCAGCAGGTCCAGAAGGGTGCGGACTTTGCCAAGCTGGCGGCAGAGAGCTCCTTGGACACGAGCACCAAGTCCAAGGGTGGAGATGTCGGCTGGATACCCCGGGGCGTTTTGGAGCAGAGCCTGGAGGACCCGCTGTTCGGCATGGCGCCCGGCAAGGTCCAGAGCTTCCCGATTTCAGCCGGCGCCCTGGTGATTCAGCTGCTGGAGAAGGCGCCTGACCGCCCCATTGAGCCGAACAGAAAGCCCGCGCTGGCGTCCAGGGAACTCCAGAAGTGGATATCTGACAAGGCGGGGCAACTGGAAGCGCAGGAGTTCGTCAGTCAGGATGAGGACAAGGCGAACTGGGCCATAAATCACGCATATACGACGGCCTAGGCGGTGGGCATGGGCGGCCGCTCACAAGTCAACATCGTCCTTCTGGGCCTGGGCGTCGTGGGCAGCGGCGTGGCCAGGGCCCTGATTGAGAAGGCGGAAAGCTATTCCCAGAGGGTGGGCCTGCCCCTGGCCCTGCGCCGCGTCCTGGTACGGGACATAGCCCGCGAACGCGGCCTCACCCTCGATCAGTCCCTTCTCACCGCCGACCCGCGGGAGGCCCTTGAAACCGACTGCGACATCGTCGTCGAGGTGATGGGCGGCGAGAGCCCGGCCTACGACTACATCAAGCAGAGCCTGAGCCGCGGCCGCTACGTCGTGACGGCCAACAAGGAGATCATGGCCAAGCACGGCCCCGAGCTCCTGGCCCTGGCCGCCAAAGCCGGCTGCGACATCCTGTACGAGGCCAGCGTCGGCGGCGGCATCCCCATCGTCTCTCCCCTCAAGCGGGACCTTTCCGCCAACGAGATCGCCAGCCTGCGCGCCATCATTAACGGGACTACCAACTACATACTGACGCGCATGGGGCGGGACGGAGTGGACTTCGATTCGGCGCTGCGCCAGGCCCAGGAGATGGGCTACGCCGAGCCCCAGCCGGCCAACGACGTCGAGGGGCACGACGCGGCCTTCAAGCTGGCTATCCTGGCCAGCCTGGCCTTCCATACTCGCGTCCACCCCGACAGCGTTTACCGCGAGGGGATCACGCATCTCAGCCCCCGCGACTTCCGCTACGCCCGCGAGTTGGGCTACGCCATCAAGCTTCTGGCGGTGGCCCGGCGCGACGACGGCGCCCTCCAGGTCCGGGTACACCCTTGTCTGGTGGCGGAGGATGAGCTGCTGGCCAAAGTGGACGGCGTTCTCAACGCCGTCCAGGTGGAGGGCGACCTTACGGGTCGCGTCCTCTTCCAGGGCGCGGGGGCGGGTTCGCTGCCCACCACCTCTGCCATCATGGCCGATGTGCTGGACGCCGCCCGCTCCATAGTCCAGGGCAGCAGGGCCTCTCCCTGGCGTTATACTGCTGACATGGCCGTCAAACCCATGTCCGACCTGGTCTGCCGCTACTACATACGGCTGGAGGTGGCCGACCGGCCCGGCGTCCTGGCCGGTATCGCCCGCTCCTTCGGCGATAACGGCGTCAGCATCGCCTCCGTCATCCAGAAGGAGACCGACGAGGCGGCCCAGACCGCAGAGATCGTCATCATGACCCACGCGGCCCGCGAGGCGGACGTTCAGGCCAGTATCGCCCGGCTTCAAGGGCTGGAGGAGGTCCGCCGGGTGGCTAACCTCCTACGGGTGGAGGACTAAGGGTGGTGGCCCAGCGTAAGGGGCAGCAGCCGGAAAGTCCTCAGCAGTGGCTGGAGGAGGAACTGCGCGAGGCCAAGGCCCGCCTGCACAAGGTGGAGCACGAGCTGGAGCAGGCGCTGAAGCAGGTGTGGGCCCTGGATGCTGACGTGCGCAAGCTGTCGGAGGCGCTCTCCGCCGCCGGCATGGAAGCGGCTGCTCTGCCCGGCCTGCGGGAGGAACTGCGCCAGATGCGCGATCAGATGAGCCGCGTGCAGGACCGCCAGACCGCTCTCGGCAACCGCACGGAAGAGATCCTGCGCCAGCACGGCGCCGACGCCGGGCGGGAGCGGCAGGAGCGGGCAGCCCTGGCCAAGCAGTCGGAGGCCCTCCTCAAGGCCGTGGGGCAGTATGAAAGCCGCATGCAGGCCCTGGAGGAGGCGTCCCGGCACGTCGAGGAGGAGGTGGCCGGGGAGCGGCTGGCCCAGCAGGGGCTGGCCCGCGACCTGGGGGAGCTTTCCAGCCGCACAGCCCGTAACCTGGAGGCGGCCACCCGCCTCGAGCACGAGCTGGGCCGGGCCAACGGACTGATCGAGTCCCTAGGCAAAGAAGACGAGGCGTTGAGCGAACGCTTGAACCTGGTTCAGGAGCAGGCGCGGCGTCAGGGAGAACGGCTGGACAAATTCGAGAATGTAGCGGCCTTTCCCGCCGAGGCGAAGGAGCTGCTACAGCGGGCACGCTTCGAGCGGGAGAAGCTGGCCGAGCGCCTCGGCTCCGTGGAGCGCCTGGCGGGCGAGGTTGGGGAGCGGGTCCAGGAGTTCGTGCAAGGACTGGCCAGGCTCGACCAGAGGAGTCAATCGCAGACGACGCAGTTGCTGGTCATGCAGGAGCAGATCCAGGAGCTGAACCAGCAGACCAAGGAGCAGATGAAGCGGCTGTTCCAGAACATCTTGCGGCAGCGGCGCCGGCAGGCCGAGGCCCTGGCCCAAGAGATCAAGGAACTGAGCCAGGGTGAGATCACCAGCGAAAACTAGCTCTCGTGATACGGAAATTTGTCCGCTCACCCTGAGCCGCGCCGCGCGGCCGCGCGGCGCCAGTCGAAGGGCCGGGCCCTTGAAGGCCAGCGTTGCCTAATCACGCTGTGACCGGGGCGACGGGTTCGCATCCGGGCGTGTTGCGGCGCTACCGCCAGTGGTTGCCCGTCACGGACGCCACGCCCATGATCACCCTGGGCGAGGGCGAGACACCCCTGGTCCGCTCTCGCCGCCTGCGCGAGCGGGTGCCCTGCCGCGATCTCTTCTTCAAGCTGGAGCTGTGCAACCCCACCGGGTCGTTCAAGGACCGGGGCATGGTGGTGGCGGTGGCCAAGGCGGTGGAGTCCGGCTGCCAGGCCGTCCTTTGCGCCTCCACCGGCAACACCAGCGCCTCGGCGGCCGCCTACGGCGCCCACTGCAACCTCGACGTCTACGTCCTGGTGCCCCAGGGCAACATCGCTCAGGGGAAGCTGGCCCAGGCCGTGGCCCACGGCGCCCGCGTCCTGGCCGTCCGCGGCAACTTCGACCTCGCCCTCACCCTGGCCCGCGCCATCAGCGAGCGACATCCTGTCGCCCTGGTGAACTCCGTCAACCCCCACCGGCTGGAGGGCCAGAAGACGGCTGCCTTTGAGATCATCGATGCGCTCGGCGACGCGCCGGACCTGCTGTTCATCCCCGTGGGCAACGCGGGCAACATCAGCGCCTACTGGCGCGGCTTCGTGGAGTACTACCACGCGGAGTGCGCCAGTAGGAAGCCGCGCATGATGGGCTGGCAGGCGGCCGGCGCCGCGCCCATCGTCGAGGGCCACCCCATCGACGAACCGCAGACCGTCGCCTCCGCCATTCGCATCGGCAACCCGGCTAGCTGGCGGCTGGCCACGGCCGCGCGCGACGAGTCCGGCGGCGCCATCGCCGCCGTCACGGACGACGAGATCCTGGAGGCGTACCGGCTGCTGGCCCAGGAAGAGGGGATCTTCGCCGAGCCGGCCTCCGCCGCCTGCGTGGCCGGCCTCCTCAAGTACTCCCGTGACCACGACCTGCGGGACAAGACGGTGGTGTGCGTCATCACCGGCCACGGCCTGAAGGATCCGGACACCGCCCTCTCCATCGAGACGGAGATAACGGAGGTGCCCGGAGAGCTGGAGGCTGTGGAAAAGGCGATGGGGCTGACGTAGGGGCGGACATTGGCTGGCCCTGCCCCCGTAGGGGCGACCCTTGGGTCGCCCTCCCACTGCCGCCGCGGGCCAAGCCGGCTCCCCCCCTCTCCCGCGCTGTGGGAGAGGGGTTGGGGGTGAGGGTCGCACCTGCTAGAATTGATTTCTGACGCCCCATCCGCCCATTCCGCCCGTCCGCCCCATCCGTCCGTAAGGCCTATTTGGAAATGAAGCCCATTGTTACCGCAGCCGTTGACCAGGAGCGCATCGCGCGTGCCGTGCGCGAGATCCTCGAAGCCATCGGCGAAGAGCCGGGCCGCGAAGGGCTGTTGGAGACGCCCCGTCGCATCGCCGAGACGTACGCCGAGCTGTTCAGCGGGCTGCACCAGGACCCACAGGAGGTGCTCTCCACGGGCTTTCAGGAGTCGCACAAGGAGATGGTGATCCTCAAGAACATCCCCTTCTACTCCCTCTGCGAGCACCACTTCCTCCCCTTTCACGGCCGGGCTCACGTGGGGTACGTCCCGGAGGGGCGCACCGTGGGGGCCAGCAAGATCGCCCGCGCCCTCGATATCCTGGCCCACCGTCCCCAGCTCCAGGAGCGGCTGACCAGCCAGATCGCCGACTCCATCATGGAGGGGCTGGCCCCCGATGGAGTGGCCGTGGTCATCGAGGCCGAGCACCTGTGTATGACCATGCGCGGCGTCCAGAAGCCGGGCACCCTCCTGGTCACCTCGGCCATCCGCGGCGGCTTCCGCCGCCGCGCCGTCACCCGCTCCGAGTTCCTGGCCCTGGTGCAGGGAAGGTAGCGGGAACAGTGCACAGTCGAAAGTGGCCGACGTTCTTCCCTCGCCCGCGCAGCGGGAGAGGGTCGGCCCGAAGGGCCGGGGTGAGGGCGTGAGCTACACCGTCCAGAGGGAAGAGCTGAGCCGGCTGGAGCCCGAGTGGCGCGCTCTCTTCCCCCGCACCTTCCTCCGCTGCGTCTGCGTCTCGCCCACCTGGCTGCGGGTCTGGTGGGAGCAATTCGGCCAGGGCCGCGAGCTCCTCCTCCTCTCCGTCCGCCGCGGCCAGGAGCTGGTGGGTGTGGCGCCCCTGATGCGGGACGATGGCCGCCTAACCTTCGCCGGCGATACCGAGATCTGCGACTACATGGACTTCACCGCTGTGGCCGGCGCTGAGCAGGCGGTGCTCACGGCGGTGCTGCGCTCGCTGAGCGAGGAGCCCTGGCAGGAGCTGGTCCTCTGGGGCGTCCGCGACGATTCGCCGACGCTGAGGGCGCTGCCCTCCGTCTGCGCCGGCCTGGGCCTGCTACTGGAGGTGGAGCTGGAGGACGTCTGCCCGCGGGTGGACCTGCCGGCAAGCTGGGAGGAGTACCTGGCCGGCCTGAACAAGAAGGACCGGCACGAGCTGCGGCGCAAGCTGCGGAAGCTGCCCCAGGGCGGCGAGGTGGGGCTGGAGGTGCTGGAGCGGCCCGACGAGACGGAGGCGGCCCTGGACGACTTCCTCCGCCTACATGGTGCGGCCCGCTCGGAGAAGGCGGCCTTCATGACGGAACGCATGGCCCGCTTCTTCCGGCGCATCGTCTTGGCGCTGGCCCAGGAGGGGTTGGTGGAGCTCATATTCCTCACCCTGGACCACGTGCGGGTGGCGGGCGTTCTCTGCTTTCGGACGGAGGACGAGCTACTGCTGTACAACAGCGGCTACGAACCGGCCTACGCAGGGCTCTCGGTCGGACTGCTGTCCAAAGCCCTGGCCTTGCAGAGGGCCATCGAAGAGGGCCGCCGCCGGTTCGACTTCCTGCGGGGCGCCGAGCCTTACAAGTACGATCTGGGGGCCGAAAACCTGAACGTGTACCGTTGCGTGATCCGCAGACCCTTCGGCTCGGCTCTCCGAGTGAAACATCGGAGTCCGCAAGGCGGACAGGGCAGGGCTTGACGTTCGTATTATGATTTAGGGTAACTGCGTGTGTAACATCGCCGTCATCTCCGTCCACACCTCGCCCCTGGCCCGCCCCGGCACCCGCGACAGCGGCGGCATGAACGTCTACATCCGCGAGCTGAGCCGCGAGATGGGGCGCCGCGCCAACACCATGGACATCTTCACGCGCCGCGTCGACGCCTCCTTGCCGGAGGTAGTGGCCATCGACGAGCGCACCCGCGTCATCCAGATCGAGGCCGGCGGGCCCGGTATCGACAAAGGGTCCCTGCGGCGCTACCTGCCGCAGTTCCGCGCCGGCGTGGTCGCCTTCCAGCAGCGCGAGGGACGCTCCTACGATCTCGTGCACAGTCACTACTGGCTGTCCGGCTGGGTTGGCCAGGCGCTGAAGGTCCGCTGGGGCGTCCCTCACGTCATCATGTTCCACACCCTGGGCGAGGCGAAGAACCGCGCCCACCTCAGCGAGCAGGAGCCCGACTACCGCATCGCCGGGGAGCGCATCGTGGCCCAGGGCGCGGACCGCATCATCTGCGCCAGCCAGGGCGAGAGGGAAACCCTCGTTAACCTGTACGGCGTCCCGCCCCAGCGGGTGGCCCTGGTGCCTTGCGGCGTGGACACGGACCGCTTCCGGCCTCTGAGCCGCCCCGGGGCCCGTCGCCGGTTGGGGCTGCTCCTGGACGAGCCGCTGGTGCTGTTCGTGGGCAGGATCGAGCCGCTGAAGGGGATCGACATCCTGCTGCGGGCCGCCGCCCAGCTTGAGGCCCGCTTCCGTCTGCTGGTCGTCGGCGGCGACGGCCAGGACGCCGAGCGCAAGGCTGAACTCAGGGCGCTGGCCGTCGCCCTTGGTATCGGTGAGCAGGTGACGTTCGTAGATGCTGTACCCCACGACCGTCTGCCGCTGTACTATGGCGCCGCCGACATCTGCGTCGTCCCTTCGTATTACGAGAGCTTTGGGCTGGTGGCCCTGGAGGCGATGGCCTGCGGCGTTCCGGTTGTGGCCTCCGGCGTGGGTGGCCTGCGTGAGACGGTGCAGGACGGCCAGACCGGCTACCTGGTGCCCTGGCGCTGCCCGGAACCCTTCGCCGAGCGGCTGGAGCTCCTCCTCAGCAACGAGCCCCTGCGCCGCAGCCTGGGCCGCGAGGCCCGCGCCGCCGTGGAGCGCTTCCGCTGGTCGGAGGTGGCGGCCCGGGTCGAGGAGGTCTACCACCAGCTCGTCTCCCAGTACAGGGGCGTAGTCGTCGGCACCCACGTTGCCTAGAAGCCGCTCGTGGCCGAAGAGCCTGTCCTGAGCCCTACCGAAGAGCCCCGCAAGGCCCTGGTCATCGTAGCCCACCCGGACGATGCCGAGTTCCTGTGCGCCGGCGCTGTCGCCCGCTGGGCGGCCGAGGGCTGGGAGGTGAGCTACGTCCTGGCCACCAGCGGCGATATGGGTTCCCACGATGCCGAGATGACCCGAGAGCGCCTGGGCGCGCTGCGGGAGAAGGAGCAACTCCAGGCGGCCAAGGTCCTGGGGGTGCGGGAGTGCGTCTTCCTGCGCTATCCGGACGGGTTTGTGGATGATACGGTGGAGTTCCGCGGCCGGCTCGTCCGTCAGATACGGCGCTTCCGCCCCGACGTGCTGGTCACCTGGGACCCCTTCCGCCGCGGCTTCAACCACCGCGACCACCGGCTGACCGGCCAGGCCGCCCTGGACGCCGCCTACCCCCTGGCTCGATCGCATCTCTCGTACCCCGAACAGTTGGAGGAAGGGCTGGCGCCCCACCGCGTACACGAGGTCCTCCTTGCCGGTACGGACCAGCCTGACTACTATGTGGACGTAAGCGATTTCTTTCACAAGAAGATACAGGCCCTGCGCCGCCACAAGAGCCAGATAGGGCGCTACCCCGCCCGGGAGCTGCGGAAACGGGTGCGGGAGCGCATGGCGGAGGTGGGGAAGGAGCCGGGGTACAAGCTGGCGGAGGCTTTTCGCCGCATCGAGTGGATGTAGCACGGGAGCCATGGAACATGTCTCGATAGTGACCTTCTGGCTGGCCTTGGCCGCCTCGGCAGCGGCAGTGCTGCTCTACTGGGGCCATGCGCTGGGCGTGCGCCTGGTGCTGCGCCGCCTGGCCACCAATGTGGGCACCGGCCCCACCGTCGCTACCATCGAGCGCTCCGATGCTCCCACCGGGCTGCTGGAATCGGTGGGCCGTCTGGGCACCGTGGCCACCTGGACGGTGGCCGCCCTGCTCGCGGTATCGCTGTTCGCCCGCTGGCGGGCCGTGGGCCACGCCCCCTGGTCCAACATGTGGGAGTTCACCGTGGCCTTCGCCGCCTCCATGACGCTGTTCTACGCCGTCTTCGAGCGCTGGTTCGGCCAAGGCGAACGCGTGCGCTCCGCCCGTGCGCTTGGCGCCTTGGCGCAGCCGGTGGTGCTGGCCTTGCTGGCCATCGCCGCCGCCTTCTTCCCCTCTGGCATCGAGCCGCTGGTGCCGGCCCTCCAGAACCAGGACCTGCTGGCCGTCCACGTGGCGATGATGATCCTGGCCTATGGGGCCCTCAGCGTCTCCTTCGCGGCGGCTGTCATGTACCTGGTCCAGGGTGGCAACCAGAACCGATTCGCTCGCTTGCCCAAAGCGCGGCGCCTGGACGAGATCGCCTACCGTTCGGTCATAGTGGGGTTCCCGCTGCTGGCCGTGGGCATAGCCCTGGGCGCCTATTGGGGCAACTCGGCCTGGGGCCGCTACTGGGGTTGGGACCCCAAGGAGACCTCGGCCCTGGTCACCTGGCTGATCTACGGAGTCTACCTGCACATGCGGGGCCTCAGGGGCTGGTCGGGGACGCGCTCCGCCGTCGTGCTGGTGATCGGCTTCGTCGCCGTCCTATTCACCTACTTCGCGGTGAACCTCTGGGCCTCGGGCCTCCACAGCTACGCCGGGGTGTAGGGCTCGCCGCCGGTAGAGACGCCCCGCCGGGGCGTCTCTACAGCAGGTACGTCGACGTGAAATTGTTCAGGAATAAGTATCGTATCGAATCAGCACGTCTGAAGGGGTGGGACTATTCCGCCCCCGGCTGGTATTTCGTGACCATATGCACGCGGGAAGCGAAGCGCTGCTTCGGCGAAGTCAAGAACGGCAAGATGCATCTATCGACCATGGGAGAGATCGTCGCCGAGGAGTGGAAGAAAGCTGAAGGCATCCGGCTGACTGTTGAACTGGATGAGTTTGTTGTGATGCCCAGCCACATTCACGGGATTGTTGCGATAGGCAAGGCCACCGTAGAGACGCCCCGCCGGGGCGTCTCTACGCCAACCGGATGGAAAGGGAGTTCCCTTGGTTCTATCGTCGGTCAGTTCAAGTCGGCGTGCACCAAGCGCATTTGGGCAGCGGGGTTTCACGAGTTCGCCTGGCAGCCCCGGTTCTATGATCATATCATCCGCAATGAGCAATCCCTGGACCATATTCGCGAGTACGTAGTGAACAACCCGCTGAAGTGGGAACTGGAGAAGGATAAACCGGAGAACCTCTACATGTGAGATCGGTATGGCTGGCAACTTCGGTGATGATCGGGCCCGTAGAGGCCGTAGAGACGCCCCGGCGGGGCGTCTCTACCCTCCGGCCTTAAGGGTTATCTGAAAGCGGCAGTCCTGGGCGCCGGTGGCCACCGTCTCGACGATCTCCACCTCAACCGGCGCCTTGGTGATCGACTCAAACAGATACTTAACCCAGTGGGCGCCGCAGATGCACAGCTTGGGGTCCAGCCGCACGACTCCTCGCTTGATGAAGGGGCACACGCACTGGCCCTGGTGCCGCTCCGTCCAGTGGATGACGTCGCCGTCCCGCTGGATATCGATCTGACTGGGCCCGGCCGTGCGCATGGCTTCCAGGAAGGCGCCTATCTCCATGTGGGCTGGGAGACCCGTGAGCTGGACGAAGGCGCCGACGCAGGTGCGGGCCTGCCCTTGCATGAGGGCGTCCATGGCCCCATCTTCCAGGCGATAGATCGCCTCGTACAGGCCACAGGTGAGTTTATCCTGATAATCCCGTATCAGGCCCTGCACCCAATCGGCGGCCTCGGTTGGAGAGCTGTCCATGGCATGCCTCCCGCGGTTCGACCCCAGTATAGCACCGGACTCGCCTGATTTGAGGTTGACATGAGCTTGGGCAGTAGGTACACTAAGCATTCGGCGTCTGGTTCTCACGCTAATACGCTGGAGTAGCGGTCGAAAGACCTGGCCGACGCGACCGGCGCCCCGCGGGCCCACGCTCGGGTAGCGCGCTGGCGTTGTCAGTGAGCAAAGGCTTTCGGCTTTTTCTTGTGGGAGAAGGGATATAACGTGCCGACCATAAACCAACTGGTTCGCAACGGGCGGAAGCCCATGGTCAAGAAGACCAAGGCCCCGGCCCTGCGTTTCCATTACAACGCCCTGAAGAACCGGCTGCTTCGCGGCGAGGGGAACCCGCAGAAGCGCGGCGTATGCACGAACGTCCGGACTATGACGCCCAGAAAGCCGAATTCCGCCTTGCGTAAAGTGGCCCGCGTGCGCCTGACCAACGGCATCGAGGTCACGGCCTACATTCCCGGAGAGGGACACACTCTCCAGGAGCACTCGGTGGTGCTCATTCGCGGCGGCCGTGTGAAGGACCTGCCCGGGGTGCGCTATCACGTCATCAGAGGAGCCCTCGACGCGGCCGGCGTGCAGGGCCGCATGCAGCAGCGCAGCAAATACGGCGCCCGCAAGGTCGAAGGCCCGCGCTAGAGGCGGAGCATAGACAATGCCGCGTCGTGGTAAGGTAGTACGCCGTCAGAAGCCGCCCGACCCTAGGTACGGCAGCGTCTGGGCTCAGATAATGATCAACAAGATCATGAAGCGCGGCAAGAAGAGCGTGGCCGAGCGGATATCTTCAAGGCGATGGAGCAAGTAGAGCAGCGCACCAAAGAGGACCCGCGCCAGGTGTTTGAACAGGCGGTGCGCAGGGTGATGCCTACCCTGGAGGTGCGGCCCCGCCGGGTGGGCGGCGCCACCTACCAGATCCCCTTGGAGGTCCGCCCGTCCCGCCAGCTCTCGCTGGCCATGCGCTGGATCCTGTCGGCCGCCCGCGGCCGCCAGGGCCGCCCGATGTCCGAACGTCTGGCCGTCGAGATCATGGACGCCTACCGCGAGCAAGGGGCGGCTATAAAAAAGCGGGACGATACGCACCGCATGGCCGAGGCGAACAAGGCCTTCGTCCACTACCGGTGGTAGCGGAAGGTCTATTCACGGCCATGCGCAACTAATTCGCGCTCCTCGAAATGGGAAGTGAGTGGTATGACTAGCGCCGTGCCTATCGATAAGGTACGCAATATAGGGATCATCGCGCACATCGATGCCGGGAAGACCACCGTCACCGAGCGGATCCTGTTCTACACAGGCCGCACCTACAAGATCGGTGAGGTGGACGCCGGCACTGCCGTCATGGACTGGATGGCCCAGGAGCGAGAGCGGGGCATAACCATCACCGCCGCCGCCACGACCATCAACTGGCAGGATCACACCATTAACATCGTAGATACCCCCGGTCATGTGGACTTTACGGTCGAAGTGGAAAGGAGCCTCCGTGTACTGGACGGAGGCGTCGTTGTTTTTGATGCCGTCGCCGGCGTCCAGAGCCAGTCGGAGACCGTGTGGCGGCAGGCCGACCGCTATCACATTCCCCGCATCTGCTTCGTCAACAAGATGGACCGCGTGGGGGCGGACTTCTGGAACACTGTGGAGATGATCCGGGAGCGGCTGGCCGCCCGACCGCTCCCCATCCAGATGCCCCTGGGCACCGAGGATGCCCACCAGGGCGTCATCGACCTGGTGGAGCAGGTGGCCATCGTCTTCCCCGAGGACCGCGAGCAGCCCCCCGAGCGGCGGCGCATCCCCGACCAGTACCTGGAGGAAGCGGAGCGTCGACGCGAGGAGCTTATCGAGGGCGTTGGCGAGGCAGACGACCAGATGCTCATCAGCTACGTGGAGCAGCACACGGTCACGCCCGCCGAGCTGAAGAAGGCGATCCGGCGCGCCACTCTGGCCGGGGTTGTCACCCCCGTCCTCTGCGGTGCTGCCCTGAGGAGCAAGGGCATTCAGCCGCTTCTGGATGCCATCGCCGATTACTTGCCTTCGCCGACTGAGGTGCCCCCGGTCACCGGTACCCATCCCAAGACCGGCGAGCCGCTGGTGCGGCGTCCCCTTGATGAGGAGCCCCTCTGCGCCCTGGCCTTCAAGGTAGTGGCCGACCCCTACGTGGGACGGCTGGTCTACTTCCGGGTCTACTCCGGCGTGGCTAAGCAGGGCGCCATGGCCTATAACAGTACCCGCGGCCAGCGGGAGCGGTTGGGGCGCCTGCTGCGCATGCACGCCAACCGCCGCGAGGACGTGGACACCGTGTACACGGGGCAGATCGCCGCCACCGTGGGCCTCAAGAATACCTTCACCGGCGACACCCTCTGCGACGAGGCCCACCCTATCCTGCTGGAGGCGATCAAGTTCCCCGAGCCGGTGATCGCCGTGGCCATCGAACCCAAGACCAAGGACGACCAGGAACGCATGGGCGAGACCCTGGCCCGCCTGGCCGAAGAGGACCCTACCTTCAAGGCCCGCTACGACGCCGAGA
>Ga0105164_10002051_pt1 | contig 12576 bp, 12 predicted proteins | sample VDWuncwatermetaG_FD_89674 | JGI IMG/M metagenome (GOLD analysis project Ga0105164, IMG submission 89674) | Wastewater microbial communities from Netherlands to study Microbial Dark Matter (Phase II) - VDW unchlorinated drinking water | ecosystem: Environmental > Aquatic > Freshwater > Drinking...
AAGGAGCAGCCCCTCACTGTCCCAATCAAGCCGGCCGATGGGATAAACGTGTTTAGGAAATCCAAATTCTGCCAACGTGCGGTGCCCGGGTTCCTGTTTTGTGAATTGCGAAAGAACACCGTACGGTTTGTTGAAAGCGAGAATCATATCGTCTCTTTTACTTTATATAGTGGCCCCGGTTGTCTAGACCGTTTTTTGTGTCGGTTTTAGATAGAGTCTTTCATGCCACCGGGTTTGGATTGCGGGCCACCTCCGCCCAATTCCAGGCGGGTCTTGGAATGTACCAAAACGATCCGGAATATTTATCAAATTTTTGATAAGCAAAAATAATTATCTTTTTCCGAGAAAATATCTCCGCCAAAAGGCAAAAAAATAGGCCCCGTCTCCGGGGCCGTGAATTTTCCGTAACTCCTTGTCATTCAAGACCAAACATACTCAGCATCTTTGGAACCAGAGTCATCCCTATCCGTTTCCATCTGACAGCCGAATGTGTGGATAGCCACCCTCAGTCTTTTCTGCTCGCCCACTTTCATAACGACCAAACTACCTTATCTGGAAGCAGTCCCGAGGCGGAACGCGCCGAGGGACAGCCAAAGGTGTGTATCCACACACGTTTTCGGTGTTTATCACATTTTTTAAATGTATCCATTATATAGAGAAGATTTCCCTTTTCTTTTTAAACCCCGTAATTGGACCATCGGCGGAAATTTTAATTCCAAGCCCTAATTTGCTGAGATTTCGGGCCGCTGCTTCACGTCCTCCTCCCCCAGAAGATCCTCCTGGCACTTTAATAATTGATCCAGCAGTAAGCAGCGCTCCCGTGTGGCTGAGTATTATTGCCCCGTCCATCGCCAAAAGTTCTTGACGTAATCGTCTGTCAAGATTCTGGAAAGGTTTTTTGACAGCGCTATTAAGAAGTTTTGTTCTAATCTTTTTTGGGTTTTCAATCCAATCGTCTGAATTTACAAATTTTTTCTTATTTATCTCACGTTCACCATCTCTAGTAAGCAAAGCAATACATCCTCCAGTTCGAGCAAAAGAAACATCTAAGCAAGAATCATAAATAGCATTTTTTATTTCTCTTCTTAAGCCTATTCCTAACCTTTGAAGTGTTGACTCATGCGGATAGTATCGCCATTTACCTCCACGTTTTGAAAATTGCAGCAATTTATTCTTAAAAACTAATATTTCGCCGTTACGGTTCAAGACTATTGCAACCCTCTTATTTGTACACCAATTTGTGATGCCATCCATTCGATATAGTGATTTTGGGACGAAATTGCCGATTTTGAGGCATCTCAAATTAAATACTCGGCCATCTTTTCCGCAAACATACATAGTGTCAAAGCCGTTAGAAAGAACTTTAGCAAAATCTTCCCCCTTTGCTAATTCATTAATGGTAACTTTTCCATGACTTACGCTACCTGTTATTCCGAGCGCTGCAACAATTTGTTTACCTTCGTAAGTTTGAGAGGCTAATGACTCAAACCATTGAATGGCATCCTCTAATGTTTTTCTTCCTTGAACACCATCGCCGAGTAGTTTTCCTATTACTCGACGCGGAAGCAAGACTATTAAATCGCCAAAGTAATCTTGATCAGATTGTGATTGGATATTCGCAACTTCTTGAATAAATAACCCAACAAGCGTTCTTTCTTCAGGTAAGAAATTCTGACTTCGGTGAAGCCGCACACGATATTCTGCATCCTTAAAAGGTTTCATTAACAACGAGAGCTGATTTCCCCCATATGCTACTAAGGTATGTTGTGGTTTCGCTGGGCGTGTCGCCCCTAAAGAGGTACCAGAAATCATGGGAAGCAAATGAGTGTTGAGCAAATTCCTAAATTCCGACTCATTCATTAAGATTGTTTAACTTTTGTTCTCACAATCGAATAGCATCTTCAGAATCCCTAAAATCGTCGTACGGTACTTGCGCCAACGGTGAATTTTTCCTGTAGTTTTGAATAGGATCACATAGACGTTTAGTGATCCTATTAATGGCTCATGATCCTATTCTCTCCCATTCTGCATCGCGGCCTTTACCAAGGCATCTGACCTTCTTTTCGCGTTTGAGATCAAAAAGGGTGCGTTTTAAGGTTGGATAGCTGACGCCGGGACAGGCGCGGTGGAGTTCGCTGAAACGAAAACGCATCGGCAATCGTTCGATTGTCTGCCGAATCATATCCCGTTTCGCACCGCGAGCGGATGTGACAACGCCGACTCGGTCTTCAAATTCTTTGTAAGCTGCGATCAGAGTACCGAGAAAATAATTCCACCAGGGGCGGAGATCATGCTTTTCTTCATGCCAATGCTGTGAACTCTTCAACAACGTTTCGTAATAGGTTTCCTTACTGTCCTCAGTGATTCGTTCCAAGCTGATGAATCTTCCGACTTCATAGCCAGCCTGATAAAGAAGCAATAGCGTGAGGAGACGTCCCATTCTGCCGTTGCCATCCCAAAAGGGATGGATGCACTCGAAATCAAATATAAAGGAAGCAATCACAAGAAGCGGTTCAGCTTTACTTTCATCTATGGCTTGATGGTAAAGCTGGCAAAGCTTCTTCATGAATGAAGGCGTTGATAAGGCTGAAACGGGCTTAAATCGGACCACTTGGCGCCCGTCAGGACGGACTTCAAGAATAGCATTGTCTTTTTCTTTCCAATGGCCGCCTTTTTCGCCTGTCAAGGCACACATTTCCCGATGAAATTGAAGAATAAGTTCAGGTGATAATTTCAAACGGTTTGCATTGGCATGAATCTCGGCAAGAACATTTCGATATCCTGCCACTTCTTTTTCAGAACGGTCCTTCGGCTTAGCCTTTTTGGCAAGAATCGCCTCAAGTCGGTCCCGATCCACAGTAATGCCTTCAATGCGATTGGAGGACTCGACGCTTTGAACCATGGCAATGCGTTTCAAAGTTTCCAGAAGCTGCGGGGATTGTTCTTGGTACAAACTCTGGCGACCGCGGTGTTCTCCCAACACGCGAACGGTCATAAGCATGTCCTGGGATATGGGCTGCTCTAATAAATAACCATGTTCAAAAGACCTCATATTGTTTCCCCCATCTCAATTTGCCAAAATGTTTTCAATCCTTGTCCTCATAATCGAATAGCCTCTTTAAAATCCAAAAATCGTCGTACGGTACTTGCACCAACGGACAGCCGAAGGTTTTGATGGAGACTTTTAATTGGAAAGAGACGGGGCTCACCGTGTTCATGTGAAGATAATAGGAGAGGGAGGGTTAAATTTCAATCTCGCCGTCCCGGGGGGAATCGATGGACTAAGCGAGGAGACGCGCGGGCGGGAGCTTGATTTCTTTGGCCAGTCTGAAAAACTTCAGCAGCCTGATGGTCAGATAGGTGGTGTCGAACTCCCACCACCGGAGCCCGTGACGGGCGGAGGTGGGAAAAGCGTGGTGATTATTGTGCCAGCCTTCGCCGTAACTGAGCAACGCCACCCACCAAAGATTGGTGGAGCGGTCATCCGGCTTGTAGGTCCGGTAGCCCCAAACGTGGGCCGCGGAATTGACAAACCAGGTCGCGTGATAAACGAGCACGGTCCGAACAATCACTCCCCAGACCACGAAGGGCAACCCACCCCAGGCGTAAAGTCCGATTGCGAGAAGAATCGTCCAAAGAATGAAGGTCTTGTCCAGAAAAACGTGGACGCGGTCCTTCACCAGGTCCGGTGCAAAACGCAAATATTCTTTGGGGTCATCGATCATTTTATTTTGATGGAGGACCCAGCCCATGTGGGACCAGAAAAAACCTTTGGCGGGACTGTGGGGGTCGCCCTCATCGTCGGAATAGGCGTGATGAAGACGGTGCGTGGCGACCCATTTAATCGGACCGCTCTGACAGGCCAAACAGCCGATGAGTGCGAGGAGATATTCCAGGGGTTTGGGGACTTTGAAGCTCCGGTGAGTGAGCAGGCGGTGATAGCCCATGGTGATTCCGAAGCAAGCCGTGATCCAATAAAGGACCAGGCACAAGGCCAGGGCGGGCCAAGTGAAGGTAAAGAAGGCGGCGATCGAGGCCAGGTGAAACCCCATGATAAAAAGAAAAGGTCCCCAGGCAATCTTTTTTTCTTGATAGGAGGCCGACATCGCGACACCGGCCTTCTGATTCCCGGTATCTTTGAGATAATCCGTTTCTGCGACCGGCGCTTCGAGGGTTTGTGGGCTCATTTCTATGAAGACGTTATCGGCACAATTTGGCGATAGGATAACAGAAAAGCTGTCCGTCGAGGGAACAATTACTCCTTGAGGAAATCCAAGGTTGTTTTTTCAAGCCAAAGGTCCCACTTCCACGGCGGGCCTGCGACAAATCCCACGTGGCCTCCGGTGGCCACAATCAAAGGATGGAGATAATCTGATTTTTCAAATTCTGCGCGGGGAAGAAGCCGGCCGGGAAAAAAAGGGTCGTCTTCGGCGTGGATCACGAGCGTCGGGACGCGGATTGCGTTCAAAAACGGCCGCGAGCTGGCCTTCGTCCAATAATCCACTTCGTCCCGGAAGCCGTTCAAGGGCGCGGTCACTTCCCGGTCAAACACCCGGAAGGTGCGGCAGTTTTTAACGCGGTCCAATCGGATCGCGCCAGGGTGGAGCCGCACTTTGAGGGCGAGCTTCGCCTTGAGACTCGCCAGAAGCCGGCGCGTGTAGACTTCGCGATTGAAACCGCGGTCCAGGAGTTCCACGGACTTCGCCAAATCACAAGGAACGGAAATGACGACTGCCTTCTCAATTAATTCACAGGCCCGGCGCCCTTCTTCCCCGAGCCACTTGAGCACGATGTTCCCCCCAATCGAAAAACCGACGAGGAAAAGTCTCTTGCGGTTTTCCTTTTCTTTCAAATAGCGGACGACCGAATCCAGGTCTTCCGTTTTTCCGGAGTGGTAAGTCGCAAGCTTGCGGTTCGGTTCGCCGCTACACATCCTCATGTTGACCGCGCACGCCGCCCTCCCCCGCTTTTTGATTTCCCCAAGGAGACTGAAGACGTAAGGAGCCTTGGAGGACCCTTCGAGACCGTGAAGGATCACGATGAGTGGCTCTTGGCGGGCGTCGCCACTCGTGGCTTCCAGAAAATCGAGGTCGAGAAAATCTCCGTCCGGCGTGTCGATTCGTTTGCGGATTAAAGGAAGCCGCGGCCTGGGTCTGAAGAGCGCGCCGACGACGGTCTGCGCGTGCGCTCCCCGACACCACCCCGCAGGTTTAAACGCTTGAGTCACCAGAGAATCGTTCTAGAGACGACGGACACTCCCGGCGGTGCCGTCACTGATTTGGCGAATCATTTCATCATCCCGGTAACCCGCCCGGTCAAACTGATAAATGATTCCCTGATAAAGGCAGTAACGCCAGTCACTTTTGTGATCATAATCCCTGTCTTTCCTTAATGGAATAGGGTCCGTGAAACTTTCTTGGAGAATTTCCTGGTAAACCTGCGCCAAAAGTTTTTTAAGTTCGGTTTTAAAATTTTTTTGCTGCCGCACATGTTCTTCGTGAAGTTGTGGACGCCGTGTGGAGGGAGTTCTTCTGCTGGCATACCGTAAATAGGCGGATTGTAGGGCCTTGATGTCCGGACGGGTGTCCACCCGGCGCTGATTCATTCTGAACCGATCTGATTCCGCTTCAACCCCCCACAATCCCGTTTCAGGATCCGCTTTGCCCTTGCCTATTTTTTTGACGGTCATGTCCCCTGGGTACCTTCTCTATTTTTCTCTTGGACTGATTTCGCCAGACAGCATTTCTTATACTTTAACCCGCTGCCGCAGGGACAAGGTTCGTTGCGTCCGACCTTGGGCTCCCTAGAAAGAGGGGTTGTCAAGCCCGAAGCCGTTTGGGGAGGACGGGGGTCTTTAGAAGAGTCCGGTATTCTTGTTTTCTCTTTTCGCTTCGCGCCAAAAAGACCACCCTTTGGGGGCGCACCGGAGGCGCGCATCTGGTTCTGCTTCTTTTGCCGGTTGTCGATTTGTTTCATGGAAAATTTATTATAACCCTTGTAAAAGTGCCGGGTTCACACACGATTGGCTAATTTTTCTTCCAGCAAGCGGTTGTTCAAAAATCGTTCACCGTTCTTTGTTTGATAGAAAATATCCGCGAGGTAGCGATCATACTTGTCGGATTGGGTGCTGGTAATAACAATGGGTACACTGTCCCGCAATGACGGAGAAAGTTCGCGTTCGACGAAACGCTTGGCCCGCTGGCCGTCGGCGCTTTCGATCTCGGGCGCGTCAAGCCCACGGAGGCGGAGGTGCTGTTGGGTGATGACGCCGAAGCCCAGATCAATGACGGTCCAGAGCGTATCGCCGTCGGTGATTTCAAAGACGTAGGCGCGATAGGAAAAAAGATCAGCTTCGGTGGCGTCCTTGACGGATTTGAGTTTGCCGTTCTCAACGGTGATGAGGTCGCCTTCCTTGAAGTTCGTAGCCCCAACCCCCCGTCGCCTCGAAGAAAATACTTCGAGGCTCAGGTAATTTGAAAATCCAAGGTCGATCACGGGTTTTCCTTTCCACTCCCCCGCCTTCGCAATCAAAATCCGGTACGTGCCGAGCTTTCCTTTAAGGGGGACAAGCGGTTCGTCGCGAGGCGCTTCCGAAACCGTGATTTGTTTTTCGGCTTTTAATTTTTTTATTTCAGCGCGGGTTTTATTCAAAGACCATTTTTCTTTGGCGGCCCGCTGGGCCAGCTTTTCTCTTTTTTCCCCCTCATTGACTGCTAAAAGAGACTCAATATGCCCCCAAGGCAATTGTGCGGACGTCCGCACAATTGGATAGGCCCGGGCAAATTCCACCATATAATCAAGTTCCCGCTTACTGATTTCAAGATCCACGGAAAGACGTTTGACCACCCGTTGGCCATAGTCGGCGCGCGCTTTATTAAGAAGAATATGCTCTAGGATGAGCTTCCCAACTTCCCAAGAGGTGCGAACCTTTTCACGTTCGACCGCCTCGGTGGTCCGCTCGCGCCCGCGGGCGAGGGCCTCCCGCACGCGCCGGCGGAGTTCAGGGTAAGAGGCGAGAGGATTCGAGGCCATAAGCGGTCGTCATTTTATCACAGTGGGGGAAGGAACGGTTGGGGAGCGGAGAATTGAAAAGCGAATGCGAGGCAAACGGAGGTGGGCGGCGAGGACCTTCAGAACCGCTTCGTTGGCCTACGCCCCCAGCAACTCTCTGATTTTTCCGAGGAGGACCTGAGGATCAAAGGGTTTGGTGATGTAGGCATTGGCCCCCACTTCCTCTCCCATCAGGCGATCCTCTTCCTGGGCCCTTGCGGTGAACATCACGATGGGAATTTGGGCGTAGCGGATATCTTTCTTGAGAATGGCGCAGACTTTGTAGCCGTCCATTTTGGGAAGCATCAGATCCAGGACCAGGAGGTCGGGCTTTTCCTTCTTGGCTTTCTCAAGCGCCGTCATGCCATCGGCGGCACTCGAAACTTGATATCCGTTTGCTTTCAGGCGGCTCTCGAGCAAAAGCACAATGGCGGGTTCGTCGTCAACGATGAGGATTCGTTTCGGCATTGCGAGCGTCAGGTAATTTTCTGGTAGGGGTACTGGTCCTTGATCGTTTGAGCGAAATAAGTGCCTTGAGAAGGCGCGGTCATCAGGGTGCGGTAAACCTCTTCCGGGACACTCGAATAGTGGTAAACGCCTCCGTTGCGAAAGGCGATTTCGAGAACGAGCTTTTGATTGTCATAGCCAATGATAGCAATGTCACGGGATTTTACAGCCGTTCTTTCCATCCGATCCTCCATTGAGGTTCCTCCCTATTATCGGCCCTGATCGAGGACGGCTTCACCCAAGATGTTGGAATCGGTCTTTCCGTCCGGCAGAAAAAACCACACGAGCTTGCCCTCGGAGCCGTCGGCGTCGATGTCGTGGAGCGCCGGTGTGAAACCAAAAGAAAACCCCGGCTTCGGTCGGATTCCCAAAAGTCCCCAAGCGATCCGGGCATACAACGTGTAACCGTCCTCATGCCGTTTAGAAATCAGTTCAATCGCTCCCGCCTTGACGGGATCAAAATTCTTGGGCCAGACCCAGCTCCTCCCCTGGTCCGAATCCGCACTGGGACTCAAGCCGATTTGAACGTCCTTCGGGTCTCCCCACCGGAACCCATCTCCTTGGGGATCGATGAAAAGTTCGAGAAGGTCATCCCGCCAAATTTGGCCATTCTTTCGGCGCGTGATGATGCTGTCGTCCAAGACCTTTGCTGTCACATAAAGAAAACGCTTGTCCCACCAAAAAGAAAAAGTGCCCTGCAAATCGGAGGGACCTGAAATGTCCCCCAATTCCCGATGCCGGGCCGGCACGAGATTCAAGGAGGCCTTCGAGCCGACGAGCTTCAACTGCGGCCGCTTGGGTGGTTCAAGCCGAAGGGTCCCGGGCCGAAATTCCATGCGCGCCATTCCTCGAACGGCTCCGGTGTGTTTCATAAACAGTTTCCAGATGAGTCCCGAGCGCGCATTCTCGATCATCAAAAGAAGCGGGCCTTGGTCAATTCCGAGGACATCCCGGTCGAACCAGTCGCGATCCAGATTGAAGGAATCGCTGAATCCGTACTTTCCCCAAATTTTTTTCTTGTGATTTTCATACATCGATTTCAGGGCGCCCAGTGAAAGCTCGGGCGTGAAGACAATAGAACTGCCGACGGCCGTCGGGGCGACGGTGCCGTCGTGGTTCGAAGAACCCGGGCCCGATCCGTAGGCCCTGTAACCGCCCGGGCCGTCTGAGGCCGTGAGCCCCCAACTATTTTCCGAATAGGTCTTGAATTGATTGCGATGGTCCAGGCAAAAAAGGCGGTTCACGATTGTCGCAATCCGGGAATTTTCAAAGTAATCCGCGAAGCCGTCGTTTTTGTTGCGCAGATCCGCCCAAACCTGCGGAAACTGGTGGGTGAAAAGCGGGGGCGAATAAATCAGCGTGTAATCGCCGTAAATGCCGATCCGCTTGTTGACCTCTCGCCAGCTCGTGGCCGGGACCGGGTGAGTGGGCGAGCCGATCGCCAAAAGATACAGGATGAACGATTCGTTGTAATCGTTCCAGCGGCGGTTGAGAAATTTTTGTTGAGCGGGGTCCCAGCCCAACGAAAGCGTCTTCCCGTGATTCAGCATCCACGGAAAATCGATCCGTTCGTAAATCCGGTTCGCGAGTCCTTCCACCGGGGTCCCCTTGAAATAGATTCCCGCCGTGAGTGCGCCGGCCGTGAAGATGGCCGTATCGATCGAAGACAGTTCGCTTCCCCTCACTCGTGCCCCGGTATCCCAACGGACAAAGTGGTAATAGAAACCGTGTTCGGTTTCCATTTGTTCCAGAAAAAATTTGAGCGTCTTCTCGCAATACTTTTGGGCCTCCTCCCGGGGAATCCACCCCCGCTCAGCCCCCACCACCATCGATGTCAGACCAAATCCCGTCGAGGCGATGCTCGCGATGGTGTTGTGGTCCGGTGAAAAATTATCGGCCCGGTCCTTCACCAGGCCGGTGTTGGGGTGATGTTCATTCAGAAAAAAATCAAGAGCTGCCCTCTCTACCTGATCCAGGAATTGAAGGTTTTCAGTGGAAAATTGAAATTCGCTTGCCGGGAGGCAAAGAGGCGGGGACAGCAACGTGAAGACGAGAAGGGCGAGAAAAAAGTTAGCGAGGCTCGATGATGCCTTTTTCAAGCCAGCGGTATTTCCCTTTGAGTGTTTCCTGTGCGACTTGATAAGTGAAACGGTCGTCGTTGAAGAAAAGGCCGCGAAACTGCTTTTCGATCCGACCTTTCGCCTGCCGACAAAAGAGATCGGCCAACTCCACGGAACTCAGATCCAATGGGTTCTTCCCTGAGAGGAAAGCCGCTCGTGACAAAGAGACGGCCATCCCGAAGAGGTCGGTACCAATATTGACGAAGCGGGTCAGGAGCTGTTGTTTCTTCTCGAGTCCCTGCTGGTAGATTGACATCGCATGAAAAAGATTTCGGGCGAGCCGATGGGCCGTCCTTTCGACATATCGACGGTGGGCCGTGAGCATCCTTGGAAGGGCTGTTCCCTGAGGGGTCTGGGTGAGGTACAACCATTGCTTCGTGTACCAAACAGGGTAGTGGATCGCGGCCTTGAAGACAAGGCTCGCTTTTTTTCCCATCGAGGTCTTGGGGTCGAGGATCGGAAAAATCCGCTGAGCATGTGCATCAAGGGCTTCGCGTGCAATGAAGAGGCGCATGATCTGACTGGTTCCTTCGATGATGGTGTTGATCCGCGCATCGCGCATCATTCGCTCCACGGCCCACGGCTTCTCTCCCCGCGCCTTGAGCGAGCGGGCTGTCTCGTAGCCCCGGCCGCCGCGGATTTGGATTGCACCGTCAATGATGCGCCAACTCGCCTCGGTGCAGAAAAGCTTGGCCATCGCGGCCTCAAGGCGGATATCCGTTTTCTTTGAATCCGCAAAAGCCGCGGTCAAAAGGTGCATGGATTCCATCGCAAAGGTGGTCGCAGAGATAGCGGCGATTTTGGCGGCCACGGCCTCATGCTTGCCGATCGGTCCCCCCCACTGCTCCCGCTGATTCGCCCATTGCCGCGTCACAGAAAGACACCACTTGGCGCCGCCCGTCACGCAGGCCGGCATCGTGAGGCGCCCGGTGTTGAGCGTCACAAGCGCGAGCTTGAGCCCGTGCCCTTCCTTCCAAAGCATGTTTTCGCGCGGGACTTTTACATTTTGAAACCGGAGAAGACCGTTTTGAATCCCATGGAGTCCCATGAATTGACAGCGATGGACCACCTCGAAGCCGGGCATGTTTTTTTCTACGATGAAAGCGGTGATTTGTTTTCTTTCCCGGCCGTTGACCATCTTGGACGGCGTCTGGGCCATCACAACGAGCACGTCTGCGATGGTCCCGTTCGTGCACCAGAGCTTTTCCCCATTCACGAGATAGAACGCCCCTCCCTCAATGGGCGTGGCCGTGGTTTTCATTTTGGCCGGGTCGGAGCCGACCTCCGGTTCGGTCAAAGCAAACGCGGACACGTCGCCCTTGCGAAAGCGGGGAAGGTATTTCTTCTTCTGCTCCTCGGTTCCAAACAGGATCAGGGGCTGGGGAACGCCGATGCTCTGGTGCGCCGAAAGCCAGACGCTCGTGGAGGCGCAGTAACTGGAGACCAATTGAAGGATGCGGTTGTAATTGATTTGCGAGAAACCCATTCCCCCGTACTCCTTCGGGATCTTCAAGGCAAAGCATCCCAGCTCCGCGAGGCCCTGGATGACCTTGGGCGGAAGGTCGCCGGTGCGGTCGACTTCTTCGGGATCGAGATTTTCTTTCAGGAATTTTTCGAGACGGGCAAGAAACTCATCGCCGATTTTTCGATCGGCCTCTTGCTGGTCCGGGAAAGGAAAGAGGAGATCCCAGCGGACACGGCCTTCGAAGAGCTCGGCCACAAAGCTGGGATAAGTCCACTCCTTCTCGCGCGACTCCTCTGCGAGCTCGAGGGCCTTGAGCTTTTCCTCGTCAACCTTCATTCCCTGCAGAGTGGCCATGGTCTCCTTAAAGTATACCTGAAGAATCCCGGTTTCAAGATTAACGTCCAAATCCCATGGTTTCTCCACCCCGCCGTTTTCCTTGAGAAGGCCCGGAATTTGGGATAAGATCGCCCCGTGAAAAAACTCCGGATTGTGGGTGTGATCCCGGCTCGGCTCGGCTCACAAAGGCTCGCGCGCAAGGTCCTCCGGGAATTCCAGGGCCGGATTCTCATCGAACACGTCTACCGACGAGTCGAAAAATCCTCTCTCCTGGCTGAACTCTGGATTGCAACGGATTCGGAGGAAGTCCTGCAAGCGTGTGAGAAAAGAAAAATTCCTGCCCTCCTCACTTCAGACCAACACCCTTCCGGAACGGACCGGATCCACGAGGTGATGAAAAAAAGAAAGGGCGATGTCTACGTGAATATCCAGGGTGACGAACCCCTGGTCCGACCCGAACACCTCAAGATCCTTCTTCAACCTTTTTTCTCCCGCAAGGACGTGCCCGTGGCCACACTCATGACCCGAATGGACCCCCGCGAAGCTGCGAGCCCCAACGTCGTGAAGGTGGGGACCGATTCGCAAGGCTGGGCCCTCTATTTCTCCCGCTCCCCCATTCCCTTCAACCGCGACGGCCGCGAACCCCACCTCGTTTATAAGCACCTCGGCTTTTACGCCTACACAGCGAAAGCCCTTGAGAAATTTCACGCGCTTCCGCCCTCACGGCTGGAACAGTCCGAAAGATTGGAACAGCTTCGATTGCTTGAAAATGGGATTCCGATTTTTGTTTCTGAGACTTCCTTTGATGCCGTCGGCGTGGACACCGAAGAGGACCTTCAGCGGGCCGCGGAACTTTTGGCGAGGGAGACAAACTCTCCAAAAACCTTGCGGGCCCGCGTTTCAAGCTCCGGGAGAAAACAGGGCGTCTGAGTCAGGATTTCGCAGGCATTCCAATCCGGGTGGAGGGCGCCGGACTTCGCCTCGGCGTGTTCCACCCATTCTCGAATCATCTCTTCCGTAATTTCCAGATGAAATTGAAGTCCCCAAGCCTTCTCTCCCAGCCGAAATGCTTGATGGGTATAACGCTCCGAAAAGGCA
>Ga0105164_10002052_pt1 | contig 12574 bp, 13 predicted proteins | sample VDWuncwatermetaG_FD_89674 | JGI IMG/M metagenome (GOLD analysis project Ga0105164, IMG submission 89674) | Wastewater microbial communities from Netherlands to study Microbial Dark Matter (Phase II) - VDW unchlorinated drinking water | ecosystem: Environmental > Aquatic > Freshwater > Drinking...
GCAAGGAAAGTGAGGTGATTTTCCAGCAGTTCCTTCTCAATTTGTTCCACTCAAACATCCTCATGCCATCTATTTCGATTTGGCGCCTCAAATTAGCCTTGAAACGTCTTAGTTAGATTGATATTTAACTCGATAGATGAAAACGCAAGCTGAAAGTTCTTTTCGTAAGAAATGCAAATTCGAAGCGAGTCTCCGCTACGAGCTGTTTTATTCCCTCAATGCGCTTCTTGATCCAAATTCGCGGATTCACCGAGGCTGGAGGAAGTCGACGTTGAAAGCTCTTGGCGGCGAGGTCGGCGCTTTGGTGGCTGATATTGGTGGCTCTTGGGAAATCTGGCCCGTAATGGCTGCGCTAATGCCGGGGCCTCTCTCAAATCCAGGTTTTGAGGAAATTTTAGAGTCCCTTAAGCATCTTCCTAGCGAGCAGTTTCGGGAAAAGATTCTTCGCGGTCTTATCCACTCTGAGGACGCTATAGTTCCTCTGCTCAAAGGGAGAGTATCCCTCAAGACGGCAATCGGCAGAGTACCAAGGACAAAACGCGAGTGGATCAGTCACATCGGGCTCTATCCCTATGCTCCCAATGGCCCGCAAATCATTGCACTTGAAAAGCTTCTTTCCGACACCGAAGAATTTCGAGTAACCATTTTGCGGATTCTTGAAATCTACTGGCAGAAGACCTTCCGCTCTACTTGGGAACGCCTTCAACCTCAACTGCGACAATCCCTCGAAGCGCGCGAACGTCTTTTTCATTCCTGCTCATTTTCTGAATTTTCTAAGCAAGCACTACTTCGAGTAGAAGTCGATGAAGCAAAAGGCGAGATCGCTGCCCTTCGTGGAGGCTATCGACTTAAATTTCAAGATGTGGAGGCATGTTATTTTTTGCCCTCATCCTTTAACGATCGACGTTTTTGGAGTGCGTTCAAAGATGACGACAAAAAAACAGTAGTTTACTTCCCTTATTTTGATCCGGCAATCACCCTGGATCTTCAATTTGCGAGCGAGGTTTCCAACGTGACCGATCCCGCGCTCGATCCAGCTCTGATCTTTAAAGCTCTGGGTGATAGCACTCGCTTTGCTATTGCCGCGATCCTTGCGCGTAGCCCCAAAAATTCCGTTGAGCTGGCGAAAATCCTTTCGGTTTCAAAACCTACTGTCTCCCACCATGTTCATCAGCTACGTGAGGCCGGGCTTCTCCAGGAAACGTATGTGAATGGAGCGGTCGAACTCCAATTGAAGCGCTCCGTATTTGAAAGGCTATCTGACCTAGCAATTTCAAAACTCTTCGATACTAACGAACCACTACACCTCACCAGAACAAGAGGAGGAGCGCAGTAGTGACGCTTCAAGATTCCATTCCCAGTCAGAGGCAAATAATGCCGCAAGATAAAGACGCTGCCGAAATTCGTTATGTCGTAGTCCAAGTATTCAAGAATTGGTCCTCCATGAAACCCGAAACCAACGATCCGTTGTACCTAGCATGTCGATCTCCTTCCACGAAAACAACATTAGCGAACGCAACCGAGCAAATGCCCTCGATAGTTTGAATACCAAGGGCCCAAGTGCGCATTTTTGCTTGAGTGATAGGTTTCAACGAACGAGCATTCAAAATCTGCCATACACCTTTTGGATTGCGCAGGGCCTGCATGGCACAAGTTTTAAATTCCCCGGTCATTCCGTTAGCGACAAAACGAATGTAGAGACTACCTCGTCCTATTTGTGAATTCACTCTACCATGCAGACTCAACGCCTTTACCCCACGCTCTTCCTCAAGAACTGCGCCATCAGCCTCCGCCAGCTGCGTCACTGCAAACAACTTACGCGTCGTCACCTTGCCGCTTTCTCGAACAACGTAAAGCAGATTGATGACAACACCCTTGGCATCAGTAACAAAGCTAATGTCATTGATGGCGTCGTCGCGATCGTTACTCATCGCCACAAGATGATCTACCTTCATTTCACCGGCATTGGCTGAAGCCAGGATTCCGTAAACAATCGCCACGATAGTGAAGGCTCTCGTTGGAAAATTGATAACCATTTTGTCTCCTTGGTGAAAGTACTTCTGAGGCTTCTGAAAATCTCACGCGAGCGATATGGGAAACAGAACTCAATAGTCTATACTTAACCTAAAAAGACAATCAGAATACAACGCGCGTCTTGATACTGGTCTCAAGCTGAGCGATACGTTGGGCGACTGGATTGGCTTCCGCTTTTTCCAGATCCATCACTAAATAGCCAATTTGTGGATCGGTCGAAAGTGACTGCGCTTGAATATTGGCGCCAACCTCCGAAACAATACCATTAATTTCCGATAGCACGCCGGGCACGTTTCTGTGAACGTTGATAATGCGGTGACAACCGGGATGAAGCACCGGTAAGTCAACGTTTGGAAAATTCACGGCGCCGCGAGTACTACCCGACTTTAAATAGCCAATAAAACTGTGCGCTACCTCAGCACCAATGGCCTCCTGAGCTTCTAGTGTGCTGCCGCCGATGTGGGGAGTCAGAATCACATTGGGGAGTCCCTGTAGTTCACATACAAACTTTTCCTTATTACTCGAAGGTTCCTCTGGAAAAACATCAATTGCCGCGCCCGCGAGTTTTTTCCCGCGAATTACTTGCGCAAGATCAGCTATGTTCACCACCCGACCACGACTTGCATTGATCAAACAAGCCCCGGTTTTCATCAAAGTCAGTTGCTTTTCAGCGATCATATAGCGGGTATGTTGGGTATCAGGAACATGTAGGCTTACGAAATCCGCTTGTGCAAGAACATCCTCTAGCGTTCTGCAGGATTGAGAGTTACCGAGTGGAAGTTTCTTAACAACGTCAAAGTAAATGACTCGCATCCCAAGAGCTTCAGCGAGCACACTAACCTGACTCCCAATATGGCCATAACCTATGATCCCAAGGGTTTTACCGCGAACCTCGTGTGATCCCTCAGCCGATTTTAGCCACTCTCCCTGATGGGCCTTGAGATTGCGATCACCTAACTGCCTGGCAAGAGAAATTACTTCAGCGATCACCAATTCAGCAACGCTGCGAGTATTACTGTAGGGTGCATTAAAAACCGGCACCCCGATTTTGTTTGCTGCCAACGTCGCCACTTGATCGGTGCCAATACAAAACGCCCCCACAACTACAAGGTCACGGCTGCCTTCAAATAGAGTTTGCGTCAACTGCGTTTTCGACCGAATACCGACGGCGTCGCACTCTTTTAAGAGAGCACTTAAATCTTTCTCATTTGGTGAGTAACTCTCTAAACGCACTTGAAAACCAGCTTCTTCAAGTACGCTCCTTGCGATTGGATGAATTCCCTCCAAGAGCAAAATACGATAGGGGGCCGTCTTAGTCATTCGTCTCTCCTGAAAAAGCATATTGTCACATACCTAGATACTTGAATAGGATAAAGACAATACATTCAAGGAGGATGGATGAGCGATCAACGACTGAAGCTCTTAGTCATTGATGATGACGAACTCGTGGTGAATTCGATCCGCCTTGCTTTGCCTAATCAATGGCGTACTCAACACTCTGACGACCCCATAGCACCACCAGTCGGGCAGTTTGCCGCAGCCATGGTTGACATGCATTTGACTGGAAATCTTAAAGTTGCCGAGGGGCTTAAGATCATCGAGAGGCTAAGGCTCCAAGATCCCCACCTTGAAATCATTGCTATGTCAGGAGACTTGGACCGTCATTTGATGGAGGCCGGCCTCAAAGCTGGTGCGTCACGTTTTTTGTCCAAACCTCTCACTCCAGAAGAGCTTTTACTCACTCTCGACAAGATCGAAGCCTTGCAGTTACTGCGCGAGGCCTCAACAAGAACGACGGCTGGAGTTACCCCCTGGATTGGTTCAGGCCCGGCGTCAGCGGAGGTTAAGCGACAGATCGCGGCGCTTCGCAATGAGCCCGGCCCGATTTTGATCGAAGGCGATTCAGGAACCGGCAAGGAAGTCGCCGCCCAGCTTGTACACACTCAAGAAGGATCTGGACGGCCGTTTGTAAGTGTGAATCTCGCCGCCCTTCCAGAAAATGTTTTCGAGTCTGAGTTCTTTGGACACGTGCGCGGCGCCTTCACCGGCGCCGATCAAAACAAAATGGGTTTAGCAGAGGCCGCACACGGTGGTGATCTCTTTCTGGACGAAATTGAAGCCCTGCCAATTACGCAACAAGCAAAACTCCTACGCTTCCTGGAAAACGGTGAAGTCCGGCGCGTCGGGGCCAAAGATTCAATCCGGGTTCATGTGCGCGTCTTAGCGGCAACTAACCAGAATCTCGAACAAATGCTTCGTGACGGGAAGTTCCGCGAAGATCTGATGTGGCGTCTGAATGGGCGCAAACTCAACCTTCCGCCACTACGTACGCGCCTTGAAGATATCAGTGAGTTGGTAAGTTTCTTTTTGAAAAATGAACGCCCTCGTCGCAACAAATCGATCGCCGACGACGCGATCCAAGCACTGTGCCACCATAGTTGGCCCGGAAACGTTCGAGAGCTGAAACGCGTTTGCGAGCAACTTTGCCTGCATTCTCCTCTGCCAGTGATCCGGCGCGAAGACGTCGACCGTGTTCTGCCCATTCAAAGTCGCGCAGGAGTTGCATCGACTGGCAACATAGATCTCAGCCAAGGTCTCAATAAACTGATGGGAGATTTTGAGGCGGAGGTTATTCGCCAGGCTCTGGTTAAAGTACAGAATGATGTCGATCAAACAGCAATGTTGCTACAGATTTCCCGGTCCAATCTTTATAAGAAACTAAAGGACTATAACATTGAAATTCGGAGTTAATCGCCATGCATGAGAGTCTTTGGCATGAACCACTGTATCGCGAAACCGCGCTTCTTGTTATCGGCGTTCTTTTCGTAGTCGGCATCGGTTTCTTTTTTCTTCGCAATCGCAACACCCATACACAGGCATCCTGGGCCAGCATCAAAAGTTGGTTATTCGCGGCACCGGTAATGTTCATTGCTTGTGGATTGCCAGGATCTTGGCCGCTGGTTGCCCTGACGATCGCCTCTATGCTTGGCGTAAAGATTTTCTATCAAATGCTTGGCATCTATCATCGCAGCCTCTTTGTCTGGTCTACTTACGTTGCGCTAATCGGCCTGGCCGTCGCTATTCATCACGACGCTCGTGATCTCTATAACCTAGCACCAATGATCTTTTTAGCGGCGATTAGTCTGATCCCGATTCTGACGAATTCGGCCGACCAAATGATCCAGTTCGTTTGCCTTACTTTGTTGGGATTCAGCTTTCTCGGCTGGGCCCTCATGCATCTTGGTTGGATCTGGCAGTTGCGCGGCGGCCCCTATTTGGTGCTCTACCTGGTAATTCTCACCGAAGTTTGTGATAACTTGCACTTAAGCCTTAGTAGGCATGTTGGCAGCATTAAACTTTTCGCCCGTATTTCTCCCAAACGCAATCTGGAAGCCGGATTGATTACACTGGTCTTAACCATCACGCTGGCCTGGGCCCTGCGCCATTTGCTTCCTGAGAATATGCGCGGATTTGAGTACTGGCTAACAGCTGGAATGGTCTCCGCTTGGGGAGGAAGCCTTGGAGATCTCATTCTTTCCGCGATTCGCCGCGATCTCGGCATCAAAGACGTAGGACCTTTTATCATCGGTCGCGGTGACTTATTGATGATCATGGATCGAATGATTTTCGTCGCTCCCATTTTCTATTACGCTCTTCGTATTCTCGAAGCACTTTTCCAGACAGGGGCCGTTACGAAATGAACTCCTCTAACAACAATCCGCTTCAAGAATGGAACTACGAAAATGCCCAATGGACACGGCTACCGTCGCACGTAAAACATTTGCCACTTTTCACTCGACACTACGATCTCGTCAGCCTGATGTTTCGTACACTTTGGTCGTTGATACTCAAATATGGCTTCTTTAAGTTCTACATTCGCCTGAAAGTTAGGGGTGACTTCGACGAGATCTACCACAACTATCCACGCCTCTTAGTAATCGCTAATCACGCAAGTCACCTTGACGCCGTCTCAATTGCTGCGGCTATTCCCTTTCGTTATTGGATGGATTTATATATTGCCGCCGCCAAAGATTACTTTTTTAGCAATCCTCTTTTCACTTTCTTCTCAAAACATTGTTTAGGAGCAATACCGATCGATCGCAAAGATAAGAAAGGAGAGGCCGTTGAACTTTGCCTGACCCTTTTGAACCGCCTCGAAAGAATTTGGCTCATAATTTTCCCCGAAGGTACGCGTTCCAAGGACGGCTATATTCAACAGTTCAAACGCGGTGTCAGTTTGTTCTCGGAGAAAACCACCACTCCACTTCTTTTCCTGTACCTTGAAGGTAACACCGACCTTTGGCCGAAGGGCCGTGTCTTTGCCAAGCCTGGACAGCTCGTTTTACACATTGGTCCTGTTCATCCCCCCGGTCCCATTGAACTCATTTATGAACACTATCGAGAATGGGTAACGCGAATCAATCCCAATGCCTTTAAAATTGAAGACGAGGGCGTGTGACGAAAACAGGATTGTTCAAGATCACGATTTAGAGCCAAACTCACTAAAGAGGAGCACGTGAGTTATCTCACCTTGAGACAAGCCTGGTAATCTATAGGCAAGACTCCTTAGAAAGTGAAGAGATATGGCGGACCAAGTGAACACTGAAAATCTTGAGAGTCTGGACATGATGGTTCCAAAAGAAGCTGTTCTTGGTGAAGTAGCGCCATCGAGAGCCGAAGCCTCTGACCTTTTGGATCGCCGCCGGGCCTTCGGAGAATGGCTAAGGCACTGCCGCCGCCAGGCACGTATCACTCAAGCAGAGCTCGCTAAAGTGCTTCAGTATCCCTCTTCACAACTGATTTCGAACATTGAACGAGGTGTTTCTCTTTTACCCAGTCGCCGAATCCCTGATTTCGCCCGGGCGCTGGGCTGCTCACTTCTTGAGTTAGAGGTTCGGTACTTCAAATGCTCGGCCCGCAACACCAGCGAAAGCCGGATGCCCGATTTATTGTTGAAGTACCTTCCAGTGATCGAAGCACTGGAGTTTGGCAAGGGCACCGAAAGCGAAGTACTAGGTGCCATCGGCAAGGTGCGCGCAGGGCATAGCCACATCGATTCCTAGTTCCAACAGTACACAGCTAAGGAATCAGCCTATTTTACCCGTCTGACAGTGGCTCATGAACTCGGACCTAGTACCGAAATCATCACGGAAGTCACCACGAAGATCGCAAGTCACGGTTGTCGATGCTGCATCCTCAACACCTCGCGAAATTACACAATAGTGCTTGGCATTGATATGAACACCCACGTGGGGTGTTTCTAGAACATGCACTAAACAATCAGCAATCTGCTTAGTCATGCGCTCTTGAACTTGTGGGCGACGAGCGAAAAAATCTGCAATCCTGTTTATCTTTGAAAGCCCAATCACCTTCTGTTTAGGGATATAAGCGATGGTAGCACGACCATCGATCGTCACGAAGTGGTGTTCACAAGTCGAAATCACCGTTACATCACGGACCACAACCATCTGGTCATATTTCATGTCGTTTTCAATGACCGTGACCTTCGGGAAATTCTTAACATCAAGACCTTTAAAAACCTCGTTCACATACATTCGAGCGATCCGCGCCGGACTATCGGCAAGCGAGTCGTTTGCGAGATCCATTCCAAGTGTGGTCAAAATGTCAGTAAATTTCTCGGTAATAATCGCGATTTTTTGCTCGTCACTCAATCCGTTCTCAATCGTCGGTGTCGGCGTGACATGCCTTAGCACTTCGCCCATCGAGTAGTCCCATTTTTTTGTCACAACATCAATCCTCTATTGTTGGCGCTCGGAAAATTTGGCGTTAACGTACCTTCGTTAGTTTGAGAAGTATAAAAAGGCAAGACCGACTGAACAAGCATGCGCCATCAGAGCATTATCACGGGTGAACCGATCTGAATCCGCTGAAAAAGATCCCCAACGTCTTCATTGAGCATTCTGATGCAACCGTAAGACGCGGCTGTGCCGATCGAACCGCGCATTTTCTTGGTTGTACCATGAATCGCAACTTGGCTGACGAAATTGGTGTCTTGAAGCAAGATAGCGCGCGTGCCCATCGGATTGTTTAGCGCTCCACCTGGAATTACTCGACCCGCAAGTTCCGGGTGATCGGCCGCAACCGCTGCTGGCGCTATCCATGCCGGATTGACTTCCATTCGATCAACAACAGTTTCACCCCGCCACTCTTTGCCTGCCTTAGGTACCGCAACTCGGTAACGGAATGCTTTGTTGTGTCCAATGGTCACATAAAGATAGCGAGCCTCAGCATGGATTATAATTGTACCGGTAGGAAAGTTCTCATAACCAGACGGAAGATTCACAAGTTCTTTAGCCGCCGTAGCCATGGCCGGCAGAAAAAGAACCGCATTTAGGAGCGCAAAGACCAGGAATCTAACCGGGTTCGCCAGCGTACTCATAACAGCCTCTCAATACGTTCAACTTAACGCCGGAATTGATCCCGAACGATCAAAATTGTACCAGCGGCGAAAACTAGGGTTGCACGGATCATGCCCTAGAAAGGTGTGTATAGGATCAAAGGTATGTGAGTTGGGCAAAACTTTGAGACAGACAATGCCGAAATCGAGCTATCCCCACTGTAAAGTGGGTGCCAATTCCGGTCTTCTACTGGTTTTTCAGCCGGTTCTTCAGCCGGTTCTTCAGCCGGTTCTTCAGCCGGCTACCTATCAAACAAATGGCATTAATCTAGGTTCAAGAGTCCAGAAGTTCTTGCGAGAACCACAGAACTCATGCGGCTTTAGAACCACTTTTTTCCAGCTTCTCGTACGCTTCGTAAAGAAGAGTTTCTTCACGTCGAATGCGGTTACCGAGTTCGCCTAAGAGCTTGCCGAAGTCCTTTGCGAAACCAACATCGGATTTAGCACTTTCATACTTCTCGAAGAAATTGAGGGCAAAAGTGGTGATACCCTCCATTTCCTTGGCAAAAAGTTCGAGCAGCGATCGTAGGGCCGGATCCGTCTTCGCGGCCCTACGAAGCTTAGGATACAACTCAGTATCCTCATGCTTCAGATGCGCCAGCAATCCTGCCTTAGCCGCCTTCAACTTGGCCAAACCTGCCGGTGTCACACCCAGTTTTTTTACCGCTTCAAGAACCTTTACGATATCGCGGTGATCAGCCTTAAGCTTATCAATCAGTTTCGACATTTTAATTCCTCTTTAAGAGACGTGCATACTAATTCTCAAATGCATAAACTCGATCGTCATTTTTTAGAAAAAACTAAAAACAATTTTCTTAAGTTAGAATTTTGAGATCATGAATCTCAGCACCTGTTACGATGATCCTGAAGAGCTCTTCGTTTTTCTCAAGGATTCTCGGGTATTTATCAACTCCAGTGACAAGGTCCATGAGAAAATAATCCTGCTCGAGCGTCACAATCTGAACCGATTCAAACTGACCCATGGTGAAATGGTCAATTTGCGTTTTTCACATCCAACGTCTTGCGAAGTGATGTGAGCTTATCAAATTGCTCCTTCATCTTTTCCAGTCCAAGTTCCGGTCGAGCCAGAGATTCATCGAGAATCCGTTTAGCGGAGTCGATCCTACCGAGGCCGATATAGGACTTCGCCAATTGCTCAACCACCAGGAATACGATTCTTCCCTCGCTTACCTTACGACTTTGCTCACCGACCAGAAGGGCCTCATCATATCTCTTAAGACCATTGAGTATTCGCGCCCGACGCCTGAAAAGATCGGTATTTTCAGGCTCCCTGCGGATCAATTGTAGTACCCAACGATCAGCCTCATTAAGTTTTTCAGCGGCAACTAGAACAATCAAGTAACGCAAACCAGGTCCGGCTTGTCGGTCGGTGATTCCCGATGCCTGACCAATCTCAGCGGCTCTTCCCCATGCCACTTTGGCTTCATCTGCATGAACTCCCAGCTCATCGAGAAACTCAGCCCAGGTCACCGCGATCAAAAACTTTTCCAGACCTTCGTACTCGCCAACCGTTCCAGGGGTAAGTGCATTTCTCCGAGCTTGCGGATCCACCAACAGCTTGGCGACCAACTCGCGCGCCTCCTTGATAAGCTTTAAACGCGCTTCAGAGGAATTCCCGAGAAGTCCGCAAAGCTCGCCACGCCAAAGGATTGAGGTAAGTGTGTCCTTCTCATGTTTGAGCGCCTCTTCAAGTACGGCACTCATCTCTGCGCGTAGGCCGGCATCTTCCTTTTTCTCCTTTAGCTTCCGTGAGACACGCTCGACCTTGGCGTAAAAAAGTTCGATTGGTACCGGCGTCAAACGCTCAAGAACCTCAATAGCCTCGCTTGAGCGCCCAGCCGACAAAAGACGCCGTCCTAGAAGAAGCATCTCGTTTGGTTTCGGTTTTTTTTTCGAGGAAAGGACTGCCTGTTTAAACTGATTAAGATCAATAGGATTGGCTTTGACCTCATTCACCATCTTTACTACGATCGATTCCCGCCGATAATCCACCAGACGCGTTATTTCACGCCCATCACTATCTACAAAGAGCAGTGTCGGCACTCCAGTTATTGAATATTTTTTTGCAAGATCGAAGGTTTCAAAGAGATCCATATCGGCATAGAACTTGACCAGATCTCGGGCGACTTTCGTGAAAGCCTTTTTTGTCAGAACTTCACTTGTTATTCTCTGACACCCTGGGCACCACCGAGCTGCAAACTCTATCAACAAGATTTTTTTATCGGTCGCCGCCATTTTAAGAACTCGATCAAAATCCCGGTGATAAAATCCATGCAGGTCCGGACGCTCAGTCACCTCTTCGACTTGTGTTCCTGTTACACCTGTTGCACCTGCAAGTTTCAATTCATTGCCAACAGCCCGACCAATCAAGCGCCGTTCAATATCACAAAAGGTGTTGGCATCATCGCAAACATACAAAACAACCGTCGCACCGGGAGGTACCGCTTCGCCCTTGGGTAGATTGATCTCAAGAAGTTGATTTGTTGCCTTTTGCGGACGAATGGGCCCTGACGCCCAACCCTTTACCTGATTGGGAGCCTGCAAGTTGAAATGAAAACCCTCTTTCAGAGTTGCCTCTATACGCTCTGCCGAAACCTCAACACTTAGGGCTTCGCTCACTCGCGACCTAACTGGCGAGGTGGCGACAACCTCCCCCTGCGCATAATCTAGATTTAAAGTCTGTAAAAATACACTACTGATGATTGACATACTCGACAGGTAGAAAAATAGATTACGCTTAGACATCGATATCTCCTCCGAAAGAGCTATCTCTACACTGTTCCTAAGCCAGTTTCGACAAAAACCTTCTTATGGACTTACTTCGGCACCTCGGGCGGAAGTTGCCTTTAGTGCGGGCCTTGGGCTACCTGCGGGGACGGCCCCAAATGGCAAATTTAACTTCCACGATTGAACTTTGGCACCAGAAAGAGAGGTAACCCAAAAGATCTCTGCCTGTTTCCAGCAAGAGGTAAACAAGAGCTGGCCATCGCGCGAGCTCGCGGCAACGCAGTTGTTTTCATCAACACTCCGTCCCGTGGAATAGGGGCCGGCCAGTTTAGTTCTTAAACCCGTTTTTAAATTAAAAAGCTGCATCTCCTGCGCAGCATCTTCTGCCACAACCAATGAAGCCAGATTCGGAACGACTGTTACACTTCGAAAGTCGATCTTTAATGGGTTAGCATCTTGAAAAGATGCCTTGTCGGCTATCTGGAAGGCAAGTTTCTCTCCTGTCAAATAGGCATTACCCGACGGATCAAGACCCAAAAGGCGTTTGGAAGTAGGGATCTTCTCCACACTCAACTTCGCTGGATCGACTTTGTAGGTATTGTACTCTTTGTTGAACCCCACCGGTCCGTTCACAATCACGCCACTCGCCCTGAGATCCTCAAAAACATTCTCCGGTTGACGTATCTCCAGATTCTGGACTTGGGTTTTGCCAGTCACTGCATTTACCAACTGGAAAGCCACCTCACTAATCCGAAAAAGCATAAGAACACGTTCAGAACTCCACTTTACGTCCTCATGTTTCAACACAAGTCCCATGCGAATTTCAAAAATTATCGCCCTCTTCTCAGCGTCAAGAAGCTGCAATTGTTGCCGCTCCTTGATATAAACAAGATAAGTGCTGTTCTTAGCGAATCCAAGAAATACCCGTTCGCTCGAGAAAACTGGAATATTCAGCGCCGCACCCGTGGCCGTGCTAAATATTTGGCGAGATGCGGGAGCGTAAAAGTGCTTGCCATCCATCGAGAGAAAGTCTTCGCTCCCGGGCATGTACGCGCCAAATTCAAAAACCTGAGATTTATAATTGGCAAGACTGTAATGCACCAGTTTGCCGGAGCTGAGAATCACCCAAAAACTGGAGTTATCCAGGGCAAATGCCGTATAACTGGCACGTTCCTTATCTTCGTCCCATCGCTTTTGCTGAGGGTCCCTGTGCTGTACGACCGGTTTCGCCGCGCCAGAAGGTTTGGCAAGCACTGGGCGAACAGCCCCCATGCCACACGCGCCAGGACCTTTTTGGGGTAACAGCGAATCTAGATTCGCCAGCACGGCAAAAACGAGAGCCGCCATCCACGGTTTGAGGTCCCAACCACGCAC
>Ga0105164_10002053_pt1 | contig 12572 bp, 9 predicted proteins | sample VDWuncwatermetaG_FD_89674 | JGI IMG/M metagenome (GOLD analysis project Ga0105164, IMG submission 89674) | Wastewater microbial communities from Netherlands to study Microbial Dark Matter (Phase II) - VDW unchlorinated drinking water | ecosystem: Environmental > Aquatic > Freshwater > Drinking...
AATGCGGTGGAAACGCCGAAATGCAGAGTGGCCGAGGTCTTGCCCGTATTCGCTATGGGGATTTGTGTGTCAAAACGCGGCGGCACCTGCTCTAGCGAATCCTCGACTTGCCCATCCGGCGGCGGTAGCGGCTGCTGTGTATCCCAACCGGTGGCGGCGATGATCTTGCCTTGTTGGTCGAGCAATACCAGATAATTGAGTGCTTCTTTGCTGAGGCTTTTTTGCAGGATGTCGTCGAGCGCGACAGTGTCTTTGTCGGCGATATGGTCGGAGAGCGAAGCGTTGAGCACGGCGGAAAGATTGCTGACGCGCAGCTTGGCCTGGTTGACCAGAAGCTGTTCGGTCAACGCCACCTGATCGTTGATGTGCATGGCCGCCATCAACGCCTCGACGATAATCGCGGCGACGACCAGTTTGAAGCGTAGTGTATAAACAAAACTCGGCATGTATTGGTCAGGAACCGTAAATAAATAAAGGTATCAATTTTTCCCTACGGCATTCGGTTTTATGATGTTGTTCTTGTAGGTCGGGCTTTGCCCGACAGCCCTGCGAGTTGATGGCAGCGCGATGTCGGGCAAAGCCCGACCTACAAAAGCGACCTTTATTTATTTACGGTGCCTTATTCTCCTCCCGTGCATGTCTCTTTGAAAAAAATCCTTCCCCATTCTATATAAAAAATAAGCACTTGAGGGATATTTTTAATGTGGTGTAAAAAGATCGCCCGCCAGCCAGATAGAGCCGATGCCCAGCATAATCAGCGCGACTTGCTGCGCCGTCGCGCCGATTTCCGGCCGTTTGTGTAGCCCCGGGATCAAGTCGGCGACGGCCACGTAAATCATGCTGGCTGCGGCCAGCGCCAGCAAATAAGGAATGAAGTGTTGCATGTCCTGCAACATAAAATAAGCCAACAGCCCGCCGATGACGGTGGCGGTGCTGGAGAGCAGATTGAAAATTAGCGCCTGGCGGCGGGTATAGCCCGAATGCAGCAGGATCAGAAAATCGCCCGCTTCCTGCGGGATTTCGTGCGCGATGATCGCGATTGACGTGACGATGCCGAGTTGTACATCGGCCATGAACGCCGCCGCGATCAAAATGCCATCGACAAAATTGTGGAAAGTGTCGCCCAGCATAATCATCATGCCGCTGCGGCCTTGGTCGGCACCGTGCGTATGGGCGTGTGCGGACTTGCCGCCGCCCTCTCCCTCCGCTTCGCTCCCCCCTCTCCCGCCTGCGGGAGAGGGGCCGGGGGAGAGGGGAGGCTTGCGCGGAACGCGCTCAGCCTCGTGCGAATGTAATAAGGGGTCGTGCGCCTCGCACGCTTCCACGTGGCAATGCCGCCACAACACCAGCTTTTCCAAAATGAAAAACAGCAGAATGCCGAACAGCACCGTCCCGGTCATGCGCGCCGGGTTCTGCGAGAGCTCCAGCGCCTCCGGCAATATATTCAGAAACACCGCGCCCAGCAGCGCACCAATCGCGTAAGAGACCAGCATCGGCACCCACGCGGTACGCGCCGTCAACGCCAACGCGGCGGCGAACAACACGCTTAACAACCCGCCCAGCAAACTGGCAGAAAGAATCCAAGCAAGAGTGGACATGGAGAATTTTGCGCGAAAGCGCGAATTATACGGCACATCGGGTATCAGAGGACGGAGGACAGATGTAGGAGCGGGCTGGCCCGCGATAGCACTTCGCGGGCCAGCCCGCTCCTACAAAGCGACAGAGCGTTCATGCGCCACCGTATTGGTGCGTGGAACGCACCCTGCAAATTCGGATGGTTTTGTAGGGGCGGGTTCCAAACCCGCCCTTGTGCTATTCCTATTTCGGATACGTCTCACCATAAAATGGCGGCAACCTTCCCTGCAAGGCTTCCAGCATGACGAGTTCTTCATCGGTGTGGTTGATAACGCCCGCAGCTTGCGTCGTCATCGCGCCGTCTTTGCCGCCGGTGATATAGCGCGGCGACTCGTGGTGTGTGGTGGTCACGGTCTCCAGCACGCGCCCATCTTTCGCATCCATCAAATCGGCCACGCCGTAGCACAAACAAATGTAAGTGCGCGCGGCTTCCGCCTCGACATACGCGCCGCTGCCACGGATACCGATGGTGGCGGTGGGGGTGGCGATACGGTGTGCGCCCTTGCCATACACCGACAAAATTTTGCCGCTGATCACGCGCAAAGTATTCACCAGAACACCCTCGCCCTGCAAGGCGATCTCGCCCGACTCGCGCAACAAAAACGCATCGCGCCCCACCACGAACACCGCTTGTCCATTCTTGCCGGTGGTGACTTTATCGCCGGCTTTCACCGGTGTGCCTTTGCCCGCAAGCACCCCATTCACGCGCACCTCGCCTGCGGCGCGATGCAAGCCGTTGACAGCCGGATGCTCGCCCGCCGCCAGCGCGGCGCGGATCATGCCGGTGAGACCGCCCGCGCCGAGCGCGCCGCTGGCGAGCAGTTTTAACAGGGTGCGGCGATGGCGGGAGTTGGCGAAATCGGCGGGAGCGTGTCGGTTCATTTTAGCCTCGCGGGGGTGGGGAAAACGATAATGCATATTAGCACGCTTGACCCCAAGGAAAACCCGCCGCAGCGCGTCGGCGAAGGAGCTGCAGCCCCTAATTTCCGGGGAATTGAGCAGTTGCATTTTAGCTTACCTACTAGATTAGGTAGGTTGACAGCTTTGCCTGGAGGGTGTCTGATGCGAGGGAGGGAAAGTTTGTTTGCGTGGGTGTTTTAAGGGGGCATGCCATGTCAAGAAAACGCATTGGGGGTTTGGGTTGGGAGCGCGACCTGCCGGATTTTCGCGACTGTCACGCGGGCAGCAAAGCGGCGGGGGAGATACTCGAAAAACCCCGCGCCTTGGAAACCGCGCAAAAAAAACTGCCCGCCCGTATCGACCACAGCAATGTTGAACCATCCGCTTTCTGCTATGCCCGCGCGCAAGGCCATCGCGCCACGCACTACCGCCTAGATCTGCCCGTCACCACTCCTACAGCACTATTCAAAAATATCCGTACCGGTCTGGCGGCGGATCTGCCGTCCATGTTCGGCTTCTCCGTATATAGCTCCATCCCCGCTATCTTTGATGGCAGCGGCAACATTCCCTTTCTGACCGTATCAGATAAATCGAGAGGCGGCCACGCCGTCATCACCATCGGGCACGTCGACACCCGCAAAATCGATCCCCATTGCGGCGCGCTCAAAATCCGCAATTCGAGAGGCAAGGAATGGGGCGAGAACGGTTACGGCTGGTTGCCATACGGCCACATCGAAAACGAACAGGCGGATGATTTCTGGTCGCTGGTGGATGCGGGGTTTGTGGACACGGGGTTGTTTGAGTAATGCAGAGGAGAGCTTGGCGGGAGCGTTATTTAGCCACTAACAACCTATCCATTGATTACACAGCAGTCAGTAATTAAGGTGACAGACCGTAGAAGCACAACATGGATTCTGTCCAAAAGCGTTGTGTTTCCTTCGTCAACACAACGTACAGATGGCGCTGATAATGATTACGTTTGCGGTTAAATTTGTAGCCTATATTTCTGACTGCCGAGTTATTGATGTTCTACCGTTAACAAAGGAGAAAGCCATGTATGCCAAGAATGACGCGAAGTAACCATGCAACGAGCTGACCTCAACGATCCACGCTGCTTGTCTGTACGAGCCAAATTTTCCTAATAAAATGAAAGGAAACCCAATCATGCTTATGCCTACCTATAGTTGGAATGATGGACGGAGATATCAAAGCCAATGTAATTTGGTTGAAAGACATCTTTATGCTCTAGCATTTTGTTTTCTTGTCGGAATGCTGGGTGTCCTGTGGCCGCAGTCCGCTCGGGCGCAAGGCCAAGAGCCGATTGCCGCCGCCGGGCATGGCGGTTTTTTTGGCGGCGACGGGAAACAGATTCCTTTGACATTGGGTTTTGCCGCCGAGGCGCAGGCTTGGTACCGCAACAAGTTACTGTCGGATTTGAACGCAACTCAGAAGCGCGCGTTCGCTGCCTACGAGAATCGTTTGCGTGTCGGAATCAATACGGACAAACAGACTGAGCTTGTGCTGCAGCATCAGTCGCTCGAATGGTTGCTGGCAAATACAAAGTCAACCACGCTCAAGCTTCACACGGCAGGCAAGCTGCGCGCCTTGCGATATGCTATGAATTGGACTCTACCCGAGCAGGCCGACTTGAAGGTGGTTAAAAAACGTGACCTTTTCGTCCTGCGCCCGGATATCTTGAAACGGATCGAGTCCCTAAAATTTAAGCCAAGCGGTGGCGTACAGGTACTTTCAATCACCGTTAACTCGGGGCAAGCCTACATCAATGAATGTATCGCAGCCGGTGTGCCGATCCCGCCCACGATCAACGTGATGGACACCGCCGGGCTGGCGGGTTGGAAATCGCAAGGCTTCATTCCGCAGGCAGAGCTGTTCATCGAAGGAACGCCCGCAGAGGTTCGCACCTACCGGAGCACTGCACCGGAAGGTATGTGCTACGCCCTACCCCGGTACACCGATGCCACGTTGGGCACGGCTTACCTTGACGGCGTAATCTGCATGGGCAAGCAAAACTCCAAAGTTTGCTTTTGGGATAATCAATGGACTGTCGGCGGTACGGTCGAGTCCTTTGACATTCCCGCAGGCACTCAAATACCCATAGGCGTACCGAGTACACCCGGGGGCAAGTACCAAGCCGGTGGCAAGGAGATAGAATTCGGCCCCGGCAATGTCTGCACCGATTGCCACGCTGGCGAAAACCCGTTCATCATCCACCCCAAGAGCAATCTCGCCACCAGTGGCGCGGCGATTTTGTGGGAGAGCCTTGCTGCGGCTCCACAAAATTTGCCCTCGATGGCAGTCAACCGCTACGATCCCATCGTGGCGGCATCGTGGCCGCAAAACCAGTTGTCGCAGGCCGCGTCCACCTTGCCGTCGCAGTGCAGCGGCTGCCACGTCAAAAGCAGCGCGGGGCGTTTTCCGCATTTGTCGAATCAAATCCCGATGTACTGCAACACCGTCCTCGCGCAGGCGATCACCGCAACCATGCCGCCGAACAGCCCTGGCAGCGCGACCGCCGCAGCCAATACCTTCAAAAACACATGGTGCGGCAATCCGCCAGACGCGAACGCTGCCGACGCAGGCGACCCGCACATCACCACCACCAACGGTATCCATTACGACTTTCAGGCGGCGGGCGAATTCACCGCCCTCAAGAACGAGGACACCGGCTTCGAACTGCAAACCCGCCAAAGCCCCGTGCTCACCACCTTCACCCCCGGTGCCAACCCCCACACCGGTTTGGCGAGTTGCGTGAGCCTGAATACCGCAGTGGCACTGCGCGTGGGCAAGCACCGCATCACCTACCAGCCGGCGGGCGGGGCGTTTGCCAGCGTGGAGCGGCTGCAACTGCGTGTGGATGGCGTAGCCGTCAACCCCGCGAAGGGGGTTAACTTGGGCGGCGGCAACATCATCAACAAAACCACCGCAGGCGGCGAAATAGACATACGCCTGGCCGACGGCACGCGCGTGGTGATCACGCCGCTGTTCTGGACATCGCAAGGCTACTGGTATCTGGACATAAATGTGTTCAACACCCCCGCGCGCGAAGGTGTGATGGGCCCCATACTTGCGACAGATTGGCTACCCCGCGCGCCAGACGGCACAAGCTTTGGCCTCAAACCCGCCTCGCCGTTTGACCGGCACGTGACGCTCAACCAGAAATTTGCCAACGTATGGCGCGTGACCAGTGGCACCAGCTTGTTCGACTACGCCGCTGGCACCACCACCGCCGATTTCACCGACACCCGCTGGCCGACAGAAAGCGGCAAGTCCTGCACCAGCACCACCGTGCGCGGCCCCACCCCCATGGTAAAGAAACCTCGCCCCGACCTCGCCGGAAAGGCATGTGGCGGCATCAAGGACAAAGCCATCTACGCCAATTGCATCTTCGACGTAACCGTGATGGGCGACCCCGTTGCCGCCCAGGGACACCGGCGGGCGGACAAGCTCAAGATTTTGGCAAAGAAGGCGACGCTGGCGGTGAATAAATAATACGACTCGAGCTTTATTTTTCAAAGAATAGTATTGCTGAGGAGACCGGCAAATAGTGCGTAGGTTGGGCTGAGTGAAATGAAGCCCAACATCATGATTGAGGAGAATGTCGGGCTATGCTACGCTCAGCCCAACCTACGAGCCCATTAAAATCACGCACTATTTACCGACTTCCTCAGTCATTTCGTTAATTTGTGTTTTATCGTCAATTAAAGGAGAGAGCCATGTATGCCAAGACGCTGCGAATTTATGCAACAACTTTAACGACGCTGTTGATTATTACCCTGGGGGCACATGCGAATGCTGCCGGGCCCGAGGCGGCAAAAAAGTCGCGTGGCGTTGAAAAAAAGGAATTGAGCATCTCTGCGGATGGCAAAGCCATCGTTGATCAAAACGGGAAGGAAGTCGCCCGGTTTGTCAAAGAAATACAGATGAAACCGGCTGGGGAAATGAGCCAGAAAATGCAGGGGTGCATGTGTTGTACGCCAGAATGTCTTGTCTACGACCAAAACGGAAAGTGTATAAAAACGTATTCCTCGTGTACGTGGGACTTCGACTGCAGTTGCAAGAAATAATGAAACGCGCGAAACAACGGCAGAGTGAGGGTCAGTACCCATCGCTCGCATTCATGCGGGATTGACGCGAGGTGGCCCGGCAACGAGATGGCTTCAACGATCCGTGTTGTTTGTCGGGTGCGGCAACATGGGTGCGGTAGTAGCAGGCACCCTTCCCATTAAACATAAGGAGGTTGCGATGAGCGATTTATGGTGGTGTACGCATCAAAATTTCGCAGGCACGAGAATGACGATTCTGCATGGGGGCAACCAGTGCACGTCGTCAACCAATCAGGATATTGACTGTACTTTGTACAACAAGGGCTGGGAGTTTGTGAGCTGTCGAAAGGCGACGGGCGTTGTTACCAAAAATGAACGGGGACAGCTTTTACTCGTTAAGCGCGCCGACATTAAGTCAGGGAAAGCGGCCAAGAAATAATCTCGGCGCGTCAATCGTGCAAAAAGGGAAATGCACAATAGGGCGGCAACGAAGCGGTAACGAGATGGCCGTGGCAGCCTATATTTTTTCTGACAAAGCACTTGGGGTGGCCGCGCTTCGGCGCGGCTACCTCGATTTAACCGTCGGGTAAGATTATTTTGAGGAGCATGAACGATGAAAATGATATTCCGTATCGCGACTATGGCAGGGTTGTTTCTGGTGTTTTCAGCGAGTTGTTTTGCGGCTGACCCTGTTCCGCTTCCCTGTGACCCGAAAGACTGCCCTGCCATTGATCCATGCAAACTGGCACCCGAGAGGTGAAAAGATCAGGGCGGGCCTATTAGTTCTCAAAAAGACTCGTCATCCGATGGGCGGAGGCAGAATAAAACAGACGAATCCGATGACCCGTGCAAGTGGTGTACGCCGTGCAGCCGGACACCCGGGTCAGAATGCTTGAAGTGCTGTGCAAAATAAATGTTGGCCAACATTGTCATCGAGAGCGATGCGTCAAAATCGGCGCCCTTCGCGGCGCGCTCAAAATCCGCAATTCTTGGGGCAAGGAATGGGGCGGGAATGGTTACGGCTGGCTGCCATACGGCCACATCGAAAACGAACAGGCGGATGATTTCTGGTCGCTGGTGGATGCGGGGTTTGTGGAGACGGGGTTGTTTGAGTAAAGGGTTTAAAGAGAGATTCTGCGAGGTTTTAATCGTCTGCAAATAAACATAGGGGATGATTATGTCTAAAGATAAAGTAGTTCTTAAGTTGCTTGTTATCAGCATGTTTTTGGGTGGATGCGCTACGCCGCCGCAAATAGCCGAGCAAGCAATCAAAGCGAACCTTGCCATGGAGCAAGCGCATAACCAAATACTGCTCCTTAATGTGGTTCGCGCATATAACCGCCGACCCATGCATTTCACAGGCTTTACAGCCATAAACGGGCCTATCGGCACAGGAAAACCGACTTTTTCTTTAGCAACGCCGTTTGGTCCCGATTTCAATACAAACATATACTCGCTTACTACGGGATTTACTCCCGATGTCCCGTCTTTTCAGACAGCAATCTATGATGGACACGAGTTTATAAGGGGCTTCACGACACCGATAACGCCGAAACTTGCGCATTTCTACTTGGAGCAAGGTTGGCCACAAGAAATGATTCTGCATTTGTTCGTGCGTGAAATTGAGATTGTTAACGGAGAAGGCGAGTCTGTAAAACGTTACAGAAACTATCCACCCACAGCGAAGGATTTCAGGGATTTTCAGCAAAAAATATCTGAACTTTCGAAGTGCAAGCTGATTACAGAAACTGCCAAACCAACGCAATATGGTCCCGACATACCAGCACAGCACCTTCAAAATGCGCAAATGCTCGCAGTGAGCAAAGGAGCAGATTTTGCGATCCAAGGTGTTCCTCATGACAAAAAAGATGCTAATGACAAGCTGTTGCAGCCCGAGTTTTATCGCATTATTCGCTCTAGCCCGGAGGTCATGTTTAAGTTTCAAGCAAAAATAAAGGGTGACAAGTGCCTTGAAGTGACGAATGGAGCGGGCGAGGGGAATAAACAGGAAAATCAGGAGCAGAAAATTCAGGTGTACCTAGCTGGTGCTGAGGAAATAGCGCAACGTCAAGCGGATAAGATTCTTAAAAAACAGGGCACCCCCACCCCTCCTGCGCTTCAAGTTATATTTTCACTGCGCTCACCCGAGGCCATGGTTTATTACCTTGGTGAATTAGCGCGCACACAAAACAGACAGGACAGTTCGATGCCGCCTGCTTCGATAGGGTTTGATTACCCGAGAGAACCCGACCAGCTAGAACCACTCTTTGTGCTTAGCAAAAACCCAAATCAATCTGAAATGGGAGCGATCTTAGAAGTTGAATATGAGGGGGATAAATATGTAATTCCTCGGAATGCGGGTCGCTCAATGCACGTGTTATCACTCATTCACCAACTGATAGGCCTCCAGAAAAAGGCAGCCGATTTGCCAGCAACTACAACCGTTCGAATAATTCCTTAACAGTCCTATGAAAACAGTATGATATTGTCACTTTTCACATGATGCATTTGGCGAACATGAAGCTCCAGCGGCACACGAGATACTGAATCTTCTGAGGTTAAGGTGAGAGGGTTAAGGGTCTCACATTTGGGAGGTTAAGGTGGGAGGTTAAGGGGGCAGCGTCAATTGTTTTGGGGAAACAAATAACGACCCCCACCGCTCTCTCAAATTAGAAAAGGCGCGCAGAACAGCAGGTTATAACGCCGATATCGGTTTGTAGAATTTTGGTGTCTTCACGAACGTTATATGCAGAAACAGCCGCTCAAGGGGAAAATCATGGAGAAAAAAAGGCAGAGAGCTGCATCGAGCAGGAGCCTAATCAAAAAAGCGACCAGCGCAACGCAACCTGGTATCTTCCAAATACTCGCGAAAACGCTGGCACCGGCTGCGGGGAAGATGCTGGTGCAGTCGCTGACGCAGACGCTGACGAAGGAGGGCGCGGCACCGGAAGTAACGACCATTGTTTATGTCCACGGCCTCGGCAACAAGCCGGTGGCCTCGGTGTTGAAGTGCCAGTGGGATACGGCACTCTTTGGCGCGCCGATGGGCGACCGCACACGGCTCGTTTATTGGGTCAACCGCGACCGTTACCCCACACCGGAACCGGGAACCTGTGCCAGCAAGGATGTCCCGCGCGAAGAGAACATGGGGGTGGGCATACGCTCGCTCGGCGGTATCGAACAACCGGGTGAGCCGATACTCAACAAAAAACAGCAGGCGATCATGGACGCATTGGCGCGTCGCCTGCAAAGCGCGGAGAGCACAAGGGGGCCGAGCGCGAAGATATTGCCCCTGCCAGAAGGGATGCGCCGATGGATTACTCGGCAGATCACCGAGCGGTTCGTGAAAGACGCGGCTGATTTTTTCTTCGACGAAGACAAGCGCGGCGTGATGGAGCGCTCTCTGTTAGAACGTCTCGAAGTCGGCGGTGGCCCGTTCATCGTCATCGGGCACAGCCAGGGGTCGATGATCGCTTACCATGTGCTGCGCCAACTGCAGAAGGAGGTGTGCGATGTGCGGCTGTTCGTTACCATCGGCTCACCTCTAGGCATACAGGAGGTGCAGGATAGTTTGAAGGCACTCCTTCCCGGCAAGCCGCTCGTCGTACCGGATTGTGTCGATCACTGGCTCAACGTGGCGGAGCGGCTTGACCCGGTTGCTTTGGATGCCAACATTTCGAACGACTACGCGCCCAACATAAAAGGAAAGTCCGTTGAAGATGAAGTGGACATTCAGATCAACCCTGACTGGCAGACAAACCCGCATTCGGGCACGGGTTATCTGAGCATCGACAAGGTGCGACAAGCGGTGCGCGATACCGCAGGCTCGGCTTTCAGCAATCTCACCGGGCGCAACATTTTGATGAAAGACCTGGTCGCGAATATGGAGGATGGCGGGCGGGAACAGCGCCATCCAACCTTGATCCAGCTTGTGTCTGATAGTGCCGCCCATAGCGCAAACATTTCGCTTGACGAGTCCCGCCAAAAAATTGAAGAGGTCATTGTCAAGGCGCTCGATGCCACCAAGACTAAGCCTGAGGATGCGCGCATACAACTCATGCGACGCTTCGTGTCCGCCGATCTTACGCGCAGCGAAATCGAACTGCTGCGCTCCTACTGTGGCGAGTTGAAGATCGAGCGAGTGTGGCGCAACGCCCAAAAACGTGCCCTGATTCATCAGTCAACCCACACCGTCCAAGCCAAGCCCGCTAACCTGGGCTATGGCGCGAGAGGATTGGGAATTGCTTGGGCTGTGCTCGACACGGGCATCGCGGCGGGACATCCGCATTTTTCAAAACACCAGAGCGTCATCGCGCAATGGGACTGCACGACGCTGGGCGAGCCGACACGGATCAACCCCGGAGATAAGGGCTTTGATAAGCTGGACGGCAACGGGCACGGCACGCATGTTGCCGCTGTCATCGCGGGTGGAATGACCTTGCGCGACCGCGACGATAAGCAGGAACTCGACCTTCAGGGTCTGGCACCCGATGCAAAACTTTACGGTTTCAAGGTGCTCAAGGACAACGGCAACGGCGAAGACGCTTATATCATCAAGGCGCTCGATCTCATCGCCGACATCAACGAGAAGGCGGGCAAGCTGGTGATACAGGGAGTCAACCTGAGCCTCGGCGGCAGTTTCGATCCCAGCGTTTTCGGCTGCGGGCATACGCCGCTATGCCAGGAATTGCGCCGCCTTTGGCGACAAGGGGTGCTGGTCTGCCTTGCCGCCGGTAACGAAGGCTATGCGATGCTCGAATCGGATAGCGGGGCCATACCCGCCAACATGGATTTATCTATCGGTGATCCCGCAAATCTGGATGAAGCGATCGCGGTCGGTTCGGTACACAAGACCAACCCGCATACCTACGGCGTTTCCTATTTTTCTTCGCGCGGCCCGACCGCGGACGGACGCATGAAACCGGATCTGGTTGCGCCCGGCGAAAATATTCTTTCGGCGAGCCACAAATGGGCGACCAAAGCGACAAAATCTGCGGACGATTACTATGTCGAGATGAGCGGCACCAGCATGGCTACTCCGCATGTGTCCGGCTTGCTCGCGGCGTTCCTGTCAACACGTAAAGAATTTATCGGCTATCCCGACAGGGTCAAAGCCATACTGCTCGGGCATTGTACGGATCTTGGCCGCGATCCCTATATTCAGGGCAAGGGTATGCCGAATTTGGTTAAGATGCTCATGAATACTTGAACCCAGATTATCCATTAGGCGGCTCCGTGAGCCTACGCGAGCGCTGGCGGTCGCTTTGAGGTCATTTTTGTCGCTTGCTTGTCGTCAATGGAATAACCATTGATTCCTCCCAAACGACAAAACTGCTTCGCAAATCGCCTCGCCGTCATCTCGCGTCCTAATGGATAATCTGGGTTCAAGGAGATGTGTCCGAAGAATTCGGATTGCATCTGCACAGCAGTCGGAATGCTGGATTCCCTTTTTTGCGGGAATAGTGCTAGTTTGTGTCTTGGGGATAAATTCAACAAACCACTAAATTGTTGATATCAGCGTTTTCCGCAGGCTTGGGTTACTTCACGCCGCCAACCAAATCAACCCCGCCATCCTCCCCGTTTCACCGTCTCGACGATACGAAAAAAATCGCGCCGGGTCGCTGAAAGTGCATTCGCCGCCGCCGTAAATTTGCGTTTGAGATAGACCGATTTCTGCCAGCCGCTGTCGCGCCAGCAGGTAGATATTGGCCAGCCATTTGTCGTTGTCTCGCGGTGTAAAAGCGAAGGCGGCTTTGCGCTCGTGTTGTAAAAAAATCTGGCGCACTTCGTCGCCGACTTCAAAACTATCTGGGCCGATGGCGGGGCCGAGCCAGACCAAGAGTTCGCTGCCAGGTTGGTCATTGAGTGCTGCGCGCATCGCAACGATACTTTTTTCGATAACGCCCGCCGCCAGCCCGCGCCAGCCGGCGTGGATTACGCCCACCATCGTCCCCATCGTGTCCGCCACCAGCA
>Ga0105164_10002054_pt1 | contig 12569 bp, 13 predicted proteins | sample VDWuncwatermetaG_FD_89674 | JGI IMG/M metagenome (GOLD analysis project Ga0105164, IMG submission 89674) | Wastewater microbial communities from Netherlands to study Microbial Dark Matter (Phase II) - VDW unchlorinated drinking water | ecosystem: Environmental > Aquatic > Freshwater > Drinking...
CATTGCGGAGAGCGGGCGCACGACGGTGGGGACGCGCGAGATGGCCGACCTGATCGTCGGCGCGGTGGAGACGCAGTACTGATGGCGACGGGCGTCGCGGTGGCGGTCATCGGCGCCACGGGGGCGGCCGGTCAGACTAACCTGATCTCGCATCCCAACGCGCTGAACTTCTGGGTGGTGGGCGACCAGCTCCGGAAGGGCGCCGCGACGAACGCCGTGCAGATCGCGGAGCTGCTGCTCTCGTCCTGATCGCGGGGGTCCGCGACGTCGCTAGCGGAAGGTCGCCTCGCGTCGGGCCGGACTCTTCGCTTGGTTCTCGCCTACGACGGCACCGCCTACGCCGGCTGGCAGATCCAGCCGGGAGTGCCGACGGTCCAGGGGCTCCTCCTCACCGCCGCGCGACCGATCCTCGGCGATGACCTCCGGGTGGTGGGCGCCAGCCGCACCGACGCGGGGGTCCACGCGCTACGACAAGTCGCCTCCGTCCGGACCGGACGCCTGCTCGCGCCGGCCATCATCATGCGGGCGCTCAACGCCACCCTGCCACGCGACATCCGCGTCGTGGGCTGCGACGAGGCGGCTCCCGGATTCGACGCCCGGCGCGCGGCCAGCGGCAAGCGGTACGGCTATCTCGTGGACAACGCGGCGGTGCCCGCGCCGTTCCTGCTCCGTTACGCCTGGCGCGTCCCCGTCCCGCTCGACGTCGCCGCCATGCGCCGGGCGCTGGCGGGGCTGCGCGGCCGTCACGACTTCAGCGCCTTCTGCGCCGCCGCCGGGCGCCACCACGCGCCGACCTGCATCGTCCGCGCGCTGCACGTCGTCCACCGGAAGGACCGCGTCGCCGTCGTCGTCTCGGCCGACCGCTTCCTGCATCACATGGTACGCAACATCGTCGGCAGTATCGTGGAGGTCGGGCGCGGCTCCCGCGACCCCGCGTGGCTGGGCGAGGTGCTGGCCTCGCGGGACCGGCGGCGGGCGGGCGCCACCGCGCCCGCGCACGGCCTCACCCTCGTCCGCGTGATGTATTAAGTCGGAGGGGCCTCGACGCCGGCGCTCGAACGCCTGCTAGAATGCCAGTCAACCATGCGGACGTATCTCAAGATCCGGGGGGACCGGCTCGAGGAGGTCGCGGGGGAGGTCGTCCGCGAGCAGCCGCTGACCGTCTACGTCGACGGGGAGCGCTTCCTGACGCTGCTCTGTACGCCCGTCAAGCTCGAGGCGCTCATCGTCGGCTACCTCTGGATGGAGAAGGTCGTTACCGATCTGGGCGAGATCCGGACTGTCGAGGTCTCGGCCGTCGACGGCCGTGTCGACGTTACCCTGACGCACCCCGTCACGCTCCCCACGGAGCGGATCCTGACGTCGGGCTGCGGAGGTGGCATCACCTTCCGAATCGACCACCGCCTCTTCCCCCGGCTCTCGAGCCGCCTCCGCGTGTCGCCCGAGCAGCTCTGGGGGGGCATGAAGGACCTCTTCGCGGCCGCCGTCCTCTACCAGGCCTCGCGGGGCATCCACGGGGCGGCCCTGTCCGACGGCGAGCGCCTCCTCGTCGTCGCCGAGGACGTCGGGCGCCACAACGCCGTCGACAAGGTCAAGGGCGAGGCGCTGCTACACGGGATCCCCACCGAGGACTTGATCCTGCTCTCGACGGGGCGGGTGTCGTCCGAGATGCTCCTGAAGGCCGCGCGGATGGGCGTGCCTGTCGTCGCCTCGCGGACCTCCCCGACCGAGATGGCCGTGGCCCTCGCCGAGCAGCTCAACATCACCGTCTGCGGGTACGTGCGGGGCAACAGCCTCAATCTCTACGCCGGGCACGCCCTCCAGCTGAGAGACGAGGTCACCGTCGCAGCGCCTGACGCCGGATGAGCTGAAGCGGGCCCAGGGCGAGACGCTCGCCCGCCGGCGGATGCGCTATAGCCTGCTTGCCCGAGCCCTCTTTCTCACGATGGACCTGCTGAACGCGTATTTCGAGGACCACGCTGAGCACGAGTACATGGGGTATGTCGCCGAGAACCCCGCCCTCGAATCGGAGCCGTTCCAGAGCACGTTCGGGGACGATTACGGGCACTTCGGCTCGCTGGCCGACCTTGTTCCGCCAGATCGGGTATGACGAGCGCGTGCACAAGCTCGAGAGCCTGGAGCGCGTCGAGGCCGCGCGCTTCCGGTAGGCGCGCGTGAGCGACGAGTCCTCCCTGGACGCCAAGTACCAGGCCCTCCGCCGCGGGCTCCGGTCGCGCCGCCGGGACGACCACGCCCTCGACCTGTTCCGCCGGATTGAGGCAAACCTCTCCGACGTCAGGTCCGTCGACCGCATGCTCCTCGAGCTCGGCCGCTGCTACAACCCGCTGACGAACGGGCCCATCGTGAGCCTGGCCACCCGCCGGGAGATCGTCGAGGCCCTGGACGCCGGCAGACCTGACGAGGCCCGGACCCTCCTGTACGAGTGCCTGGCGCGCTACGCCCCGCCGACGGAGGCCCCCCAGGCACCCCCGCCCGACCCGGGTGAACTGCCCCTGCCAGGGGGGTCGGGCTAGACGCAGCGCGGCTTGACACGGTATTCTGACCGCTCCTAGCATCTTGCAATTTAGCGCCAAATCTCCCCGTACCGAGGAGGTAGCGGCGATGGTTCAGAGCCTTTCAGAACTGATCCAAGAGTCCCGCCTGATGATTGTCGAGGTCGACAAGAGTCGCGGCCGGGTGCGCGTCGTGGGCGCGGCCGACGCGTGCACGGACCTCTCCTGCTCCGAGCAGGCCCTCGTCGTGACCGACGAGGGAACCAAGGCCGACCTCGATCTCCTGAACCCGGGCGACATCGTGAAGATCGAGCCCGCCACGGGGCCCGCCGAGAAGATCGTCGTGGTCCGCCGGGTCTGGGAAGAGATCGCGAGCCCCGAGATCTGACGCCGAGCCGTGGGTGTAACGCGGCCCCAGGTCGTTCAACGTCGTTCCCGAAAAGGAGTGTCGCTATGAGTCTGTCACGACGCGACTTCCTCACGTACGGCGCAACCGCCGCGGGCGCCGCGGTGGCCGGGGGTGGGATCGATCTGACCCCCGTCGAGGCCGCCGCGACGTCCCTGCGGATCAAGGAAGCCAAGGCGTTTCCGGGCGTCTGTCCGTACTGCGCGGTCGGATGCGCCCAGCTCATCTACGTCAAAGACGGAAAGATCGTCGACATCGAGGGCGACCCCGACGCGCCCCACACCGAGGGCGCGCTCTGTCCGAAGGGCTCGTCGACGTACCAGTTGTCACTGAACGAGCGGCGCATCACGAAGTGTCTCTACCGCGCCCCCGGCAGCGACAAGTGGGAGGAAAAGCCGCTCGCCTGGATGATGGAGCAGATTGCCCAGCGGGTGAAGAAGACCCGCGACGAGACGTTCGTCGAGTCGGCGAAGGTCGGTGACAAGCAGGTCACGGTGAACCGCTGCGAGGGCGTCGCCTGGCTCGGCTCCTCCGTGCTGGATAACGAGGAGAACTACCTGATCGCCAAGCTCTCGCGCGGCATGGGGCTCGTGAACCTCGAGAACTCGGCGCGCCTGTGCCACTCCGCGACGGTGCCCGCGCTCGGCGCGACCTTCGGCCGCGGCGCCATGACCACCAACCTGATCGACGTGCAGTTCGCCGACGTGATCATGCCGACGTCGAACTGGGCCGAATGCCACCCGGTCAGCTACAAATGGGTGATGAAGGCCAAGGAGCGCGGCGCGAAGATCATCCACGTCGACCCGCGCTTCACCCGCACCTCGGCGACCGCGGACTACCACGTGCCGATCCGTTCGGGCACGAACATCGTCTTCTTCGGCGGGCTGATCCGCTACGCGATCGAGAACAAGAAGTACTTCCACGACTACGTCGTCGCCTTCACCAACGCCCCGCTGCTGGTCGACCCGAGCTTCAAGGGCCCGGCGGACCTCGACGGGCTGTTCAGCGGCTACGACGGGGGCAAGCGGAGCTACGACCAGTCCACGTGGAAGTTCCAGCTCGACGCGGACGGGTATCCGAAGCAGGACCCGACCCTCCGCGATCCGAACTGCGTCTTCCAGCACCTGCGCCACCACTATGCGCGGTACACGCCGGAGATGGTGGAGCGGATCTGCGGAATCTCGAAGGATCTGTTCCTGAAGGTGGCGGACGTCTACTGCTCGGCGTCGGGGCCGGACAAGACGGGGACGATCTCGTACGCGCTGCAGCTCAACCAGTCCACCAACGGCGTTCAGCAGATCCGCTCGCTCTGCATGCTCCAACTCATCCTCGGAAACGTCGGGCGGCCCGGCGGCGGCGTGGTCGCGCTCCGCGGCCACTCGAACGTCCAGGGCGCTACCGACTTCGGGACCCTCTACCACATGCTGCCGGGGTACCCGGCGGCGCCGCTCCAGGGGCCTCACCAGACACTGATGGAGTACCTGGAGAAGACCACCCCCAAGGGCGGCTTCTGGGTCAATAACCCCAAGTTCGTCGTGAGCCTGTTGAAGGCCTGGTGGGGGCCCGCGGCGACCAAGGAGAACGACTTCGCCTTCGAGTACCTGCCCAAGCGCGAGAAGGCCGACGCCTACTCGCACCAGCACTTCGTCGTCGGGATGCACCAGAAAAAGGTCAAGGGGTTCATCTGCATGGGCCAGAACCCGGCGGTGGACAGTCCCAACGCCAAGATGAGCCGCCAGGCCGTCCGGAATCTCGAGTGGCTCGTCGTGGTGGATCTCTTCGAGACCGATACCGCGGCCATCTGGAAAGAGCCGGGGATCGACCCCAAGTCCTCCCAAGTCGAGGTATTCTTCATCCCCGCCGCCCCAGCCGCCGAGAAGGACGGGTCGCTCACGAACACGATGCGGCTGGCCCAGTGGCACGTAAAGGCGGTGGAGCCACCGGGCGACGCCCGCTCTGACGCGGCCTTCATCGTCGACCTCGGCAACCGGCTGAAGGAACTGTACAAGGCGTCGAAGGCGAGGAAGGACCGGCCGGTCCTCGATCTCGTGTGGGACTACCAGCCCCAGGGGCCCAAGAAGGAGCCCAACATGGAGCTGGTCCTCAAAGAGTGCAACGGCTACGCGACCGACGACGTCGCGGACAAGGACGGCAAGCTCCAGTACAAGAAGGGTGAGCCGATGAAGACGTTCGCTCACCTGAGAGACGACGGGCTCACCGCCTGCGGCAACTGGATCTACGGCGGCATCTATCCGGAGGAGGGGAAGAACCTGGCGCTCCGCCGCGAGAAGGCCAAGGGCGGGGACTACCTCGCCCACGGCTGGGGCTTCGTGTGGCCGGCAAACCGACGGATCCTCTACAACCGGGCCTCGGCCGACGCCGCCGGCAAGCCCTGGAGCGAGAAGAAGAAGCTCATCTGGTGGGACGCCGAGCAGAAGAAGTGGGTCGGCAACGACGTGCCCGACTTCCCGGGAACGATGGCGCCGGACGCGCCGCGCCAGAAGGAGGGCCCGTTCAAGGGTATCGGTGGCGTCGACGCCTTCATCATGAACCCGCACGGCAAGGGGCAGCTCTTCGCCTCGGTCCTGGACGGCGTGTTCCCCGAGCACTACGAGCCGTTCGAGTCGCCGACGAGGAACCTCCTGTCGAAGGTCAACAACAACCCGGTCGCGAAGGTGTGGGACATCGGCGATCTGAACAGGCTCGGCACGCCCGACAAGTATCCGTATGTGCTGACCACGTACCGGCTCACCGAGCACCACGCGGCCGGCATGTCCCGCCACGTGCCGTGGCTCTCCGAGCTCTTCTTCGGCCACTTCGCCGAGATCGGGTCGGAGATGGCCAAGGAGCTGGGGATCCAGAACGGCGACATGATCACCGTGGAGACCCCGCGCGCCAAGATCAAGGTCCAGGCCCTCGTCACGGCGCGGATCAAGCCGTTCATCATCGACGGCAAGAAGGTCTACCAGGTGGGCATCCCGTGGCACTGGGGCTACCAGGGGGTGATGAAGTCCGCCAGGGGTGACATCACGAATGACCTGGTCGCGAGCCTCGGGGACCCGACGACGTTCATCCAGGAGTCCAAAGCGCTCCTCTGCAACGTCAGGAAGGGGGTGGCGTAGCCATGGCACGCACGCTCGCGATGTTCACGGACGTCTCGCTGTGCATCGGCTGCCGCGCCTGTCAGGTCGCCTGCAAGCAGTGGAACCAGCTGGCCCCGGAGGAACCGGAGTGGACGGGAACGTACCAGAACCACGCCCACTTCACCGACAAGAGCTACCGCCTGGTGCGCTTCTTCGAGGAGACCGACGACAAGGGCCAGATGAAGCAGTGGCACATGATGTCTGACGTGTGCAAGCACTGCGCGCAGGCGGGGTGCCTGGAGGCGTGTCCCACCGGCGCCATCTACCGGACCGAGTACGGCACCGTCAACATCAACCAGGATATCTGTAATGGTTGCCGGTACTGCGTGTCGGCGTGCCCGTTCGGCGTCGTGGCCTTCAACCACGACACGGGGACGGCCACGAAGTGCACCTTCTGCAACGACCGGATCCATAACGGCCTCGGCCCCGCGTGCGCCAAGGCGTGTCCGACGGAATCGATCAGGTTCGGCTTCCGTGATGAGCTCGCCGTCAAGGCCAAGCAGCGGGTCGGAGAGCTCAAGAAGCAGGGCTACAAGGATGCCCAGCTCTACGGCGAGGACCAGGGCGGGGCCCTCGGCGGCCTCAACGCGTTCTTCCTCCTGCTCGGCAAGCCCGCGATCTACGGGCTGCCCGAGAAGCCGAAGCTGCCGCAGCGGAACGTCATCGCCGACTCGCTCCTCTCCATCGGCTCAGCCGTACTCGTCGGGCTCGGCGCTCTGTTGGCGTTCAGGGACCGGCCCGGGAAGGCAGGTGCCTGATGGAGCCGGGTCTCCTCAAGAATTCCGACTGGCCGCTCCTGATCGATCTGTACTTCTTCCTGGGAGGGCTGGCGGGCGGGGCGTTCGTGATCGCCACGATCGCCAACCTCCTCGACGCGCGCCGCTATCGCGACATCGTCCGCGTGGGCTACTACATCGCGTTTCTCGCGATCCTCCCGGGGCCGCTCTTCCTCGTCGCCGATCTCGGCCTACCGACGCGGTTCCTGCACATGGTCATGGTATCCAAACCGTCGCTCGAGATCGGCATGAACGCCTTCACCGTCGGCCCGTTCCACCTCAAGCTGCTATCACCTATGAACGCCGGGGCGTGGGCGCTCCTCGGGTTCAGCGTCCTCGCCTTCCTCGCCGCCCTCGACGTCTTCCTGGAAGACCGGGGAGGGCGGAGCATGAGCACGCTGCGGGTTGTCGCCGGCGTGATCGGGGGGTTCTTCGGGTTCTTCATCGCTGCCTATCCCGGGGTGCTGCTCGGCGCCACCGCGCGACCGCTCTTTATCAGCGCGCACTGGCTCGGCGCCCTCTTCCTTGCAGTGGGCGCGTCCACCGGAGGCGCGGCGATCGCGCTGATCCTGAGCCTGCTCGGCGGACAGGCGCGGGAGTCGCTCTCGCGGCTGATGCGGTTCACCGTGTTCGCGCTGATCCTCCAGCTCGCGGCGCTGGTGCTCTTCATCGTCGCGGTGCAGACGGCGGGCTCGACTGGGATCGGTCAGGCCCTCGCGCAGCTCCTCTCCGGGCCCTACAGCCTCACGTTCTGGCTCGGGGCGGTTGTCGTCGGGATCCTGGTCCCGCTGGCGCTCCAGCTGGCAGGCGGCATCAAGAAGGCGGCGCCTGCGATGACGGCTCTGGTCTCGGCCCTGATCCTGATCGGCGGATTCCTCGTCAAGTACGTGATCATCGCTGTGGGGCAGGCGACGTAATCCCGTTCCATCTTCCAGCTTCCAGTTCGCAGGGGCCCCGCGAGCCGGGGCCCCTGGTGTTTCGGGGGAATGTTTGAGCTACACGAAGCTGTTCGAGGAGTGGAGCGATCTCCTGAGCCGTCGCCCTACCTTTCGTGAACCACTGGCCCCTTATGGCGCCTTGCTGGAGTCGTGGGCCCGGTGGTCCCCGGAGGGATTCCTTCCGCTCTGGTGGACGGCTCAGGAGTGCGACGACCGGTGGCGGCGTGAGATTCCACTCCTTTCTGAAGCTCCGCCGTCGATCCCTTCGGAAAACGTTGAAGATCTCGTCGGTACGTCCCTTGAACTCCTGGCGGCGCTTGGCGAGCACGAAGAGGCCATCCGGCGCTTTGCGGAGGCGTGGGATGCGGGCGAGACCGGTCCCGCTGCGCTGTTTCCCGGGAAGGGCAGGATCGGTGCGGCTCGGCTCGAGGAAAGCATCGGAGTCTCGCAAGATGTCGTGAGCTTTCTTGCGTGCGGCACGCTGCGGCCCGTGCTGGACGCCTATTTCGCGGAGTGCCGGTCGCACCTCACGGACACCGCGTGGGCGCTGGGCGTGTGCCCCTTCTGCGGCGCGCCACCGGGCTTCGCCGACGTGACGGAGAGCGGCCAACGCCGGCTGGCGTGCCACGTGTGTGGAGGCGGCTGGGTGTTCCCGCGACTGCGCTGCCCTTTCTGCGGCCATCAGACGGCGAAGGATCTAGTTCGTCTCGACGCCGAGGAGCGGGAAGAGGGCTACTTCATCTCCGCCTGCAAGCAGTGCCGCGCCTACGTCAAGGAGGTCGACCGCCGGGTTCGCTGGAACGCGGGCTCTGCACTGGTCGAAGACTGGGGTTCGCCGCATTTCGACTTGGTCGCCAGCCGTGCGGGCTACTGGCGCCCTCTTCCCTCGTTGGTCCACCTCGTCCGACGCCCGCTGTAGCGCCCGTCGGCGAGGTAATCCGCATCGGGAATATGGTAAAGTGGGCTGCTGTCTGAGATCGTGACGCCAATGCACCTGTCCGTGTTCAATCTCGCCGTCGTCGGGTACGTGTGCGCCACGGGCCTTGCCCTCGCCTACCTGATCCAGCGCGAAGAAATCGTATACCGATTCGCGTCGCTGGCGACACTCGCGTCGTGGGCGCTGCACACGGTCGGACTGGTGGCTTTGGCGATCCAGACCGGCCGCCCGCCCCTCGGATCGCTGCCGGAGTCGGTGTCGACCGCAGTATGGGTGGTCGTCCTGCTCGACCTCTGGATCGAGCGGCAGTACGGCGTTAAGGTCCTTGGGGCCTTCGTCCTCCCCGTGGTGCTCGTCCTGAGTCTCAAGACCATCGCCCGCCCGACGGCGTTCGCGCAGATCGGCCCCACCCTCGGCGGCGCCTGGATCTGGGTCCACATCGCGCTCGCCACCGTCGGCATCGCGGCCTTCGTGCTGAACTTCGCCGGCGCCCTCATGTACATCCTCCAGGAGCGTCAACTCAAGGGCAAGCGGCCGGGGACCTTCTACTACCGGCTGCCGGCCCTCGAGACCCTCGACCGGCTGACGTACCGGACGCTCGCGCTCGGCTTCCCGTTCCTCACCGTCGGCCTGGTCCTCGGCGCCGTCTGGGCCGGCACCGCGTGGGGGAGTGTGTTCGCCTTCGACCCGCTCGCGATGTTCTCGTTCGTGGCCTGGGGAATCTATGCGGCGACGCTCGCGGGCCGCGCGGTGGCGGGCTGGCACGGCCGCCGCGCCGCGTACTTCGCCGTCATGGGATTCGCCGCGCTCGTGGTGACGCTCGGCGCCGGCCTGTTCCTTCCCGGCCGTCACGGCTCCTGATGCCCCTGTTTGTCAGCGGTCTCAACCACCGGACTGCGCCGGTCGCCCTCCGCGAGCAGCTTGCCGTCGAGGAGGACAAGCTCCGAGAGCTCCTGCGCGACGTCCAGGCGACGGGCGTCGTCGGCGAGGTCGTGATCGTGTCGACGTGCAACCGTGTCGAGGTCTACGGCGTCGGGGAGGTCCCGGGCGAGGCGCGGGCCGTCGCGTTCCGTCATCTCTGCCGCCATCGCGGCGTGGACCCCGCCGCCCTGGAGCCCGCCCTCTACACCCACCTCGACGGTGACGCCGTCCACCACGCGTTCCGCGTGGCCGCGAGCCTCGACTCGATGATGGTCGGCGAACCCCAGATCCTCGGCCAGATCAAGGACGCGTTCGCCCTGGCCCAGTCGTGCGAGACGGTGGGACCCATGCTGCACACGCTCTTCACACAGGCCTTTGCCGTCGCCAAGAAGGTGCGGACGGAGACGGAAATCGGGCACCACGCCGTCTCGGTGTCGTTCGCCGCGGTCGAGCTGGCGCGAAAGATCTTCGCCGAGCTGGGTGGCAAGGCCGTGCTTCTCGTCGGCGCCGGCAACATGGGAGAGTTGGCCGCCCGTCACCTCGTCGAGCAGGGCGCCTTTCCCATCTACGTCGCGAACCGCACGTGGGCGCGGGCCCACGACATGGCGCGCGCCCTGTCGGGCACCGCGGTGCCCTTCGACGAGCTGTCGACGGCCGTGGCGACCGTCGACATCGTCATCACCTGCACGGGGGCGTCCGAGCCGGTGATCACGCGGGATTCGGTCCAGCGGATCATGCACGGACGGCGCGGCCGGCCGCTGTTCTTCATCGACATCGCGGTGCCCCGGGACGTCGAAGCGACGGTCAACACGCTGGACGACGTCTACTGCTACGACATCGACGCGCTCAAGCAGGTCGTGGATGCGAACCTGCGCGAGCGCGTGCGCGAGGCGCAGCGCGCCGAAGCGCTGGTGGAGCGCGAGGTCGTGAAGTTCCGCACCCGCCTGTCGGACGTCGAAGTGATCCCCACCATCGTGTCGCTTCGCGAGCGCCTGGAGGGCATCCGCGAAGGCGAGGTGCGCAAGGCGCTGGCGCGCCTGCCCGGGGCGTCCCCGGAGACGCGGGCGGCCATGGAGGCGCTGTCCACCGCACTCGTCAACAAGATCCTCCACGCCCCGATCACCAAGCTGCGCGAGTCCTCCCGCACCGGCACCGGCCGCTCCTGGACCGAGCTGGTGCACGAGCTGTTCGGCCTACGTAGTGCGAGCCGCAAGACGGACGGGGGCTGGGGCCCCCGCGTGTGAGGCGAGCCTATGACAATCGTGCGAGCCGCAAGACGGACGGGGGGCTGGGGTCCCCGCGTGTGAGGCGAGCCTATGACAATCGTGCGAGCCGCAAGACGGGGGCAGTGCGAGGTGAGCCGCGCTCGGGCGGCGAGCCGAGCGGTGAAATGACCGGAAATCGGGCTGGGGCCCCCGTGCCTGAGGCGAGCCGGTGAGGAATCGCGCGTGATCCTGCGCATCGGCACGCGGGGTAGTCGGCTGGCCCTCGCCCAGGCCCACGCGATCGCGGGCGCTCTGCACGACGTCGGCGCCGACGTCGAGGTCGTCCCGATGCGGACGGAGGGCGACCGTCGCCTCGATGCGCGGCTCGCTGACGTCGGCGGCAAGGGGCTCTTCGTTCGCGAGATCGAGGAGGCGCTGCTCGCCGGGCGCGTCGACGTCGCCGTGCACAGCCTGAAGGACCTGCCGGCCGAGGTGCCGGACGGACTTGACCTCGCAGCCTTCCCTGAGCGCGAGGACCCGCGCGATGTCCTCGTCACGGCGGCCGGCGGAGGCCTCGAGGACCTGCGCGCGGGCGCCGTGATCGGGACCTCGAGCCTCCGCCGGCGCGCCTTGGTCCTGGCCTCGCGTCCGGACCTCGTCGTCGAGCCGCTCCGCGGCAACGTGGACACGCGCCTCGCCAAGCTGGCCGCCGGGGAGTGCGACGCCGTCCTCCTCGCCGCGGCGGGGCTCCGGCGCCTCGGGATCTCCCCGGCGCACTGCCGCGCGCTGTCCGTGGAGACGTTCGTTCCAGCGGTGGGGCAGGGGATCCTCGGCGTCCAGATCCGCCGGGACGACGCGGGAGCGCGCCGTCTGGTGGCGCGCCTGGATCATTCCGACACGCGCGCCTGCGCGCTGGCTGAGCGGGGCTATCTCCGGCGGCTCGGGGCCTCGTGCAACACGCCGATTGCGGCCCATGCGACGCTGGACCGCGCAGGAGATCGCCCGCGCCTGCGCATGACGGCGGTGGTGGCGAGCGAGGACGGCCGCCGCGTTCTTCGCGCGGACGCCGCCGGGATGCCGGCCGACGCCGAACGCGTGGGGCGGGGCCTCGCCGAGTTGCTCCTCGAGCGCGGCGCGGAGACGGTCACGGCGCTCGCTCCTTCGCGGTGGTGGCCGTGACGGTCGGGCGTCCGCTCGACGGCCGGACCGTCGTCGTCACGCGAGCGGCCGAACAGGCGGCAGTGTTCGTCACGCTGCTGGAGGAGGCCGGCGCCCGGGTGATGCAGGCGCCCACGATCGCCATCGAGGCGCCCGAGTCGTGGGCGCCGCTGGACGCCGCGCTCGCCGACCTTGAGCGCTTCACCTGGGTCATCTTTACCAGCGTCAACGGTGTTCGGATGATCGCGGCGCGTCTTGGCGTGCTCGGCCGCTCGTGGTCGGAACTCGCCGGCGCGCGGGTGGCCGCGATCGGCCCCGCCACCGCCGCCGCCCTCGAAGCGTGCGGCGTCCGCGCCGAGGTCGTGCCCGGAGAGTACCGGGCCGAGGGGCTTGTCGAGCGCCTGCGCGGCGTCGTGGGCGAGGGCGATCGGATCTTCCTGCCCCGCGCGGCACAGACGCGTGACGTCCTCGTCAGGGAACTGGCGCGCCTCGGTGCCGAGGTCACGGAGGTCGCCTCGTACCGGACGCTGCCCCTCGCCGAGGGCGCGGGCCCCGTCCGGACGGCCCTGGCC
>Ga0105164_10002055_pt1 | contig 12569 bp, 9 predicted proteins | sample VDWuncwatermetaG_FD_89674 | JGI IMG/M metagenome (GOLD analysis project Ga0105164, IMG submission 89674) | Wastewater microbial communities from Netherlands to study Microbial Dark Matter (Phase II) - VDW unchlorinated drinking water | ecosystem: Environmental > Aquatic > Freshwater > Drinking...
GGTGATCGAGTGGAGCACGTTCGTCCATGAGTTCATTGACAAGCGCCGATTCGAGGCGGTGCTGCTTGGCTGGAGCCTCTCGCGCGATCCCGACCTCTACGACATCTTCCACTCCTCGAAGACGAAGGAGGGGGAGTACAATTTCGTCAGCTACGCGAACCCTGACGTCGACCGGCTGCTGGAACAGGGCCGGCGTACCTTTGACCAGGGGGCGCGCCAGCAGATCTACCGCCAGGTCCATCGGCGGCTCTACGAGGATCAGCCCTACACCTTCCTGTTTGTGTCCGATGCGCTGCCGATCGTGCATGCGAGGTTCCGGAACGTCATCGCCACCCCCATCGGAATCGGCTACAACTTCATCGATTGGTACGTGCCTCTAGCTGAGCAGAGGTATCGGAGAGCGTTCAATAGCTCAATGGCCCAATAGCTCAATGGCTCTTCTTTTCGGGCAGTCAAGATCGAAGGTGTTTGCGGCCCATGAACAATTGAGCCATTTAGCGATTGAGCTATTGAGCGCATTGAAAGAAGCATGATCGCCTATCTCATCCGTCGCTTGGTCGCTCTCCTTCCGGTCCTCTTGTGGATCACCGTCATCTCCTTCGGGATCATCCACCTCGCGCCTGGCAAGCCGACGGATGCGGCCATGCAGTTCAATCCGAAGGTGTCACTGGAGGCTCGAGCACGGATTGAGAAACTGTACGGGCTGGACCAGCCGCTCCCGGTGCAGTATCTCAACTGGCTGGGGCGGATCGCGCGCCTGGATTTCGGGCGTTCGTTTCTCGATGAGCGTCCGGTGACGGAGAAAATTGTCGAGCGGCTCCCGATCACCCTCACGATCAACATCGCCTCGCTCCTTCTCGTCTTAGGGATCGCGATCCCGATCGGGGTGAGGGCGGCGGTCCGTCCCGGCGGGCTGTTCGATCGCTTCACGACGGTCGGGGTCTTCCTCGGTTACTCGATGCCGTCCTTCTGGCTCGCGCTGCTCTGCCTTGCGTTCTTCGGCGTGACGCTCCATTGGCTGCCGATCTCCGGCATCCACTCCCTCGACCACGACTCGTTCGGCCTGGTGCAGCGATGGCTCGACACGGCGTGGCATCTCGTGCTCCCGGTCGGTATCGCAGCCTTCAGCGGCCTCGCGGGCCTGTCACGCTACATGCGCTCGAGCATGGTCGACGTCCTCCAGCAGGACTACATCCGGACCGCCCGTGCGAAGGGGCTCTCCGAGCGACGGGTCCTCTTTCACCACGGGCTGCGTAACGGCCTCCTTCCGGTCATCACGATTCTCGGGCTCTCCCTGCCGGACCTCCTCGGAGGCAGCGTCATCGCGGAAACCATCTTCTCCATCCCGGGCATGGGGCGGCTCTTCTACGACGCGGTCATGGCGCGCGACTACCCCATCGTGATGGCGCTCGTGACGGTCGGCGCCATCCTGACCATGCTGGGGAATCTCCTCGCGGATCTGGCCTACGCGTATGCTGACCCGAGGATTCGCGTCGGGAGATCGCGATGATGAACCTCCTGAGGAACCGGTTGGCCGTGATGGGGGGAGTCATCCTCGTCGTCCTTGCCGTGGTCGCGATCTTCGCCCCGGCGCTCTCGCCCCACGACCCCCTCCAGATCAATCTCCCGGATGCGCTGCTCCCGCCCTCGGCGGCCTATCCCCTCGGCACGGACCTCTTGGGCCGCGATGTGCTCAGCCGGCTCATCTATGGGACTCGGATCTCGCTGCTCATCGGGTTCATCGCGGTGGGCATTGCCGTCATCGTGGGCACCGCGGTCGGGGCGCTGGCCGGGTTCTACGGCGGCTGGGTGGACGCCGTCCTGATGCGCTTCGTCGACACCCTGCTCTCGATTCCCACGATCTTCCTGCTCCTTGCGGTCATTGCGATGGATCCGGCGCAGCGGTTGCTGGAGCTGGGCGGCCTGCCGCTCATTGGAGGGCTCGCGAAAGGATTCTTCCAGGCGGTCGATCCGCAGATCGTCATGCTGATGGCGGTCATCGGCCTGATGAGCTGGATGGGGGTGGCGCGTCTCGTGCGCGCGGAGATCCTCAGCTTGAAGGAGCGGGAGTTTGTGCTCGCCGCCCGCGTACTCGGAGCCTCATCATTGCGTGTGATTACGAAGCATCTCTTGCCCAACGCGATGGCGCCCGTGCTGGTCAGCGCGACCCTCGGGGTTGGAGGCGCGATCCTGACAGAGTCAGTCTTGAGCTACTTAGGCCTGGGGGTCCAGCCGCCCACGCCGAGCTGGGGGAACATCCTCAACGAAGGGCGGGTGGCCCTGGGGGTGGCGTGGTGGTTGACGCTCAGCCCGGGTCTGTGCATCCTCTTCACCGTGCTCGCCTTCAATCTGGTGGGGGAGGGAATCCGTGAGTGGATCGGACGGCGTTCCGCAGGGGCGAAGTGACAAGTGACGAGCGATGCCGCTCCTAACGGTTGAAGATTTAACAGTGACTTATCGACATCACGGGACATCCGTCCGCGCGGTGGACGGTATCAGCTTCACTATCGGGTCCGGGGAAATCCTTGCCCTCGTCGGGGAGTCCGGCTCCGGCAAATCGAGTGCGGCGCTGGCCCTGGCGAAACTCCTGCCCAGCCCGCCCGCCGAGGTATCCGGCCAAGTGATGATGGAGCGGGTTCACCCCCACACCAACATCTTTGGTGTGGGGGTGAACCTCTTGTCGGCGTCGGAGGAGGCGTTGCGGGCCATTCGGGGCGGGAAAATCGCGTACGTGTTCCAGGACCCCGCGACATCACTCAACCCCGTGCTGACGATCGGGGAGCAATTACGTGAAGCCATCGAGCTGCACACGGGTGCACGAGGGGAAGAGGCGACGCGTGTAGTGGTGGAATGGCTGCAGCGGGTCGGCATCACCTCGGCCAAGGAGCGGCTTAGCGCGTACCCGCACGAGTTCTCCGTGGGGATGCAGCAGCGGGTCTGTCTTGCGATGGCGATGGCCACGCAGCCATCCCTGCTCATCGCTGATGAGCCGACGACGGCGCTGGATGTGACGATCCAAGTCCAGATCCTCCGGCTCATGCGCGATCTCCAGCGGGCCTTCCGCCTCTCCGTCCTGCTCATCTCCCATGACCTGACGGTTGTGGAGCGCATCGCGCATCGCGTGGCCGTCATGTCGCAGGGCAAGCTCGTCGAAATCGGTCCGGTGGCCCAGGTGCTCGGCCATCCGGTGCACCCCTGTACCAAGGCGCTCCTGGCCTGCCGGTCTGCGGTGGCCTTGCGCCGGGCGGGAAGGGCGGATGGCTGAGCCGATCGTCGAAGCCAAGGCGGTGAGCAAATCGTTTCCTCAGTACGGCGGCGTCCTGCGGCGGCAGATCGGGACGATTCAGGCGGTGCAGAGGCTCAGCTGCACCTTGGCGCCTGGCGAGGCGGTCGGGTTGGTGGGTGAATCGGGGTGCGGGAAGACCACGCTCGCCAAACTGCTCATTGGGCTGCTGACGCCAACAGAGGGCGAGGTGCTCATCCAGGGACAGCCGTTGGGCCGCCTGCGGGGTGCATCGCTGCGCGCGGCCCGACGCACGGTCCAGTTCGTCTTTCAGGATCCGATGGGCAGCCTGAATCCCCGCATGACCGTCGAGGAGACGCTCAGCGAGCCGCTCACGATCCACCGGCTGGCGCAGGGCCGTGCTCGGCGCGCACGCGTCGAGGAGCTCCTGGCATCGGTCCAGTTGCCGCCGGCGTACCGACGGCGACTGCCCTGTGAACTGAGCGGCGGGGAGCGCCAGCGCGTCGGGATCGCCCGCGCGCTCGCCACGGGACCCCAGGCGCTGATCTGCGATGAGCCGATCGCGTCGCTCGATGTCTCCGTCGGGGCGCAGATCCTGGAGCTGCTGCGCTCGTTCTCCCGGAAGCGCCGCATGGCGCTCCTCTTCATCTCGCATGATCTGCGCGCCGTCGGCGCGCTCTGCGAGCGCATCGCCGTGATGCGGCAGGGCCGTCTGCTTGAGATGGCCCCGACGCAGACGCTGCTGAACCATCCTCAGGACCCCTACACCGAGCTGCTCATCCGTTCCGCGGAGCTCGACCTCGACGCCGTCAGTGAGGGGTGATGAGGGGTTAGGAAGGGGGGTGAAGGGTGATGGGGGGACACACCCCTCATCTCCCTTCATTACCCCTCACCACCCCTCATCACCCTTTCGGGTGGTGGTGTTGCGACTGTTGCCACCCATACCGTATAATGACGCTGTTCGCCTACGGAGAGCGCGGTGGGTCAACCTCGATGGCACAATTCTGGTACGCGTTCATTCCCCTGTGCGTGGCGTTCGACGGGGTGGGTCTCTTGCCGCTGTTTTGGGGGTTATCACAGCGGCTCAACCCGGCCCAGCGTCGACGGGCGGTGACGGAGGCGGTGCTGACCGCGCTGCTCGTCGCACTCGGCTTTCTCTTGGTGAGCCCCGTGGTCTTCGTGTTGATGGGGTTGGAGCTTGCCGACCTCATGGTGGCCGGCGGGGCGATCCTCTTTGTGCTGTCGCTGCGGGATCTCCTGTTTCCGGATAAGCCCCCGAGAGGCCGCTATCCGAGCCCCGGGGTCGTTCCGCTCGGGGTCCCGTTGCTCGCCGGCCCCGCGGTCTTGACCGCCATGCTGCTCGTTCGCCAGCGCTACGGCTGGCCGGTGACCCTCGCCGCGCTCGCAGCCAACATGGTCCTGATCTGGGCGATCCTGCGGTCAGCCGAGTGGCTCATGCAGCGTCTGGGGACCGACGGGGCGCAGGTCATCTCCAAGATCTCCAGTTTGATTCTGACGGCCTTCGGGGTCATGCTGATTCGGCAGGGCCTGACGGCGTTCCTCCAACCGGCGGCGCCCTAACAGGGACATGCGACGCATCCTGACGTTCATCATGGCGGGCGGGAAGGGGGAGCGGCTGCTCCCGCTCACCAAGGATCGGGCCAAACCGGCCGTCCCCTTCGGCGGGATCTACCGCATCATTGACTTCACGCTCTCCAACTGCATCAACTCCGGGATCCGCAAGATCCACGTGCTGATCCAGTACAAGTCCATCTCACTCCAGCGCCACCTGCGGATGGGGTGGAACATCTTTGACAGCGAGCTGGGGGAGTACATCGACGTGATCCCGGCGCAGCAGCGGATCGGCGACCACCTGTATCTCGGGACGGCGGATGCGATCTATCAGAACATCTACTCCATCGAGCAGGAACGGCCCGACTGCGTCCTCGTGCTCGCCGGGGACCATGTCTACAAGATGAACTATGCGACGATGCTGGAGTTTCACCAGTCGCAGGGGGCCGAGATCACCGTGGGGGTCATCGAGATGGAGCGCTCCCGCGCGGCCGGACACTTCGGCGTGGTGGAGGTGAACGCCGACGAGCGGATCATCGGGTTTGAAGAAAAGCCGGACCAACCCAAGGCGATCCCGGGAGACCCAACCCGATGCTACGTCTCGATGGGCATCTACCTGTTCAACCGGCAGCTGCTCGAGGACGCGCTCATCGGGGATGCGGCGCGGCCGGAGAGCAGCCACGACTTCGGACGGGACGTGATCCCGGCGGCGGCGCGCAACGTGAAGGTGGTGGCGTACAACTTCAAGGATGAGAACAAGAAGGGCTCCCAGTACTGGCGCGACATCGGAACCCTCGACGCCTACTATGAGGCGAACATGGACCTGGTCCAGGTGACGCCGCTCTTCAACCTCTACGACAGAGACTGGCCCATCCGGACCTACCACGAGCAGTGGCCGCCCGCGAAGACCGTCTTCGCCGAAGAGGCGACGGGGCGGGTCGGGACCGTCTTAGATTCGCTTGTCTCGAGTGGATGCGTCATCAGCGGGGGCCGTGTCCAGCGCTGTGTGCTCTCTCCCGATGTGCGGGTCAACAGCTTCGCCGAGATCGAGGACTCGATCCTGATGGAGCACGTCGAGGTCGGCCGCTACGCGAAGATCCGCCGCGCCATCGTTGACAAGGATGTCGTGATCCCGCGCTACGCGGAGATCGGCTACCATCCCGAGGAGGACCGGCGGCGGTTTCACGTGACGGACTCCGGCATCGTCGTGGTCGAGAAGGGGACCGTCATCGAAGAGCCTCGAGCGGCCGTCTCACTCGCCGGCACGTGACCAGCAGCCAGCTATCAGCAATCAGTGATCAGTAATCAGTGGTCAGTGATCAGTGGTCAGTCATAGGACAAAAAGAGAGTCACTTCAGTGGGACGAGAGATGAGCGGAGCACAGTTGCAGATCGGGTCCTTGGTGTTTCAATCGCGGCTGATTGTGGGGACGGGAAAGTACGCCTCCTTTCAACTCATGCGGGAGGCGATTGAGGCCTCCGGCGCGCAGATGGTGACGGTGGCGGTCCGGCGCATCAACCTCGACCGTCCCCAGGAGGAGAGCCTGCTCGAGTACCTGGATCGCTCCCGCATCACCCTGTTGCCGAACACCGCGGGCTGCTACACCGTGGACGAGGCGGTTCGGACGGCGGCGCTTGGGCGCGAGGCGGGGTTGTCACATCTCGTCAAGCTGGAGGTGATCGGTGATCCGAAGACGCTGCTGCCGGATACCGAAGCCCTCCTCGAGGCCACCCGCATCCTCGTCCGGGACGGGTTTGTCGTCCTGCCCTACACCAACGACGATCCGATCATGGCGAAGAAGCTCCAGGATGCCGGGGCCGCCTGCGTCATGCCGCTCGCCGCGCCGATTGGCTCTGGGCAGGGCATCCTGAACCCCTTGAACATCCGATTCATCCTTGAAGCGGTGTCCGTGCCGGTGATTGTGGACGCCGGGGTCGGGACCGCATCGGACGCCGCGGTGGCGATGGAGCTGGGCGCGGATGGCGTCCTCATGAACACCGCCATTGCCGGCGCGCAGGATCCCATCAAGATGGCGCGCGCGATGCGTCTTGCCGTGGAAGCGGGACGCCTCGCGTACGAAGCCGGCCGGATTCCGAAGAAGCCGTATGCCGGCGCCTCCAGTCCTTCAGCGGGGCTCATCCCGTCAGCGGCCGCTGCGCCGGGTCGCCACGACGCCTCACACACGCAACCAGCAGGGACCGCGTGAACGCATGACCCATTCGAATGATGAAGCGCGCACCGTCGTGCGCAACGTGTACGCCTGCTTCTTCCTCTCCGGGGCGCTGGGCCTCATCTACCAGATCCTATGGCTGCGCAAGCTCCTCTTGGTGTTCGGCAGCACCGTGCATGCGGTGAGCACCGTGTTGACGGTGTTCTTCGGGGGGCTCGCGCTGGGGAGCTGGTGGCTGGGCCGAGCCATTGACCGTCATGAAGGGCGGGGGTTACGCTGGTACGCCATGCTGGAGACCGGGATCGGGTTCTATGCGCTGCTGACGCCAATGCTCTTTTCAGGCATCCAACATATCTACATCCCGGTGTACCGGGCGTCAGGCTTCTCCCCGACGGTCCTGGTGCTGGCCTCGTTCCTCTGTGCCGCCGCGATCCTGTTGCTGCCGACGATGCTGATGGGAGGGACGTTTCCTGTCCTGAGCCGATTCCTCATCCGCACGAGCGAGGAGCGCGGCGTGAAGATTGCCGGGATCTATGGGATCAACACGGCCGGGGCGATGACGGGCACGCTGCTCGTGTACTTCGTCGGGCTGCCGATCCTCGGGTTTACCCGGACCCTGGTGTGCGCGGCGGTGCTCAACGTGGGCATCGGTCTTCTGTGCCTGGTCTTCGACCGGCATCTTGAGAGTCTCGGATTCCATCTCTCCGCAAGCACCCCTGCCCCCGCCCAACCGCTGGCACGTGAAGCCACCGACGGCGATCCTCGGTGGCTGTTCCTCGCCTTCGGGCTGTCGGGCTTCTCGGCGATGGTCTATGAAGTGGCCTGGACGCGGGCGCTGAGCCTGGTGCTCGGCAGCTCCATCTACGCCTTCTGCATGATGCTCACCGCGTTCCTCGGGGGCATGGCGCTGGGGAGCGGCTTCGCGCGGCGCAATTTGCGCCGCCAGCCCGCCAGCGTGTCGCAGTTCATCGTCATCGAGTTCTTCCTCGGTGCGTACGGGCTCGTGTCCATCCCGCTCTTCAGCCAGCTCCCGGACTGGTTCATCGGGCTCTGGCCGCTGCTGGGCGGCTCGTTCTCCGGATTGACGCTGCTGCAGTTGACGTTGAGCTTCTTCTCGATGATCATCCCGACCTTCTTGATGGGCGTCCTCTTTCCCATTGTCAGCGATCTCGTGACCGGCCGGTTCGCCCAGCTGGGCCGCACGCTGGGGAGCGCCTACGCCATCAATACGTTGGGAGGCATCGCCGGCTCGTTCCTCAGCGGGTTCGTCCTGATCCCTCAGTTCGGATTGCCGTGGGGTATCGCCGCCGCCGCCATCGTGAACCTTGCGGCGGGGTGCCTGCTCATGGTCCGCTACGGAAGACTGCCGTCGCTCGCCCGCGTGGGGCTCGCCGCGGTGGCGCTTGCTGTGGCGGCGGTCTTGAGTCAGCAGGTGATCGTCCCCACCTGGCAGCGGCAAGCCTTCGCCGCCGGCGTCTACCTCAACCCCGAATCATATCGCAATATGACCGTCCAGCAGGGGATCGCCGGCACGAAGCTCCTGTACTACCGCGACAGCCTCAACGCGACGGTGAGTGTGCACCAGCAAGGGGAGACGATCTATCTGAAAGTGGGCGGGAAGACGGACGCCTCCAACGGGATGGACATGGGCACGCAGGTGCTCTCCGCCCACATCCCGCTGCTGCTGCACGGACATCCCGAGCGCGTCCTCGTCATCGGCTTGGGCAGCGGGGTCACGCTGGGGCACGCGGCGCGCTACCCCCTCGCCACATTGCATTGCGCGGAGCTTGACCCGGCGGTCATCGAAGGCGCGCGCCTGTTCAAGGCGTACAACTACGATGTGCACCACGACCCGCGGACGACGATCTTCGCGGTGGATGGCCGCAACTTCCTCATGGCCAGCCCGCTCCAGTATGACGTGATCATCTCCGAGCCCTCCAACCCGTGGATGACCGGCATCGCCTACCTCTTCACCCGGGAGTTCTATCAGCTGGCCAAGCACCGGTTGGCGCCCGGCGGGCTGATGTGCCAATGGCTCCAGCTCTACCGCATCAACCCCACGGACGTGAAGTTGGTGCTCAAGACCTTTCACGCCGAGTTCCCTTACGTCTCGGTGTGGTCCTCCATTCCGGGGGATCTCTTGCTCGTCGGGTCGATGGAGCCGCGGCAGCTCGATTACGCGCGGCTCGCCGCGCAGATGGCGAGTCCCAAGATCAGCGAGAGCCTGCGGACGATCAAGATCGAGGGGCCCGAGACGCTGTTGCGGCTCTATTGGTTCGGCAGCCGCGAGATCGAGGCGCTCACCTCGGACATCACGTGGCTCCATGAGGATGACCAGCCGTCGTTGGAGTTCAGCGCGCCCAAAGCGCTCTATGCCGGGCCGACGTTTCTGACCAACTACGGCGGGTTGGAGCGATTCAAGGGTCAGCCACAAGCCATCGCGCGCGGCTACGATCCAGCCAGGGAAGACGCCGCGTTCTACCGTGGGCTCGGCGCCCTCTGGAGCTACCGCGCCCAGAACGATAAGGCCAAGGAGGCGCTCGAGCGGGCGGTGGCGCTCGACCCATCATCCGGTGACGGGTGGGAGCGTTTGGGCGAGCTGTACCTTCAGACGCGCGAACTCCTCAAGGCGCAGGAGGCATTGACGAAGGCCACGCAGCTCGCACCGCGCCGTGCCGCCCCCTACCGCGTGCTGGCGAGGATGTACTGGCAGCAAAAGAAGCTCGAGGACGCGCAGCGCTTCTATGAGCAGGCGGCACGCCTGGAGCCGCCCGATGGGCTCATCGCTGAAGAAATCGGTCGGTGCTTCAAGGAGAGCCGTCAATTCCCGTGGGCGGCGGAGTACTTTCGTTCCGCGGTCTCCCAAGACGGCGGCAGCCGGAGCGACCTCGTGCTGGCGTACGCGGAGGTGCTCACAGAGCTCAAGTCCCGGGCGGCAGCTGAGCAGGTGCTGAGATTCGGGATGGCGAGTTTTCCAGCGAACGGCTCCTTCGCATTGCGGCTGGGCGAAGCGCTGATGGAACAGGGACGCCAACCTGAGGCCGAGACGTGCTTTCGCCAGGCGCTGGCCGTTGCGCCAAGGAGCGTTGAGGCGTATTATGGATTAGGGCGCATCGCGCTGGGCCGGGGCGAGGTGACACAGGCGGTGCGCTATTTGCGATACGGGCTGCGCTTCAATCCATACCATCGTGAGGCGTTAGAACTCCTCGAGAAACTGCAACACCAAGAGACGTAGCCCGCGCGGTGCTCCTGCACGGCCGGAAGGCATGAGGCCGTGCCATGACATCACACCATTGCGTGAGGCTCAGCCGATCGGATGCGAATGACCACAGCCAGCACACAACCGAAGAGTTCCCGTCCCACGACGAGGACGTACCGCATCGCCGTGATCCCAGGCGACGGGACAGGACCCGAGGTGATCCGGGAAGGATGCAAGGTGCTCGAGGCGGCGGCCGCCCGGGATGGGTTTCGTCTTGAGAGGCGCCGCTACGACGTCGGGGGGGAACGGTTCCTGAAGACGGGTGAGGCGCTGCCCGAGACCGTGCTCAACGAGCTGCGCGGCGCCGAGGCGATCTACCTGGGGGCCATCGGTCACCCGGACGTGAAGCCCGGCATCCTGGAGCGGGGAATCCTGCTCAAACTCCGCTTCGAGCTGGACCAGTACATCAACCTGCGCCCGGTGAAGCTCTACCCCGGCGTGTGGACCCCGCTCAAAGACAAAGGGCCGGAGCACATTGACTTTGTCGTCGTGCGGGAGAACACGGAGGGGCTCTACACCGGCGCCGGCGGCTTTCTGCGGCAGGGGACGCCGGAGGAGGTGGCGCTCCAGACCTCCGTCAACACGCGCCGCGGGGTGGAACGGTGCATCCGTTACGCCTTTGACTATACCCGCGCGCGCGCGAAGCGCCCGCCTGCCCCTGGAGACTCGCGGCGGGCAGGCAAGAAGCTGACGTTCTGCGGCAAGACCAACGTGCTGACGTATGCGCATGATCTGTGGCAGCGCGTCTTCGACGAGGTGGCCAAGGAATACGCGGACGTCCAGACCGATTACACGCACGTGGATGCCTGCTGCATGTGGATGGTGAAGAACCCCGAGTGGTTTGACGTCATCGTGACGGACAACATGTTCGGCGACATCATCACGGATCTCGGCGCCATGATCCAGGGCGGCATGGGGATCGCGGCGGGAGGCAACCTCAACCCGCAGGGCGTCTCCATGTTTGAGCCCATCGGCGGCTCAGCCCCGAAGTACACGGGGCAGAACGTCATCAATCCGCTCGCCGCGATCTGCGCGGGCGGGATGCTGCTCGAGCAGCTGGGGGAGGCCGCGGCGGCCCGCAAGATTGAGACGGCGGTCATGCAGGTCACCGGCGCCAAGCTCAAGAGCCTGTCGGCGGGGAAGATGGGATATTCCACCAGCGAGGTGGGAGACCTCGTCTTAAAGGCGCTCAATAGCTGAATAGCGCAATAGCTCAATGGTTCTCAAGAGCAACAGGGGTGACAACAATTGAGCTATTGAGCCATTGAGCAATGGAGCGCTCTTAAGGGTAGCATGAATATGAAAAAGAGATATAACGTTGCTGTCGTTGGCGCAACCGGCGCCGTGGGAACCGAGATGCTTCGCGTCCTCGCGGAGCGGCGGTTTCCGGTGCGCCGGGTCCGCTTGCTGGCCTCGTCCCGTTCGGAGGGCCGGCGCCTCCCGTTCAATGGGTCCGCCTACAGGGTAGAGACGCTCCGCCCCAACGCCTTTGAGGGCATCGATGTCGCCCTCTTCAGCGCCGGCGCGAGCCGCAGCCTGGAGTTCGCTCCTGAGGCCGTCCGCCGCGGCGCCGTCGTCGTGGATAATTCGAGTGCCTTCCGGATGCACGCAGGGGTGCCGCTTGTTGTCCCCGAGGTGAACCCGCAGGCCCTTCAACGCCACGAGGGCCTCATCGCCAACCCGAACTGCTCAACCATCGTGATGCTGGTCGCCCTGGCGCCGCTGCACGCCGCCGCCCGCCTGAAGCGGATCGTAGTTTCCACCTACCAGTCGGTGTCCGGCGCCGGCGCGCGCGCTATCTGGCAGTTGCTGATAGAAAGCAGGCACGCAGTTCGCGGGCTCAGGGCTCAGGGCTCAGGGCTCAGGGTAGAAGCCTTTGCACGGCCCACAGCCCAGAGCCCACAGCCCAGAGCCTTGCCAAAACAGATTGCGTTCAACGTCATCCCGCAGGTGGATGTCTTCCTTGAGAACCGCTCCACCAAGGAAGAGATGAAGATGGTGAACGAAACGCGCAAAATCCTCGAGGCCCCGCGGCTTGCGGTGTCCGCGACGTGCGTCCGGGTGCCGGTGTTCGTGGCGCATTCCGAGGCGATCTGGATTGAGACCCAGCGCCCGCTCTCGGTGGCAAGAGCGCAAGCGCTCTTGCGCAGGGCCCCGGGCGTGAGGCTCGTGGATGATCCATCAGCCGGCGCGTACCCCATGCCGATTGACGCGGCGGGGCAGGACGAGGTCCTCGTCGGCCGGCTGCGCAAGGACGAGTCGGTCAAGCACGGCCTCGCCCTGTGGGTGAGCGGGGATAACCTGCGCAAAGGGGCGGCGACCAA
>Ga0105164_10002056_pt1 | contig 12565 bp, 7 predicted proteins | sample VDWuncwatermetaG_FD_89674 | JGI IMG/M metagenome (GOLD analysis project Ga0105164, IMG submission 89674) | Wastewater microbial communities from Netherlands to study Microbial Dark Matter (Phase II) - VDW unchlorinated drinking water | ecosystem: Environmental > Aquatic > Freshwater > Drinking...
ATATGCAGCTTTTATAATGTGGGCTGGGTAAACGCTGAGGAAGAAAATACCGACATCGGCACGGCTCAGCCGGAAGCCCTCACTATCCTCTCCGATACTAAGAAAGCTGATACAGCCGGCACGACTGCCGCCTACCTCCTTGATGAAGCCGAAGGCGCTTCTGCCCGAGAAGAAGCGGATCAGGATCCATTGGAGTCCTTCAATGAGGCGATGTTTTCGTTTAACCGCAATGTCGTCGATCGGTTTCTTCTGAAGCCGGTGGCCGTTGTCTGGGACGCGTTGCTGCCTGACCCGGTGCAAAGAAGCATTCATAATGCCATGGATAACCTGAGCGTGGTGCGGCGGCTGGTTAACAACCTCCTCCAGCTGAAAATGGAGGGCACCGGCCGTGAAATAGCCCGCTTCACTATCAACAGCACCCTCGGCATCGCCGGATTCTTTGACGTGGCGAAAGACGGCTTTGGCATCCAGCAAAGCGACGAGGATACCGGCCAAACCATGGGAGTTTACGGCGTAGGTCCCGGGCCTTATTTGGTTTTGCCATTCTTACCGCCCATGACAATCCGCGACGGGATCGGCCTGGCCGCCGACGGGGCTATGAATCCGCTTAACTACTTCATACCGTTCGCAGCCACGGCGGGAATTTACGGCACTAACGCCGTCAATGAGCGCTCGCTCAACCTCGACAAGTTCGAGCGTGTTGAGGAGACTGTGGTCGACCTCTACAGCGCTGTACGCAATGCCTACCTGCAAAGACGGGCAGCGGCTATCAAGGAGTGATGGCATCAAGCGGCGATGGCGCGGAAGAGCGAGTTTCTTTCGGGGAAAAAGATTGACCCCAAGCCGATCAACCCCGCCACCACCGTCTCGGAACTTGTAGATAACAACTTCGTCTCCTACAATGCCGGCCGCTTACGGGAGGCCTGCCAGCTTTTCACCGAAAAGATCCTGCAGGATAACGTCACCGTCGGATTGAGCCTCAGCGGGGCCCTGACCCCCGCAGGCCTCGGCATCTCCGCGCTGATTCCCTTAATCGAAAACGGCTTCGTCGACTGGATGGTCAGCACCGGGGCCAATCTCTATCACGACACGCACTTTGCCATGGGCCTGCCCATGCATTGCGGCACCCCGGACGCCAACGACGTGACCCTGAGGGAAGAGGGGATTGTCAGGATCTACGACATCTTCTTCGATTACGATATCCTGATTTCTACGGACGACTTCTTCCGCGAGATCTTCAAGGCGCCGGAGTTTCAAAAGGAGATGAGCACCTCGGAGATGCACTTTCGCGTGGGAAGATGCCTCGCGGAGAGAGAGAAGGTCTTAGGAACGGAAAAGAAATCTCTCTTGGCTGCCGCCTACAGGCATGCGGTGCCGATCTACACCTCGTCCCCGGGGGACAGTTCCATAGGAATGAATGTGGCCGCTCTGGCCCTGAAGGGAAACAAACTCAAGTTTGATGTCTCTCTGGATGTCAACGAATCCGCGGCGATCGTCCTGGAGGCTAAGCGAACCGGAGGCAAGAGCGCGGCCATCATCCTAGGAGGCGGATCGCCCAAAAACTTCCTGCTCCAGACGGAGCCTCACATCCAGGAGGTGCTCAGCCTTAATGAAAAAGGCCACGACTACTTCATCCAGGTAACCGATGCCCGGGTGGATACCGGCGGATTGTCCGGCGCCACCCCGGCTGAAGCAGTGAGTTGGGGGAAGATCGATCCGGATCAGTTGCCCGACTCCGTGGTTTGCTATGCCGATTCCACCATCGCCCTTCCCGTCCTCACCGCCTACGCCATGGCGAAGCACCCGCCGAGAAAACCCAGGCGCCTCTTCGAGCGCAGGGAACAGCTCCTAGAGAACATCGAGAAAGAATTCAAGGAAAAATTCGGCAAGATCAAGTTGCGCTAGCGGGTACATTTAGAAAATGCCTTGTTATTCGTTTTTTCTTTGAGTAGGATCGCCCGCAGTTGACCGCTCATTCTTACCCAACGGCAGCAAGAGGTAGGGTTGATGCTTAGGGCCGTCTTAACAGGAGCGCTGGCCTTTACCTTTGTTCTCAGTGATCCCTACCCGACCCCCGCCCAGGAACGGGCGCGGATCGGGTGGGCAGGATTTTCCGCGTCGCACGTTCCCCTATGGGTAGCCTACGAGAAGGGGCTGCTGAAAAAGCATGGCCTCACCCCGGAGGTCATCTTCTTCGGCAACGGCCCCACCGCCCTTCAAGCCCTCGTTGCCGGGGAGTTGGATATTGTCCTCACTTCGGCTCCAAACGTAGTCAACCCTCGTCTCGCCGGAGTGGATACCGTGATGATCCTGGCGGTGATCCCAACCTTTATCGACCACATCGTCACCGTAACGACGATCCCGACCACGGAGCAACTGAAAGGAAAAACCGGCGGGGTCAACCGCCAGGGCAGCGTCTCTGAGATGGGGCTCCGCCTCGCCTTGAGACGGCTGGGCGTTGATCCCGAGAGGGATACTAAGATCGTTTCAGCGGGAGGAAATCCCGAGCGGCTGGCGGCCCTCTCTAAGGGAATCGTTCACTATGTTATTCTGAGCGAGCCGTTTGTGAGAGAGGCGGAGAAGCTGGGGTTTAGGGATCTCGTAGATATAGCGTCCCTGAGAATTCCGCTGCTCTGGAACGGCGTCGTCACCAGAGAATCCACCATCAAAGCCAAGCGTCCTATGGTGGCAAAGATCGCTCGCGCCATCACCGAGGCGATCCACTATGTAAAGACTGACAAGGAAGGGACAAAAGCCATTCTCAGCAGGAATCTCAAGATCACTGACCCGGAAGGTCTCGAGAGGACCTATAGGACTTACGCCGCGGTTGTCCCGGAGACGCCCTACCCGGACCCTGCAGGGATCAAAACCTTGCTCGATGACATGGCGCCGCGCAATCCCAAGGCCGCCGCCGCAGATGCCAAAGCTTTCGTGGACTTGAGCTTGGTCCAGGAGCTGGAAGCATCAGGTTTTATCAAGCAACTCTACAAAAAATAAGGCTGCGCAGGGCGCCCACAGGCAGGGTTGACAGCCCCGGGCGATCCTGGTATTTAATGAACCTAAGTTCATTTTACTGAATCTCTGTTCATTTTTATGGCGCGTCCCAGCCGCAAAGATATTCTCCAAGACTTCCGCACCCGCTCGCTGCTGGAGGCCACCCGTAAGATCATCGCCACCGAAGGCTTTGATGCGGTTACCATGGAGCGCGTGGCCCGCAAGGCCGGTATCGCCAAGGGCGGGATCTATCTCTACTTCCGCAACAAGGATCAAATGATCTTTGCGGCCTTGGAAGCAATCGCCGCCGAGATGCTCCGGGAAATCGAAACGCGGGTAGACTCCAAAGCCCATGCTTGGGAGAGACTCTGCCAGGCAGTGCGGGCCCAACTGGAAAGCACGGAGCGCCACAAGGACATCCTGCGCACCCTTCTTCTGGTCCGCTGGTATTTGAGCGACCGGCGCGAAAGAAAAAAATGGCGGCGGCTCATGAAATATCGGGAGAGGCACTTAGGCCGTCTCCAAGCGATTCTGGACGAGGGCTTAAAGCAGAAAGCCTTCTATCCTATCGACACTTCCACGGCCGCCTTTTACATCAACGAAATGACCATCAGCACGGCGCAAAAAAGAATTATGGGTTTCAGCTCTTCGTCCTTGGAACAAGATACGGAAGCGCTGATCCGGTTTCTCGCCGCGCTGCTGCGCGACCATAAACACCCTTAGCGGTTTGAGGTGTAAGCATGAGACGTCTTAATTGGCCAATGGTTTCGGGATTGCTGATGATCTGTTTTTTATCGTCTGCCCATGCCAGCGAGGCCCCGCCGCAACCCGGCGATTACCGCGCGACGCCCAACCCCTTTCGCCTTTTCGTCGACCAGTGGTCGTCTTATCCGCCGCCGCCCGGCCGCTACAGCCTGGAGTTTCTCCGCACCGCGGACAACGAAACAGCCGAGATGACGCTCCGGGAGGCGGTTCTCGTCGGTCTGAAAAATAACCCGGGCATCGAGGTGAATCGGCTGGAACCTTTCCGCGCGGCCGAAGAGACCATGAACGAGAAATCGGTTTTCGATCCCACGCTGAATTTGCAGTTCAACAAGGATTACACCATCGATCCGAGAGGGAGCAGCACCAGCTCTTTCAGCACGCCTCTCCAAATCACCCGGGACAACGATTACAATCTTTCGCTGAAAAAGCTCTTACGGACCGGCGCGCAATTAGAAATATCTTTCCTTAATAACCGTCTTGTCAGTAATTTTCCCACTCAAGTCCTAAAGCCGCAGTACAAGCCCCGCCTGGGATTTTCCCTGAGCCAACCCTTGCTGCGCGATTTTGGCTGGGGTCTCACCACGATCTTCGTCCGCATCGCAGAGAACCGCGAAGACATCAGCCTCTTTGACTACCAGGCGCGTCTGGCCCAGCTGATCCAGCTGGTCACCGAGGGCTATTGGGGAGTGGTCTTCGCCAAAGAAAACCTAAAGGTCCAGCAGAAAGGCGTCGAGCTGGCCGAAGCCCTGCTCAAGGGGGCGGAGGCCAGGGTGCGGGCCGGCGTGCTGCCGCCCGTGGCCGTCACCGAGGCTCAGGCGGAGAAGGCCCGCAGAGAAGGTCTGACGATCGTTGCTGAAAACGATCTTGAAATTGCCCGCACAAATCTGCGACTCACGCTGAACCTGAATCCTAAAAGCACTTTTCTGCCGCAGAAAATCGAGCCGGTGGAGACTCCTTCGGTCGAGCCGTTCCAGATCGACCGGGTCGCGAGCATCGAGAGCGCTTTGACCCGCCGGCCCGAGATTCTCTCGGCCGGTCTCAACGTCCAGAACCGGGCGCTCCAGGCCCGCTACTCCGAGAACCAACTCCTTCCCCGTCTGGACTTAAAGGCGGGCGCCGGCTTGACCGGACTGGCCGGAGAGCTTAAACCCGGCGCAACCAATCCTTTCCCCGGCAATTACAGCAGCTCCGTTGATCGCCTTGGGAGCGGGGACTTCTATAACTACGGCGTCGGCATCGTGCTCCAGTTCCCCCTAAGCAATGCCCAGGCCAGGAGTAAATTCGCCCAGGCCCGTATAGAACTGGACCAGGCCAGGGCGCGCCAGCGTGATCTGGTTTCGCAGGTCACCCTGGAGATGCAAAAGGCCTTGGGCAATGTCGAAGCCAACTTCAAGAGAGTCCAGACCACCCGGCTGGCGCGCGAGTTGGCCGAGGAAAACCTGAGGGGCCAGGAAAAACGCTTCGGGGTGGGTCTCGTCACCCAAAAGGACGTGATCGATTTTCAGTCCCGCTTCCTTGACGCAAAGGGGACCGAGCTCCGGGCTATCACGGATTACAACGACTCCCTTTCCGGTCTCAGGCTGGCCGAAGGAACTCTCCTGGATTATTACAACGTGCAAGTGGAAGGTCCCAAGAAAGAGTCCGATCCCTGGTGGGCGAGATTTTAGATATGCGCAAGCGAAATCTGCTCCTGGCGCTCTCCTTTGTCCCGGCCCTGTTTCTCCACGGCTGCGAGCGGAATACCTCGGCGGCAAAAGTGCAGAAGAGGAGCGAGGAACAAGGCGCCCTCCCCGTGACGGTGACCCCGGTGCGCACGCAAAAAGTGCAGCGCGCGGTGGAATTTGTCGGCACCCTCCATGCCAGCGAGGAAATCACGGTTTCGAGCGAGGTGGAAGGGCGGATCGCCTCGATTTCCGCAGACTTGGGTGACCGGGCGGCGCCGGGCCAGCTCCTGGCAAAAATCCAGGACACGGAATTCCGCTTCGCTGTGGAGCAGACGGAAGCGGCTCTCAAGGAGAGCCTGGCCAAGCTGGGGCTGGAGAATATCCCGCCGCCTAACTTCGATGTAGCGAAGACCTCCCCCGTCATTAAGGCCAAGGCCGAGCTCGATGACGCTCAAGCCAACCTGAAAAGAATAAAATCCCTTTACGATGAAAAGGTCATATCGGCGCAGGAATATGATACCGCGGAAACGCGCGCCAAGACCGCTTTCGCGACCTATAAGAACAGCTTGGAGGAGGCCAAGGCGCTGGTGGCTAATGCCCACGGAAAAGAGGCCCAATTGGGGACGGCAAGGAAGAGATTGCGGGATACCGCCATCCTGGCGCCGCTCGCGGGATCCGTCAGCAAGCGATTTATTTCAGCGGGAGAATACGTCAAGGTGGCGATTCCCCTATTCAACCTCGTTCAGGATAATCCCCTTAAGTTGAGAGGAATGATTCCCGAGCGATTCGCCCCGGAGCTTCAAACCGGGCAGATCATCGAGCTTAAGGTTGACGCTTTTCCCGACAAGGCATTCAAAGGGAAAATCACCCGCATCAGTCCGGCCGCCGAGGTGGCCAGCCGCTCCTTTCTGGTGGAAGGGTTGATCGATAATTCGGAACGACAGCTCAAACCCAACTTCTTCGCCAGGGCGTCGGTATTGACGCGCATAGATCCGAATGCGCTGACCGTTCCGCAACAGGCCCTGATTACTTTCGCGGGGGTGACCAAAGTCTTCGTGGTGGAAGGCGACGTCGCCCGCGAACGGGCGGTGCAAACGGGGGTAAGAGTAGGAAAGAATGAAGTAGAGATAAGCGGCGGATTGAAGCCGGGTGAGCTGGTGGCCATCTCAGCTCTCACGCGTCTGATCGACGGCGCAAACGTCAAGGTGAGCGGGCCGGTCATGCCGCAGGATAAGACGGGAGTCCCGCAGTGAGCCTCGCCGATATCTGCATCAAGCGCCCGGTCTTCGCTACCGTGCTCATTTTGGCCCTCGTGGTCTTAGGGCTGTTTTCCTATGCGGATCTGGGAGTGGACCTCTATCCCAACGTGGACCTCCCTACCGTCACGGTCACGACCGCTCTTAAAGGAGCCAGCGTCGAGGAGATGGAGACCTCGGTGACCAAGCCCGTCGAGGAGATCATCAATACGATCGACGGGATCGACGAGCTGCGCTCCGTCACCAAAGAGGGGATCTCCACGATCATCGTGCAGTTCGTGCTGGAGAAAAACGGCGAGGTGGCGGCCCAGGACGTGCGCGACAAGGTCTCCACGATCCTCTCCCAACTCCCCGTCGGAACCGACCCGCCGGTGATCGAGAAGTTCGACATCGATGCCAAACCGGTGATGACCGTCGCCGTCTCGGGCAAGAGGAATCTACGCGAGGTCACCGAGATCGCGAAAAAACAGATCAAGGAAAATATCGAGGCCCTGCGCGGCGTCGGCGCGACCATCATGGTCGGAGGACAGGGGCGGGCGATCAATATCTTTGTCGATCCGGACAGGCTCGCCGCCTACAACATCCCCGTGAGTCAGCTGAAGCGGGCGATCCAGGCCCAAAACGTGGAAATCCCCGGAGGCCGGGTGGATCAAGACCGTCGTGAACTCGTGCTCCGCACCATGGGCAGGATCGCCCGCGCCGAGGATTTCAACGATCTGATCGTCGCCAACTTCGAGGGACGGCCCATCACGATCCGCGATATCGGCTTTGTGGAAAACGGCACCGCCGAGCCGCGCGGCCTGGCGCGTCTGGATGGTGAAAACGCCGTCCAGCTCATTGTCAAAAAGCAGTCCGGCACCAACACCGTCGAGGTCGTGGAGCGGGTCAAGGCCCGCCTGCGGGAGCTTAAATCCGTGCTCCCGCCGGATATCCGGACCGAAGTCATCATCGACCAGTCTCGTTTCATTAAAAGATCCATCGAAGAGATCAAGTTCCACTTGTTCCTGGGCGCGATCCTGGTCGCCTTGACGGTGCTTATCTTCATGCACAACTGGCGCGGCACTCTGATCGCCTCCATCGCGATCCCGGCGTCGATCATCTCCACGTTCACCCTGATGCGCTATATGGGTTTCACCATCAACAACATTACCATGTTGGGCTTGGTTCTGGCCGTCGGCATCGTCATCGATGACGCCGTGGTGGTGCTGGAAAACATCTTCCGCCACGTCGAGGAAAAAGGCGAATCGCCCATGAGCGCCGCCTCCAAAGCCACCCGGGAGATAGCCCTCGCGGTCATGGCCACCACCCTTTCCCTGCTGGTCATCTTCGTCCCGCTCGCGTTCATGGCGGGCCGCGTGGGAAGATTCTTCAAGAGTTTCGGTATCACCGTCGCCTTTGCCGTGGCGATATCGCTTTTAATCTCTTTTACTCTGACCCCCATGCTGAGTTCCCGATTCCTCAAAATCAAGCGCAAGGGGAAATCTTCCAGGGACAGCTTCTTCTACTCCTGGATCGACAGATCCTACGGCTGGATCCTCGGCTGGTCTTTAAGACACCGATGGGTCATCGTGGTGGCCGGCATTGTCACCGTTCTGTGGACTGTTCCGCTCTTTTTCACTGTCGGGAAGACCTTCATCCCCAGCGACGACCAGAGCGAATTCGAGATCGTCATGCAGACCCCCGGCGGCTACACCCTGGAAGAGACGAACCGCCTGTTCAGAGAGCTGGAAGAGAAGGTAAAGAAACTGCGCGGGGTCACCAACATCCTGACCACCATAGGCGACACCACGGGCCGGGTGAAAGCCGGAGAAGGCGACGTCACGAACGGATCCATCTACGCCCGTATCGTCGATCTCTCGGAACGGGATTACAGCCAGTTCGATGTCATGGCCGATGCCCGAGAAATCTTCAACGACTATCCCGATCTGCGGGTCAGCGTCCAGGGCGTCAACCTCTTCGCCGGCGGCGGCACCCGGGCGACCGATCTGGAGTTCAATCTTCGCGGCCCCAGTCTGGAGCGTCTCCAGGAATACTCCGACAAGATCATAGCCCGCATGCGCGACTTGGCCGGCATCGTGGACATCGACACGACCCTGTCGGTGCGCAAGCCGGAACTGCGCGCGATCATCGACCGCAAGAAGGCGTCGGAATTCGGCATCCAGATCGGAGATATCGCTTCGGCCCTCCAGACCTTCGTGGGAGGAGAACCGGTCTCCAAATACAAGGAGGAGGACGAGCAATACGATGTCTGGCTCAGGGCCGTCAAAGGCAAGAGAGACGATCCCCAGGGGATAATGAACCTCACGGTTCCCTCTCGCAACGGGAGCCTTATCAAGATCGCCAATTTTGTGAATCTGAACGAACAGCTCGGCCCCTCCCAGATCGACCGCTATAACCGACAGCGCAAGGTAACGATCGTCGCGAACCTGCTGCCCTCCCTGCCGCTGGGAGAGGCGGTGGAAAAAATCCGAAGGATCGTGAAGGAAGTCGATCTGCCGGCAACCTATACGGCGGACTTCACCGGCAGGGCTAAGGTATTGGCCGAGACGATGTCTAACTTCGCCATCGCCTTTATGCTGAGCTTCGTCTTCATGTACCTGGTCCTGGCCGCGCAGTTTGAAAGCTTCCTCCACCCGATCACGATCCTGCTCGCTCTTCCTCTGACCCTGCCGTTTGCGCTCCTCTCCCTGGTTATGCTGCGGCAGCCGCTCGATATCTACGCGATGTTCGGCCTCTTCATGCTCTTCGGCATCGTCAAAAAAAACGGCATCCTGCAGATCGACTATACCAACACGCTGCGCGCCCAGGGAATGGAACGGGAGCAAGCCATCATCGAGGCCAACCATGCCAGGCTGCGCCCCATCTTGATGACCACGCTGATGCTGGTCTTCGGTATGCTCCCGATCGCCCTGGGGCAAGGTCCGGGAGCAGCCGCCCGGGCCTCGATGGCCAAGGTCATCATCGGCGGTCAGGCCCTCTCCCTTTTGATCACGCTTCTGATCACGCCGGTTTCCTACTCGCTGTTTGACGACCTGGGCAGCGCGCGCGGCATGGCTTGGGTGAGAAAGAGTATAGTTGATTCGGCGGAGGCGCTACGGGGATGGATCGCCTATCTCTACCAGGCGCTCCGCACCAACGGAAGAATGAACCGCCATTCTTAGAGGTCTATTTTTTTCCTCGCAAAAAATCAGGAACCATATTCCCGCGGATGAGAAAATGCCGGCTTTTTTTTCTTACTTTTGCGTCATCGTCACTGTGATATAAGCTGGTAATTATGAAAATTAGCAGCAGCGCGTCCGGGGCACTGAAATTGCGGGTGGCACTGAAATTGCGTTAGCTATTCCGAAAATCCGGCAGGCAAATATGAGTTACTACAAAGATTTCAGAGAATATCTGGCAGCTCTCGATCGGATCGGCAAACTACGAAAGATCACCAGGGAGATCGACAAGGACTCCGAGCTTCATCCCGTCGTTCGCTGGCAATTTCGCGGCCTCGAGGAGTCGCAACGCTTTGGATTTTTGTTTGAGAAAGTCAAAGGCATCCACGGGGAACGCTATGAAGGAGCCGTTGCCGCTTCCGTCATCGCCCCCTGCCTGGAAGCATACGCCCTGGCCTTGAAGTGCGAGCCCACGCGCCAGGCTATCTACGCCAGATGGAGCGAGGCCTACCGCAATCCAATTCCTACGCGGCTGGTTGACAGCGGTCCGGTCAAAGAGGAGATTCACAAGGACGCCGGCTTACTCGCCCACGGCGGCCTGAACGAGTTTCCGATTCCCATGACGGCCAACGGCTGGGAATCTTTGCCCCGTCTAACAGGGCTCTGCTGGGTATCCCGCGATCCTGATACCGGTTCTGTCAATGTGGGAACTTACAACGCAGTTCTCCTGGCTCCTCAGGAGAGCTGTGTTCGGGTCTCGCCACGGGGCGATTTCAGGGTCCATTGGCAGAAGTACAAGGCCCGAGGTCTCCCGATGCCGGTGGCCGCCGTGGTGGCGCCGGTTCCCGTCCTGGTAGCGACCAGCATAACCGAGATGCCCTACGGCGTTAGCGAGCTCGAAGTGGCCGGAGGGCTGGCTGGTGAGCCCATTGAAGTCGTCCGGTGCGAGACTGTGGACATCGAAGTCCCGGCCACCGCGGAGATCGTGATCGAAGGCGAGATCCCCACGGACTATTTGCTGCCTGACCCGCCCAGCGGAGAGCATGCAGGATATACCTTTATCGGCCGGCCGGTCTTTGGCTTCCACGTGCGCTGCATTACGCATCGAAAGAAGCCGATCTGGCACGATCTGGTGGACCAGTTTCCTCCCAGCGAGTCGAGTGTCATGGGAAACCTGACCAGAGAAGCCCGGATGCTCACATTTCTCCGGGATTCCTGCAGTATTCCCCAGCTAAAGGACGTGGCGTTTCACCACTGCGGCGGCTCCCGCAGGCTGTGTGTGATCCGCATGCAGGAGAACGGGACGACACCCACCTCCAACAGGATCGTGTGGCACGCATTGCACAGCGCGTTGGCGGTCTCTTCCGAGTGGCCGAAGATCGTGATCGCGGTGGACTCGGACGTCGACCCGTGGGACCTGGAATCCGTTTTCTGGTCTGTCTCCTTCCGCTATCAACCCCATCGCGACACCCAGATCATTCAAGGCCGAGGATCCACGGCGGATCCATCGGGAGGTCCCAGAAGCCTTACGCTCGAGGAGCAGGAATTCCCCACCAGCCGCACGGGCCCTTCGGGAAACTCCTCGATTCTGATCGATGCAACCCGGAAGTGGCCCTATACGCCTACCTCCTTGCCAAAAAAAGAGTACATGGAACGCGGGCGCGTTCTGTGGGAAGAGCTCGGGCTGCCCCAGCTCAAACCGATGGAGCCGTGGTATGGAGTTTCGTGGGGGGAATGGCCTGAAAACTACCGGCGCCATGCCGAAATGGCGGAACGGGGCGAGTTCGACAAGATCGCGGCGGAGTACTTGCAGGAGAAGAAGAAAATCTGATAAACCAAACTCCATTAAGGCCGCAGAAATAACAGCCCTCTCAATAAACTAGCCATGATTTCAAGGCACCATAGTATCCTGCCACTCGCGGTCATTCTGTCAGTGGCGCTGAGCGCCGCCGCTCTCTCGCCGCCGGCCCGAGCCGCCGAGAAGGTCCGGATCGGGATTCCCGTAGTGGCGATGAGCCAGCTGCCGATCCTTATCGCCCAGGAGAAAAAGCTTTTTCAGGCTGAAGGCCTCGATGCGGAGATCATCCAGATACGCACGGCTCTGGCGCTCCCGGCCCTCATGAGCGGGGAGTTGGACTTTACCACATCGGCCGAGACCACGATCCGCGCGGCCGTCTCTGGAATGCCGCTCAAGGCCATCGGCTTCATCGGCGTCCGCTCCTCTCTGGTCCTGGTATCGCAGCCCAAGATCAACAGCGTCACGGCGCTCAAAGGGGGAAAGATCGCGGTCTCCTCCCTGCGCACGACAACCGACTTCGTGGCCCGCGATATCCTAAGGCATTACGGACTCAATCCCGATAAGGACATTGTCACCTTCGCCCTGGGAAGCGAGGCCAACAAGATCGCATCCGTGAAAAGCGGGGTGGTCGATGCGGCTATTCTCACCCTGCCCAGCGATTCCATAGCCGAAGAGCAGGGGCTTAGAAAACTCGTCTTCGCCGGCGATTTCCTCGAAGGGCTCCAGTCGGGTCTTGCCACCTCGGTTAAAAAAATAAACGAAAATCCGGCCCTGGTACAGCGGATGGCCCGGGTCTTCGTCAGGAGCCTTGAGTTCAGCCGCTCCCGCCGGGCAGACGCCGGGAACCTGATCAGGACGCAGTGGCAGGTGAGCCGCAAGGTGGCCGAGAGCAGCTATGACCTGATGATAAAACCCTTCAGTCCCGACGGC
>Ga0105164_10002057_pt1 | contig 12565 bp, 12 predicted proteins | sample VDWuncwatermetaG_FD_89674 | JGI IMG/M metagenome (GOLD analysis project Ga0105164, IMG submission 89674) | Wastewater microbial communities from Netherlands to study Microbial Dark Matter (Phase II) - VDW unchlorinated drinking water | ecosystem: Environmental > Aquatic > Freshwater > Drinking...
AAAAGAGGGGATAAAGGGGTGTGTAAGTTTGCCGCAACACCCCCCCAGCCCCTCTTTCTAGAAGGGCGCTTAAAAGTCGCTGCCAAAGGCAGCCTAATTTATGATTACGCAAACTGAATTATTGACAAAAAAAGGCGAGCACATCCAGAGGATGTTTGGCTCGATTGCAAAGGTATATGATCTTTTAAATACCCTTTTAAGTTTCAACTTTGATAAGAGCTGGCGCAGGTATGCTGTAGGGGTAAGCAATGTTACTCCAGATGCAAAGATATTGGATGTCTGTACCGGCACGGGTGATCTGGCGATTGCTTACTCAAAGCTGTTAACTGGGACTGGGAAGGTCATCGGAAGTGACTTTTGCCACGAGATGGTAAAACTGGCAGACCACAAGTTAAAAGAGAAGAAGCTTCTTGATAAAATTAAATTCATCGAGGCAGATACTTTACATTTGCCTTTTCAAAACAATTACTTCCAAATTTCTGCCGTAGCTTTTGGAATCAGAAATGTTTCAGATTTAAGGGCGGGTATTGTAGAAATGACGAGGATTACTGCTCCTGGCGGACGTGTTGTGATATTGGAATTTTCCCAACCCACAAATCCTATTTTCAAGGCGATCTATTATTTTTATTTTAAAAAAATACTTCCTTTTATTGGAAGACTCATTTCGCGCAGTAAATATAATGCTTACTCTTATCTCCCATCATCTGTATTGAACTTTCCAGATCGGCATGGATTGCAAGCGCTGATGGAATCCTGTGGACTTGTGGGTGTGAATATCTACTCGAGGACGCTTGGGATCGTTACCGCCCATGTCGGCCAAAAACCGTGGAATTAAAGAGATTTACCAAAGGTAAAAACTGAATATTCTTCCCTTTGTCGTTTCCATCAGAGGTGAAAATCCAGAGTGTTTATAAACAGGGATTCCTGCTTTCGCAGGAATGATGGTTGTTTAATACTTTAAAGTCCTTAAATAAGTACCAATAGGCTTGACTAGCCTAAAAAAATATTATATTATGTCTGTCGAAAATTTCTCAATGTTTTCTTTGTCTACTCTTGCTGCAACATCAACTGGGGAATAGTGTAACGGTAGCACAAATGACTCTGGATCATTTAATCTAGGTTCGAATCCTAGTTCCCCAGCCATTTAAATTAAAAATTTATGATTATCCCTACAAACGCATTTCTGAAGAATATCTTTAAAAATTCGCTAACATAAATTTTATCCAACTCAAAATACTAAATTTTTCTCTCCGTGTTATTTGTTAAGTTATTTTTGGGAAGAATTACAAAAACCTAGGCTATGAAAAATCCTCGTAGTGGATTTGTTGACCAGTCTATAAAATTTGTATTTGAAATTCATTTTCATGGTGTAATTCATGAGCATCTTGTCTAATCTTTAATAAACAAGAAATTATCGACAATGGAGGGGTAATAGGATGCAATTTAAGGATAAGGTAGCAATTATTACAGGCGGTACACGGGGTATAGGAAAGGCAATCGCACTGGAACTTGCAAGGAACGGTTGCAATGTTGCTTTTAACTATAATAAAAATACCGATGCGGCAACCCTACTTGTAAAAGAGCTTACGTCTATGGGTATAAAGGCTCTTTCATTTCAGGTAAATGCAGCCAGTTTTGAAGGAGCCAAGAATCTGGTGAAGGAGGTTAAAGACAAGTTTGGGAAGATTGACTTCCTCGTAAATAATGCCGGTATTACCCGCGATAAACTCCTGGCATTGATGGCTGAGAACGATTGGGACGAGGTTATCAATACCAATCTCAAGAGCGTTTATAATTTTTCCAAGGCGGTTATTACGCAGATGATTAAACAAAGGTTGGGCAGTATCCTGAATATAACCTCTGTGAGCGGAATAATGGGGATGGCAGGGCAGGTCAACTACTCTTCATCAAAGGCGGGAATGATCGGCTTTACAAAGGCGCTGGCTAAGGAAGTGGGAAAAGCTAATATAACGGTGAATGCAATTGCCTGTGGTTTTATTGAGACGGATATGACGGCTGTTTTACCCCAAGAATATAAAGACAAAATGATCGAAATGATTCCCGTGAAAAGATTCGGTAAGCCTGAAGAGGTGGCTAAGGCTGCCCTGTTCCTGTTGTCCGATGACGCCAGATATATTACAGGCCATGTAATTAGTGTAGATGGCGGTTTAGCGATATAAGAATATTGAAAGGCAAAACGATATGCTATTTCTTTTAAAAGTCGAGGTAAAACAAATGCCGCAGATGCCTGTAAAGGATTTTTTGGGATACGTGATAAAGGAATGGGAATATTTTTCACGTTTTCAACGACGGGGAAAGATTTTGGCAGGGGGGAAGCTGGCCGGCAGACGCGGAGCCGCAGCCATTGTTGACGCCGAGTCTAATGAAGAAATTGAAGAGATTGTCTCAAAACTACCGCTCTTTCCGTTTTTTACTGATATTGAGATTACTCCCCTTGTACCGATGGAAAAGGCGTTACTCGATACAAAGAGGATACATTCCCTCATGAAATAAAACCTAGTTATAGCGTTTCATTGAAACATTTACAGGTTTATTGTCATTGCGAGCGGCAGCGAAGCAATCTGAAACGCTATCATTGCAAGAGATTGCTTCGTCACTCCGTTCCTCGCAATGACGTTTTGCATTGTATACCTTTTCCTGAAACGATCTACCAGTTATTACAAAGACGCAAAGGATGCATACGATAAGATTTTGGCGCAAAAATTGCTCACTCACTCACTCACTCACTCACTCACTCACTCACTCACATAACTACCCTTCTCCCTCTTTTTTTCTATTTGAAGAAAAATTTTTGTATGAATATCCATTCCTCATAGATAAAATACTTGCAAAAAGCGCAAGACGCTGGCATGCCGCTATTGTCGAACTTTTTATATTTAGACCTGTAATTGCTTGGAGAACCTGGCAAATGATCCGATTCCTGAATCCAATCGTAATTTTTATTATCATAGTGTTCCTTATTGCAAAGTGCGTATGCGCTCAGGAAATAAGCGAGGCTGAGTATCAGCAGTTGAAAAACAGACTCAAGACAGAATTTATGCAGAAATTAAAGGAGGAGATCAAAGAGGAGTTAATCGATGAACTCAAGTCGGAATATACAATAATTCCAAAGCAAAAGCAGTCAGACAAGAAACCAAATCCCACCAAAGAGACAAATACGAATGAGCGATATCCCGGCAAAGACTATTCCGTATCTTCCCCTTCACAAAGTAGAGGTAAAGTGTCTGTTACAAAATCTGAGAGAACTTCATCTGACCTCGAACAAGTTTCACCAGATAGCCGCAAAGAAAAAGCAAAAGGGATTTATACGAGGGAAGCGGATTCCATTAAACCTGATGAGCAAAAAGAAGATATTGACGAATTAGAATTAGATAAGGCACGATATAGACTGGGCGAGGGAATCTCCTTTGGCGAACAACTGCTGATTATTCGGGGCTTTGGGAATGTAGACGCCCATTACATAGACAAGAATGTTGGCAAGAAATTCAATATAGCGAACAACTACTTTTCCCTTGGCGAGTTTGACCTGTTCATGACGGCAAAACTCAGCAATCGCATATCATTTCTTAATGAAACGGTATTTGAGTTTACACAAACAGAAGCAACTGAAACAGACATAGAACGTTTGTTAATTCACTACGATGTCAATAGCCTTCTGAAAATCGATGTGGGGAAATTCTTTCTCCCCATAGGATACTGGGTACCAACGTACAATCACGGCGCCTGGTTTTGGACAACCATAGATAGGCCAGAGATAGTCAATTTCCAGGATAAGGGAGGCCCTCTTCCAACGCACGACACGGGAATAAAACTATCGGGCAGCGCCTTGCTAGAAAGTCTTGACTTAAACTACGCATTTGCGGTTAGCAATGGAAGAGGAATTAATACAACGCAACGACAGATGTTTGGCGATATCAATGCTAAAAAGGCGTTAAGTTTACAACTTGAAGTAAAACCGCACATAATAGAAGGATTAAGGCTGGGCCCAAGTGTCTATTATGATGTAATACCGGAAGACAAGCCAAACAGGAATGAAATGCGGGAGATTATTGGCGGCGGGCATATTGTTTATACGGGGCATAACATCGAGCTGCTAACAGAGGCATTTGAAATAAACCACGATGAGTCTTCAGGAAGCACATTTAACACATTTGGGGGTTATGCCCAATGTGCATATATCATTAATCAATTCAAACCGTACTATCGGTACGATTATATTAACTACAACAATGATGACCCATTTTATAACAAAAGTAGTAGCGCTAAATTTGATTTTCTTGATACGAAAGAACATACCGTGGGGCTGAGGTATGACCTCTCGCACTTTAATGCCCTGAAATTTGAATATTCGCACGGGACTTTCGGCGGTAAAGACGTAAACATTATAGGACTACAGACGGCATTTTCATTTTAAATAAGGTAGAGCCGCATTGCAATGCGGCTCTACAAGAAATATATGAGACTTATTTCGACTATCGTGTTTGCGTTCGTCGTTATCTTTGTAACAAATGCCTATGCCCATGTTGCCGTTATTGTCAACAAATCAAATCCCGTGTCAGATATTTCTTACAAGGAGCTTTAGCAGATTCTGGAAGCAAGGAAGCAATACTGGGACAATGGCGAAAAGATTACCCTGATATTCAAACCAATTGCATCCGCTGAAACTCGCACCTTAATAGATACGGTATACAAAATAAAATATGAGGAGTTTGACAAATATTGGTTTTCAATGGTTTACAATGGCATAATTACTGAATTTCCTAAGATAGTAATTTCAACGAGTACAATGAATATACTCGTTTCAGAAATGCCGGCCGCAATAGCCTTTTTAAGGATAGACGAGGTATCCAAACGAGGCAATATAAAGGTACTCAGGATCGACGGTAAAATGCCAGACGAAGACGGCTATCCATTGAAATGAAAGGTTCTTCAAGAAATAACAATGTGGAATGCTGTAGAGACAGGTTTAAAACCTGTCTCTACAATAAAAGGGGCAATTTGTGAATTGCCCCTACGGGTTGTATACAAATATTGATTTTGGGAACTTTTTAGACAGTAGAGACGTAAAATCGTTCGACTGAGCTCACGACGAAGTCTTGCGTCTCTACAACAACATTGAAATTCCTAATCATGAACGTAGTGGCACGGAGTGCTGTGCCACTGCTGTGATTCGTGACTTTGTGGCTACTTTGAAATCCTATACATAAAATTAGGTTGGGTTTTAAAAGACAAAACCCAACGACTTTTTATTATTACACACCCCTTAATCCCCTCTTGATAGAGGGGAAAACACAACAATCTCCCCTCTAAAAAGAGGGGGATGGGTGTGTGTTAATAGGACAACCAAAAAGTTTGAAATTCCTATACATTAAATTATGCGCATTGGACAACGTTTAGGACTTGGTTTCGGTATTGTCCTACTATTAATGATAGGGATGACCTTTGTTGTTTTTCTTTCGCTGAATAGAATTGGAAAAGTTCGAAAAATGGTTACGCTTCATTCCGTTAATAAAAAAACCTTCGATATGTTAAAGGAAAATATTGAACATTGGCTTATGACAACGGAATATATCATAAAAGAAAGAAATCTTTCTCAGTTGGATTACCATGGAATACTGGAGGTGCAGATTGTAAAAAAATTAAAAGAAATAGATTGGAGTGTTTACGGGGAAGCAATTGCTGCTCTTCGAATTGAAATTGATCAAACTTTTACCAATATTGAGAAATTAGCTAATACCGTACAAATAAATATCAGATTAGGGAATGCAGCGCCGCCTGATACAAAAGATATGGATAATGCAATTGATGAGTTTGAAGCAGAAGCATCCACGATTACCGATGTATTGGCAACCCTTGATGAAATGGTTAGCACAATCTATAATCAGACGCTTGCATTTTCTAAGAAAGATGAAAAGAATAGCAGCCTCTCTATTTACATCACCGTGCCGGTAGCGGTTATTTTTAGTACTATCTATGCGTTTTTTATAACAGGGGGCATAACAAAACCGCTAAGAATGCTCGGCGCCGCAACAAGAAGGATTGCCGAAGGGACGTATGATGCAAAACTGGATGTAAAATCATCTGTTGAAATAGAGGAACTTTTTGTTTCCTTTAGAGAGATGTCAATAAAGTTAGAAGATTCGTATAATAAACTCGAAGAGCTGTCCATTACCGACAAGCTGACAAATTTGTATAATAGAAGATATTTTGACGAGGCGTTGGAACGCGAGGTGTTGAGGGCAAGACGTCTCCAGCACGCGCTGAGTCTTCTATTTATAGATATCGATAAATTCAAGCATTTCAATGATACGTATGGACATCCTGAGGGTGACAAGGTTTTACAACGCCTTGGACAAACAATAAAAGAGCGGGTGAGAAATGGAGTAGATGTTGCATGCCGATACGGGGGTGAGGAATTTGTCGTATTATTACCAGAAATCGTAGGTCGTGGCGCCATTGCCATTGCCACACGTATGCTCAGGGACTTCGGAAATATTAAATTATTCATTCAGCCAAACGATGAAACAGTTCAAAAAACGATAAGCATCGGCGTAGCTGAACTTGGTTTATCAACTGATGCGAAGGCGCTACTCGCAAATGCGGATAGTGCAATGTATGAAGCTAAAAAGAGCGGTGGAAATAAGGTTTGCCTACATCACAAGGTATGAAGGAATAAAGTATGCCCGAGACCTTGTACAGTATGGCAACCAATAGACCACACCCCGGTTGGATGGAGGTGAATGCAGAGGCACGCTTATAGAGCTAAGGTTGCGAATGGTCTGTGTGGTGAAATATGCCGAATAACTTTCTGATGGTCTCCACATACCGATACCCGCCGCCATTCTTTGCCTCTTGTTTGGCTACTTTTGCAGGATGGTGAAGGAGTTTGTTGATGGTGCGCTCCATGGTATAAACAACTTGTTCCCAGTCCCCGTTGTCCACGCCCTTTAGTTTGGGTTTTAAGCGGTTTAATTCTTCCTTTCCGATGGTGTGAAAATGATCGCGTAATTGGGTTATTGCCGGTTCTATCTTCATTTCCTCAAACTTTACCATGAAGTGCTCCACTTCCTCTTCGACGATGGCGCGGCATTTTTCTACTTCTTTATTCCGTTCGTCTATATTTTGACTGACGACAGATTGTAAATCGTCGATATTGTAAAGATACACATTGTCAATATTGGCAATGGCCGGTTCAATATCTCGAGGGACGGCAATGTCTATAAGGAACATGGGATTACCCCTTCGATGCCTGATGGCTTCTTTCACCTGATCGACATGGATTACATAATGAGGCGCGGAGGTTGAGCTGATAATAATATCAGCCTTTGCAAGGTACTCGCCAAGGAGTTCGTATTTAATAGCCTGGCCGTGAAAGGCGTTGGCAATTTCCTGCGCGTGCTCAAAGGTGCGATTCACAACTATGAAGGTGCGAGCCCCTTCCTCGTAGAGATGCTTGAGTAAAAGCTCACACATCTCGCCAGCGCCTACCACAAGGACCATCTTGCCGGTGAAATCTTGAAATATCTTCTCGGCAAATTCCACGGCAACAGAACTGATAGACACTTTTCTCTTCCCGATGGACGTCTTCGTATGCACGATTTTGGCAACATTAAGCGCTTGTTGAAATAATTGATTCAAAATTTTTCCGGTAGCCTCTTCCATTGATGCCGTCGTGTAAGCCTCCTTGACCTGGGAAAGAATTTGCGACTCTCCCAGCACCATAGAATCGAGACTGGCAGTAACGAAGAAAAGATGGTTGACTGCGCGATCATCTACGTAATGGTACATATAAGAAGAAAACCCGTTTAAATCGATTTTATGAAAGTCTGCAATAAATGAGAGGACATCATCAACCTTAATGGCGCCATCCAATGATGAGACGTACATCTCCACTCGATTACAGGTTGATAGGATGACAGCTTCTGCCGATTGATGTTTCTGGAGAAATAGGGATAGGGCAGTGGGAATGTTATTAACATTAAACGCCAGTTTTTCCCTGATCTCCACAGGGGCTGTCTTATGATTAAGCCCAACAACTAATATGCTCATAGATAATTTAATCGTATAGGAATTTTCATTTTATTTAAGCGGTTTTCGTGTCCATAACCAATATGGCAAATAGTCTATGGAAGACCTCCCCTTCATCCCCTCCTTGCGAAGGAGGGGAAAGAGAGGTGTTTATAAGTTCATCCCTACCTCAAACAAACCGGAACAAAAATATTTTGGATTTATGATTTGAGATTTACGATATGGGATTTAAATCGTAAATCAGAAATTGCAAATCGTAATTTCTTGTCAAAATTGCAACAAATTGCAAGGTATTGTTGTTGTACATTTAAAATTTCATTATGCGACTGCCTGCTAACCTTCTGAAAGGCATGTTTGGATCCCATAAAAAAGGTGCCAATAAAGGTGAAAAGCACAAGGCAAAAACCCACAATAGTCAAACACGCGATCTTGGTGCCATGAAAAGATGATACAAGACGCATGTGCAACAGCGCTGCGTATATGAGCCATGTGGCCAAGCCCAGAACGACCTTATAATCCAAATACCACATCTCGCCTAAAATATTTTGTGTCTTGACCCAAAATGTGCCAAAAACAAGGCCAAGCGTGAGTAAGGGAAAACCGAAAGAAATAGTCTTCCACATCATCTTGTCAATCCCTTCAAGCGAAGGTAATTTGTTAAAAAGAGAACCAAACAGTTTGTGTTTCAATTGCCTCTGTTGAGTTAAATACATGATGCTTAGACTAAATGATATAGTAAAGGCAGCATATCCCACGAATATAGGAATGATATGAGCTATAAGCCAGAAGTTCTGGAGGCTAACGGTAATTAAGAGATCCCCCCCATCAAACGTAAGCGCCCAGATAGAAAGCGCCGTAACGATAGGAATTAAAAATGTATCCAGAGAGGGCAATTTGTAAAGATAATCCAGGTTGATATAAACGAATAGCACACACCAGAGCAATGATACAAAAGATTCATACACATTTGTTATAGGGATGTTGCTAGCCTCAAGACCCAAGAAAACCAAGAAGCCGCTGTGGATGAAGAATCCCATCATCATAGACCATTTTGCCACTTTTTTATCAAAATAATTAGGTCTTATGATATATCCAATTGACCAAACGGAAGATATAAAATATAGTACTATCGTAATGATAAAAGGAATATGTGATAGAGTCTTCATAGACTCATAATGTAAAAAATAAATATTTATTAATCAATTAAAATTTTAAAACGTTACATCTTACTAGCAGAGACTTAATTTTGCTTTTTTGATTGACAAAACCCTCGTTGTCCGATAACCTAGATTTCAGTAAGTCAATACATGATAGCGCTACTGCAAACTTATATTGTAAAGATTTTTATGAGGAACCATTTATGGCAGAAGACACAAAAAAGATAACGAAAAAGACGAGTATCGGAGATGTGATTAAGCAATATCCAGAGGCGGAGCCTGTTATAAAAAAATATTTTGGCGCTGGTTGTTTCACGTGTCCAGGATCAAAGACGGAGGACATTGCCTTTGGCGCTACGATGCACAATATTTCCCCCGATGTTATTATTAAAGAATTAAATGAGGTTATCGAGAAGAAAAAAGGTTAACCATTCCATAGAGAAAGGAAATTCACATGAAAGAAAAAGTAGAAGAGGCACTCAAGCATATAAGACCTGCTTTGCAGGCGGATGGTGGCGATATTGAACTCGTGGACGTACAAGGTGGTGTTGTAAAGGTGCGTCTAAAGGGCGCCTGTGGTTCTTGCCCAAGTGCGCTAATGACGCTAAAATACGGAGTAGAGGAGCGGCTCAAGGAGGAGATTCCTGAAGTAGAATGTGTAGAACTGGCATAGGAGTTTTCATTTTTGGTAATAATTCCCTCTGCGGTACAAAGCACGCAGTCGAATATTAGAGTTAAAATAATGGTAAGGGGTTTCTGAATGAGTTTAGTATTGGGACCAATTCATCATTGGATGTATGGAAAAATAAAAACTACCGAGGTGCGTGAGTCTGCCATCGCTTCTGCATTTAAAGCAAAATACGGCGCAGAAGCTGATAAAATTTTTGCGCAGGTATACAAAAAATATCCGAAATCGGATAGTAATAAATCTCTCGAAGAATTATTAGCCAATAAGTCTATCCACCAAGGAATTCAAAGCATCATCGTGGATGTCGAAACACGGGAAGCCAATATGATTGCAACCTTCTGCGCTAAATATAGCGATGCGGCAAGGACAGCGGCGGAAGCTGCCCGTAAGCACGGCATCAGTTGTGGCAAAGAGGCTGTCAAGAGTAAGGGGTTATCAACGGCAAACTGTAATAATACTTCGAAGGCATTCGAGATAATGGGTGATTTTCACTGCGATGGGATGCCTTGCGATAGGGGGGCTCAAATAGTGTCAGAGTCAGAGAAGCGTACATCATGGGATCACGAAAGCTGTGTTCATGAGCAATACTGGAAAAATGCCGGTGCTGGTTTTCTGACAATGTGCAACATTGTCAACGAATGGATTGCAGGGTTTGGTGAAGGAATAAACTCTAAAATCAGTTACAAACGCGAAAAAGCAATTGCATCAGGAGATGCTTCTTGCTTGAGTAGTTTTGAAATAAAAAAGTAAGCGTGTCTTAAATTAGATTCTGAGCGCCTGTCCTGAGTAAAACGAAGGAGAGTGAAATTACCGAAGAATCTCGACTTTGAAATTCCTAAGCGTTAAATTAGCTGCTTTTGGCGGCTTTTTACGCCACCAAGACACAAAGCCACAAAGAAAAATATTGGTGCCTTAGTGACTTTGTGGCAACTTTGAATTTCCTATGCATGAACGGTACGCACGGCAGATATTGTTCTATGGTATTGGCAGGGAAGGACAGAAGATACTCAAAGAGAAGACAGCCGTGCTGGTCGGTTGCGGTGCGCTAGGCTGTACCTCTGCCAATCTCCTTGTCCGCAGCGGAATCAAATGTCTCAAGATTGTTGACCGTGATTTTATCGAAGAAAGCAACCTGCAGCGCCAATCCTTATTTGATGAAGAAGACATAAGCAAAAACCTCCCAAAAGCCGTTGCCGCACAAAAGAAACTCCAGAAAGTTAATTCCCAAATACAGATCGAGGCAATTGTTGCCGACCTTAGCCCATCTACTCTCGAATCCATACTTAAAAATGCAAATGTCGTTATTGACGGCACAGATAATTTTGAGACGCGCTTCCTCATCAATGATTATTGCGTGAAAGAAGGGATACCGTGGATTTACGGAGCTTGCATCGGGAGTATTGGATTAACCATGAACATTATCCCATCAAAAACTCCCTGTCTCCGATGTGTACTCGATACTATTCCACCTTTTGGTACAACTGAGACATGCAACACAGCAGGAATTATCGCACCCATCGCCAGTCTGATCGCCTCTATTCAGGCGGCAGAAGCGCTAAAAATATTAACCGAAAATTACGATGCATTGAATAAAGGACTTGTAAAGATAGACCTCTGGCGCAACGAAATTAAAAAACTGCATACTGAGGATATTCGGGAGAAATCCGATTGTATAACCTGCAAACAACATCATTATGAATTCCTGTCCAAAGACAGGTATTCAACGACAACCTCCCTGTGCGGCAGAAATGCCATACAAATTTTACACCCCAACGGATCAAAACTCGATCTGGAGAAGCTTGCAGCGCGATTAGAGCATGTGGGTGAAGTATCTTTTAATAGCTTTCTTTTACGGCTGAAATTAGACAAATATGAGTTAACGGTATTTCCGGACGGACGCTCAATTATTACGGGTACAAACGATGCCTCTGTGGCAAAGGGACTTTATGCAAAATATATAGGAATGTAATATGGTCTATCTCGATAATGCGGCAACAACGTTTCCAAAACCAGAAATTGTATATAAAACAATGGACTCCTTTTACCGAACACTGGGCGCAAATCCAGGCCGTTCAGGTCACAAGATGGCGGTAGCGGCAGAAAAGGAAATTGAAGACACCCGCATGGTTGCCGCAAAGTTATTTGGTATCAAAAATAGTAATCGGTTTATTTTTACCTTTAATGCAACCGATGCCATCAACATGGGAATTAAGGGATTGCTCAAACCCGGCGACCACGCCATTACCACCTATCTTGAGCATAATGCCGTATCACGTGCCCTGCATGGCCTTGAAAAGAAAGGCATAATTACTGTAACTAAAGTAAGAAACTCGTCAGATGGTTTTATCGACCCGAATGATGTCAAGAGCGCCATCACATCAAAAACACGATTGATCGTTATCACTCATGCGCCCAACGTCCTCGGCACGATTCAGCCAATCCATGAGATTGGCAGGCTTGCAAGGGAAAATAATATTATTTTCATGATAGATGCCGCCCAAACGGCAGGGGTATGTGAGATAGATGTTGATAACGACTTTATTGACATGCTTGCCTTTACAGGCCATAAAGGTCCCCTGGGGCCAACGGGAACAGGGGGACTGTATGTGGGAGAAGGCGTAAATTTAGAGCCGTGGCGGGAAGGGGGGACAGGTTTTGAGCCTGCCTCATT
>Ga0105164_10002058_pt1 | contig 12564 bp, 14 predicted proteins | sample VDWuncwatermetaG_FD_89674 | JGI IMG/M metagenome (GOLD analysis project Ga0105164, IMG submission 89674) | Wastewater microbial communities from Netherlands to study Microbial Dark Matter (Phase II) - VDW unchlorinated drinking water | ecosystem: Environmental > Aquatic > Freshwater > Drinking...
ATTTATTTTATTAATTTTAATATGAAATGCTTTTATTGTTTTTCGTTTTATTGAATTTTTCAATTTTCTAATGTATTGCAGATCTTCATCTCCTGACAGTTGGATTAAATCCAGATTGCTGTAATCTGATATTTTTTTTATGTTATCAATAGTTTCATTGACAAAAACTCCTACAATACCGACATTCCCATTCAATTCATTAACAATATCTTTAACTTTTTTATAATCAACAAATCTTGGACTCTTATCATAAAAATTAAACCCTAGAAAGTCCGCTCCTAAATCTACTGCATTCTTCGCATCCTCACAGTTCGTTATCCCGCAGATTTTTATTTTTGTCATTTTATCAGCTGAGTTATTTCTCTTTCAATGTTTTCGGAATTCATAAATGCGGAGCCAACCAATATGGCATTCACTTTGCCTTTTATTTTAGTGGCATAGTCATTGTCCTTAATCCCGCTTTCGCTTACTACAACCTTATCTGGAGGTATTTTGCCTGCCAACATCAATGTTGTATTCAAGTCAGTCTCTAAACTATCCAAGTTTCTGTTATTTATCCCTATTATTTCGGCCTTTGTATCAAGAACTTTGTTTAATTCGTCTTCTGTATGCGCTTCAACAAGGCAGCGCATATTCATTGATTTTGCAATCTCAATAAAATCATCAATCTGCACTTTTGAAAGAATTGAAGCTATCAGCAAAACGGCATCCGCATTATGGAATCTTGCCTCATAAATCTGGTATTCGTCAATTATGAAGTCTTTTCTGAGTATTGGAAGTTTAGTCAGCCTGCTTGCTTCTTCCATATCACTAAGGCTGCCGGAGAAGAATTTATTGTCGGTCAATACGGAAATTGCATCAGCATATTTGTTGTATATGTTAATAATTCTTTCCATATTGAATTGTTTTTCGCTAATGTTTTTAGATGGAGAGTTCCTTTTAAACTCGGCAATCAGGCTTAATTTATTGTTTGACAATGCTTTTTTAAAATCCCTGTCTGAGTTAACCAGTTTGCCGCTAAAGCTGGATAAGGGACTGCTTTTCTTGCTGATTTCAACTTCCTTTCTTTTGTTCCCTATTATTTTGTTAAGCATTGTTGGAAAACTCCTTTAGCTCGTTCAATTTCTTCATTGCATTTCCAGTGTCTATCGACCTTGCAGCAAGCGCAATCCCGCCTTCATAATCTTTTGCAAGCCCTGCGGCCAATAATGCAGCGGCTGCATTCAGCACAGCAACATCCTTTCTAGGGCCTTTAGAGCCGTTTAGAATATCAATTATTATGGAAGCATTCTCCTCTGGAGTGTCTCCCTTCAAGGAATCTGCATGGCATAAGCCAAAACCATAGTCTTCAGGATTAATGGAGTAACTTTCAATATTCCCATTCTTCAATTCAAAAACATCAGTACTTCCGCTCAAAGTTATCTCGTCCAGCCCGCCGCCATTCACAATAATGGCATGCCTTGTTCCGAGATTTTTAAGGGCATTTGCCATAACAGGCAATAAGTTAGCATCAAAAACGCCTATCAACTGCGATTTAGCTCCTGCAGGATTTGTCAAAGGGCCCAGAATGTTGAAAACGGTCCTTGTCGAAAGCTCCTTTCTTGCGTCCATTGCATATTTCATCGCAGGATGGAACTTAGGCGCAAATAAGAACCCAATTCCAATCTTCTCTATGCACTCCTTGACTTTTTGCGGCTCTAAATCAATTTTGACTCCCAAAGCCAGCAGAACATCGGCGCTCCCGCATTTTGAGCTTATTGAGCGATTGCCGTGCTTTGCAACTGATGCGCCAGCCCCTGCCGCGACAAAAGCAGCTGCAGTCGAAATATTAAACGTCCCGGAGTTATCCCCGCCTGTTCCGCATGTGTCAACAAGAAATTTTGCGTCGGGCTCTATCCTGGCTGATTTTTTCCGCATTATCCTTGCGCATGCTGTTATCTCTTGGACAGTCTCCCCTTTTTGCTTCAGCCCAAGCAAAAATTCCTTGATTTGCGGAGTTGAAGCCTTCCCTTCCATTATATCTTCCATTGCTTTTGCTGCCTCGTTTTCAGTCAAATCTTCATTTTCCGCCAATTTCAAGATTGCTTCATGTATCATGTCAGTTCACCTATAAGATTTTCAATCAGCAAGCCGCCGTTTGGCGTCAAAATGCTCTCGGGATGGAATTGCACGCCTTCAACGAAGAAATTCTTATGGCGAACGCCCATTACAATTCCGGTATCAGTCTCTGCGCTTACAACAAGCTCTTCAGGAATTTTAATTCCAGCCAATGAATGGTACCTTCCAACCTGGAAGGGGTTTTCAATATTTTTAAAAATAGATTTTCCATCGTGGGTTATTCTGGAAGGCTTTCCGTGCAGGACTTCGGGAGCCCTGTTAACAATTCCGCCAAAAGCTTCAATAATGCACTGATGCCCGAGGCAGACTCCAAAAATCGGTATTTTTCCAGAATATTTTTTAATCACATCAATGGAAATTCCGGCATCCTTCGGAGAGGAAGGGCCCGGAGAAATAACTATCAAGCCGGGCTTCAGTTCGTCTGTAATTTTTTCAAAATTCCCAAGCCCGATATTGTTCCTGTAAACTTCCACGCGGCAGTTTCTCTTCTCAAACTCATCTGCAAGGTTGTAGGTAAACGAGTCAAAATTGTCTATCATCAGGATTTTCATTGCAAATCACCTGCTTCCAGCGCCTTGAGGCAGGCAAATGCCTTCCTTTCTGTCTCGATAAACTCGGATTCCGGGCTGCTGTCATATACTATGCCTGCCCCGACCCTTACATACGCTTTGTTATTCTTGATACTGATTGACCTGATCACTATAGCGCTGTCAAAGTCGCCGCTTGGAGTCATGTAGCAGACGGCGCCTCCGTAAAAGCCCCTCTTGTTTTTCTCATAATTTCTAAGCAATTTCATTGCCTCGACTTTAGGGGCGCCTGTCAAAGTCCCCATGTTCATTGTTGCAGCATAGGCGTGCAGGGCGTCAAGATTCGGCTTTAAAGTCCCGACGACATTGGAGACAAGGTGCTGTACATGGGAATACTTTTCAGCCACGAAAGTCTCATCGACATATCTGCTGCCGGGCTTTGAAATCTTTGCTATGTCGTTTCTCGCCAGATCGACAAGCATGATGTGCTCTGAAATTTCCTTTTTGTCTATTTTCAGCTCGGCTTCGTACTTGGAATCCAAATCAAAGTCTATCTTGCCGTTAACCAGTCCCCTTGGCTTTGTTCCAGCAATCGGCCTTATCTCAACAGTCTTGTCTTCATCGCCCTCAACTTTCAGGCAGGTTTCAGGGGAAGCGCCAAGCAAGACGCCATCGCCATAATTCATGTAAAACATGTAGGGGCTCGGGTTTAATTTTCTCAGCCTTCGGTATACTTCAAATGGTTCGCCGTCAAACTCGGAAATAATGTTTCTTGACAGGACAGCCTGGTACACGTCACCTGCTTTTATGTGCTCTTTTATTTTTCCAGCCAACTCCTTGAATTCTTCTTTATCAGCATCTGTAGTTATTGTTGAATTATTGATTTTTGAGTGTGATTTATTGGTAATGTTCCTTACATTATTGAAATTAGTTAGCATTGAATTGCCAGTTAATGCAATATCCTTATAATGCTGTATTTTACTTTTGCATTCATCTAAAACGCCTTCATCACCGGCTATTAAGGCATTTGCAGCGAAATAAGTTTTGTTTTCCTTGTGGTCTATGAAAAAAAGGTTGTCAAGAAAATAAAGAACATAATCCGGGTCGTTTGTCAGGTCATTTTTGTTTTTTGGCAGGTCCTCAAACTGGTCAATAAAATCATAGGAAATGGCTCCAAACAATCCGCAATACGGCACGAATGGCTTTTCAGAAGGCTTGAACTTGAAAACTATTTTCCTCAGAATATCTGTATGGTTTGCCAGTTTCAGCCTTTCATCCTCGCTGGAGATCCCCCTTTTAGGCTTGAGCTTGCCGTAGATTCTGCTTTCTTCGTAGTTTATTTCGTCGCAGAAGTCTAAGTCTCCTTTAAGAAATTCAATAAATTTTTTACCTGTGTTATTTAGTGCAATAATTTCAAAATTCTCGCTTTTTCCTGTAATCTTCAGGCAGGGGCCTGCGCTGCCTATGCTCCTTTCCCCGTATTTCGGCACGATGCTCGCAGACTCAAGCATAATGCAGTCCTTGTTTCTTCCATTGTCGGATAATTTTGCGAAATACTCCACCGGGTCAACAGCGAAAGGGAGGGTTTCGACTATGGGGATTATTCTTCCCGGCTGCAATTCCTCTAGTTTATTGTTTTGTGTTTTAGACATTTTAGCATAAGAATAATGATTTTAATTCCAAGACATGAAAATTAAACTATCAAATATTGATTTGACAGGTTCCCCATGATAATAAAATCCCATATACCCTTGTTATTCAAGACTATTTAAAAGCATTGTGGCACAAAATCAATAAATTTATAAATAAAAACACATTTAAGTCTTTTATGACACATAAGAATATAACAGAGCAGGTAAGCGCCTTTTTAGACAATGACTTCGTAATAAGAAGGGGCCTCTCAATGAGCATAATCAGTTTGAGGGCTTTATCACGATATATAATACAAGATTTAGAATTAAAAGAAAGTAATTTGGACGCAGTTATAAGCGCAATAAGAAGGTACAAAAAAACAGTAAAAGAAGAAAGCGGTGAAAAATTAAAAAAGATTTTCTCAAAGATTTCAGTAAAGACTAGAAGCAATGTTGCAGATATCACTCTGCAGAAAAACAAGAGAAGCGTTGAAAACATCAGCAGGCTGAATTCCATTGTTGACATTGAAAAGGGAGAGATGCTTATTGCCATACAATCAGAGCAGAGCATGACAATAATAATTGACGAAAAGAATCTTGATAAATTTGCAAATATATCAAATAAATCTGATTTTATTTCCGTGGATAAAAAACTCGTTGCAATCAACCTTCAGTTCACTGAATATGCAAGGAGCGCTAAAAACATAATCGCTGTCGTAAGCTCAAGCTTCAGCGCAGAGGGCATAACCATAGTTGAGATAATGAGCTCTGCCCCTGAACTGATAATAATAATCAAGAAAGAGGATATTGTAAAGGCATTAAATGTTATAGAAAAGCTTCAGGAAATTGGTTAGTGTCTTGCTTATTGTCAGAAATAAATAGCTGAAATAAATCCTACCTATAATTTGGGTCGCTGGAGGCTTGCCTAATCAAATACCGAGTAAAAACATCCCTCCCTAGCTGAGTCTCCGTGTATACCTGCCTTGATGAGTCAACAGGCTCTATAAGTCCCAATTCAAGCAAAAGAATAGCCTTGTCTTTTTCTAAAGGCGTTCCGGGCTGAGTTACAACTTGCCTAAGTTTGGCCATCTCTGATCTGATTATATCCTCTACAGGGATAAATATTGGTGTTGTCATCTTATTCAATAAGGATTAAAGAATTAATCACTCAATCATCTCAATTTCAATATTAAGCCCCTCAGGAATCGGAACCCTCATCACCAATCTCAAAGCCCTTTCATCAAGCCCTAAGTCAATCAATCTTTTGTGAACTCTCATCTCGTACCTTTCCCAAGTTGCTGTCCCTTCCCCATCAGGGGATTTTCGAGTTGTAACCTTTAATCTTTTAGTGGGAAGTGGGATGGGCCCTCTCATGTCAACACCGGTTTTGTCAGAAATATCCTTAATGTAGCTGCATACCTCATTGATTTTTGCAATATCAATGCTTGCCAGTTTTATCCTTGCTTTTTGCATTTTGGTGTTGAATGATTAAGCAACTTAGTGCTTCATGATAATTGTCAGTTTACCATGATCTTCAAAATGAAGATTGAATCACTGAGTCATTTTTTTGTTTTTGAATTATTTTTTTGGTAATAAATTTAATTTGAATAATAAAAATAAAAAAATTACTTCTTCACCAAATCTATGCACATTCCTGCAGCAACTGTAACTCCCGAATCCCTGACAGCGAACCTTGCCATCTGCGGAATCTCTGACTGCTTCTCTATGCACAAAGGCTGCATTGGCTTTATCTTAACGATAGCAGCGTCCCCGTTCTTGATGAAATCCGGCTTCTCTTCCTTTGTCGCGCCTGTTGCAGGGTCAAGCTTCTTCACAATCTCTGTGATTTGGCATGCTACCTGCGCAGTATGAACGTGGAACACTGGAGTGTATCCTACAGTTATGACAGTCGGATGGTTCAAAACAATTATCTGCGCTGTGAATTCAGTTGCAACACTTGGAGGGTGGCTTACATGACCCAAAACATCGCCTCTTGCAATGTCTTTCTTCTCTATGCCTCTAACGTTGAATCCGATGTTATCTCCCGGCTCAGCTTCTGTAAGCTGTTCGTGGTGCATCTCTATTGTCTTGACTTCTCCCTGGATTCCTTTTCCTTCCCTTGCAGGAACCACTATAATCTTGTCGTTGATTTTCATAACTCCTGTAACAACTTTTCCGACTGGAACAACTCCTATTCCTGTGATGTTGTATACATCCTGGATAGGCAGCCTCAATGGAAGCTGTGTTGGCTTTTGCGGCTCTTTTAAGTTATCAAGCGCCTCAAGCAAAGTGCCTCCTTTATACCATGGCATGTTTTCTGACTTCTTTGCAACGTTGTCTCCGGGGAATGAAGCTCCTGCGACGAATGTAACTTCTTCAACTTTATAGCCGACCATCTTCAGCTGCTTTGAAACTTCCTCCTTGACCTCGTTGAATCTTTTCTCGTCATACTTTGCCATGTCCATCTTGTTGACATAGACGACCAGTTGGTTTACTCCCAAAGTCCTTGACAGAAAAATATGCTCCTTTGTCTGCGCCTGCACTCCATCTCCCGGATTTGCAGAAACAACCAGAATTCCCGCATCTGCCTGGGCAGCGCCCGTTATCATGTTCTTGATGAAATCCTTGTGTCCCGGCGCGTCAATAATTGTGAAATAATGTTTTGACGACTCAAACCTCTTGTGCGAAAGGTCAATGGTTACACCCCTCTCCCTTTCCTCTTTTAGATTGTCCATGACGAACGCAAACTCGAATCCGGCTTTTCCCAGCTCCTTCGCAAGGTCCTTCAGCTTCCTCATTGCCTGCTCGTCGATATTTCCTGTGTCGTACAGCAATCTTCCTACTGTAGTTGATTTTCCGTGGTCTACGTGACCGATAAACACGATGTTCATGTGTGGTTTTCCTTTAGCCATTTTAAATTCCTCCAAATTTTGTTAGTAATTGTGAAATAGTTTTTACCCTAATTTCAGCCTAGTTGGGAAAATTAGATGATTTATAAAGGTTTTGGAAAATTACGAGTAAAATTTAAATCTGATGCCAATAAACCAGCATTAGTATGCCTGAAACTCCCACTAGAGTGTTTAAAAAATCAATTCCTCTTGAAGATATAGCTGAGTTTATTCGCTGGGAGCCTCCTTTTCTTGGCAGAGAAATTCGTGGTGAATATCGGGAATCGCGGCCTTTGCTGGCTGCAGCTTATGTGAGCCATTATCGGATAGGCCAAGTTCTTACAGAAACGGAATTATTCACGCTAGAGGCATCGTTGAAGCAGTCCGGCCTTCCTGTTTGCAGAGGCAAGCCAGGAAATCATTATATTTACTACAATCCGAATAATAAAGCGCTTTCGACGTATATGGTGATGGCAATATCTAACTCCCTGCCCCGCCAATATCGTCAAGATGAGGCAATAAAGCTTGATGGATGGCTTAGAAAAAGGGAATTGCCTCATTTGAAAGAAACTTCTCCGGCAACACAGGCTATATCTCTGGTTATGCAAGATAGGGGAACAGATGCCAGGCCGTTGGTTCAGGCTTTATTATCAAAAGGTTACGCAGAAATTCAGTAAATGATTACTTCACCGCAAACGCCATATTCTTTTTCGCAAAATCAATGGCAAATTTCAATTCATTTTTGTTTTCAGAATAGATTGTAAACAATTTCTCACCTTTCTTTACCTTATCGCTTATATGCTTGTGCAGGTACAATCCTGCCCCTTTGTCATGCGGCGCACCGGCAATTCTTGCAATTCTTGATATTGATATGTTGTCTATGTCCCTGACAGTGCCTTTTTTTGAGGAAATGTAGCTATAGGAAAATTTTCCAATATTTATGTCTTCAGCGTCAATCTCCTTTCCGCCCTGCGCTTTGATTATCTCAATCATTTTATTGTAAGCTTTTCCGGAATCAAGTATTTCTTTAGCTTTCTTGTATCCGTCCTTGAGTCCCACAAGTTCGAATATATTAGCGCACATCAAAAGGCATTTTTTCTCCAGATCGATTGGCCTGCGGGAATCCCTTTTCAGCTGCCATATGACATCTCTTGCTTCCAATGCAGGGCCTATCCCGTTTCCAATCGGCTGGTTCCCGTCTGTTATCATGACTTTTATATGCTTCCTGAGCTTCTTTCCTATTTTTTCAAATTCCTTTTTCAGCTTCAGAGCTTCAATTTTATTTTTTACCTTCGCATCTTTTCCTGTTGGAACATCTATCAGTATATGGGTGCTTGAAACAGAGTGCTTTTTCGCCATTATGGACGCAAGCAGCTGCGACTCGGCATCGATCTCAAGAGGCCTTTCAACCGCGATTATCTTGTCGTCGGCAGGGGCCAGGTTCAATGCCCCTCCCCAAACAATGCAGGCATTTGTCTTAAGGATTATCTTTTTCATTTCTGGAATAGGGAATGAAACGTTTGCAAGAACCTCCATTGTATCTGCAGTGCCTGCTGGGCTTGTGATTGATCTCGAGCTTGTCTTTGGCATGTAATAGCCGGCAGCAGCTATTATCGGAACAATAACTAAGGTAGTCCTGTTGCCAGGGATTCCGCCAATGCAATGCTTGTCGACAACAGGGTATTTATTGAGCTTGAGTGTTTCGCCGTGCTTGACCATTGCATTTGTAAGCCATATCGTCTCCTGCGAATTCATGACATGGGTGTAGCATGCGGCGACAAAATATGTCAATTCAACTGCAGACAGTTTGTTATGGACAATATCCCACACAATCTGGTCTATCTCTTTTTTTGAAAGCTTCTGGCCGTCAAGCTTTTTCTTTATGTAGCTTATAGACAGGGGCTTTCTTGCCAGCATTATTTCCACAGGCTCATTATTTTTTAGGCTGAGGGATTTAACCACTTCATCAAACACGCCTATCATGCCGGGAGAAATTATATTGCCATTCTGTGCTATATCAACCACAACAGTCTCTATATTTTTGCCTTTTTTTATCTTTATCCTGTCCATGACATGCAAGTCAAGCATGGCTGCATCTTTGTGGTTCAGGACAGCGATAAGGGGCCCTCCGCTCGATATGTCAATATCCTTGACTTTTAGCTTCAAAAAATATCACCTGAAGAAATTTTGATGATGTAGTTAAAAAAGCTTTTGATTACTCTCCCAATTCCTGCTTCTCTTTCTCATATATGTCTATGAAAGTCATGAGCAGCGCAAGCATCACAGGCCCGAGAATCAGCCCTATCAGGCCAAATAATGACAAACCTCCCAAGATGCCCAGCAGTACAAGCACAGGGTGTACTTTGGCCTTCCTTCCTATGAGTTTAGGCTTTGCAATATTATCAATTGTGCTTATCACAAGCGCCCCATATAATATTAGTATAATTCCCTTTATTGTAAAAGAAGCGTTGTCCTGCAAATATCCCAAAAACAGGAAGTTAAGAGCAGCAGGCAGCCAGATTATTGCAGTGCCGAAATAGGGGATTAGAGCAAATAAAGTCATTACTGCCCCCCACAATATTGGAGATGGAACGCCCAAAATCATGAATCCTATTGTGCCTAGAAGCCCCTGGAGGGCTGCGACAGAAAGGTTCGCATAGAATACCTCAAAAGTCACATTGTGGAATTTCTGCATCACTTCTTCCTTGTGGGATTCCCTCAGCGGCAATATGTTCCTTATCCTCCTTGCCACTATGTCGCCGTCTTTAAGAAGGTAATAGACAACAAACATCATCACAAAAAAATTGAGGATTATCGAGGGAATTGAGCTCAGCAGCCCGTATGCATTGTTAATTATAAAGCCAGTTATATTCTCTATCATTGCCTGCATGTAATAATCGGCATTGCCTTGCGGAAAATAAACTAGAAGGGAGTTAATGCTTTTGCAAAGCACCCACTCTTCATTTTTGCATGCTATTTTCATGAAATTAGTTGCAAGATTCTGCTGGCTTAATGTGCTGTAGGTAACATAAGCTTCATTGAGCACCAGGCTCATTATTATTAGGAAAGGTATTGTTATGAGGAGTATTATTGCTGCTGAAACGGCAAATGAGGCTATATTTTTGTTCTTTATGTATTGCAGAGTCTTCCTATATAGCGGATAAGAAAGATAAGCTATTATCGCGCCCGTGATCAATGCAGGAAGGAAAGGCTTGGTTATCAGGAAAGCAAGTACAATGATTGTGATGAAAAGCACAGAGAAAAATATCCGCTGGTAGAGGTTTGATTTGATGTTATCACCTTTTTTTTCTGATGAACTGTGAATATAATGGGCCTGACCAGATTCGAACTGGTGACCTTCACCGATTCGAACTCGGGGCTTTATGCCCCGCAAAGCGTTAACCGATTTTGCGGTTATTGTCGAGGTGACGTCATACCGCTAGACCACAGGCCCGTAATCAACGAGTGCCTGAGGTCTCTTTATAATTTTTTCTGATTGATTATCCGAACAGCATGTCTTTGAGGGGGCTGAAGTAAAGCAGGAAAAATGCAGTGGCGATGCCGAATATTGCCAAAATTATATCCTGTACAGTCTGGTGCATTCTAGTGAAATCCCTTGTTGCCCCCAGGATATCAGTTTCGGTTATTAGTCCGACAAGCCTGCCTTCATCTACAACAGGGAATCTTTTAATGTTCTTCTCTGCCATATTCTTATTTATGTCATAGAAAGATGTCCCGGGGGATATGGCTAAAAAATTTTTGTTCATTATGTCCTTTATTTTGCTTTTTCCCGAAATCACTCCTTTTATTATGTCGCTTTCGCTTACAACAGCAACGGGGTTCCCTTTTTCCACTACAACAAGGCTGCTTACGGATTTTGATGTTGCCAGCTTCGCAGCTTCAAGTATGCTTGAAGAAGGGCTTATTGTTATTACATCCTTGGTCATCATGCTTTTGGCTTTTATCATTTCAGGCACCCAGGTAGTTTATCAAAGGCGGGTAGAGTAAAAAAATGAACAACTCAAAGGCGACAAATAAAATTAAAACTATATTTTGAATAGCGCGGTGAAGCTTCATATTATCGCTTATGGCATGCACCACGTCATTTTTTGTCACCAGGCCTATGAGCTTGTTGTTTTCAACAACAGGATATTTTCTGAATCTTTTCGTGTCAATCATTTTGAGGGCCTCGTCAAGCTTTATATTAGGCGTCATGAATACCACTGGAGAAGCCATTATCTTGCTTAGGGGCTCCTTGAGCTTCAGGTTTCCCTTTGCGATATGCCTTACAATATCAAGCTCGGTGACTATCCCTATGGGGGTGTCGCCTTCTACAACCACGATGCAGCCGTTTTCCGTTTTTGAAAGAAGCCTGGCTGCTTCCTCAAGCTTCTCCTCTTTTTTCAATGTCGGCACGTCTGCCAGCATTATCTTCCTTACTCGCGCCATCTATCCTGCTTTTATAATAGATATTTAAATAGTTATCGAAAAGCTTTAGCTTTCGGAAACTCCCAAAAACTTTGGTTTTTGATAGTTATCAAAATGATTTTTGGATTGCAGGAAGCCTAAAAAATCCCTCATAACCGAAAATATTTTATATTACCCTTTCCATGGCATCCTTTATGAAAAAATATATCGCGTTAATTGCATTCATGTTTATATTGGCATCCTGCGCAACACAGCCGGTTAAGGAAGGGGCACCCAAGAGTGAAAATGTTATGGAAAAACAAGAGCCACCCATTATGCAGCAAAAAGCAATTGATTCTGATGTCAAAGAACTTCTTTCAAAATCCAAAGCAAGGGTCAGTAATGTATATTATCACTACAGGGGACCAGAGACAGGAAGCAATTTCCATGAGTTTTACATAAAAGGCTCAAAAATAAAAATAAAGCCGTATTTGGAAATAAAAACACTGGACAAGCCTGAATCTTATGACTCTGTATTTATTGACAAAGCTGCCGGAACAGCGGTTTCCTATTGCGAAGCGGCTTATTGCGCTTATAAAGGCAAAAAGAAAGACTTGAATTACGGCCAGGCTTATATTCCAACGATATTTGACTGGATTGAGGTTACTCAGGCTGCAAAAGCCGGCGAGGAAGTTATAGATTCAAGAAGCACGTGGAAATTGGAGACAAATCTCGGCACATTGTGGGTTGACACTTTCTATGGCATTCCTCTAAAAGCGGAATCAAACGGAAAAACGTACAGGTTCGAGCAGATTAATGCGAATGGCGTGCAGGATTCAGATGTCGTGCCGAGTTCTTAAGAATAAGATGATAAGCCTCTGGGGAGATTTGCACTCCCGACCTTTGCCTTTTAGGTTTAGCTTAGTACCAAGGCTTCGCGGACAAAAGAAGAAATTTTCTTACGTCTAACGCAATGGCTGCTATGCTACAGAG
>Ga0105164_10002059_pt1 | contig 12561 bp, 9 predicted proteins | sample VDWuncwatermetaG_FD_89674 | JGI IMG/M metagenome (GOLD analysis project Ga0105164, IMG submission 89674) | Wastewater microbial communities from Netherlands to study Microbial Dark Matter (Phase II) - VDW unchlorinated drinking water | ecosystem: Environmental > Aquatic > Freshwater > Drinking...
ACTACCTACGCCCCGAGCTGCCGATCCTGATTGGGGAGGCCGCCCACCGCATCCTCCAGGCGGCCAGCGCGTTCACCCCCTCAGGAGCCACGTTTACGCGCACGGCCTACCTCAAGGACCGGCGCCCCATTAACCTTGGCCCCTTTGAGATCACCCCCTACTTGGTCGATCACTCAGCCTATGACGCCTACGCGTTCCTGGTGTCTGCCGGAGGCAAGCGGCTCTTCTACAGCGGGGATGTGCGGGGGCATGGCCGGAAGGCTCGGACTTTCGAAGCCCTCGTCAAGCGCCCTCCGGAGGATGTTGATGTCCTGCTGATGGAAGGGACCACGGTGGGCCGGAAAGGGAGCGGGGAAGGGTTCCGGACAGAGAAGGAGCTTGAGCCGGCGTTCCTTGAGCAATTCAAGGCGACCCCGGGGCTTTGCCTTGTCTGGACGTCCGGCCAGAACATCGACCGGCTTGTCACGGTCTTCAAGGCCTGCAAGCGGGCGGGACGGCAACTGGTTATTGACCTTTACACGGCAGAGATCCTTCGCGCTACCGGCAACCCGAGACTCCCGCAGGGCACTTGGAAGGATGTTTTAGTCTATGTGCCGGAAGCCCAGCGCCAGCTGGCCAAACGGAAAGCCATGTTTGAGACAGTCAACCGCTACCGGAGGAAGCGAATCTTTCGCGAACGCTTGGCCAAGGACGCCGGTCATTTCGTCATGCTGTTCCGGCCCCCGATGGGGGCTGAGTTGGAGCGATCCGGCTGTCTCTCTGGAGCGCGTCTGATCTATTCCTTGTGGGAGGGCTACCTCAAGCAGGAGCGGTTGCAGTCCTTCCATGCGTGGTTGGCGCGACACGAGATTCCCCTTATCCAGATTCATACCTCTGGGCACGCGTCGGTGGTGGATCTCCAGCGGCTCGCCAAAGCGATCCACCCGAAGCGCCTTGTGCCGATACATTCCGCTGATCCGGATGGATTCCGCAGCCATTTTCAGAATGTCGTGCTCCAGAAAGACGGAGCGTGGTGGGAGGTATGATGGCGCCGAAGGTTTCCCAAGATGCCCTCGCCGATATTTGCAGCTTGATCGGTTGGGCGGCGGAAGGAAAATTCATTACGCCGGAACAAAACCGTAGGCTCCGTAAGCTTCTCGCGGCGGAAGGGGGGAAAAGGAGAAAGCCCAAGCACCTATCCCTTCACATCAGGGATTGTTCAGAAAAAGCGCTGCAGCGAGCTATTTATTTATCGTCTTATAGCAATCTGGTCTTTTCAAACCGTACTATTAGAAAAGTTTTTTGGGGTGATGTCGAAGTACCGGTAAGGAGTGAAGGGGTATTGCCGAGAGGAAGTTGTTTTGATTTGGTAGGGGGCGCTAAGGAAAATGGAGAGACCGATGTTTTATGCGAACTCAAGATGGGGAAAAGCCAGGACAGCCCGCTCTTTGCCGCTTTGGAGCTTCTTGCGTACTATGAGGTTTCTAGAAAAGACGACACATTTTGTTTCCATGAGAATTCAGTCGCCAACCTTTTGAAATGGGGGAAAGCCAGCGATCCGCAGCCGATTTTGATCGTTGCGGCAGACTCCGCTTATTGGGATAAATGGGAAAAACGGGGTCAGGCGCCCCTTCAAAGACTTGCCAGCCCTTATAGGTGGCCATCCTTTTTTAAGCTCCAGCTTTCCGAGAAAAATGATTGGTTTAAAAAACAAAAACAAGGAGAACGATACACGCCGTGTCTTGGGCCCTGTGAGTGGAAAGAAATAAATTTCAGGAATGAATCATGGGTGCAAGCACATGAAGATTGACCAGGGAATCCAGGCCGTTGCTGCCGCCCTGAATCACCATGCGGCCCTTGCGCTGGAGAGCCTGGGGGATTCCCTTAATCCTCACGTGACCGATGAGGGGGATCGGTTACCCGCAATCGTTACGTCGCTCACCATGTCCAGGTTGACCTCGAGCCGGCTCTCGGTAGTTCTCTTCACCGCCGCATGGATTATTTTCAGTCCTGCGGGTGTTGTCTTTTGCGAGGGTGAAGTCAGATCTTCCGATCAGCCTGACGTGGTCAAGGAACGCGCCCGCAAGGAGTTGGAAGAACAGGGGAAACCGAAGGAAAAAGAAAAGCCCGTTGTCCCAGCCCCTCCTGAGCCGGAACGCCCCGCGATCCCTCCGGGGCCTCGGTTCTTTGTAGAAAAGATTGTTCTTCAGGGCAACCAGGTTATCCCACCTGCCGAGTTAGAGCCCCGGATGGCTCCTTACCAAGGCCGCGAATCTTCCTTGAAAGATCTTCAGGAATTGTCCGAAATCATTCAGAAAGAGTATCGGTCCAGAGGTTACTTTACGACGGTTGTCTACCTTCCCCCTCAATCGGTCGCGCAAGGGAAGGTGGTGATTCAAGTGTTGGAAGGCCGCTTTGGCGGGTTGGACATCCAAGGCCAACGTTACTTTGGCGCAGCGCAGATCAGGCGCCTTTGGGGTATTCCAGAGGGCCGGGTTTTGCGTTATCAAGAGATGAGCCGGGCTCTCCAGCGTTTAAATGCGAATCCGGATAGAGAGGTGCGGGCTTTGTTGCGGGCCGGCGAAACCTTGGGAACAACGGACGCGGTTCTTAAGGTCAAGGACAGATTCCCGGTTCGACCCGGTTTGTTCTTGGATAACCAGGGAACCAAGGCCATCGGTCGAGAACGGCTGGGATTCAGCCTCAGGCACAGCAACCTCTCCGGGAGAGACGATAATGCTTTGGTCGGTCTGGTAGGCGGCGAGCATTTTGGAGTTGGATTCGCGCAATATAGCTTGCCGTTTGGAGAGGACCGGAAGAGCCAGCTCATTCTTTCAGCGACTCATGCGCAAACTTCTCCCAAGCGCCAATTCAAACCGCTGGGTGTCAACGGGACGTCAGAGACCTACACGGCGGCGCTGGCGCATTCTTTTCTGGATTCAGAGAAAGCCCGTCTCGATGTCCGGGCGGGGTTGGATCTCTTAGAGAGTCGAACCAAGGTGCTCTCGGGCACGAGTCGGCGGGACCGATTGCGCGTCATTCGCCTCACGTCGGATGGCCGGCGCAATGACGCCGGCGGGCTTTGGCGGGCGGAACCGGAACTCTCTTTTGGTCTCAAGGGGTTGGGGGCTTCCAGCGAGGACAATCCGGTCGCCAGCCGGTCAGGGGCCGCTCCCGATTTCATTAAAGCGCGCCTGAATGTGACGCGGATTCAGCGGATGCCGTGGGCGACCCAAGCGATCCTGAACGTGGAGGGACAGATGTCCACGTCCAAGTTAACCCCACAGGAACAGCTCTCTCTCGGCGGCGCTGCCAGTATCCGTGGTTACCCGGAGGGGGATTACCTGGCCGATCAAGGTGTTGTAGCTCGGTTCGATTACATTGTCCCTGCCCGTTGGATTCCACACAGCTGGCGCCTGCCGGGTTTTGGAACCATTCTGAGGGATGCGCTCCAACTGATTGGTTTTATTGACCGCGGGTATGGCCGGTTGCGGGCCGTTACCGGCGGAGAGTTTTCTTCGCGCAACCCCATGGGAGTGGGGGTGGGGATAGGAATACAGGAGATGAGAGGTTTTACCCTTCGTTTGGAATGGGGATTCAGCGTAGGCGACCCTCCGGTGTCCGATGATAGCCGGCATGCCTTCCACTTCCGCATCAGGCGCGATTTCTGACATTTTTTCTAAAAACATGTTGTACACTTTGTGCAGATGGAAAATTCAAAGGAAAGCTCTTTGCGGGTCAGCGCAAGATTCAAAGGGGCTCAGGTTCTCTCCATCCTTGCAAGCGTTCTTTTGGGCGGGCTGCTTGCGCAAACATCATTGGGCCTTCCCGAAGATCCGCAAGTTACTTCCGGGTCCGCCAAAATCGAGCAGACCGATTCACAGACGTTAAAGATTACCGCTTCGGATCGTTCCATCATCGAATTCAAATCGTACAACATCGCCCCCTATGAGTCCGTCATCTATGCGCTTCCGGATTCCAGCGCGACCACTTTAAGCCGTGTGGCGGGGGGCATCTCCTCTCAGATCCTGGGGTCCCTCGCGGTCAATGGGGTTCTTGTTCTGGTCAATCCGGCGGGGATCACCTTCGGGCCTACGGCGCGCGTGGAAGCTGGAGGCCTGATTGCTTCCACCTTGCCCCTCCATGATGCCGATTTTCTGGCTGGACAACTCCGTTTTGGAAGCCCTGGTTCGGATCTGGCGGCCGCACCGATCGTCAATGAGGGGCTCATCCAAATTGCCCGGGGTGGTTTTGCCGCTCTGGTGGGAGGAGCCGTCGCCAACCGCGGCACCATCACCGCGCCCTTAGGGACGGTGGCTTTGGCAGCCGGCCAGGCGGTCACGGTCGGTGTCTCTGCGGACAACCGAGTTGCCATTGCCGTTGATGTCCCGGTAGCCGCCAAGGTTCTCGATGCTGAGGGAAAACCCCTGACCGCCCAGATTGTGAATACAGGAACCCTCTCGGCGCAAAGCGGCCAGGTGACGCTGACCGCCAAGGCGGCGGATGGTTTATTTGATCTGGCGGTCAATCAGGCGGGGCTGATTCGCGCCGATTCGGTGATTGCCGGTAAGAATGGAACGATTGAGCTGGTCGGCAACGGCCCCATACGGAGCACAGGTTCGATGAGCGCTCATCAAGGGCGGGTCACGGTGAGTACCTCCGCCGACCTTGAAGTTAGCGGGAATACGGTTGGAGAGACGCTCTTCCAAGCCTGGCGGCATCTGGCGGTGAATGCAAACCTGACCACCGAGGCGGGGAACCTTTCCTTCATTGCGGACGCCGACCGGGATGGCGCGGGCGCTTTCACGCAAGCGGCCGGTACCCGCATCGCCACTACCGTTTTTGGGGATATCACGATCGCCGGTTCCGGGGCCGGCGCCTTGGCCGACATCCGCTCGGCAGGTTCCGTGACGCTTCAGTCCGCAGGGGCGCCGGCCGTTTATACCCAGCATCCCGGGTCCACCGTTGCGGCCGCCGGCTCGTTCATCCTTGGACCCGGGGTGACCCTGGAGGCGGGGGACAGCCGGTACCAGGTCGGCCGCGACTGGGTCAATCTGGGCAGTTTTGACCCCGGCCGCTCTTTGGTCAGCCTGATTGGTCCGGAGCCGGCGCTGGTTCGCGGTTCCACGAACTTCTTTGATTTTGGCTCCACGACTCCCGGCAAGCCGATTACCTTTGAGGCAGGTACGGAGCAAGTCATCTTAGGGACTTTGACGTTTAAGGGGGATTTCGCCAACCTGATGGTCCTTCGTTCCAGCGTGCCCGGCACTCACTTCAGCATTCTGCCAACCAATGAAACCGTTCTGCGTTCGCTGGATATCCAGGACATCTTAATTCGAGGACCCCCGATTGTCTCTCAACTCTCCAAGAACTCTGGAAACAATATTGGGCTGGATTTCTCCCTTACCGGTCCCTTGTGGACGGGTGCGGGGTTTTCTCCTGTCTGGTCGGATTCCTTGAACTGGGATGGCGGTTTCGTTCCAGGGGCGTTTGACCTTGTCCGTTTCACTTCAGCTTCCTCTCGCAACTCGCTCGTTGACCCTGCCTTTGGAGGGATGATCGGGGGTTTAACCCTGGCCTCCGGCACCACCGGCACCCTGACTCTCGGCCGGGATCTGGCCGTGGAGGGGGATGTCACCCTGGCAGGGGGTAGCCTAGTTGCCGGCTCCGGAACTCTTACCGTGGCCGGCAACTGGGTCTTGGCCGGCGGCGCTTTCCAGCCCGGGACCTCCACCGTGGTTTTCACCGACGCCTCCCGGCCTTCCTCTCTATACGGCAACAACACCTTTTACCACCTCACCTCCACTGCTCCTGGAAAGGAGCTTTTCTTTCAGGCGGGCGCTACACAAACTGTTTTGGGCGCCCTCCACATTGAAGGAAAGGACACCGATGAGAATGACCCAACCCATGTCCCGAAGCAATTTCTAATCAAACTCCGCTCCACGCAACCGGCAGGCCTGCAGTGGAAGCTGGATCCGCGCGGGGAGGTGGTGATGGCGTATGTCATTCTTGGAGACAGCTGGAACCTGGCTTCCCAAGAGCTCAAGGCTTATCCCTCCTTTAATTTCGGGAACAACCAGAATTGGAACACCGACCCAACCTGGGACAACGGCGCGGGTACCGCCAATTGGTCGGATGCCAACAACTGGAACCCCAACGGCGTTCCCCTTTCCGCAGACACGGTGACCTTTAACGGCACCTCCACCGCCGCTTCCACCGTGGACGCCGCTTTCGGCGGCACCGTCTCGGCCATGAACATGAATTCCGGCTACACCAATACGGTGACGCTGGCAAGACCCCTCACGGTGATGGGCGGCCTTACCGTCAGGGCTGGTACGTTGGATCTGGCGAGTTTTGCGATGACCACAGGGGCAGTTACCCTCAATGGCGGCACCCTAACCGGAACGACTGGAATACTGACGGGGGCTTCCTATACGGTGCAGAGTGGGACGATCAGCGCGATTTTGTCCGGAGCGGTTGCCCTGACGAAGAGCGCCGGCGGCACCGTCACGATCACGAGCGCCAACACCTATACCGGGGCCACCACGGTGAGTGGGGGTGTACTCAACATACAGAACAGTTCGGCGCTGGGCGCGGTGGCGGGCGGGGTGACGGTGAGATCGGGTGCGGTCCTTCAGCTTCAAGGGGGAATCGCGGTGGGAGCGGAGGCTTTGACCTTGAACGGGACCGGGATCTCCTCAGGCGGGGCGTTGCGGAATATCTCCGGCACCAATTCCTGGTCCGGGGCGGTGACGCTGGGTTCGGCCGGCCGGATCAACTCCGACGCAGGGACGCTGACGGTCAGTGGAGCCGTCTCCGGGGCTACCCGTCCCTTGACGGTGGGAGGGGCGGGGGACACGGTCCTGTCCGGTGTCATCGGCACCACCACCGGGACGCTGACGAAAGATGGCGCCGGCACCCTCATCTTAAGCGGCGCCGGCCCCAACACCTATACCGGCGCCACTACGGTGAGCGCCGGGGTGTTGAACATTCAGAAGGCGGCTGCCACAGGGACGACCGCGGGCGGAGTGAGCGTCGCTGCCGGCGCCACCCTCCAGATCCAAGGAGGGATCGCGGTGGGAGCGGAAGCGCTGACCCTCAATGGGACCGGCATCTCCTCGGATGGGGCGCTTCGGAACATCTCCGGGACCAACTCCTGGGCCGGGGCGATCACGCTGGCGTCAGCCGGCCGGATCAACTCGGATGCCGGCACGCTCACGCTGACCGGCGGGATTACGGGTTCTGGGCCAGCGCTGACGGTCGGTGGCGCAGGGAACACGGCCCTCTCGACCTCCGGCCTCAATACGTCGACCTCCGGCACGCTGACCAAAGATGGTACGGGCACTCTCACCCTCACGGCCTCCGGTGATTACACGGGAGCGACCTCTGTCAGTGCCGGCACGCTGGCGGTGACCGTCAACAATGCGCTGGGGACCAGCGCCGCCGGAACCACCGTTGCCTCCGGCGCCACGCTCGATTTTCAGAACGTGACGTACTCGACCGCGGAACCTTTAACCCTGAACGGAGGTGCGGTCGCCGCTTCCACGGGCACCTCGAGCTTTGCCGGAGCAATTACAGTAGGAGCTGACAGCACAGTCTCCGTGGCGGGCACGCAACTGACGACCAACGGCGCCGTCAGCGGAAGTTTTGGTGTTACCAAGACCGGCGGCTCCGGAATATGGGTTTTGGGCAACACGCTGACGCTGGGAGGGAATCTCGCCAATTCCGCCGGAACGCTGACCAGCGGCGCCAATGCCATTGATGTGAACGGCGCTTTCAACAATTCCGGGGCAGCAGTTTTCAATGCTCCTTCCACCACAATGAATGTGGCGGGTAATTGGACAAACGCCGGCACAGCCGCGTTCAATTCAAATTCCGGCACTGTGATCTTTGATGGGGCCTCCGGCACTCAGACCCTGGACAGCGGGGGGGATAGCTTCAGCAATCTCACTCATTCCGCAGCGGGAACGTTGCAGTTAAGCGGCAACGCCCTGACCGTGACCGGAACGCTCACCCAATCCAGTGGAACCTTTGATGCCAATGCCCTTGGAACGACGGTCGCTGGTCTTGCCACCGTTAGCGGCGGAACTTATCAGGCTTCCACCGCCACACAGACCTTCAATGGAGGTTTGACCCTCTCCGGGGGAACCTTCACTGCCGGGTCCGCCAGCCTCGTGGATGTGAATGGAACCTTCACGCTCTCCAGCGGAACATTCACGGCGCCCGGATCTTCCGGCACGTTTACTGTCTCCGGCAACTTCACGCACTCGGGCGGCACCTTCACCCATAACGCAGGGACCGTTACTCTGGATGGAGGGGATCAGACTCTTGCGGGCACGACGACATTCAATCATCTGACCAAAACAGTCGCAAGCGCCGCAACCTTAACTTTCCCAGCCGGTGCCACCCAAACTATTGTTGGAACCCTTACCTTGCAAGGCGCCTCGGGCCAGCTCCTTGCTCTGCGCTCCTCCAGCGCCGGCAGCCAGTGGAATATTGATCCGCAGGGGTCAAGGAACGTTTCTTATGTGGATGTGAAAGATTCAAAGAATAGCAATGCCGCGGCAATCTCTCCGCACACTTCCGTCAGTTCCGGCAACAATACCAACTGGTCTTTCGGATACTTAAAAGTGACTGGTACAGGAACAATGACTGCAGGAACGACCAACGAATTGACTGTCACTGCCCATGATGATTACGATGTGGTTAATACCCCTTACTCCGGCTTGAAGAACCTCACGTTCAGCGGGTTATCCGCCGCTCCCGACGGCAACATCCCAACGGTTGAAGGGGTGAACTTCGGCTCCGCCGTCACCGTCACGTTCACGAGCGGGGTTTCCGCTGCGACCGGGTTAACGCTGATCGCGTACAGAGCCGAGACGGCCAGTGTTGACGTGACCGACGGCACTCTGGACTCGAACGGGAACGTCTCGTTTGATTTGGATCTGACGGTCTCTGCGCTTGCGGGTCAATCGACTGTGGACTCAAGGGGTCTTGGCAATCTTGGCGCAAAGCCGCTTTCTTTGCTTGATCTGAACGCGTTAAGCGGGGTATTTCATTTCGGATCTACCCTGAGAACCCTTTCGCTTACCGAAGGGGCTTCTACTGCCGCAGATGCAGTTACCTTGACTCCCGTGCTGCCTCCTCCTCTCTCGGATTCCTCCTCTTTTGCTGGAGTTTCTGGAGAAGCTCGGGTAGCTCCATCCGTCAGCGATCTCTTTAAAGATGTCTCGGTTCCCGCAGAGGTTCTTCCCCTCTCCGAGCGCGCGGGTCCTTCTGCGGGCTCTCAAGATTCGGAGTCTTTCCGCGGGGTCACTGGCGGAGTGGAATTACAGAAAAGCCCTTTTCTGGGTTCCCAAGGTTTGGCTTCGATCCCTGCGGCTTCCCAAGGTCCGGAGCCTTTCCGTGGGGCCACCGGCGCAGCGGAATTTCAGCCGGCCTCTTCTGATGAGGGGATAACTTCGATTGAATACGTTTTGGGGTCAAGTAATCTATAGTGGATTTACGGCTGCGGCGGAGAAGTTGGTAGGGCAGAAGGACGATGGGATATAATGTCGAAACAATTCCAAAGATTTTGATCTGGAGAGGTGTCAGAGTGGTTGAATGAACGCGACTGGAAATCGCGTAGGTTCCGAAAGGGGCCTCCAGGGTTCGAATCCCTGCCTCTCCGTGAGCTTTCATATGAGGTTGTCAATGCAGCCGGGCGTCTTGATCAAGAGAATGTTGTGGATTGCTCCGTTTCTTGCCCTGGGCGGATGGATCGCTTTAGCGTTCGCTACCGTGTCGCAGCCCCGGGAGGTCGCGTTGACCTATTTGGCGCGTCTGCCCCGCGTGTCGGGAGATACCGGCGAAGCACACCTTTGGATCCCTCTGGCCAAAACCGGACAGGAGCAGCGGATTCTGCGCCGTGAAGTTCGTTCGCCTGTTCCTTACACCGTCCACCAGGACCCCGAATACGGGAACGAGATCCTCCACCTGTCTGTGCCGCTGCCCGTAGCACAACCGCTGGAGGTCGCCGTGGAGTACCAGGCGTTGCTTTTTGGCCCTCGACAGGCGCCCACCGATTCGTCTCTCAGCCCTAAGGAACTTCCGCGATACCTCCAACCCCAAGGGCTCCTCATCATTGACGACGAGGTCTATGCCAGAACCCGGGAGGCGGTGGCTGGCCGAAGGATCTTGCTGGATAAGGCGCGGGGGATCTACGAGTACGTCATTCAGCACATGGCGTACGACAAAACGACCCCGGGATATGGACAGGGCGATACCGCTCGGGCTTGCCGGGTGGGCAAAGGCAACTGCACCGATTTCCATTCACTGTTCATCTCTATGGCGCGGGCCGCGCAGATTCCGTCCCGCTTTAAGATCGGATTCTTGGTTCCGCCGGAGTCCTCCGGGACGATTCCGGGCTACCATTGTTGGGCGGAGTTTTGCGAGGGGAAGAAGGGCTGGGTGCCGGTGGACGCCTCGGAGGCCTGGAAACACCCAGAGTTGAAGGATTACTACTTTGGGGCGCGTGACGGGAACCGATTGCTGGTCAGCACGGGTCGGGAGATCCGGCTGGTGCCGGCGCCAGCCAACGGACAACCAGTCAACATCTTCTTCTATCCCTACGTCGAGGTCAATGGGAAGCCGTTCAATGGGGTAAAGACAGAGTTCCGGTTCCGAGATCTGAGCACGCACGGATGAACCATTCCGCGATGCTGATGGTGCAAGCGGCCGCCTTGGGGCTCTGCCTCTGGATGGAATCGGTGGTCCCGTTATTTCTCCGGGAGCCGGGCCAACGGCTGCAGCACGGGATCCGGAACGTCGTCATCGGCTTGGTCAATGGGATTGTCCTCACCGCCGGATTCTCCGTGCTGTTGCTGGCGGCGATTCGGTGGGGCACGGTCCATCCGGTAGGTTTTCTCCATTGGGTGTCCTTGTCTCCATGGGCCGAGCGCGTGGCGGGTTTCGTCGCGTTTGACCTGTGGATGTACCTCTGGCATCGTGCCAATCACGGCGTCGGCTGGCTCTGGCGGTTTCACCGGGTGCATCACAGCGATCCGGCGATGGATGTCACCACGGCGCTTCGGTTTCATCTGGGCGAGATGGTTCTATCGACCCTCTTGCGGCTTGCCGTGATTCCGCTGTTGGGGATCACCCTCGGCGATCTGGTTCTCTACGAGCTGATCCTCCAGCCGGCCATCTATTTCCACCACAGCAACGTGGCTCTGCCCGAGCAGTGGGATCGCGTGATGCGCGGGGTGGTGGTCTCGCCCAACATGCACCGTGTGCATCACTCGGACATCCCCCTGGAAACCAACTCCAACTACGCGAGCATTTTTTCTTTTTGGGACCGCCTCGGCCGCACGTACCGCCGGCGGGATATCAGGACGATTTGCTACGGTTTGAAAGAATTCCGCCAACCCCAGTGGCAGACGCTGGGCGGGCTGCTGAGGACGCCCTTGGCGTGACCACTGCCCAAGATGGAATCCTTTCGGGGTCGATGAGAGTGTCGGAAACGGTTCTCAACAAACGGAGGAGGATGATGCCAATGCAACGAATCGTAGTCGCTGTGGGATTGGTTATGGGATTGATCGCCGCGCCGGTAACTTTGTGGGCAGCTGAGCATGGCGGGACCGCGGTCGGGGCAAGCAAGGAACACGGAGGGGCGGCCGTGAGCACGGCCAAAGAGCATGGGGGAGCGGCCCCTGCGGCCGATGAAGCCTCCCTGCTGCGCGAAGCCGCCGCGGCGTTGCGAAAAGGAGAATCCCGTCCGGACCTGGCGGTGAAGCTGGAACAGTTGGCCGACAAAGAGGCGAAGGAAAAGGAGTAATACACAAGGGAGGCATAGACGATGCGTAACCGAAAAATGACGGTTGGTGTTTTGACGATCGGCTTGTTGGCCGCAGTGACGAACCTTTCCTGCAAGGGCAATCAGGAACATGGGGGCAAGGCCGCAGCCAAGGAGCACGGCGGAACGGCCACGGCTCCCGGCAAGGAGCATGGTGGGGCTGTCGCAAAGTAGAACCGGCCCGGCGTCCATTTAAACCAGGAGGTTGCGATGAAGCGGTTTTGGATGGTTTTTCTGTTCTTAATGATCGCGCAGGGTTCGAAACCCGCGTCTGTTTTCGCCGAGCCCTCGGCGGATGATCTCCGCAACACGATCCGCGCGTACATTCAGACGCAAGAGAAACTAACCGGCAGCTTTACCATCCCGGATCCCAAGCAGAAGGGGAAGCTCAGAACGCTTTCCCTCATTCGGGTTCATGAGCGCGTGGGCAAGACCGGCGAGTATTATTACTCCTGCACCGACATGACGGATGTCGCCAACAAGGATCAGTTGGACCTGGATTTTGACGTGTCCGATACCGGGAAAGAGCTCAAGGTGGTGGCCGTCCGGATCCATAAGGACAACGGGAAGCCCCGCTACACCTATGACGCGAACGACAACCTGATTCCCGTTTCCTGATAAATCGGTCTCCGGGTGGATCTCTCGGTTTCTCCGATGGATCAGCACAACCGGATCCTTGTGGCCAACGTTCGTCCGCCGGGCTGGGTGAACCCCGAGCCGGCCGGCCGGTACGACCTCGTGGTGTTGGG
>Ga0105164_10002060_pt1 | contig 12559 bp, 13 predicted proteins | sample VDWuncwatermetaG_FD_89674 | JGI IMG/M metagenome (GOLD analysis project Ga0105164, IMG submission 89674) | Wastewater microbial communities from Netherlands to study Microbial Dark Matter (Phase II) - VDW unchlorinated drinking water | ecosystem: Environmental > Aquatic > Freshwater > Drinking...
AATTCTCGTTGAATAACTTGCCGTGTGGCTTGACCGTTACATAAATATATTTATCGATTGCAGTGCTTAGCACGGCCCCGGAATGTTTTTCATAAAAATCGGGGAAGTCGGTCCCTCCGCCGGCAAAACTAATTCTTAGCGGTGTACGGGTAATGATCATGTTTAACCCTGTTTCAGAGACCAATCGTAAGGAATACCGTTTTTGAATGGATCGATCCGCAGAATTTCGTCCGGATGGTGGGGCTCCGTTGCACAATTGGCCAAGATCACAAGTTTGTCCCCATAGGCCTTATAGCCGTTTGTAATGCCGGGTGGAATTTGCACTAAACAGTAATTATCCTCGCCGAGGAAAATTTCTTGAATCTCTCCCTTTGTTGGAGAATCCTTGCGTCCATCATAGAGTACAAGTTTAGCGTTCCCAGAAATCACGGCATTGTTAATCGTCATGGTTTTGTGAATATGCCAAGCCTTGACCGTGCCGGGCCAGGCGCATGAAAAATAGATTTCACCGAATTGGATGAAATGGGGATCGGTGGCCTTGAGCATATGCATAATCTTTCCACGCTCATCGACGATCTGCTTCAAGGGTATCATTTTGACTCCGTGAATCATGGCTCTATTCCTACTTTATGATTCCACCGTAACGAAGAATCCAGACGCTTTGTCTCTAACAAATAATTGATCCATTGGATCCGAGTGAATCGCTTGTCATTAAAGTGGGCTTGGGTCAACTTGGCTGCCTTAAAAGCGTTGTATAACTCTTTTGCCCCTTCGTGGATATCCCATTTAAAGATGAAATCAGGGAAGGCGCGGGCAAACTTACTGAAATCTGCTTGATAGGTTCTTGGGTCGGCGTCCGGTGAAGAAAGCGTCTCCAGTTTGCAGTCGGGGACTGTTCGAAGAACCGTTTGAGCAAGTTCTTTGATTTGATGATTCAAATGATTGGCGCCATTGTTGAAAATTTGATTGTGAACAACGGAAATGGGCGCCTCTAACACTGCCAAGAAAGATCGGGCCACGTCTTCCACATGGATGACGGGCCGCCACGGCCTTCCATCCCCATGAATCACTATTTTTCCCGTGGTCACTGCCATCCCCATCAGATTGTTGTAGACCGTATCGAAACGCATCCGGGGAGAAAGACCGTAAACCGTACCATTTCTTAGAAAGGTGGGTGAAAAGTCATCGCCGGCAAGTTTGGCAATTTCGCGTTCACATTTCATCTTGGAAACTGCATAGTCGGTCTGAGGGTTCAGGGGAGATTCTTCTGTCACGGTTGAGACCTCAGACATCCCATACATGATACATGAGGAGGAAAAAAGGAATCGTTTGACGCCCGCTGATTTGGCACATTTCGCCAGATGAACTGCTGCTTCATAATTGATTTCTTTGGTCCAACGTGAATTTAATTTTCCGAGCGCATCATTGCTGAGGGCCGCGAGGTGAACCACGACGTCGAATCCTTCCAAGTCAGACTCCTTTACTTCACGAATATCCTTCAAAAGGGTTGGAATCTGAACGCGGGGGGACAGAAGCGTGCATTCTTGAAAGAAGCCGGCATCCAAACCCACCACCTCATAACCGGCGTCGAGAAAAAAGGGGGCCATGACCGATCCGATATACCCTTCGTGACCTGTGATAAGGATCCGTTTAGACATGAGAAACCGGCCCTTTTTTAACTCGGCGGTTCAGCCATTGATGCGTTGCATCAAGAAGTGTCATCTCCCCTGAGAGAAGGATTGAAGGACAGCCTGCCGCTTCGGCGGCCTGTCCGTCTCTTTCATCATCACCGATAAAGCAAGTGCGCGTAAGATCCAAATGAAAATCGCGCTGCGCTTGATATAAAAGACCGGGTCTCGGCTTGCGGCATTCGCACCCTTCTTCCCAATCGTGGGGACAATGGTAGACGGCCTCAATTTGCCCGCCGGAGACTTGCGCTTCTGTTTTCATCCTGCGATGAATTTCTTCCAGAGCAGCCCTGGTCATCGCGCCTCTTCCAATTCCAGGCTGGTTGGTAATCACCATCACTCGATAACCCGCCTCCTTGAAAAGTCGCAGGGCTTTCTTGGCGCCCGGGAGCCATTCCCACTGACTCCAGTCGGTCACGTATTCCGCTTTCGGCATTTTTCGATTCAAGACACCATCGCGATCCAAAAGGACGGTGGAATGCCGGGCCAAAAACTTATCGGTTATAGGAAGGCGGTCATGGGATCCCACGCTGTAATATCGATGGTCGGTCACGTAAGCCCCCAATTGATGTTGGCTGACCAATTGGGGGTAAACCTTCTCTTCAAAGGTGATATTCTCATCCGACATCAAACCAATCGCAGCGCGTTTGAGAATGACAAAGCCGATATCCACACCGGAGAGGCCCGATTTTTTTCGACTTTTATCGTAAACTAAAACGTTTCCCTCAGAATCCACTTGCAGGTTGTCTCGAGTAGTGCCATCGGTGTTACGGTACACAGTGATTTGTCCAGACAAACCGGAAGCCTCGAATTTTTGCCACATGAATTGAAATCGCATGGGCCAATAGTTGTCGCAGTACATCAACAAAAAAACGGGATCGATAGCCGATTCTGCGCGTTTGATTCTCCGGCCCGTATCATCCTCAACCCCGGAAATAGAATATTCGATTGCCACGCCCCACTGATGGCCATCTCCAAAATAATTCTGAATGGGCTTAGGGAGATAACCCAGCAGCAGAAGAATGCGTTGGAACCCTTGCTCGCGGAGCATCTCGATGAGGTATTCCATAAAAGGTTTGCCATGGAATTCGATCATGGGCTTGGGAAGCTGATCGGTGAGTGGCGATAACCTTGAACCTCTCCCGCCAGCCAGAATGACAGCTTGTCTTGGGCGTTGCATCATGAGGAGCGGTCTTCTGCCAGGCATCTTGTCAAAATGTTGCAAAGAACCATGTGACAATCTTCCACCAATTCGTACGCTCCCTTTTCTGAAGGAATCCACAAACACTCGTCGATGCTCTTCTTCAAGGCTCCGCCGTCAAATCCCAAAAAACCAACGGTTGTAACGCCTTTTTCTTTTGCAAGTTTCACAGCCTGCACGAGATTGGGGGAATTACCGCTGGCTGAAATGACGACCAACACATCCCCTGGACGGGCAAAATTCTCCAACTGCCCCGAAAAGACGCGGTCATAACCTTCGTCGTTGGCCAGTGCCGTCAATAAGGAGACGTTGCCGACGAGGCTCATGACACGCATGGGGACACGACCTGAAACTTTTGTTGCCTTTGACAGATCGTTTGCCCAATGAGTTGCGGTCGCAGCACTTCCTCCATTACCGGCTACATAAACCATTGCTTCCCGATCCCGAGCGGCGGCGAGCATCTTAAAAATTTTTTCCACGCCTACTGTATCAATCTGATTCAGCAATTCCTTGAGTCTCTGCAAGTAATTTTCTGCAATCTGTTTCATCGATTTAATAAAACTTCTGCGCCTCCCAGTATTGGTAGAATTTTCCCTTCTTGCCCAGCAATTCGTCAAGAGAGCCTTCTTCGACCAGCTTCCCCTCTTGGATGACAACGATCTTGTCAGCGTGTTTGATGGTAGAAAGGCGATGGGCAATGACAATGGCCGTTCGTCCTTTGATGGCTTCGTCGATGGCCGCCTGAATCAGCTTTTCGGTCGTCGTGTCTAAGGCGCTGGTGGCTTCATCGAGAATCAATACCTCGGCGCCTTTCAAGATGGCGCGTCCAATCGCGAGTCTTTGCTTCTCGCCTCCGGACAGCTTCACGCCCCGGTCCCCGATTTCGGTTTCCAACCCCTCGGGAAGTTTCTGGATTAAATCGTGGATCCTCGCTCTTTTAACGACTTCTTCAATGTCATTCTCTGCTACTTTCCCGTTCAAGCCATAAGTCAGATTCACCCGAAAAGACGCATTGAGTAAGAAAACTTCCTGGCTGACCCACGCCATCTTCGACCTTAAAGAATCCATCGCAAAATCCCGGATATCGATCCCGTCCACCTTGATGCTCCCCGGGGGGTTGTCATAAAAGCGCATGATTAAATTAATGAGCGTGGTCTTGCCGGAACCGCTGGGACCGACGAGGGCGGTCATTTTTCCCTTCTCGATGGAAAAGGTGATGTCTTTCAACGCCGGGATTCCCTTTGGATAAGCAAAATTCAAATGGTTAAATTCGATTTGTCTTTTCAAACCCGTAAATTCCAACGGACCCCCTTTGATGAAATACTTATCCCGATCATCGAAAATCTTTTTTACTTCCAGTAAAGGACCTCTCACCGCAGCGAGACTTGCCCGGAGGTTGGTAAAGCCGCTGAGCCGGTTCGAGGAGCGGCGCAGAAGGACCAGAAACATCATAAAGCCTGCGATTTCGCCGGTTCTCTCACGGATAAGGAAGAAGGCGATGAGTCCGACCAGCATGAGGACCATCGAGAGCATGACGATTTCCTGAAGGGCGGGGATCAACATTTGTTTTTTATCAATGCTGAATTCGAGCTTTTCAACCAGACTGCTCTTGTGGGCAAACCACTCCTTCTCCTTCTCCTCGTGCGTATAAGCCTTCACGAGGGGAATGCACATCAAGGCATTGGAGAGGCTTTTGGCCAAGTTATCGAAGGAGACGGCGTAGGATTCTGAAGTTCTTTTGATTCTCTGAATCAGCCAGTTCACTGAATAATACAAGATGGGAGAAAAAATCAACATGAAGATCGTCAATTGCCAAGAAATGAACACCATGATGGCGAGATAGACGACGAGGGTGAAAATCGAAAAAAGCGAATTGTTGAGCACGTCAAGCTGTCCAGCGATTTGTGTCGTGTATCCCGTGAGAATTTGATGGAGATGTCCGGCATTATTTTGATCGAAAAACAATTTTCCGAAACTCAGATAACGCTCATAAATGAGGGTCCGGAGTTTGTTGGAAAAGCGTTTCACTTGAAAGGCAACGGTGACCGCGGAGGCATACTGAAAGACACACTTTGCGACCGCCGTGATAAAGATCAATGCGATGAGGAGAGTCAAGATGGCTGAGCTTCGATTCTCCAACGACCGGGGAAGGATTGCGGTAATTGGATTCAAAAGGGGGAGTTCTTTCACATGAGCGGGGTTTCCTTCGATAATCCCCTGAATCGTCGGCATCAAGAGACTCAAACTGACGCCCTCGAAGAGGGCCGCCATGAAGGCCAAAAACACCGATAGGGAAAGAAGAAAAGGCTTTACCCCCACCATTTTGAAAAATTGATTAACCCGAACTAAATTGGAATAAACTTTTGATCGTCTAATGAAAGAAGTCAGCATTGGCCAAGCCTTTTAACGAGTTCGGTAACGTGATGGGAAAAACGACCTCTTGAAAAAATTTCAACTTCTTCCTGGCTGGGGCCTCTCGAATTCAAGGAATCTTCGATGGCGCGCGCCAACTCTTCAGGATTTCCAGGATCCACCACTTTCCCGATCCTTCCCTCACGCAAGGCATCCATGCTTCCGTCAGTTTTTCCTCCGATCACCGGAATCTTGCAACAGGCGGCCTCGAGAAAAGTGATCCCAAATCCTTCACCGGTACTCGGCATGACAAAGAGATCCGCCATTCGATAGACATCCGGTAATTCCGATTCTTTCACTTGTCCAATGAAACGAACGGATCCGTCCAAGGTTTTCTCTCGGGCCAATTTTTCAAGCCGCGGCCGATCATCTCCGTCACCTGCAATGATATAAACAAGATTCGGGTACTTTCTGAGAAGCTCGGGCAAAAGATGAATCATTTGGTCCTGTCCCTTGTAATTTTCACGTGAAGAAAGCCGAGAAACAGTCAGAAGAACTTTCTTTCCGGCCAACCGATATCGTTCCAAAAGATAATCGGGTTTGGGTCCAGGTTGAAACCGTTCATCAACCGTGCAAGGAAGAATACGCACTTTTTCCGGAGAGACGCCGGACCAGGCAAGGAATTGTCTCCGTGTATACCGGCTGATTGCGATAACGAGCGAGGCTTTCTTCGCGGCCCAGCGCCTGAGGATCGAACGATTGTCCCATGCGTCCACTCCGTACAGCTGGAGCCAGAAGGGAACGTTTGTGAGAGTGGAAAGGAAAGCTGCCAGCGGTGCAAGATGAAGGTGACCACAGAAAATGAGATCGAAGTTCTTTTCGGTCAAGAAGGTATAAAGAGTTGCCAAGACATAACGCCATTTGCTTTTGTAAGCGCCCTTCCATTGAATGCGGGCCGGAGGCGTTTCCTGATTGGGGTTGCCTGCACGCGTCAGAACGACGATGGATGTTTCACCATTCATGGACGTCAAGGCCGAAAGAAAATCGCGATTATACTGAGCGATTCCGTATTGGCTTCCGAACGCATCCGTGACAAGAGCGAGTATTTTCATCTTTAGACTGAAACTAGTTCTTTGGAAATTCCCTTCTGGTTTTCCATGACCCTACAAGCCCAACGCCGCGCCCAAGGACGACTTCCTTCATCGCCTGCTTCCAGCCATTTTTCCATGGGAACGCTGAAACCGGTTTTGGCACGCTGAATCACAGGCTCGGGCAAGGCGGGCTCTACGCTCTCCGCCAAAAGTTTTTTTCCTTCTCCCTTTTGGAGGCGTCCCGCTAATCGTTTCAAAAGAAACGCATCCACAAGTGGCGTCCGAATTTCAAGCGAGTGCGCCATCCCCGCCCAATCCGCGTCTCGGAGAAGTTGGTTACGAAGATAAAAGGAAGATTCGAGCACCGCCACACAGCCGAATGGCGTCGACGGTTCGGGCGTGAGCGCTTCGTCAAAGCGTTTCAATAATCCGAGTCGCGCAAGACCTTCGCGCGCGGTTTGGCGGTCTAAAACCGATTCCAATTCCCACGGCATGAAAAGCCCGCGCTTCAGAAAATATGCGCCGCCGTAAGTCCCGCCGTACTTGAGAAGACCGGAAAATTTCGGATGGAGGCCCCGGGCTCGAAAAAGTCCGGAGACGTGACGAAACGCGTCACCCAAAAATGGAATTCCCGACGGAACGGCCAATGCTCGAACCATCCGTGGAAGTTCTTGAAAGGAAGGATATCCGCCAAAAAGTTCGTCCCCTCCCAATCCGGAGAGGACCACTTTCAAGCCCTGTTCCCGGGCCGCGCGGCTCACAAAATAGGTGTTGAGTCCATCGATAGAGGGTTGGTCCATGGCCTCCATAAATTTCTGAAGCTCCCGCTGGAATTCGTCTCTCGAAATCCGCGCCGTGGAATGCCGCGTGCCATAGAGCCGGGCCACCTCCTCGGCAAGAGGTGCCTCGTCCCGCTCCTCTCCTTCAAATTCATCAAAGGTAAGTGTGACCGTCTTCAAATTTTTGAATCCGGCCTCGCGCGCAAGAGCGGCCAACGCGCCCGAATCGATGCCCGATGAAAGAAAAAGCCCGACGGGGACATCGGAGACGAAGTGATGGCGGACGGAATCGAGAAGGGCCTGACGCACATCAATGCCCAACCCGTCTCTCTCACCTTGAGTGAAAACTTCCGCAATCGAGAAATATTTCTTCGGCGCGGAGGGGCCCAGTTCATTCACCCACACGAAACTTCCAGCCGGGACTTGACGGATTTCCTGATAGAGAGTGTAAGGCTCGGGGATACTCCCCATGAGAAAAAATCCGACGATCCCGGCCGGTTCAGGAAGCCGTGAAACTTTTTCGCTTCGGAGCAACGCTTTCACTTGAGAAGCGGCGCGGAGTGTCCATCCGTCATCGGCGTAATAAAGCGGTTTGATTCCGTAAGGGTCCCGCGCAAGAAGCATCTTTTTTTTTTGACCGTCCCACAGAGCGAAAGCGAACATTCCTCTCAAATCAGAAAGCATCGCCTCGCCTTTTTCTTCATAAAGATGAAGCAAAACTTCCGTATCGGATTGGGATTTAAAAACGCGGCCCCTTTTTTCAAGACCGGCGCGAAGCTCCCGGTAATTATAGATTTCTCCATCAAAACTCACGAGGACCGTGCCATCAAGATTGGCCATCGGCTGCCGGGCTCGCTCGGAAAGATCGATGATGGCAAGCCGTCGGTGCCCCAGACCCACTTTCCGGTCCGTGGAATACCATTCCCCGGCGCCGTCCGGGCCTCGTGAGCTCATCGCATCCCGGATTTGACGGAGTTCTTCCCGCTCCACTTCAAGGGCGGCGTAATGGTAAGCGTAAAGGGCTACGACCCCGCACATATTTGATTTTCTCCTGACACAGCTTCGCCCTCGCGTCCGACCGACGCGAGGACTGAGCAGTACCTAGCGCGGTTGGCGCTAGGTGCAGCTTCGCCCTCTCAGTCCCACTCCCTGCGTGGACCTACAAGGGCCTTAAACGAATTAAACTTTTTCGACCAACGCCTCGTCGATCGCCACTGAGATAGACTGCAGGAGGAGATCGAGTGAAATCACAAGGCGTGTGTGCCGGTCCTTTCGGACGATGAAACCTTCGACCCCCTTCAAAGGGCCGGAGCGAATGTAGACCCGGTCTCCTTGGCACAGATAGGGAAACGGGTCGATCGAAATTTTTTCCTCTATAAAGCGCCGAACGGTGAGAAGCTCCTGCTCCGAAACCGGAACGGGTGTGGAATCGAAGCCCACGAACCGGACGGATCCCCGCGTGTTGAGGATATCGAGACGATTTTCAAGCGCTGTCCGGACGAAGAGGTAACCCGAAAAAAGCGGCGTCTCGATTTCTTTCTTGCGATCGGACCAGTGGCGGGTAACCCTGCGGAGGGGAAGAAACGTCTCAATTCCCTTTTTTTGAAGCTCTTCGTTTACAAACTTCTCGTGGCGGCTTCTCGTGTAAAGGGCATACCAAAGGGGTGTGGAAACCATGGCGGCTGAAAACACTCCCAGGAATGGATCAGTCGCCTCGGCCTTTTCCCATTCGCTCCGTGAGCCAGGCGTCGAGAATGTCCTTCTTGAAGCGCCATTGACCGCCGATTTTCACGGCCGGAATTTCGTGCTTCTTGAGAAGACGGTAAATTGTGACGAGGTGGAAACCCAAATACTTCGCCGCTTCCTTGGGCGTCATGATTTGGGTTCTCTCACGTCTGGGAAACTCTGTCTTCTTGACTGCATCCTTCTTTGTTTCGTCATTCATCGGTCCATCAAACTTTTCCATGTCAGGTTCCTCTCCTTTTGTTTCAACATTGACTAAATTATGTAAATCTATAACAAAGACTAGCATCGTAATCAAATTTTGTCAATTATTGCTATAAATTGTTAGCGAAATCCCTTTTTCGAGCCTTCGATTGAGGGAAAAAGAAAACAATGGAAAATCCAGGGGCATTCCGTATAATGAGGCAGTCTTTTTGTTCCTCTGAAAGAAGTTGCCACGTTCAACGAAAAGGAGTGATCCGATGAAAAAGTTTGTGACCTTTCTTCTCCTCTCGTTCCTTATTATCACCCCCTTTGTTTGGGCCGATGATGTGGATACTGTTTGGGAGGCGGCCAATTCGAAGGTTTACGGAACAAAACTGGGAGGAATGCTGGGTCGCGGTCTCTTGAACGCAGTCACCTGTTTCGTGGACGTGATCGTTCATGTCGTGGAAGGTTCCCAGCAAGGACCTCCGGTAGTAGGAACTTTGACGGGATTGGGCAGCGGTATCGGTTGCACCGTGCTTCGCGCGGGTTCAGGTGTCTTAGATATCGCCACTTCCTGGGTTCCCGGTTTCAACGGCTTCCCTGTCTCCCGCTCTTACTCAAACTGTCTTTTATCAGAGGAAGGAAAACAGGAAGTAAAACCCTCGGAACTTGCCGCCCCTCCCGCGCCGGCACCTGCTCCCGCTCCGGAAGATTATGCCAAGCCGGCTGCGCCCGCGAGGCATCACAACGCCTACGATTACGTCAAGAAGTAAGATTAGGAAGAAATTCCGAGGTCGGACTTTCTGAAAATCGGGGAGAAATGATAGGGAGCGAGGAGTTCCTGCGCCCCTTCTTCGCGGTCCACCAGACAAATCACTTTCACGACGCGGGCCTTTAACTTTTCGATCTCCTGAATGGCCTCCATCACGGATTTGCCGCTCGTCACGACATCTTCCACGACGACCACCCGCTCGCCCGCCTGAAGTTCAGGCCCTTCAATCCGTTTCTGGGTCCCGTGCTTTTTCTCCTCCTTGCGAACAATGAAGGCCTTGAGGGGTTTTCCGGTCTGGGAGCTCAAGAGCGCGACCGCCGCGGCGATGGGGTCTGCCCCCAGGGTCGGTCCTCCCACGGCCTCGGCCTGTGTCCCCTGAAGCATCGCGAGAATGACTTTTCCCACCAGGAGGATCCCGTGCGGATCGAGCGTCACCTGTTTTCCGTCAATGTAGTAGGCCGATTTTTTTCCGCTGGAGAGCGTGTGTTCGCCTTTTCGAACCGCCTTCTCTTTCACCTCTTTTAAAAGTTCGCTTCGCCACTCCTCAATCGTCATTGAAATCTCCTTTGCATTGAAGTTATTTCACTGTGCGCTTTTCATGCTCTGCGCGGACCACGGTGTGAATTCCGCCGCGGACATAAAAATCCCCTTCGATCGACATCCGACGGGGCCGAGTTGCCTTCACCAAATCATCCAGGATGAGGTTCGTGACCTCTTCATGAAAATGGCCTTCGTTTCGGAAAGACCAGAGGTAAAGCTTGAGGCTTTTCAGTTCCACGCAGAGTTTGTCCGGCACGTAACGGATTCGAAACGTGGCAAAATCCGGCTGGCCGGTTTTGGGGCAAACACAGGTGAATTCGGGACATTCAAAAGAAATTTCATAGTCCCGGTCCGGGTAAGGATTGGGGAAGGTGTCGATATTTTTTGAAGGCTTTGTCGGCATAACTTGGAATTATATCAAAAGATGCTGAAAGAGCGTGGCGAGACCAAGGAATGAAAAGAAACCCACCACGTCGGTGATGGTGGTGAGGATGATGGAAGACGATTGGGCCGGGTCCCACCCCAGGGCTCTCATGAGCATCGGGATTCCGGCGCCCGAAACACAGGCGATGGCCATGTTGACAATCATCGCAAGGCCGATGACGAGCCCGAAGTAAGGATTGCCCTCCCAAAAATATCCGATTGCCGCCGTGACGATCCCCACGCTGACGCCATTGAAGACACCGAGACATGTTTCCTTCCAGATGACGCGCCGCGCCAACTTTTTTTCAATTTCGCCCAGTGCAAGCCCCCGAATCACAACGCCCAGTGTTTGGGCGCCCGCATTTCCCCCCTGCCCGGCCACGACCGGGAGGAAGACGGCGAGGGCTGTGATTCGTGCGATGGTGTTTTCGAAAAGACCCACCACCGCGGCGGCCAGAAAAGCGGTGGCGAGATTCACATAAAGCCAGGGGAGACGTTTCTTCACCGCAAAGAAAACCGGCGAAGTGGCCGCTTCGTCCCCGCCCGCCCCGAATATTTTTTGAATGTCCTCCGAGGCCTCTTCCTCCGCGGCTCTCATCACATCGACGTAGCGGATGATCCCCAAGAGGCGGCGCTCGGAATCCACCACGGGAATGGTGAGGTAGTGATAGCGGGAGGCAATCTCCACGATTGTTTCGCGCTCAGCTCCGAGGGGGACCGAAACAACTTCCTTGAGCATCACGGACTCGATCGGTGCATTGGGATCCCCCAAGACAAGGTCACGCATCGCGAGCACCCCCTCGAGGCGTCCTGTTTCGTCCGTCACGTAAACATAATAAAGGGGGCCGCGTTTCCCAAGCGAACGGATTCGACGCATCGCTTCGCTCACGAGCAGATTTTTTTGAAGCGCGGTAAAATCAGGTGACATCATCTCGCCTGCGGTATTGGGCAGAGGGGGTGGAGGGGCCATGACCGGTATCCTACTCCGGCACGAGACGGACGACAACTTCGAGGTGACGGGTCTTCGGAAAAAAATCAAACGGGATCACGGTCTCAATCCGCCATCCGGCCTTCAAGAATCCCTCGAGGTCTCGCGTGAGAGATGACGGGTGACAGGAAATATAAATGAGGGAGCTCAAGACTTTCGCTTCACTCAGTTTCCCAAGCGCTGCGGCGCTCAAACCTTTTCTGGGCGGATCCACGATGGCCGCGAGCCGTTTTCCTTCCAAGGCCTCCAAGATTTCTTCAAGGCAATCCTCGGTCCGGGCCGCCTTCAGAACCACGTTCGAAAATCCGTGATAACGCTGGTTGAACTCGGCCACGCGCCCCGAGCTCTCGCTCTCCTCGACGGCCCACACGTTCTCCACCTCTCGGGCTAGGGCCGCCCAAAAAACTCCGACCCCGGCATAGAGATCGAGGAGGGTCGTCTGAGGCGTGAGGTCGAGGAGGTCACGAAGTTTTTCGACCACCACCGGAAGAATCGACAGGTTGGCCTGAAAAAAAGTGTCCAGGGAATAGAAAATCCGCTTCCCCTCGATTTCGGTCCAGAGATACTCCGATTCTGAAAGCTTCAGGGAGCGCTTGCCGATCCCTCCCCAGTGGACCCGGCCGTCGTCCCCGGTTTTCACAACGAGATTGGCGTACCGGTAGTTCTCGGGTAGCCGTTCGGAAGCAAGGCGTTTGAGTGTGGGTAAAAATCCGCTGATCTCGGGCCGGGCAATGGCGCAGGAATCAATCGAAACAAATCTTCGGGTCCCAACGCGATTGAAACCCATCTCAAGCCC
>Ga0105164_10002061_pt1 | contig 12556 bp, 10 predicted proteins | sample VDWuncwatermetaG_FD_89674 | JGI IMG/M metagenome (GOLD analysis project Ga0105164, IMG submission 89674) | Wastewater microbial communities from Netherlands to study Microbial Dark Matter (Phase II) - VDW unchlorinated drinking water | ecosystem: Environmental > Aquatic > Freshwater > Drinking...
CTTATGGGTTCCATGTTCGTCTCCATAGGGCTGCTCATGTCGGCCCTTACCAAAAACCAGATTGTGGCTGGCGTGCTGGGTATTGTCACCCTGGTAATCCTCTTCTATCTAGGCTTCGCCGTCTCGGGTACGGAGGGTTGGTATGTACCTGTCCTCCAGTACGTTGGCACCTACGACCACTGGGAGCCATTCACCAAGGGGCTGGTGGATACGAAGGACGTAATTTATTACGTGAGCATCACCGTCCTCTGTCTCTTTATCACCATAAGGACATTAGAAAGCAGTAAGTGGAGGTAGTGAGCCTTGGGAGTTAAAAAGGGATTTGACCTCAATCAACTATTCAGGAGAAAGGCGCTAATAGGGGCCAACGTGCTCCTTATGACCCTCATCGCCATAGGTATCTTCGGTATAGTAAGTTATCTTAACAGCCGGCATTACATGCGCATTGATTTCACCTCCACCGGGAGATTTTCCCTCTCCACCAAGACCACGAGCATCCTCAAGGGGCTGGATAAACCAGTAACGGTAACCGTCCTCTTTAACCCGACGGAGCTCTTCTATGACAGGGTACTGGACATACTCAAGGAATACTCCTACGCCTCCAAGAACGTAAACCTGGTGCATATAGACCCCATCCGTAACCCCAGTCGTCTGCGGGAACTTACCCAGCGCGTAAAGGCCGAAGAGATACAGATTAACTCCGTGATATTTGAGTGTGGGGATAAGGTAAAACACGTAGGACAGGCCGACGTTATTGAGAGGAGATTCCCTTTCAAGTTTAAGGGGGAGGAGGCCTTCACCGCCGCCATCCTCAGCGTTACGCAGGCCGAACAGGAGGCCATCTTCTTCATCACCGGACACGGGGAGAGGGGACTGGAGGACTATGAGCCAGCAGGTTTCTCAGATATCGCCACCGCCCTCAAGCGGGACAACTACCGTATAATACCCCTGGACCTCCTGACCAGGAAGGAGATACCCCAGGGCTGTAACGTCCTGGTCATCGCAGGCCCCACCAGGGCCTTCACCTCCGAAGAGCTGGCCCTTATAAGAAATTATCTGGATGAAAAGAAGGGCAACCTCCTGGTCCTGATGGAACCTGCCTTTGGCACTTACAGCCGTACGGGTCTGGAGGACCTCCTTAAGGAATACAACGTAGAGGTAAAGACCAATACCGTGGTCTACAACAAGGTACAACTCCCCTTCTATGGCCTGCAGACCGTGGCGGAGATATACGTCACCGAGGAGAGGTACCCTGACCACAAGATAACCGCTAACATGAAGACCCTTAACAGCGTCTTTTTTGGGGCGTGTGCAATAGAAGGCAAGCCACCCACCAAGGAGAGAGCTTTCCAGGTGAGAAACCTGGCCATGGGACCCGACAACAGCTGGGGAGAGACCAGCGTAGGAGGGAGGGAAAAGCCCGAATTTAATCAGGATAAGGACCTCCCCGGGCCCATTACCATTGCCGTTACGACCGCCCCGGTGGACACCCAGGCCCAGGCCTCCATGGCCCATGGTACCATCCCGGAGGAAAAACCCTCCCAGAGCCCGCGGATTGCGGTCTTTGGCGACGTGGATTTTGCGGCCAACGAGTACTCCAGCCACCCGGGTAATAGAGACATCTTCCTCAACACCCTTAACTGGTTGGCCCAGAAGGAGACCCAACTGGGTATCTCCGCTAAAGCCCCAGACGTAAGGAAGGCCATCCTGGACCCCAAACAGATGAAACTCATCTACTTTATATCGGTATTAGGTCTCCCCGGTCTGGGTCTGGCCATGGGGGGCTACGTATGGTGGAGGCGGCGGAGGTAGTCAGCGATGCGTCCCAAAAATACTTTGATACTGCTGGGCGTAGCCGTTGTCCTCATCCTCTTCATCCAGCTCTACGAGAAGAAAAAGCCCTCCACCGACGAGTGGCAGCTCCAGCAAGTCAAGGTCTTTCCAGACTTTAAGCCAGATAGGGTGAGTCAGGTAGAGATAAAGAGGGAAGACGGGCCTTTCCTCGTCAAGAAGATAGAGGAAGGCAAATGGTTACTGGAAAAGCCCAGGCAGGTCAGGGCCGACGCCGCAGAGGTCAAGGGCCTTTTGGATGAGCTGGAATTCATGGGCAAGGTAGGGACTATCTCCCCTGAGGGGGAGAAACCAGTTGACCTGGCCAGCTACGGACTTGATAAACCCCGGATAGAGACCTCCTACTGGACTGGCCCTGCTCAGGCAGACAAGCACACCTTCTACGTCGGTGCCAGCAGGGTGGGTGGGAGCGAGGTCTATATGAGACACGAAGGGGGCAAGGAAGTCTATATGGTCAAAGGTTCCCTCCTGGACAAGCTTACCAAGTCCCTCAATGACCTCAGGAATAAGGACGTCTTTGAGATAGACCCCAACGCCGCCCAGAGGGTGGAACTCCGCTATGGTTCAGGAGAGGCAATAAAGTGTTTCAAGGAAGGGGAGAATTGGAGGCTGGAAAGCCCCGTGGCCGACAAGGGGGACAACGAAAAGGTCATGCAGGTCCTCTATAACCTCAGGGGGCTAACCGTGGCCAAAGATGATTTTATTACCGATGAAGAGATAGACCTGAACAAATTTGGTCTAGGGAGTCCACAACTGGTGGCCACCATCCAGGAGAAAGGTCAGACCCAAACCCTCCTCCTGGGGAACACCAGGGACAATAAGGTCTATGCCAAACGCCAGGAGGAATCCGCCGTATTCTTCCTCAAGGATAACAACGTAAACACCCTGAAGAAAAATCCCAGCGAACTCAGGGATAAGAAACTAGCCAGGTTTGACCCCCTATACGTCTCTAAAGTGGAACTGAAGACTAGAGACCAAAATATCGTCATAGAAAAGACTAAGGAGTACGATTATCTCATAACCCAGCCCGTAAACGTCCTTGCTGATAGAGACGCCTTCAAGGGCTTCCTGGACGTCATCAAGGAACTAGAGATACAAACCTTTGTGGCTAACAAGCCCGATAACCTGGCCACTTACGGCCTAGACCAACCAGGGGCAGACGTTACCATCACCTTGAAGGACGAGCCCAAGCCCATAAGACTCCAACTAGGGGGGAAGGACGAGAGGGGCACCCTCTGCTACATCAAGAGGACCGGCGAGGAACCCGTCTTTGCCGTGAAGGCGGAGAAACTCCATGAACCAGCCACCCGCGGCTACCTGGCCTTCAGGGATAGGTTGGTGCTGGAGTTCAACAGGGATAAGGCCGAAAAACTGGTGGTAGCTAGGGGGGATAAACGCTTCCTGCTGGAAAAGAAACCAGGGCAGGAAGAGAAGTGGTTCCTCAAGGAGCCCCTGGAGGTAGAGGCTGATGAAGAGGTTATTAACAATATTATATGGTTCCTGTCCTTCCTCAAGGTGGAAAAACACGTAGAAGAAGGGCCAAAGGACCTTAAACCCTATGGGCTGGATGCCCCCAGGATCAGGGCCACCGTCACCTATGCCAAAGGACTCCCCATAACAGACAAGCCCGAAGGTGAAATCTTTGTAGCGGATAAAGAACCTGACCTGGAGAGCCAGACCCTCCTGATAGGTAAGAGGGTAACGGAGGGGGAAAACGTCAACTCCTATGCCATGCTCCAGGGCGGCAACCTGGTCTTTGAACTGAGCTGGACGGAGGTCAGGTACCTGGAGTCAGAACCAGCCTCCAAGGTGGTAATCGGTCTTGATTACCCCGATGTAACCGGGGTCTCCATTACCTACCCGGAGAAGGAGACTGTCTATCAGAAGAAGGGAGAGGCCTGGGAGATGGTAAGCCCTGAGCAGAAACCAGTTGCCACCCGGGAGATAGAGTCCCTCCTTTACAACCTGAAGAACCTCAAGGCAGATGACATCTATCAGTACTCCGCCAAAGAACCGGCCTCCTACGGACTGGATAAGCCCCTATTTAAACTTACTTTGAATACGGGGCATGGGGAAAAGTCCATTACGATGGGCAGCCATGCCGAGAAAGGGTTGCATTACGTCAAGGCCAGCGGCTCAGACTTTGTCTTCCTGATAAGTCATGAGAAGCTGGAGAAACTCATGAAAGAAAGACCGGTAAGGGAGGCATCCACGGCCCCGGTAGGCAGATGAAACAAGGAATACAGAATTTAGAATTCAGAATTCAGAATATTTTGAGTTCTGTATTCTAAAATCTCCCTGTTTTCGCACAACGTTGTCGGAGGGATACTTGACTCCCCTAAATTTTGCACACCCCAACCCCGTTCCACTGAAACAAGGGATACAGAATTTAGAATTCAGTATTTTGATACCTGTATTCTGTATTCTGAATTCTATATTCTTTATTCTGATTCTGCTATCTCTCCCCAGCCTCTCAGAGGGTTCCGACAGGAGGACTCCGGTAGTAGAGGCCGTGGAGAAGGTGGGCCCTGCCGTGGCCAACATCAGTACGGAACGCCTGGTGGCCCAGCACGACACAGACCCCTTCTTTTCTGGAAGGAGTGAACTCTTCAGGGAATATTTTGAGAATTACTTCGGTACCTACGAAAAGAAGAAGATAGCGACGCCCCTCGGCTCCGGGGTAATAATTGACCCGGAGGGCTACATTGTTACAAATGAACACGTAACCAGTGTGGCCTCCAAACTCATGGTAAGCCTCTCAGATGGCTCCCAGTACGAGGCACAGGTAATCAGCTCGGACCCGGAGATGGACCTGGCGGTCATGAAAATAGAAGCGGGGAAGCCCCTCCCTTATGTCCACCTGGGGACCTCCAGAGACCTGATGATTGGGGAGACGGTAGTCGCCCTGGGCAACCCCCTCGGCTTTGAGAACTCCGTCACCACGGGGGTACTGAGTGCCGTCAACCGTACCATTACAGTGCCAGGCAAGTATGGTGAGATTAAGTATGAAGGGCTCCTCCAGACCGATGCCCTGATAAACCCGGGGAACAGCGGTGGGCCCCTGGTCAATATAGAGGGTAAACTTATTGGCATAAATACTGCCATCGTAGCCACTGCCCAGGGCATTGGCTTCGCCATCCCCGTAGACAAGGTGAGAGAGGCCCTGGTAAAGCTCTTTAATTTCCAGGAGATAAATAAGGTATGGTTGGGACTCCAGATAAAGGAACCACCAGGGGGCGGGGTGGTGGTGGAGGCGGTAGAGGAGAAGAGTCCTGCCAAGAAGGCCGGACTACAGGCAGAGGACGTGGTAATGGCCCTGGACGATAGGAGGACGGCCGACGTGCTGGAGTTTGAGAAGTATCTCCTCAAAAAGAATGCGGGGGACGGTCTTACCGTACTGGTGAACAGGAAGGGGAAGGAGAAGACCTTCAGGGTGACCCTGGAGAAGGTGCCGATGCCCCCGGTGGAAAAACTGGCCATGGAGAAACTGGGGTTAGAAGTACAGGCCTTTACGTCTGAGATTGCCCAGAAGTTGGGGTTTGACTGGCTAAGCGGAGGCGTCCTTGTCTCAGGCGTGGAGGCCAGGAGCCCTGCAGGGGAGGCCGGTGTAGAGCCTGGGATGGTAATTATAAGTCTGGGGGACTACAAGGTCTCCAGTCTGGAGGAGATGGCAAGACTCCTGGATAGGGCGAAGGGTGGAAACAGGGTAGACGTGGGTCTGGCCTGGATGGATAGATGGGGGGCACACAGGGGGTATGCGAGGCTGAAGGCGAGATGAAAATCATTGTAAATTGGAAATTGGAAATTTTAAAATGGAAGAAAAGGCAGACCAACTTTCGGAGAGATTATTGGATTACGGTGCGAGACCTCTGAAAAACTCCGCTTACATGTCATTCTGAGGGAGCGAAGCGACCGAAGAATCTCCTAAAGGACTAGATTCTTCGCTTCGCTCAGAATGACACACGATGTTGGGGTGACTTTTGCAGAGGTCTCGCTATTATTTAAGTAATGTAGGGTGCGTGGAACGCACCAAAACAATAAATATGGTGTTCCCTATGGCTATAACAAATACAAACGATTAAATTTACAATTTAAAATTTCCAATTTCCATTTTACAATTAATTATTATTTCAGAAGGCTCCACGCCCATTCCACCTTCCCAATAATATGACTTTCCTCGTCAACCCCTACGCACAGGGTCTTTTCCCTTGCGGCAGGGTTATCCGGTTCAAAGAGGAGGTGGGTTTTGGTAGGCTTCAGGCGGCGGATTAAGAGACGCCCCTCCTTGTCCCTTACGGCACAGAGCTTCCCGTACAGTTGAGAGGGGTTCCTCTTGGCACAATTCACCCCGGCATGACTCCCCCTGGGGATGGTGGGTTCCATAGAGCTGTCTCTTATTAGAGTACAAAAGGTGTCCTTCGGGTTCTCCACCCAATTGCGGGGTACGATACAGCAGTAGTCAGGGTGGAGGTCTTTCACGACGACTGCCCTCCCATGGAGTATATTGGCCTTCAGATTCCTCAGCATGGGGATGGCTATATAGTGGGCCTTTCTTGTCCCTCCCCTTGATTTTTCCACTATTATCGGCCTATCAGAGTGCCTCGTAGGGGCGGGCTTTCCGGTTAATACCCATTCTATGGACACCTTGTAAATATCTTTCAGCTTCCTCAGGAGATTGATGGAAGGTTTTGTCCTGCCCCTTATAATGTCATTGACATAGCCAGGGGTAAACCCTACAGTCCTGGCAAATTCTGCCTGGGGGAGTCCCCTCTCCTCAAGGAACCCCCTGAGGCGGCTTGCAATCTCAAGTTTGAAGGTCTTCTTTATATAGTCCCCCTCATGCCTATACGCAAATTACTTTTCCAGGTGTTTGACTTTTGCAACAGATTACTTATATTATATTTAGAGGAAACATGTTAACTAGTTCACGAAACATATTATACTTATTTTGCATAGGGTGTAAACAAAAAAAACGACTGGGCTTCTGGAGGGTGTTCAGGTCCTTTTGTCACCCTGTGTCTTTACCCCTGGGCAGGAGGAGGTCTTGAAGGTAACCGAGGTAAAAAAGCGGCTCTGGCTGATAGGCTGGAGTCAGGACTCCCTCGTAAGGCAGACGGGGAGGAGTAAGAGCGAGATCTCAATGGTGCTCAATGGGTACAGGCATACGGCCACGATACAGGAGGCCATAGCGGCCGCAGTGGGCGTGCCAGTGGGGGAACTATTCGGTAAGTGGGCCTACTCTAATAATAGGAAAGGTGGTAATCCGCCGCCTCAGGTGGATGGGCACCAAAACGGAAGGTACCGAACTTCGGACGGACATTCGGACAAAACTTAACTCTTTTTGATGTAGCCGCAGGCTTTAGCCTGCGAGACTACAGCCAATCCGAGCCTTTCGCAGGCTAAAGCCTGCGGCTACTGGCGGACGGCCTCGTTCAACTCCTTTAAGAGACTGCCCAGGTCAACTGGGTGGATGCTGGCCGCCGTACCAATGTTTACAGTCTTGGCCACCGTGTTCAACATAACGGGGTTCTTCAGTGGTGTGAAGCCCCGATTTACCAGTATGTCAAGGCATTGGGGGTGTTGTTTTACCAGGAGATAGACGTTGGTCTCGGGGGTAACTACGGTAATCCTCCCTGTCGGTTCCTTTTCCCCTACGGCCTGTCCGCCTGAGGCGGAGGCCACGGTCTTCCAGATGTTATACCCGAAGAGGCACAGGGCCGTCCATTCCAGGAAACCGCTTAGCCCCAGGGGCAGGAACAGGGCGTTCATGTGATAGTCCACGGCCAGGGGCTGACACGTTACCCTGAGCGTACTGCCGAGATTCATAAGGACAAAGGTCCAGAAGAGTAACCTGTAGCTGTAGAGTTGTGTGCCCAGGCTCATGGGAATCATCTTTGAGGCACAGCCCACAATCATCATACTGATGAAGCCCACGAAGATGGCATGGCGGTAGGCCCCGAACATGGCATAAGACACCTCCTGGCCAGTAGTGAACTGATGCAGGGTGAAGGTTAACAACCCTGCCTCTGCGACAAAGAACCAGAACAGGGCCGCCTTTATAAATTTTCTGAACTCCCTCCTGGGCGCCCCCGACTCCAGTTCCCCTATCCTGTGGAGTCTCAGGTTGTAGAAGAACATTAACACCGCCAGCCCTTCCATGCACCCGGCCAGGAAGAATACCTGATTAAAGAGGGGATTAAGGGGGTGGAGCTCTTTTAGCGGAAGACTGATTACCCTGAGGGCTATGGAGATATTTAGCAGGAATAAGACCCAGAGGTTTATGGTACGGCCAGGTTCCTTTATACCCAGGAAGACGGGGAGGGTCTTGGTGAGGATACCCAGGATGACCATACAGGCGAAGCCCATAATCTGGAGGTGCAGGAGGGGTTGTTCAACCAGCCTGGGGGTGGTGTTGCCCCCCGTCCTGGCAAGATAGACCATGGTGCCCACGAAGATTAAGGACTGGAGGAGGAACCAGGCATAGCCGGCAAAGAAATAGCCCTCGTAGACCTCAAAGCGTCTACCTTGTACCGAACGATAAGTCTTTGCAAGGATGTATATGAATAGGACTATGGCGGCCGTCTCTATGAGACTGCCGAGGATGCCCATGGCCCTGAAGGGCAGATAGTCTCCCAGGAGCAGGAGGTGCCTGGAGAGGAATACCAGGGATATACCTATAAGCATGGGGAAGAAAGAGATGTGGGCAAAGAAGGGCTTGTAAAGCGTAGCATTCCAGAACTTGGGCAGGGCGAAGTAGGATACGCCCATGATGAAGAGCCCTACCCAGCCATAGACCTGGGTATGTCCATGGGCCTCTAACATGGCCCTGGGGATACCCACCTGGTGACCATGGAGTGCCATATAGGCAAGCGCCCCTGCCCCATACAGGCACCCGGTGGTCATGGCAAAGGCTATGGCGGCCTTTATGAAGGGGACATGGAGGTCTCGGGTGTAGGAGGCGGTATCCGCCCCTTCTATGCCTAATGTGGATTCGGGGGCAGGCTCAGGCGGGCTGGGCGGACGGGTTGTTGCGCCCTGGGTGGATTTGGTCCTGTTGTCCACTACCACCTGTATCTCTTTAACCAGTTCTTCGGTGGCCATCAGGAGGGCCATGGCGAAGAAGAGTACCTCCCTGTCGGCCCAGTGCTCCCTTGCCAGCCCCAACACCCCATGCCTCTCAAATACCTGTAAAGTGGCCGGATAGCGGGTGGTGATATGCCTGAAGGTCGTATTCTCGTCAATCCTCCCGTCCCGTTTTTCTTTGGGAAGGGATTTTACTGTTGCCTCTCTCTTCTTGGTGCTGGCAGAATCCTGAATCGTGGCGTTTAACTCTGCAAGTAACTCCTCTAGACGGGTATCATAGTCCCGGGTTATTGTCTCAAGGGTGCGGTTTATATTGTGGACTGGGTGGATGCGAAACTTTTGGAAGACCTTAACCGTAGAGGGGTGGGCCTTTAAGATATTTAAGACCTTACTGTCCTTATTTATCTCCACAATTCTCCTGCCTTTTATGAAGCTTTATGAAGCTTGGGGATGTTTAAGCCACTTCAGGGAGGAAACAAAAACAATCGAACTTAACATAAATTTTGCAATAAGTCAATAACATTTGATGGGTGGGGTGTTGTGGTTGCCGTATCTGCTTGACTTGGGGGAGGGTTCAAATATAATGTCCCAATCTTCAAGTGGATAAGATAGGGGTCTAATCGTGAAATTGGGCATTCTTGGGGGCTCTTTTAATCCCGTCCATATCGGTCACCTGATAGTGGCAGAGGAGGTCTACTGGAAGCATGGGCTCTCCAGGGTCCTATTCATTCCTGCCTATCTACCCCCTCACAAAGGTGCTGAGGGTCTGGCAGAGGCCCGTTACCGTTACGAGATGGTAAAGCTGGCAATAAAGGGTAACGGGCATTTCAAAGTCTCAGACATAGAAACAGCCCGGGGGGAAAAGTCCTACACCGTTGAGACTGTAGAGTTGTTACTGAAACAATACGAAAAGACCTGCGACCTCTACCTTATAATCGGTGCAGACACCCTGCAGGAGCTACCTAGCTGGAAGGAGATTGGCCGGTTGGCGGGGCTTTGCCACATAGCCGTGGTTAATCGCCCTGGCAGTAACGTCACCGGAGAGGCATTCTCTCAGCTTATACCCATCCTGGGCAGGGAAAAGGTGGAAGAGATGCAAAGGCTGAGCGTCCAGATTCCGCCCATTGGTATCTCCTCTACTGAGATAAGGGCAAGGTTGAGGGAAGGGAGGCAGATAAAATACCTGGTGCCCCAGGCCGTGGAGGAATACATACGTAAGAAGGGGCTTTACGGTACTTAGATTATAAACCTCTCCAGGAATTCCTTTGCCCTGGAGACGTCCTCAATGCGCCCCTCTCTGGTCTTGTATGGCGTGGCCCTGTCGCCCTCCCTCTTTATTACGTGATAGCCTGTGTATCCCGTCTCATAGAGGGCCATTATATACTCCTTGAAAGGCACTGTCCCTTCGCCGGGTAGTGTCTCAGAAAACCCACCTGCCCCTCCGGTAACGTCTCTGGCATAGGCGTGGGCAATGAGACCCTTAAGGTCTTTTACCACCTTCACCGGGTCAAGCCCTCTGGCAACCACGACAGAAGGGTCGTAAGCCACTCTTATACCCTGGGTTCTTAGGCCGGTGATAAATTTACTTAATTCCTCCGGCCCGGTCTCACCGATGTGCGTGGCAAGGACCCTTTCAAAATTTTCGGCGTATCTACCTAGTCCGTTGAGGCCCTCCCAGATACGGTCCCATTCCCTGCTCCCTGCCACAGGTGGGACCCTCCCCACCATTGTAGTCACCACCGGGGCACGAAGGTCTACCGCCAGGTCAATGAGTCTCTTTGTCTCTTCAAAGAGCTGTTCTAGTCCTCTGTCGGGAGTGGCCCTGCCACCCTCCCGGCCGAAGTCCTGTCCAAAACAACCGGAGAGGGCACAGATTTCCATCCTGCAGGATTTGGAATAGTGGAGGAAGTCCCGCCTTCCTGTGCGGGAGAGTTCGCAGGTTACTTCACCCCTGGTGGCTTCTACCTCAAAGCCCTTAAGGCCGATAGTGGAGGCCAGGGCGATGGCATCCCTGACGTTCAGGCGTAGGGAGGCGAGGGTGACTCCTAGTTTCATCGGAGAGAGGCGTTCCCGTTAATAAAGGGGGAGAGAGATGATATATATACTAATCCACTGATTTTGTGGTAACCCGCTTGAGGTGACTAAGGGGTTATCGTTTGGTCCACTGGAAGCCTTTTCTAGCGCCCTTCTGCCCGTACTTCTTTCTTTCCTTCATGCGGCTATCCCTGGTGAGGAGGCCGTAGGCCCTGAGTTTCTCTACATGGTTATCGCTGACCTCTCGCAAGGCCCGGGCTATTCCCATAGAGATGGCCCCTGCTTGCCCCGTAGGCCCACCCCCAAGTACGTTTACGTGTATATCGTATTTGTTCAGGGTCTCCGTCACCTTGAAGGGAAATAGGACATTGGCCCTGTCCCTCTCCCTGGTGAAGTATTTTTCCAGAGGGTTTTTGTTGACTGTCACCTTTCCGCTACCCTCTATCATCCTCACCCGTGCCACTGCACTCTTACGCCTTCCGGTCCCTAAGATTTGGGTATTTTTAGTAACTTGTGTCGTCTCTACCATATTTCTTACTAGCCGATAGCTAACTCTACAGGTTTTTGTGCCGTATGAGGATGTTCTGTTCCGTCATAGATTTTCAGTTTCTCTAACATCCTTTCACCTAGCTTGGTCTTGGGTAACATGCGTCTCACAGCCAGCCTGACCACTCTGTCCGGATGTTTCTCCAGCATCTCTTTCAGGGGGATAATCTTTAACCCCCCCGGATAGCCCGAGAAGCGCTGGTAGGTCTTCTCCTCAAGTTTTTTCCCGGTTAACCGCACCTTCCTGGCATTAATCACCACTACATAATCACCCGTATCCACGTGAGGTGTATATATTGGCCTGTGTTTTCCCTGGAGGATGGTGGCTATCCTGCTTGCCATCCTGCCGAGGGTCTTCCCCTGGGCATCCACCAAGTGCCATTTTTTGTCAACCTGATTTTCTTTTGCTATGAAAGTCTTCATGAACCATCCCTTATATCATAAAGAAAAAATATGTCAATAGCGTAAAATACTGAACACGTATTTGCCATAAAGATAGGCAACATCCGCCGTAGACGGATTACCTGCGTCTATAAACTGCACAGTAGAGACCCCTGCAAAACCGATAAGCCTTAAGTCATTGCAAGGAGCGCAGAGGCGAAGTCATGCCTTAGGCAGATTCGCCTCTGGCGAACAATCTCTCTGAGTACTGGATATCCAGGGCCTGCCTTGACAGCTTCGTCCGGTGTTTTTTCAGAAGTCTCACAGTAATACAAAAATTTTTGTGGAAATTTAAGGGAGAGGGTGTATCCTTTCTTAACCAGATATTGCAAATTAGAGATTGCAAATTTTAATCCGCCTCAGGCGGACAAGTCTCCATTTTACAATCATTATTGCCTGGACGGTCTGTCTACTGTTTGCCGGAGAAACGGTAACTAGCAGAAAGGAGGGCCGCTTGTACATCACTAATCTTATTCTAATAATGCTTATTTCTATTAGTGCTACTTGTACCTATGGGGCGGATTGGAGGCAGTGCCTGGAAGAGGGGGATAAGCTCTATGCCCACAGGAACCATGAGGGGGAGGCGATAAAGGGCCTGGAA
>Ga0105164_10002062_pt1 | contig 12556 bp, 15 predicted proteins | sample VDWuncwatermetaG_FD_89674 | JGI IMG/M metagenome (GOLD analysis project Ga0105164, IMG submission 89674) | Wastewater microbial communities from Netherlands to study Microbial Dark Matter (Phase II) - VDW unchlorinated drinking water | ecosystem: Environmental > Aquatic > Freshwater > Drinking...
GACGTCGACCGTGATGATCACCTTCACTTCGCGCTTCGCGAGTGCGGTGATCGCGTCAGTGTGAAACCCGTACCCTTCGCGATCGCGATGCGGCAGGTACGCTTCGACATTCTCGTATTTTATTTTTGCAAAAAAATCCGAGAGCACCGCGGCGCCCGGAATCCCGTCGCAGTCGAAGTCGGCGTAGATTGCAATGCGTTCGTTGTTTTCCATGGCATCAAAGACGCGTGAAACGGCGGCGGGCATGTCGTTGAGCAGCTCCGGCGCGTGCGTGTGTGCATCATAATCCGGCGAGAGAAACGCGGCGACCTCCGCATCCTCGACGACCCCGCGCTTCGCAAGCAGTGTGCGCACGAGATCCGATATCGAGGCATCTTTCATCGGAACGATTGTAGCATTGAAAGTTTCTCTGTCGTGTTGACTCGTCGCGTTCGGCGTCCGGAAGTTTCGGCGCGCCTTTCTTCTTCGCACGGATATATTTTTTTATCGCTTCATTTTAGCGCGCTCCTGTTCGGATTCATCTGCGGATTCGGGTTCGCCTGCCCTCGTCGAGATCGTCTCCCGTGATGTACGGTACTTGTTTATAGTTCGCGGCCGCGAAATATAAACAAGTGCTATAATTCCGGTACCAGATTATAAACGGGCTATTGTCTATAAATACACAACTTACAAAATCGGGTATGAAACAATCCTCAGCCGTGCACACACTCGAAGATGCCGTCAGGAAACGCGCTCGTCGCGGCGCACTCGAACGTGCGCTTCTGGGGACGCTCGTCACCGGCGGGCTTCTTACGGTGGCGATGGCGGCGCCCAAGGTGCTATCGCTCGTAAAAACCAAACATCTTGAAGCAGTCTTCCCTCTTGATCCGCGCCAGCGTCTCCATGAGACGGCCGCGCGGCTCAAACGTAAAGGATTGATCGAGTTTCGCGAGGAGAATGGTCGCAAGTGTATGCGCATCACGGAAAAAGGTAAAACGTATCTTGATACGGAATTGAATCGCGCGAAACCCGCTCGACCGAAACACTGGGATGGTCGTTGGCGCATTGTCATTTTCGACGTGCCGGAAAAAAGAAAGACGCAACGAGATCACATCCGATATCTTCTCCGCCGTCTCGGCTTCCTTCGCTTGCAACATAGTGTGTGGATCTATCCGTACGACAGTGAAGAAATTATTGCACTCCTCAAATCTGATCTGAAGATCGGCAAAGAGCTTTTGTACCTGATCGCTGATGCCGTCGAATATGACCGACCGTTGCGCGAGCGCTTCGAGCTTCCCATACGTTAATCAAGAACCCCGATGCAGAACATCGAGGTATGGGGAATCAAGTACGCAAGCATGCCGCGCCGTACATCAGACACCACTCAAGACAATGTTCACCACAGTCGTATCCCCCTATTCCGCGAATAGCGGGACTTGTTTATAGTTCGCGGCCGCGAACGATAAACAAGTCTATGATTCCAAATGCCCGGTAAAGAAACGAGTGTGGTGCAAAAGAACGCTCCCCTTGCGGAGAGCGTTTGTTTTATTGTGATGCGGAGATCACTCGAATTCGGTCGTGCCCGGCGGTTTGTCCATCGGGAAAAAACCGACTTGCGTGATGAGCGGATGTTCACCGAGCTTCGTCTTGATGGTGCACTGCGTCTCGGGATCAAACTCCACGCCTTCCGCCGTCATGAAGTCTTTCGTCCTCACGCCGCGCACGCCGATGATGTATCCGTACACGGGTCCGTCTCCTTTGACGCCCGTCGCTCTGCCGAGCACGGCGACGACGAGTTGGGAAATACCGTGATACGTACTCTCCTTCAAAATTTCCCGTGTGCGAGCTTCCGCCCATTGCACGACCGACAGGTTTTCTCGCGTTGCCGGAATATTCACGACACGCAAGAAATTGCCCGGTCCCGGAAACGGCGGTCGATCGAATACCGATTTTGGCAGTCCGAGTTCACGCGCGAGCTTTCGCACCTCATCTTTATAAAGGTGGCCGAACGGATGCAGTTGCCGCAAGCCGCCAAAGCATAACCCGACATTATGGTGAGATTTGATCGTCGCACCTCCGGTCTTCCCCGATTCGATACGGTCGGGCGCGAGTGTTGCTTGCAGGATGACAACATCTCCTCCTCCGAAAGCACGTGCTTCTTCTGCGAAAATCCTCTCGTAGATACCGCTGAAGATCTTGCGTTTTTCTTCCGAGTCGGTCGTCTTGCCGATGGCGGAGACCATTTCATCGGAGGGGTCGATGACCTTGAGATGTACTCCGGCACATTCGGCATGAAGTTTGATCTCCTCGATTTCATTTTCACGCAAGTGGCCGCCGTCGATCGTGATCGCGAGTAGCCGTTCGCCGAGAATGCCACCGGCGATTTTTGCCAGTGTCGTCGAGTCCACCCCGCCGCTAAAGCCAATGATCGCCCGCGCCCCGCCTACTGATTCCGCAAGCATTGTCTGCATTGTCTCGATTTGCGATATCTGCTCGCATTGCGGCTCGCAAGAAGCGCAGTGCTCGACGAAATTTTTGAGTATCGTCTTGCCATGCGGCGTATGAGAGACCTCCGGATGAAACTGCACGCCATAGCACCCGCGGTAGTGTTTGTGCTCGATCGCGGCGATCAGGCCGGTCGCGACGGAGCGCGCGATCACCTTGTAGCCGCGCGGCGATACCGTTACCGAGTCGCCATGACTCATCCACACATCTTGTTCGGGATCGAGATTGAAAAAGAGACGTGATTTATCGAGCGAGATAGTGGCACGCGCGTATTCGGGTCGGCCGCGTTCCACGACTCCCCCGTGCGCGTGGGCGAGCGATTGCATGCCAAAACAAATACCGAGGTACGGTATGCGTTTCTTGAAGATTGTGCGAAATGGCACGCGAGGGGCGCCATCTTCGTAGACACTCTTCATGCCTCCCGAACCGATGACGCACTCGACATGATTCGTTTCGAGCCATGCGACCGCTTCCTCGACACTCAATATCACTGACGGATGTCCGATTTCGCGCAAGCATCGTTGGATCTGGAGCGTGTGCTGAGATCCAAGCTCGAGAATGACTATCTTGGGTTGCAACATATGCCTACATCATAACAGACACGCGTATTTTTGTTACTTGTTTATAGTTCGCGGTCGCGAACTATAAACAAGTGCGGAAAGGGGTTGATTTGGTATAATTGTCGCATGGGGAATTGTATTTTTTGCAACATCGTGCGCGGGAAGGTGCCGAGCTTCAAGGTGTACGAGGACGATGATACGCTCGCCTTCCTCGACATTCATCCGGTGGTTCACGGCCACACGCTCGTGGTGCCCAAAGCGCACGCCACGAATATTTTTGATATTTCTCCGGAGAGCTGGGCGGCTGTATCAGAGACGACGCGCAAAGTCGCAATCGCGCTTGAACGCGCGCTCTCAGCCGACGGCGTCAATCTCATGATGAACAACCGCGAGCACGCGGGGCAGATCGTCGAGCACGCGCACATGCACCTCATCCCCCGTTTCAAGGGCGACGGCCTCAAGCTCTGGCCTCACGGAGCTTACAGGGAGGGAGAGGCGGAAACGGTGCAAGAAAAGATCCGCGGTGCGCTCGGTTAAACGCTTCAAATAATTCGAGTAAAAGGACGAGGAGAGATGACAATGACTTGACGTTGCGCCATATTCTCCGACAGGGTACACTCGCGCAATGGGAAATACCGATAATGTTACCGTTACTCGTGACGAAAAATCGTGGGAAGTCGAGGTGAAGGCCGAGGTCGGCGCCGAGGCGCTTGATTCATATCGCACCAAGGCCCTCGCAGAGATCCAAAGAGGCGCCAAAATGGACGGCTTCCGCCCCGGCAAGGCGCCGATGGATGCGGTGCTCAAGATGTACGGTGAAGACACGATCATGCGCCGCGCCGCGGAGATGGCGATCCAAAATGAATTACCCGAGATTCTCGTCAAAGAAAACGTGCTCGTGATCGAAGCTCCTCGTGTAACGACCGATACGCCGACCTCAGGCAAGCCCCTCCTCTTCACCGCACGTGCGCCCATGGCGCCCCAAGTCCGACTTGGGGATTACAAAGCTACCGCCAAGAAACATCACGAGATCACCGATGACTTGAGTGTCTCTGATAAAGAGCACGCCGAAGCGATGACGCACATCCGCCGCGAACGAGCGCGCATCGACAAGATTGAGGCGGGCGCCGAGCCGCAAAAAGCCGCCGAAGAATCCAAAACGATGGAAGAAAAGGATCTGCCCGAAATCGACGATGCATTTTCGCAAACGATCGGCTACGCGGATGCGGCGGCGTTTTCGGACGCTTTGCGCGCCAACATCAAACATGAAAAAGAATTGAAGGCGGCCGAGAAGCGCCGCTCCCGCATACTCGAAGACTTGGTGAAAGAATCCAATATTTCCTACCCCGCGCGACTGCGCGAGTACGAACTGGACGACATGGAGGCGCGGATCAAAGACGACCTCGCGCGCACCGGCACGTCGTTTGAAGCGTATCTCGCCGAGATCAAGAAGACGCGCGAAGAATTGCGCGATACATGGGTAACGGCCGCCGACATGCGCACCAAGGTACGCCTCATCCTCGCCGAGATATCACGCAGTGAGCGCATCGAGCCCGACCAAGCCGCTCTCGACCAAGAGCTCAAGCATGCGCGCGAGCACCACAAAGACGCCGACCCGAATATCCTGCGCACGCACATCGCCCACGCCATGCGCAACGAAGCCACCCTCCGCCGGCTCGAAAGCAACGAAGAAAAAGTCGCACCGTAACGGCGCTGCCATTTTTCTAAGCCCGAATACGGGCAACAAAATCGGTCGATCACATCAAGTCTTGAGCGAATGCGCGTTCCACATCCTTGCTTTGTTCTTGGATGGAGTGAGGCGGAAACATAAACTCAAACAGAGTGCCGATATCCGTGGGATTGTTCAGATCAATCTTTTGTTCAGGATGTTTATCTATATATTCGCGGAAGCGTTGCGAGAGTTTATCCGCGCTGTTTTCATCCGCCCATTGAAAAAATGCTTCGCGTTGGAGTCGACGCTCTTCTCTCAGAGCCGCACTTTTATCGCTTTCATTCTCGCCTGTTTCCAATTCCGAAGCATGGATCGGGTCAAGACTGATCGGCAAGAGGCCTTCTTTTTGTCGTTTGCGGTTGTACATGAGCAGAGCTAAGGGGAACTGAAGGACGCCGGATTCGCCGCGTGTCATTTCCCCGAGTTTCGTCTCACGCCCTTTCGGGCCGGGTGATATTTTATCAAAACCGCTCATATGTCCCAGAGTGTACCAGATTTCCTATAGTAAACACGCAAAAAGGGCGACGGATACTATCTCGTCTCTGTTTATCTTTCCACTCTCGTAACCGACCACGGCGATACGCGGAGAAGGCGCGATGCGAAGCATCCCGCCGGAGGAGAGAGATTGTCCCTCCGCTTAGTTTACTGCGCTACACGAAGCGCTTGCCCGCGGCCGTTAGACCGCAAGATATTCCTTCACGAAGACCTCGACCTCATCGTGGGGCGGATTGCCGCCCCAGAAGGCGTTGCCGCCTTCCTGGCCGAGGCCGGAGCCGCCGTTCCAGCCGCCGAATTTTTCCCTCAGGACGGCACATACTGCGCCATCCCCGTAGAAATTCGCCTCTCCGTCGTCGGAGAGGATCAATAGCTGGTCGTACCCACCGAACAAACGGTCGGTGACGGTGGCGCACTTGCTGTGCGCCAGACGGACGACCGACAAGCGGTCGCCCACCTCGGCCGAGGCGATCGCCCGCTCGGCCTCGGATTCCTGCGCGGGCGTGATGCCCTGCGCAGCGCGATCCGCCGCGCGTATGGTGGCGATTTCCTCGGCGGTTGCGCCGAGGGCCAACATGGCGGGGATAAACCCGCTGTCGTTGGCCGCGACGAGATTGTCCCACCTCGTTGGCTCGCGCCCGATCAGCGCGAGCACTTGCAACAACGAAGCGGGTTCGCCGCTCCGCGAACCGTGGTGGTCGACGACGACCGTCCCTTGCGGGAGGTCGACCGACTCCTTCGCCAGCGACCATTCGGTCGCCTCGCGGAATTCGTTGTCGAGCTCCACGAGGACGGGTGTGAACCCGCCCGCCGCCGCGACGGCGATGTCGAGCGCATACGCCGAAGCGTGCGCGCCCCAGCCGAGGCCGGCGTCCGCGAACGGTACGCCAGCCTCGGCCAGCACTTCGGCGATACAACACATTTCGGCGTCGGCACCGCCGAGGAAGAATTTGTAAGCCATCTTCTTTTTCTCCTGAGGCATCGGGTCGAAAGACCCTATGAAATGCCCCGTTGGAGGCGCAATGCATTGCGCTCCCGACGTGATATTCCTCACTCTTTCTTCTCCTTGAACACGCAACCTCGATTTCCGGTTCATCTCTCTCGAGAATCCCCGAGCACTATCTTTACTTCATACTTTCAAAAAGAAAGGCGACGCCTTTCTTTTGTTATCGTACTTTTACCGCATTCTCTCTCCGCCAATTGATTTCAATAATTCTGTAATTGCCAATTGCGTTTCGAATCCGGAAAAGGTAGTGCTCGGGAATCGCGATCGCTTGATCGCGCTTTTCTGTGTTGCTTGTTTGTTGATCGCCTCCTGAATTGGCGTTGCCCAAAAGTGAATCTGCGTGTACCATACTTATTATGAGCACCTCATTGATCACCATCCCACAAGATCTCTCAAAGCAAATGGACGATCACCGCAAGCATCTCGGTATTTCGACTCGGGATTATGTGACCCGCGCCATTGTTCGCTTCATGCGCACGAGTAGCGCCGACTTTTATGCCGAAAACGGTTTTGACGCCGATTTTGCCGAGGAGCTGGCAGAGTGGGAGCGCATATCTTCGGAGGACTTCGCTCGATTCTCGACCGAACACATTCTATGAATCCGGTGTCGGGTGACATCGTCCTCGTCGACTTCGGAGCGTTCCCGTTCGGACATGAACAAGCGGGTGTGAGACCGGCCATTTTTGTTTCGGTCATGAAGGTAATCGCCATCGTCATTCCGCTAACTTCCAAAACCGATGCGGCGCGATACGACGGCACGTACGCGATCAATCCCGATAAAATCAACAACCTCTCCAAGAAATCCATCGCGCTTGTATTTCATCTGCGATCGATCGATATTCGTCGCATTCACAATGCATATCGGCGCACTTTCGTCGTCGCATAAGCGAGCAGTGAACAAAGTCCTCCGCTCGACCATCCTTCTGTAACCCCTCACCTTCGACGCGCCATACCGCCAAATACGGAATGATGTATCGAAGAAAGGGAATTTCCCCCCCTTCATTTAGTTTAACGTTCACAGCGCTTTCTTCCATGGCTTTGCACCACAGAAAGAAACCCGGGGTGAAATCTCCACCTGCCGTGTCCATTCCGTGGTCGGCTTTCGCCGATTTAGTGAATCCACGGAAAAACATTTGGTTCTTGTCTTCTTGAGACATTTTCATTTCGCTCTCCTTCAGCCCCAGAAGAGGGGCGATTACGAAACCCTCATCCACCGGCGCGATGCGCAGACCCCTCTATGCCTTGCGGCGCGGGGTAATGCCGGACGATGAGGGAATGCCGATTCCGAGACACTCTTCGGCTTTCGCCTGATGAGAATCCCGCCACGTGAGATAGCGAGCGTATGCGCTCTATCTCGCGTGGCGGAATGCCCGCACCGTCTGATACACTCATCGTATGCAAATGTTTGATTCCCCGTTCGGAAAAATCGCGCTCACCGAGGAACGCAAAAGGCATATTATTGCCTTCCATCCCGATGTTGCTCCACATATGCGCTTCATCGCCACGACACTCGCCGCGCCTGATGAAACCGCGCCATCGGTTCACGATATGTCTGTGATAATCTGTTATCGTCTCATCAAATCACGCAAGCTGTTTCTCTCTGTTGTCGTGAAGACGGGTAGCCGCCCGTTCATCGTCACCGCGTACCTTGCAAAGAAACCGAAACGCAGTATCTTATGAAGATGATTAGATATTTCTACGACAAGGAAGCCGATGTGTTCTACTTCTCACAAGGGGCTCCGCGCGTGTCGGACGAGACTGTCGAAACGGGCGACGATGTACTCCTGCGAGTCGCCAAGGGTACCAAACAAGTCCGCGGCCTGACGCTCCTCAATGCATCACGCAAAGGCGCACATATGAGTAAGGGCGTACCGCTCCCCGTGTCGTTTGCCATGGCTTGATGCCCTGATATTCCCTCACCTTCGCCGAGATTTTCTTGACGGTACTCAAGGAGCTACGGCACCGAGGTGCAGGATTCACCAGAATCCTGCCTCCGTCTTAGAAAATCCAAGTGTAGCCGCTACTGCGAGCTGCCGACATACCACTCCGCCAGCTGGCAGATGACACACCGAAAAAGGGGCGGACGAGTTTGTCTCTCGTCCGCCAAGGTCAGCAGTTCATTCCGAACCATAGCGGCCATCCATCCAGAACGAAAGTGCAAGTTCTACTTGCGGATCTTTCGTCATGGCGAAAAGCGCCTCGAGAACGGCCTCGCTATGGCGGCACAATCCTCTTTCGAGGACCCGCGCACCCCAGTCGGCGAGAGCCGCGTCGAGATCCCTGCCGTGTTTGATATTCTCGGCGGGTATCCGATACGAACGCTCGCGCTTGGCGAACTCGTAGAGCTCGCGTAGCGTCCGCGCTCTGTGCGCCGTGCGGATGTGCGCGCCCACGTCGATGAGCCGCACCGGCGTCTCCCCGGCAAATTCGACGAATTGCAAGGGCTTGTCGTGCAACGGATGAATATTCTGCATAACCTTCTCCTATCAAGACACCCGCCCGCGACAACCGCGGAGCGTGAATAGTGTCCTGAATAAGAGTCCCGAGCGATGAACCAACACCGCTCGGGAAGTTCCAAACCAGAGATTCTATCCCTCAGTCGAGGGCTTCGACCTCTGGCTTTTCGGGGATATCAGGGAGTACGACTCCCTGTCCCCCGAGCCACTCGAAATCTCCTCGGGAGATTTTTATCTCCCCCAATTTAAATTCGAGCGTGGTGATGGGGTATACCACCCTTTCCGAATAATTGGCCCACACCGTGGACCAAAACGGAGTGGCAAGGACTGCTCCCTCTTTGATGAGGGCGAGCAGTCCCGCCCGGCGGGATTCGTTTTCTTTTTCGAGATCTCGCAGAACTTCCGCGAGATTTTCTTTTTTTCCTCCCATCCAGAAGGAGATTTCTCCTCCGCACGGGGGCGTGATATTTATGTACGCCCCCGCGCAGAAAGATTGCCACTCCCCTGCGTAAACTTTTTTCACCTCACAATTATTACTCGCCGCATCCTCGGCGATGCGGCGAGCCGGACCCTGCAAAAACGTGATCCTTTCGATCACATTGGACGCGTCTTGCGTCCAACGAATGAAATCGCCGTAAGAAATCGTTCCGCTCTCTAAGAGCAGAATCTTAATTTCCTGTCCACCGATTGGGGCGAGGTAGACCTTGCGGCCCAACACCCGCGCGCCGAGCGCGCGGGCGAGGCGTCGACGCTCACACAGGAGTGTAATCGCGGCGAGTTTTTGCGCGCGCTCCCTCACTTTTTTTGCCGCGTTCAAGAAATCCCGAATTTCTTCGGGCTCGTGATGCGGCAAGATCATCCCGCCCTTCGGCAGGATAATGCCGAACTCCCGAAGGGAGTCCGGTGCGATGTCGCGGTTCCCCACGAACGTACCGCCACGATTGGCGGCGGCAATCGTCCGCGCGTCGCTAAGGTAGCGACGCAACTCCTCTCGCGTGGCGAGGATTGTGGCGGAAATCTTTGTGAAGTTGGCCATGACGGCCTCCTGCCTCTCCTAGCAACTTTATCGGAGCGGCTCTGATAATTACCCGGTTGCTCGGGTCGTTGTCTTCTTTCGCCTCTCGGCACCGCAGAAGACGCTGGCGGCGGGATTGCTCCCTTTCAAATGCTCAACTCATTGTTATTGAGGACTCGAAAGGAAGCGTGAGCGGGTTCCACCCAACTTCACGCAACCCAAACCTTTGCCAACACTCCCCGTGTAGTGCCGGCTAACCAAAACTTACCTCTCGCGGGAGAGGTGCGGGTCGAGGATTACGCCTCGACCCACCCGGCGTGTCGGAAGACCTGCGTCTTTTGGACGCTACCGTCCGGCAATTTTTTCTCCACGCTCTCCCGCCGGGAAAAAGCATGGACAGGGCGCACCCCACGATCCTTCAAGGCCGCCTCGAGGGCGGACGTGAAGAACGGAGCACCGCCGATCATGGCGACCTCCGCTTCGGTCGCGACGGCCATTTCCGCCAGGGTCGCGGCGCGCACAGCGCGTTCCTCCTTCGTCGGCGGCTCCTCGAACGTGAGGAGCGCGGCGACGGCGGACTTATCGGCCGGCTCGAAAACGCCCGCCGAAACTTGGTCGGAGGTCGCGGCGTGTTGCGTAAGATTGATAATGCGAGCCATGATAAATCTCCTTTTCATGGCGTTACCCCGAATACGTCGAGGCGGCGTTCTGCACAATTTTCTTAGTGCGCATAAAGCGGGTACCGATGCGTCAGTACCCATTTCGTACGCACTTTTCGTTTTGTTTTCCCTCACCTTCGACACACCACTGATTGATGTGCCGGAGAAAGGGGGCGGGCGAGTTTGTCTCTCGTCCGCCACCAAAACCAGACACGCGCGGAAACCATCCGCGACGTGTCCTACCCCCCGATTTTTTGGGCAACATATACCCCGTCCCAAATGGACGGGGTATATTTGTGGTCCGTGGGCCACGTCCCGTCCCACTCGGGACCCGCCGCCTTCCAGACGGCTTCCTCCTCTCGGTAGGAAGCGAATCGTCCTAAAAACGGCTCCGCGGTCGTGCGGAGGGAATAATCCCCACCGTCCCCAGGGTCGTTGGGGTGCGAGAGCGGTAGGGCACAGATCGTGCCCCAGTCCTCTTCTTTTTCCCCCTTCTTGGCGGGGGAAAATTTTACATGGTACATGGCCACGCGCCCATTTCGGCCGCTCGGGATGGTGTACCCATCCTCGGCTGCGTTATCAGCCGAGCCGTCCCGGCCGTATATCACGGCCGGGACGAATTCGACGTGGGCGACTCCCACGCACACTCGATTCCGTCCCTCGGACGGAATGATTAGATAACGTGACATGTTTTTTCTCCTCCGGCTCCCTCAGGAGCCATGTGAACCCTCGTCCACCAGCGCGATGCGCAGACCCCTCTATGCCTTGCGGCGCGGGGCAATGCTGGACAACAAAGGAGATTCCGGGCATCTTATCTTGCGATAGGATTCCGCCATGTGAGATATTTTGCGTATCTCGCGTGGCGGAATTACGAGCCCCTCTCCTCGGGCTCGCACTCCGCCGTATTTCGTTACCTGCTAAATCGCCACGTCGCGCATGTTTCTATGCGCGGTTTGGTTGCTTCTCATTGCGAGATCATGGCCTTTGGTGCGCCCATGCTCGTCTTCTCGCATTCGCCACCACAGAATCCGCAGACGCCGTATGGAATGCTATGACCGATCAGTCGTGTCGGGATGCAAGGTGTTTGTCAAAGAACGCTCTCCTCTCAGCCCCTCGACTACGCTCGGGGTGAACAGAGACATTTCTGGAAGCGAGGATTGGTTTAGGTCTTCTCTTCCAGCCGATGTCTCGACTCTGTGTCGGACCCTACGGTCATCTCCGCTTTCGTGGACAGTACCCGTTTTGCGGGCCTGCCCGCCGAAGCGAAGCGTAGGCGGGTGGTAGGCAGTCCTTCCGGACACTGTTTGGTATGTGAGTGCGGGATTTGCGGCCCAGCTCCTCTTCCAAACGCACTACCTTGCAAATAAATGTTTTATGAATCACGCCTCTCTCCTCAGTCATCCCCCAATCTTGGCGGGAAGCCTCGGTGCGGTTCACAAGACACTCCGAAGAACTCTTTATTTCTACGGTGAGTATAGCACCCCCATTGCCTAGTGTCAAGCAACATGCTACAGAATACATTGAAACTGTCACCTTAAAAAGCTTTATTTTACGATATATAAGGAATATGTGGATAAATCTGTCACAGGAGTTTGACAAAAATACGATATCGACTATGCTTACCCCATGACAGAACACGCTTACCAACAATCCCTCACGCAAGCGGGGCTCTCCAAAGATCAGGCGGCAATCTATGAGACCCTCCTTGCGGGTGGTACATTGCCCGCGCGCGCGATCGCACTCAAGTCGGGAGTGAGCCGCACACTCGCCTACAAAGTCCTCGATGAGCTCATAGAAATGGGTATTATCGAGAAAAAAGACGAGCCCAAGCAGGTGGCGACGTTTATCGCATTGCATCCTGTTGCGCTCAAACAGATCATTGATAGCAAGCTCACGGCTGCCGCGGATGCCAAAACAGCCCTTCAAAACGTGCTTGGCAATCTGATATCGCAATATGACACGGTACACGGGCAACCCGGCATCCGCATAATCGAAGGCACCGTGGGCATCAGCGAGCTCTACGAGGATATTTTGAATGAAGGCAAGCCGCTCCTGCTTATACGCTCGTATCTCGACGATACGCGGTCTGAGCTATTTGCACTGGTAGAAAAGCAAATACACGAACAAGCGGCCGCAGGCATTCATGTAC
>Ga0105164_10002063_pt1 | contig 12553 bp, 13 predicted proteins | sample VDWuncwatermetaG_FD_89674 | JGI IMG/M metagenome (GOLD analysis project Ga0105164, IMG submission 89674) | Wastewater microbial communities from Netherlands to study Microbial Dark Matter (Phase II) - VDW unchlorinated drinking water | ecosystem: Environmental > Aquatic > Freshwater > Drinking...
CATGACCGCCGACGTTCTGATACACCGGGCAGTGATTCATGCAGGCACCTCAACGGATGCAGCGCAACATGTCTTGAAACTCGCTGCCGATGAGATCGGCGCGGCCATTGTCTACCAGAATGAAATACGTGTGCTCGGGGCCATCCGATTCGTCCGTTTTTTTTACCCCGGTCAGGATGGAAACGTAATTGGAAATTGATTGTGCCGTAGCCGAACGCGGCAGCAGGCGCATTAAGGTGGCGAAATCTTCGAGCGCCGGAATAATTTTTTCGATGCCGGTGATGACCACATGTACCTTGGGCAGCGTCGTCACCATGCGGCCATTGCCCTCGTTGGTGACGAGCGCCACCGAGCCGGTTTCGGCGATCAGAAAATTGCCGCCGGAAATTCCCATTTGCGCCGAGAGAAAATGCGGCCGCAATTCCTCGCGCGCTTCGCGCGTCATTTCAGTGATCAAGGTCTTGCGCGGTTTGTGATGCACGCGCTCAAACAGATCGGCGATTTCCTCCTTGCTCTTGTGCACTACCGGCGCGATGATGTGCGAGGGCGGTTCGTTGCCGCTGATTTGCAGAATGTATTCGCCCAGATCGGTTTCCACCGGTTGAATCCCCGCCGCTTCCAGTGCCTGATTCAACCCTGCTTCTTCCGAGAGCATCGACTTTGACTTGGCGATTTTAGTGACGCCGTGGCGGCGCGCGATGTCGATGACAAGCCGGCAGATTTCTGCGCCATCCACGGCATAATAAACCTCGGCGCCGCGCTGCGTGGCTTTAACCTCGAAGTGTTCCAGCCACAGGTCGAGATTTTGCAGGACACGGTTGCGGATAGCCGCAGCAGCATCACGAGTGGCCTCGAAATCGTCAAGTTCCCGCATGACTTCGGCGCGCTTGGTCACGAATTTGCCCTTGACCTGCTTCAGGTTTTCCTGCAGCTTGAGGTCGGCCAGCTTGGCGCCCGCTCGCGCCTTGAAATGCATCGATTGAATTTGCATTTATTTTTCCGTCAACACTTCGGCAATATGCAGCACTTGCGTGGTTTCATCGCCCATGCGCCGCAGCTTGCCCTCGATATTCAGCATGCAACCCAGATCACCCAGCACCACGGCCTGTGCGTTGCTGGCCTGGATCTGGACGCATTTCTTTTCGGCGATGGCGGCAGAAATTTCGCCAAACTTGACCGAGAACATGCCGCCGAAACCACAACACTCTTCGCATCCCTCCATTTCTTTCAACTGTGCATTGGGCAACTTGCTGAGCAAACTGCGCGGCTGCGTCTTGACGCCGAGCTCGCGCAGGCCGGCGCAGGCATCGTGATAAGTGATCGTTCCCGTGAAATTACCCGGCACTGTTTTCAGCTTGACGATGTTGACCAGAAAATCGGTGAGTTCAAAAGTGCGCGCCGCGAGGGCAGCGAAGCGTTGCGCGAGCTGCACGTCATCAGCGGCGAGATCGGCGTAATGCGCGCGGATCATGCCGCCGCAGGAACCGGAGGGAACGACGACATAATCGCAATGCTCGAATTCGTCCGCCAACTTGATCGCCAATGTGCGCGCTGCTTCGCGCTCGCCGGCGTTGTAGGCAGGCTGACCGCAACAAGTCTGCGTCGCGGGCACGATGACCTCGCAGCCCGCCGCGTCAAGCAGCTCAATGGCGGCAAAGCCGATGCGCGGGCGCATCAGATCGACGAGACAGGTGACGAATAGGCCGACGCGCATGATGAGAAGTGAATTTAGATTCGGTTATAGTATGCCGTCAGCCGTATTTAAGAAAGCCCTGTCGTGTCTGAGAACACCGTAAAAAATCCGATTCAGGTCATCGAGCGCATGATGTCGCTACTCGAAATTCTGGCACGCTCGCCCGAGCCGGTTGGCCTTAAACACCTGGCACAACAAAGCGGCCTGCATCCGTCAACCGCGCATCGCATCCTGGGCGCCATGGCGGCAAGCGGTGTCGCGGCGCGTGCCGGCCCCGGCATGTACTGCCTTGGCATCCGTTTGCTGGAACTGGGCAACCTGGTGAGGTCACGCATTTCGGTGCGCGGCGCGGCGCTTCCTGCCATGCGCAAGCTGCACGAATTGACCGGTGAGAGCGTCAATCTCGGCGTTCGCCAAGGTGACGAAATTATCTACGTCGAGCGCACTTCCGGCGGCCGCTCCTCGGTGCATGTGGTGCATATCATCGGCGCACGCGCGCCGCTGCATACCACTGCTACCGGTAAATTATTTCTGCTCGAGGACGGCGCGCAAGGCATACGCGAATACGCCAAACGCACCGGCATGGCGAGCTTGACGCCGGCTTCGATCACCACCCTGTCCGCGCTGGAAAAAGAATTGGAGAAAGTGCGCCGTCACGGCATCGCCTACGACCACGAAGAACAGGAAATCGGCGTGCGCTGCATCGCCGCGCCTATTCGTGATGATAGTGGCGAGTTGGTGGCGGGGTTGTCGCTCTCTATGCCCACTGACCGCTTCAATGCCGAGTGGGCGCCGCTGGTGCGCAAGACCGCCGATGAGATATCGCGCGCTATCGGCTACTCAAGCTAAGCCCAGTTTCTGCGCGAGACCGATACGCTGTAACTTGCCTGTTGCCCCCTTGGGAATTTCATCAAGCAATAAAATCTTGCGTGGCACCTTGTAGTCCGCCAGGTGAATTGAAGCAAATTCTCGCAGTTCTTTTTCGCTCACCTGCTGACCTTCACGTAATACCACGGCGGCGGCGACATCCTCGCCCAGCTTGTCGTGTGGCACGGCAAAGGTGACCACTTGCGCTACGGCCGGATGATCCATCAGCACTTCGTCCACTTCGCGCGGCGAAATTTTTTCGCCGCCGCGGTTGATGATTTCCTTCAGCCGCCCGGTAATGCTGACATAGCCTTCCGCATCCATCACGCCTTGGTCGCCGGTGCGGAACCAGCCGTTGGCATACGCTTCGGCATTAGCCTTGGGATTGTTTTCGTAGCCAGCCGTGACATTTACGCCGCGTATGACGATTTCACCGGTCTCGCCCGCCCGCAACAATTTACCCGCCTGATCCATGATCGCTACCTCCGGACCGGCGGCGATGCCCACAGTGCCGGGAATACGCTTTTTCGGCGGCAGGGGATTGCTCGCCATCTGATGCGCGGCCTCGGTCATGCCGTAGGACTCGATCAACGGCGCGGCAAAAATTTCCTCGATCTCGCGGATCACCTGCGGCGGCATGGAGGAAGAAGAAGAGCGCACGAAGCGCAACGGGTGGGCGGCGATGATGTCGCGATTATTAGCGGCGCGACCGGCAATCGCCTGATGCATGGTGGGGACCGCGGTGTACCAGGTGGGCCTAGCTTCGTTCATCCAGCCGAAAAACTTGAGCGCGTTGAATCCCGGCGTGCAGAAGATGCGGCCACCGGCGGCGAGCGGGGCGAGCAGTCCGGCGATCAGGCCGTGGATATGAAACAGCGGCATGATGTTGAGGCCGCAATCTTTTTCATTCAGCGCCACGGTGTCGCGCACATTGCAGGCCGAGGCGCAGACGTTGCGTTGGCTGAGTGGCACGATTTTTGGGCGTGACGTAGTGCCGGAAGTGTGCAGGATCAGTGCGACATCGTCTGCCTGGGCATAGCCGCCGTAAGCGGCGGCTGGCGGCAATTTGTCTACACCACGCCGGGCTATGGTAAACGCGCCCGCAGCCGTGCCGCTGGGGGTAAGCTCCAGCACCATTACTCCTTGTTTCTCCGCTACCGCCAGCGCGGGGGAGGTGCTGCCTTTTTCCACCAGAAGCGCTTTAGCGTGCAGATCGGATAAGTAGAACTCAAATTCGTCGGCGCGATAGCCGGGGTTAAGCGGCGCGGCAGTCGCCCCGCAGGCGATGGCGGCAAAAGCGGTGGCCATTTGCGGCCCGTTTGGCAAGACGATGGCGACGCGGTCATTGCGGCCGATGCCGAAGCTATTCAAGGTGGCGATGGTTGCCATCGTTTGGTGGCGCAGGGCGGCATAGCTCAATGCTGGCGCGCCAGGCGCACTGATCGCGATAGCCATATCGTTGCCACGGGACAAAAGTTGGGGCAGTGCAGTGAATTTTTCCATGGTGATTAAGTTCTCTTATGGGTTGATGAATTTGAGACGGGTGTCAATCCCCCCGTAAACCCGTTAATATTACCAAACAAAAATAGTCAGACAAAAATAACAAGCCGTATCGACGGCAAAAATTCAAACTTTTTAACAATTCATATCGAGGAGAAAAAATGCAAAAGCAGCAACAATTAAAAAAATGGTTGCCCATGTCTGCCGTAGCCATCACAACGTTGATGGCGATGACACCGTTCTCATCAGCGCTGGCCGCATGGGAGCCGACCAAACCGGTCGAATTCATTGTACCGGCAGGCACCGGCGGCGGCGCCGACCAGATGGCGCGCTTTCTGCAGGGTGTGGTCACCAAACACAATCTGATGAAGCAGCCGCTGGTGGTGGTTAACAAAGCCGGCGGCGCCGGCGGCGAGGGCTTCCTCGACATGAAGGGCAACGCCGGCAATCCGCATAAAATTGTCATTACGCTATCGAACCTGTTCACCACGCCGCTGGCCACTGGCATCCCGTTCAATTGGCAGGATCTGACGCCGGTGTCGATGCTGGCGCTGGATCAATTCGTGCTGTGGGTGAATGCCGATTCTCCTTACAAAACCGCCAAACAGTATCTGGACGCGGTGAAGGCCAGCCCGGATAACACTTTTAAAATGGCCGGCACCGGCTCCAAGCAGGAAGATCAGATCATCACCGTCGCCATAGAAAAAGTCGAAGGCAAGAAATTTATTTATGTGCCGTTCAAGGGTGGTGGCGACGTGGCGGTGCAACTGGTCGGCGGCCACGTCAATTCGACCGTGAATAATCCGCTGGAAGCCGTGGCGCATTGGCGTGGCGGCAAACTGCGCGCGCTGTGCGTGTTTGACGATAAACGCATGCCCTACAAAAAACCGGTTACGGAGACCCAATCATGGGCTGACGTACCCACCTGCAAGGAGGCCGGCGTCAATGTCGACTACCAGATGCTGCGCGGCATTTTCATGCCGGGCGGCGTAACGCCTGAGCAAGTCAGTTACTACGTCGAATTGTTCAAGAAAGTGCGCGCGTTGCCAGAATGGCAAGAGTTCATCGAGACCGGCGCGTTCGACAACAAGTCCATGGCGGGGAAAGAGTACGCCGAGTGGCTGAAAAAAGCCGAGGACACGCACCGCACCCTGATGCAGGAGGCGGGCTTCCTGGCGAAATAAACATTTTCCAACTTGCCTGTAACATGGCGGGCATAGCCCGCCATCTTTTTGTCATCCTTAAACATCATGGAAGAACCAAACGATTCCTCTAGCCAGCGCGGCGACTCAGGTACGTACATCAGTACGCATATTGTCGAAGTCATCACGGCGCTGATTCTGCTGTGCCTCGCCGCGCTGGTCATCTATGACGCGGTGCGCGTGGGCAACGGCTGGGAGAGCGACGGGCCGCAGGCCGGGTTTTATCCGTTTTATGTCGGCCTGCTGCTGGGCTTTGCGTCGCTGGCTATCCTGGTGCAGCAGTTCATGCACCGGGGCGAAGATGATCCGGTGTTTCTGGCGCCCGGCCAGACCTATCATGTCATGGCGGTATTACTTCCTTCGTGCGCCTACGTCGGCGCGATTTACTTGCTCGGTATTTACGTCTCCTCAGCGCTGTTTTTATTTCTGTTCATGCGCTGGCAGGGGAAATTCGGTCTGATGAAGACGTTGCCCATCAGTATCGCGGTACCCCTCATCGTATTTTTGCTGTTCGATAAATGGTTCAAGATTGCGCTGCCGAAAGGGCCGCTGGAAGCTTGGCTGGGTTTATAAAATGGAAGAACTGAATAGCCTGATGCAGGGTTTTGCCGTCGCGTTGACCGGACAGAACCTGCTGTTGATGATAATCGGCATTCTGCTGGGGGTGCTGATCGGCGTGCTGCCCGGACTGGGCGGCGCCAATGGCGTGGCGATCTTGCTGCCGCTGACTTTTTCGATGTCGCCCACGTCCGCCATCATCATGCTCTCGTGTATTTACTGGGGGGCATTATTTGGCGGTGCGATCACCTCTATCTTGTTTAATATTCCCGGTGAACCCTGGTCGGTGGCCACGACTTTTGATGGCTATCCGATGGCGCAGCAAGGGCGTGCCGGCGAGGCGCTGACCGCAGCGTTCACTTCGTCGTTTGTAGGCGCCCTGGCGGCAACCATCATGATCACTTTTCTCGCGCCGCTGGTCGCCAAATTTGCGCTCAAGTTCGGGCCACCCGAATTTTTCGCGGTGCAGTTGCTCACCTTTTGCAGTTTTATCGGTATGAGCAAAGGCCACGTTGCCAAAACCATCGCCTCGATGACGCTCGGCTTTTCGCTGGCGGCAGTCGGGCTGGATACTGTGAGTGGCCAGTTACGCATGACGTTTGGCACAACCGAACTGCTGCGAGGTTTCGACTTTTTGATCGCAGTCATCGGCCTGTTTGGCATCGGCGAAATTCTGCTGTCGATGGAAGAAGGGCTGGCCTTCAAGGGCGTGCGTGCCAAAATTGATACGCGCATCGTCTGGCAGACTTGGAAGAAATTGCCCGCCTATTGGTTCACTTCGGTACGGGCAATTTTGATCGGCTGCTGGATGGGCATCACCCCCGGCGGCGCGACACCCGCGTCGTTTATGAGCTACGGCGTGGCGAAGCGTATTTCCAAGCACCCGGAGAAATTCGGCAAAGGCCAGATCGAGGGCGTGATCGCGCCGGAAACGGCGGCGCATGCGGCGGGTACCAGCGCACTGCTGCCGATGCTGACGCTGGGCATCCCTGGTTCGCCGACGGCGGCGGTGCTGCTTGGCGGACTCTTGATCTGGGGCTTGCAGCCTGGACCATTGCTGTTTGTCGAACACAAGGATTTTGTCTGGGGATTGATCGCCAGCATTTACCTGGGCAATATCGCCGGGCTGCTGATAGTGCTGACTACGGTGCCCTGGTGGGCGGCGATCCTGCGCATTCCGTTTTCGATTATCGCGCCGGTCATCATCGTGATTTGCGCCATCGGCGCTTATACGGTGCATAACGCCATGCTCGACGTGGTGCTGATGATGGTGTTTGGTGTGATCGGCTACATCTTCAAGAAACTGCATTACCCGCTCGCGCCGATGGTGCTGGCGCTGGTGCTGGGCGACATGGCTGAGGCTTCGTTCCGCCAGTCCATGCTGCTGTCGCAGGGCAACATGTCAATTTTCTTTTCCAACTACCTGGTCGGCAGCATTGTCACGCTGGCACTGGTGCTGTTGTTGTGGCCGGCGCCCAAGGCCATCAATGACTGGAATGTCCGGCGCAGACTGCGCAAAGCGCCGCCGGACGAAGTTATAACGGAATGATCTTCAATCTGCCGCGCTGCTGGGACAGGGTTTTCGCCAGCAGCGCAGCGCAGGCATAGACGGCGGATAAGTGCGGAGTCGGCGTTGCGGTAATTTTCCCCAGTTCGATCACTGAACCGACCAGCGCTTCGAGCTCGATCTCTTTGCCTGCTTCCACGTCCTGCAACATCGAGGTCTTGTGCTGGCCTACCGCTTGTGCGCCGGCGATGCGTTTTTCCAGAGATATGCGAAATTTCACGCCGAGTTTTTCACCTATGTTTTGCGCCTCGGTCATCATGTTCGTCGCCAGCTCGCGCGTCAGCGGAAACTGGCAAATGTCTTCCAGCGTGGCGTGAGTCAGCGCGCTGATCGGGTTAAAAGTGCAATTGCCCCATAGCTTGACCCACAGCTCGGAACGGATATCGCTCGTCACCGGCGTCTTGAATCCAGCGGCGATAAAACTTTGCGCGAGGCGCTTGATGCGTTGCGTGTCCGCGCCGTCCAGTTCTCCCAGCGAAAAACGTAGCCCTTCAATGTGACGGATGACGCCGGGCGCTACGATTTCAGCCGCCGGGTACACGATGCAGCCGATCACTTTTTCATAATCGATATTGGCGGCGATGACACCACCCGGGTCGACGCTTTCCACGCGCCGCCCCTCATAAGCGCCGCCGTGCTTGCAAAAATACCACCACGGAATGCCGTTCTGCGTGGTCACCACCATCGTCTCGGCGCCCATCAATGATTGCAGTTGCGGCGCGATGGGTGCGACCTGGTGCGCTTTCATGCCGAGGATTAGCACATCCTGCACCCCGGCCTCGCCGATAACATCGGTCGCCTTGAGGCGCGCCACCAGCTCGCTGCCATCTTCCATGATCAGCTTCATGCCCTGCGCGCGCACCGCCGCCAGATTGGCGCCGCGCACGATGACCGTCACCTCATGCCCGGCATTCGCCAGCTTGACCGCAAGCATGCCGCCGATGGCGCCCGCGCCGGCTACGCATATTTTCATGATGATGTCTGGCTGGATTGAAATAAATTACTTAAGACGCCGATGCCGTCTATCACGACCTCCACCGTAGCGCCGGGTTTGAGCGTGGTCACGCCCAGCGAGGTGCCGCAGGCGATCACGTCACCCGGCATCAGGGTCAACTCTTTTGAAATCAGACTGACTAATCGGCGCGGCGGGAAAATCATGTCACTGCATGGATAATTCTGGCGTTCTCTGCCGTTGACCAAGGTGCGCACGGTGAGTACCGCAGGGTCAAGCCCAGTGGCGATGCACGGACCAACTACACCGAAGGTGTCGAAACTTTTGGCGCGCGTCCATTGCGCAAAAGCCGGGTCGTGCTGGATCAAGTCCAGCGCCGTCACATCGTTAACACAGGTATAACCGAAGATGTAATTACCGGCATCCGCTTCGCTGACGTTGCTTGCCTGTTGACCGATGACGATGCCGAGCTCGCCCTCATACACGACCCGGCCATCGTAGAGCGCTGGCGCGCGTATCGCCTGTCCATGGGCGAGCAAGGAGTTAGCGCCTTTCAAAAAATACAGTGGCTCGGCGGGAATCGCGTTGCCCTGTTTTTCTGCGGCGGCGTGGTAGTTGTTCCACAGGCCGATAAATTTGCTTGGGGTGGTTGGCGTCAGCAGCGTGACAGCCGCCAGCGGCAAGTTTTCACCGGTAGCGGCAGGGGCGTCAAACAAGCCGCCGGCATGGACCTGGATGGTGTCGCCATTCAGCGTGCCGAAACCTTGTTTTCCCGCGTGTTCAAAACGTAGCCACAGCGACATGATTTTCTGATTCCGCAAAAAACGCGAATTCTAGCAGCCTGCCGACGTGGGCGCTTTATTTCGCCAACAGCCCGTGCACGCAGAACAAGCGTTGTGGGTCGAGCCAGGTTTGCGCCGCTTCAAAACCTGCTTGCCTCGCCATTTCCTCAAACTCCTCGATGGAATATTTGCAGGAAATCTCAGTGCGCATCAGTTCTTCAGGCGCGAATTCGAAGACCTGACCAGCCAGGCGCACGCGCTGTGTGCGCAACGAACGCAGATGCATTTCGATGCGCCCCATCGCCTCATCATAGAACGCCACATGGGCAAATCCAGCGAGATCGAAATTTGCCCCGTAAACCCGATTGAGATGCGCAAGCAGATTGAGATTGAAGGCGGCGGTCACCCCGGCGGCATCGTTGTAGGCGGCATGAAGCGTCTGCGGTGATTTTTTCAGATCAACGCCGATCACCAGTGCGCCGCCGTCTCCTGCCAGAGCGCGTATTCTGCGTAAAAAATCCAACGCTTCCTCACGCGTGAAATTACCGACGGTTGAACCGGGGAAATAGACGGCGCGGCGGCGGATGGGGAGTTGTGGCCAAGACGGAAAATTCAGTCGTTGGGTGTAATCGGCGCACAGCGCGCCGATATTCAAGCGCGGGAACTCGTTAGCAAGCGCGGCGCTGGCTTGTTCGAGCGCGCTGGCGGCAATATCGACCGGCGTGTACAGCAAGGGCTGCAACGCTTGCAGCAGGATGCGGGTCTTGCGACCGGAGCCACTGCCGAATTCGATCAACTCGCAATCCGCGCCGAGAAAGCGCGCAATACCAGCGGCGTGAAGCTCCATTAGCGCCAGTTCGGCGCGCGTCGGATAGTATTCAGGGAGTTCGCAAATGCGTTCGAACAGGGTGCAACCTTGTTCATCGTAGAAATACTTGGGGGGGAGTTCCTTTGGATTACGCGCCAGACCGGCTTTTATTTCACCCAGCGCATCATCGGCCGGCGTCGGGTTATGGTGAATCCGAACTGTTCCAGTCAAACGGCTAGCTGGCACCGGGAGCGCGCTGGAGCGAGGCGTTTTCAATCCATTTCTTGATACGGTTGGCGTCGCCGATACGCGTCAACCGTCCCCAGGAATCAAGCAGAACGATGATCACCGGCTTGCTGTTGAGCCAGGTTTGCATCACCAGGCACTTGCCCGATTCTTTAATGAAACCGGTTTTGGACAAGCTGATTTCCCACGAGGCGTCGCGCACCAGTAGGTTGGAGTTACGGAAAGTCTGCTCACGGCCATTGATTGCCAATCGTGTATTCAGGGGTGGTGGAGAGCTCGCGGATCAGCGGGTACTGGGACGAGGCGGCGACCATTTTGACCAAATCGCGCGCGCTGGAAACATTGGCGGCAGACAATCCTGTCGGGTCAAAGAAATGGGTTTCGGCAAGGTCCAGCGCCTGTGCCTTGCGGTTCATGGCGGCAATGAATGCTGACATTCCTCCCGGATATTGGCGCGCCAGCGCGTGCGCGGCGCGATTATCCGACGACATGAGAGCAAGACGCAGCATGTCTTCGCGGCTCAGCTCCAGGCCGACGGGCAAGCGCGAGCGGCTGCCGCGCTGGGTATCGATATCGGCTTCGCCGATTCTCAGGTTTTGTTGCAAATCCAGACCGGCATCGAGTGTGACCATCGCCGTCATCAGCTTGGTAATCGAAGCGATGGGCAGCACCGCGCCGGAATTTTTCTCGAACATCACCACGCCGGTCGTCTGATCCTGCACCACAACCGACGCCGAACTCAGCAGCGGGTTACCGTTGGCATCCTCTTGTTCTGCGGCGAGTAGCAGACGTTTGCCGGGATGATAGGCAACGTATTTGCGGGACTTGAATTTTTTTGCGGCGGCATACTTTTGTGCAGTGGCCTGTTTTTTCTTGACAGCCGCCATGGCTTCGCCGCTTGGCAACCCAATGGGCGCCAAGAAAGCAATGATCATCGACAGCAATAGCACTTTCCTCGTGTTCATGGGTGCTAGTGTAACAATCAAAAGCAATTATGCAAGCAAAAATAACATGATATGACAGATTCTTAAGAAACTTTTGAAATACGGGGTTGATCTGCCCGGTATTCTTCTTCAGTGCCGAGAAAGCTGCGAATCTCCTCTTGCTGCGCCAGCGCATCCCGGTATCCAAGGTCAATCAGCGCTTGCGTGTAGGGTCGTTCGAACAGTAAATAACTCGCCAGGGCGGAGCCTTTGCGGCTGGTTGCGCCGATGCTGCGCAACATAATGCGCACGGCCCATGGCAGGCTCTTGACATGGCGTGCTGCCAGATGATCGAGACGCTCGCTCGGTGCAATCACCAGGGTCTCTACCGGCCGCAGCGCAAAGTCACCCTGCCCGAATATCTCCGGCGGGATCACGCCCAACGTCCGGTTGATGCGTTGCATGCGCTCCAGATCGGCGGACAAGCTATCGAGAAAAATGCTCGACAGGATATGGCCTGCAACCTGCGCCAGGGGCGGATAGCTCTCGCCGTTGGCGCGATCCTGTTCCGCGCTCATGCGGCCGGCGCCGATGACCAGTATGCGTTCGGCGCCGAGGTGGATGGCGGGGCTGACCGGCGCCAGTTGGCGCATCGAACCGTCGCCGAAATATTCACGATTTATTTTGACGGCGGGAAAAATGAACGGGATCGCGCTCGAAGCCAGCAGGTGGTCGGCGTTGATCTCGGCGCGCACCCCCAGCCGCTGGGTGCGCTTCCATGGCTCAATCCCTTCTCCGCCCTGAAAGAAGCTGACGCTTTGTCCTGAAGCGTAGCCTGAGACGGTGATGCTCAGCGCGTATAAAGCCTGGTTCTCGATCGCCCGGCCGATACGCGATAAATCGAGGTGATTTTCCAGCAGTTTTTTAAGTGGTGAGTTATCGAGCAGGGAACGCGGGTTTTGTTTGATCAGCCAGCCAAACATCAAGGCCGAGAACCAGCGTGCCCCGCTCAGGCCGACGCCGGCGGCATCAGCGCGATACACATCGCCGGCGCGAAAGTTTTGCCATGTAGCGAGCAGGTGATCGACGCCCGCATCGAAGTTCTCGGCATGTGCGGCGAGTGTCGCCGCATTGATTGCCCCTGCCGAAGTGCCGCTGAGTATGGGAAATGGATTGAGGCGCGGCGCGGGCAGTAAATCGCGGATCGCTTTCAGCACGCCAACCTGATAGGCCGCGCACGCGCCGCCGCCACTCAAAATTAATGCGGTTTTACCCCTCAGCTTGTTCATCGTCCGATTTACCCCGGTTTCCTTGCATCAGAGCGTAACGGCAAAAGAAGGATAGGCTTTAGGCGCCCCTAGGGCGTGTTCTCATTTGTTTTATCGGATGCGTTGTATCCCAATGCTCTGTCTGCAAGGCGCGCGACGCCGCCAATGGTTATTCCATTGGCCAGGA
>Ga0105164_10002064_pt1 | contig 12551 bp, 7 predicted proteins | sample VDWuncwatermetaG_FD_89674 | JGI IMG/M metagenome (GOLD analysis project Ga0105164, IMG submission 89674) | Wastewater microbial communities from Netherlands to study Microbial Dark Matter (Phase II) - VDW unchlorinated drinking water | ecosystem: Environmental > Aquatic > Freshwater > Drinking...
AATTTCCGGTAAGCTAACAGATAAAAACACCAAACAACCTCTTGCCTTTGCCAATATTGTGATAAAGGGCACCACCAAGGGCGTTACTACGGACGTAAATGGAAATTATGAATTAACGATCGATTCTACTGATAAAGAAGAGACCATTTTACAGGTTTCATATATTGGGTATAGCATACAGGAAGTTATTGTTAAAAAAGGCGAAACCACTGCGAATATTGTTCTTGAACCAGCTGTTGTTTTTGGTAAAGAAATTGTTGTAACAGGCTCTCGGGTTAGCGAAACCATCAGGGAATCATCCGCTTCCATTCAAAAAATGAATTCCAGAGAGATCAAAGAAGTGGCTTCGGGCGATTTTTATGAAGGAATGGGTACCCTGAAAGGTGTTGATATCAATCAGTCCAGCATGGGCTTTAAAGTTGTTAATATGCGAGGCTTTAACAGCACCGCTCCTGTAAGGATAGTTCAGTTCATTGATGGAATGGACAACCAGGCACCCGGCCTTAGTTTTCCTGTCGGCAACCTGGTAGGTGCCAGTGATATTGACTTGCAGAGCGTGGAAATAATAACAGGAGCGGCTTCTGCCCTCTATGGGCCAAATGCTTTCCAGGGTGTGGTGAGTATGGCTACCAAAAATCCCTATGAATTTCCCGGAACAAGTGTTCAGTTAAAAGGTGGAACCAATAAACTTGCAGAAGGTCAGTTTCGTTATGCAGAGGCATTTGGTGAACATAAACAATGGGCTGTAAAAGGAACAGCATCCTTCATCCGCGCTGACGATTGGATTGCGAATGACCCTGTTGCCAATAACTATGGAGATATTTCGACAACGCAAGATCTTAGTGCTATTGTAAGAGGTTTGAAATACAGCAGCGATCCTGATAAAGCAGAGACCTTTACAAAAATTAACGACTGGCTCGACTTTAACCAGGAAGGTTTCAGGGGATTAGGGAAAAAAACCATCAACGCTCCGGGTTATATGGAAACGTCCTTATCGGATAATATTACCAAAAGTGTGAAACTTGGAGCAGAGGTTCATTATAAATTCAGCGACAGCTTAAAAGCGTCTTATGTTTTTAAGTATGGTGAAGGCACTGCTGTATATCAGGGCTCTAACCGCTATAGCATCAATAATATCCGCTTCAATCAGCATAAAATAGACCTTACCGGCAAACGATTTAATTTGAAGGCCTATAGAACCACCGAAAACGCAGGTGATTCCTATGATATAGTTTTTACCGGGATCAATATTTCAAAGGCCGGTGTTCCTAATTATATTTCCAATTACCTCAGCACTTACTTTAATTCTTTATCCGCTAATACCAATGCTTTTCAGGATGATCTGCAAAGCTGGATGGTTGATTCGGCAGCTTCTCAGGCCAGCACCTCAGCCAGTACGGCATGGTATAAGCCGGGAACTCCTGAGTTTGATTCAGTGAAAAACAGGAGCATAAATGATCCCCGCCTGGCAACAGGTTCCAAATTCCTTGATCAATCCTCCTTAACTCATTTTGAAGGACAATATAATTTCGATTTTAAATTTGCAGATATTATTGCCGGTGAATCGGTGAGAATGTTCAATCCAAAATCGTACGGAACCATATTTCGTGATACGCTAATAAATAAGGCAGATACATTAGCAGACGGTACCGACAATCCAAACGGAAAATACGCTGATATTTCAACCTATGAAATAGGTGGATTTATCCAGGCAAGTAAAAAAGTGTTTAGTAATGAAACGAATAAACTAACGCTTACAGGCTCTATCCGATTGGATAAGAACAAGAATTACAATGCTCAAACCTCTCCAAGGGTTTCTGCGGTTTATACACACAGGGACAATACATTCAGACTATCCGCTCAATCGGCTTTTCGCGCACCAACGCTGCAGAACCAGTTTCTGTTGCTTGATATAGGCCCGATAATTTTAAAGGGTAACCTAGAAGGCGCTGATAATCTATACACCTTAGAATCTGTGCAGGCCTTTAATTCTCTTTACGACTCTACTTTCGAAATAGATCCATCGCTTCTAAAAACCACTGTTTTGGCACCTATTCAGCCGGAACAGGTAAAAACAATAGAACTGGGATACAGAGGAGTTCTTGTAAATAAAGTGTATGTGGATGCTGCTGTTTATTACAATGTGTACACTAATTTTATTGGCGAAACCCGCGTGGTCCGCCCCAAAGGAGATGCAATAGCGGGTGAAGAAAGCGGACTCGATGCAGTATTGGCAGAGAATTACCAACTATACCAGATACCAATCAATGCTAAGGAAAAGGTAAGCAGCTATGGTAGCGTTATAGGGCTTGCTTATTATCTGAAACAAAATTATACTGTTACCTTAAATTATACTTATTCCGCTTTAAATACCACCAAATTGAGTGATGATATTATTCCGGGATTCAACACTCCAAAACATAAAATAAATGTGGGTCTTAAAGGAAGAAAAATTTATAAAGACCTTGGTTTTTCTACTAATTTTCAATGGGTAGATACTTATCAATGGCAAAGCACCTTTGGAGATGGCGTGGTGAATAGTTATAGAATTGTGGATCTGCAATTAAGTTATGAGTTGCCAAAAATTCATTCTACATTTCGTTTAGGGGCTTCGAACCTCCTGGATGAAAAACGCAGAGAGGCTTACGGCTCTCCTACTATCGGCCGAATGATATATACTACGTGGCTGTTTGAGATGTAGGTTCTGCTAATTTTCGAATTTTGGCGAATTGCGAATCTACGTTGATTAAAAATTATTGGCTACCGAAAAAGTGTTAAATTGCCAAAGTTTAATCACCAAATCATAATTATATAAACATGGAAACAAGCGTACTTACATCAGTTTTATTGCCTCTTGCTATTGCGATCATCATGATCGGACTTGGGCTTTCACTTACTATTGATGATTTTAAACGCGTGGTTGTTTACCCGAAGGCTGTTATTATCGGCTTGATTTGTCAAATGTTGATTTTACCGGCAGTCTGTTTTTTTATTGCTATTGGCTTTAACCTTTCACCCGAATTAGCTGTTGGTTTAATGCTTCTTTCGGCTGCACCCGGTGGGGCAACTGCAAATTTATACAGCCATCTTGCAAAAGGAGATGTAGCACTTAACGTATCGCTTACAGCCGTTAATAGTGTGCTTGCGCTTTTTACCCTTCCGTTCATCGTCAATTTTGCAATTGCTTATTTTATGCAAACGGATCAGGTAGTTCCAATGCAATTCAAAAAAGTGATTGAAGTGTGCATGATTGTTTTGGTTCCTGTAGCAATTGGTATGCTGGTAAGGTCAAAGTCACCCTCACTCGCTTTAAAGCTGGATAAACCCGTTAAAATAGCCTCTGTGATCTTTCTAGCCCTTATCATCATACTTGCTGTGCTGAAAGAAAAGGCGCACATCGTTCAGTATTTTCAGGAAGTCGGGCTTGCTGCTCTTGTTTTTAATTTATTAAGCATGGGGATTGGCTATTTTGTCCCTCAACTATTTAATCTCGGCAAGAAACAAGCTATTGCTATTGGTATGGAGATCGGCATTCACAATGGGACATTGGCCATCTATATTGCACTAAGTGTTATTGGAAACAGCGCCATGAGCATCCCTGCAGCCATTTATAGCCTTATTATGTTCTTTACGGCTGCTATGTTTGGTTATTGGGTGAGTAGAGGGAGTACAGTTTTAAGTTAAAGCAGTATACTTTTTAACGCTCCAAAATGCAACATAAAAAAAGCTTACAAAGCATTAATCTTAATCACCTTCCCTGGCAACAAATTATAGTTAACACCAAAATTATTCAGTCGTTTTATTTCATCAACGGTTGTATTGTTTCTTTCTGCTATTTTATATAGAGAATCGCCCTTTTTAACAGTGTAAAGTTTGAAACCATCAGTAGAGGTCTCCGTATTTTTAGCCGTTGCAACAACTGGTGCGGAATTGTTTGCTGGCACAATAACTTTTTTCTCCCCGGGCTTTTTATCATGAGCATATATGGTTAATTTTTTGCCTGCCGATATTGTATTAGAGGTAATTCCATTCCAGCTTTTAATGTCCGAAACAGTGCATCCATATTTTTTTGCAATTACAGCTAAACCTTCGCCTTTTTTAACAACATGTATCCTCTTTATTTCCTGGCTTGCTATCACATCAATGCTAAGTACATCTGGCTTCTGGAAATTGTAAATGTTCGCTTCGTTATTAATAAAAGTGGCAATTTTATCAGATGGAAGCGTTAAAAAGCTTGGCTCACCAGATATTACAGGTATCACACGTTTACGGTAACTCGGATTTAAATACTGGAGCTCATCATCAGTAATATTCAGCATGGAAGAGATCTGATCAAACGAAAGCTGATGTTTTACTACAACCGTATCTACCTCTAAAAATATTTTTTTCGGAATTGCCGTTTGAATGTTGTGTTCCGAAGTGTAATTCATAATATAATTCACTGCAATAAATGCCGGAACATATCCTTGCGTTTCTGTAGGTAAATACGGGCGGATCTCCCAATATGTTTTTTTTCCACCGCTTCTGCGAATGGCTTTATTTACTGTCCCCGGACCGCCATTATACGCAGCAAGCACCATTTGCCAGTCACCAAAAAGACCGTACAGGTATTGAAAATATTCACATGCGGCCTGGGTTGATTTATAAGGGTCGCATCGCTCATCAACATAAGAGGTTACCTGTAATCCAAACATTTTACCTGTGGGGTACATAAATTGCCACAACCCCATTGCCGCTGAACGGCTTTTTGCCATTGGGTTCAAAGCCGATTCGCATATCGCCAGATATTTTAATTCTAGAGGCAAATTATACTTGTCCAGCATCTCCTCGAACATTGGAAAATAATATTGTGAAAGGGCCATCATTCTTGAAACCTGCTCACGTCTGCGCATGGTATACATATTAATATAGCCCTGTACATAAGGGTTATATTCAAGGTCGAAGGGAGAAAGCGCATCTAACTTAGCAAGTCTTGCTTCATAGATCAAATCATCATAATGTGGAATAGAGTCTATTGCAAAATGATATTTGGGGTTTTTAGGGTAATTTATTTTTGCATACCCCTTTTCAAACAGATCCAGTTTGTATAACTTATCAAGAGCAGCAACAATAGGGTCGTCCTGAATTAACTCTGGAGCTATGGGCGCTTGTGAAAACGCCTCAGATCCGGAACCGATCCAAAAAAGAAAGCAAAAAAGGGGGATTATAAAACAGAAAGAAGTTTTTTTCATAGATTCTAAAACGAAAGCATTTGGAAAATGTTATGACTTCTTACAAATATCGCAATCATAAACCGAAATACAAAGGAGTTTAGATGATTTAAAAAAAATTACCACTAAGGCACTAAGAACACAAAGGCTCACTAAAAAAAATTTTAAGTGTTACTAAGTGTTCTTAGCGCCTTAGTGGTGAACCCTTTTATGAATTATATCCCCATCAACTGTTTGGAAAAAGAAAGCAGATCACTTTCAGCAAAGCTTTTTGCCATTAATTGCACACCGAAAGGCAATCCGTTTGAATGCTTTCCTATTGGCAATGAAATAGCAGGAAGTCCGGTGATATTGGCTTGCACAGTAAAGATATCTTCTAAGTACATTGCAATAGGGTCTGCGCTTTTTTTCCCGAACTCGAAGGCTGTTCCAGGTGTTGTAGGCAAAAGAATAAAATCGTAATTATTTAAAATTTCGTTTGTTTTGTTTTTTAATACCCTGCGAACCCGTTGCCCCTTTGAATAGTATGCATCATAATAACCGGAGCTTAATACAAATGTGCCCAGCATTATTCTACGTTTCACCTCTTCGCCAAAACCTTCAGAACGTGATTTTTTATAAACGGAATCAAGTCCAGAGGACGCTGCATCCGAGTCATTAGCGGCTGCTCCCTCTGTAACGGCAACCTTTGCGGAAGCCGCTTTAATATTAGCACTACGGTAACCGTAAGTAATTCCGGCATAACGTGCTAAATTAGAGGAAGCCTCAGCTGTTGTTAATACATAATAGGTTGGAACAAGGTAATCCAAATAAGGGAAATCAACAGCTTCTACAACATGCCCTGCTGCTTTTAGCTTATTGATAATATCATTTATGCGAACTTTTATTTCAGCGTCAAGCCCACTGCTCTCCAAACAATCTTTTAAATAGGCGATACGAAACTTAGTTGTATTTGCATTTAATTCTTTTGAATATTCAGGAACAGGTTTTAACGATACAGTGCTGTCGTGCTCGTCCTTTCCGGACATGACTTCCATTATTAAAGCTGCATCTTCAATGTTTTTTGTTAATGGCCCTATCTGATCAAATGAGGATGCGTAAGCAATTGCACCGTGTCTTGAAACTCTTCCATAGGTGGGTTTTAAACCAACAACCCCACAAAACGATGCAGGCTGACGAATAGAACCACCCGTATCTGTTCCAAGTGCAGCAAGGCACAGATCAGCTGCCACCGCCACAGCAGAGCCACCCGATGAACCGCCAGGAACACGTTTTATATCATGCGGATTTAACACTTTTCCAAAAGCAGAATTTTCGTTAGAGCTGCCCATCGCAAACTCATCGCAATTGCAACGGCCAATGATTATAGCATCTTCATTTAAAAGGCGCTCCACTACAGTTGCACTGAAAAGTGATTCAAACCCTTCTAAAATTTTTGACGATGCAGAAACTTTATGTCCTTTGTAACAAATATTATCTTTCAGTGCAATAACCATCCCGGCAAGCTTTCCGGCCGTTTTATTTTTCACTTTTTCATCCACAAAAACAGCCTTTTCTAATGCTGATTTTTCGAAAACCTCCAAAAAAGCATTTAGGTGCTTATTATCATTTATGCGATTTATGTAGGATTTGGTCAATTCAACACAGGAAACGTTATTGCTGAATAAGTCGGATTGTACTTCTGAAAGGGAGTTGTAAGTTTTCACAAAGGTTATGAATAACGAATCAATACTAATTTTACGAATCTATTATATACTTATGGGCAGCTAACCAACAAAAACGAATTTACGAATCTGTTATTTGCTTTTTCTTAGCGCACAGATCGGTAAATTCGTATAAATTGATTTATCTGTAAAGGAGATTAGTCCTTTTTTTCCGGAGTAGCTGTGTTGTTATTTTCGCCATCAGTTCCTTTTGATGCGTCTTTAAAATCTTTTATACCTCTTCCAAGGCCTTTCATTAGTTCAGGGATTTTTTTACCACCAAAAAGCAAAAGAACAATTACCAAAATTACAATAACTTCGGTACCACCTAAACCTAAAAATCCAATTAAAACACTATTTAACATTTTGTTCTGATATTAATTTATAATATAAAAAGATAAGCAAAAATTAACGCCAAATAGCTTTCGTGAATCGAAAAGAATGTCTGATAAAATGATACAATAAAATAATGCTGAGTAAATTGACCTTGCATGGTCAGTTTGAGTCTTTTTCCTGGAAATAAAGTTTTTTTAAACTACTTTTATTTATAATTTAATTGAATAGCCTTTATCGCGCTGCAAAAATAATTTTCAAAACCAATAATAATGGCGGAACATAATGATACCGGTACTAAAGGAGAAGAATTGGCTGCCACTTTTTTGCAAAACAAAGGGTATTCTATCCTTGAAAAAAACTGGCGCTTTAAAAATCTGGAAGCGGATATTATAGCCACGGTTGCCAACACATTGGTTATTGCAGAAGTGAAAACAAGAAAAAGTAATTATTTTGGTGAGCCGGAAACATTCGTTAACAAACAAAAACAAAAAAATCTGATCAAAACAGCCCAGGAGTATATTGAGCGCAATCAAATCGATCTGGAGGTTCGTTTTGATATCATTTCCATCATTCTTGGAGATAGTCAAATGAAAATTAATCATATTGAAGATGCATTTTATCCCCTGGTGTAAGTTCTTTTGAAATTAGGCAGGTGGTATTATCTTTAATAAACATTCACCTCTTTCTGCAGATAATGTTACGTTAGGGATTGCAGCGCAAATCCTTTTCTGTTTAGAAAAGATTGAAGCGGAAAGCCCGCCCTTTTCCATTTGAGGAAAAGGAACGCCCAAATGAATTAGATCCTTGTAAATCTGCGTCCTCATAAACACCACATGCACTGTAATTTTAACTATATAAAACCAAACTATCATTTTTTCAATTTATCTTTGTAAAAAACAATACCAATGAAAAAAATAAAAGTTGCTATTAATGGCTTTGGAAGAATCGGACGAATTTCGTTTCGGGTAATGCTTGAATGCGAAAACATTGAAGTGGTTGCAATTAATGACTTAACGGACAGCAAAACTCTTGCTCACCTGTTAAAATACGATTCGGTACATGGCATAATAAAGGCGGATGTAAAAGCAGAAGGAAATGCTATTGTTGTTAATGGAAAAAAAATAAATGTGTATGCCGAAAAAGATCCGGCCAATCTTCCCTGGAAGAGCTTAGGCATTGATGTAGTGATAGAATCAACCGGATTCTTTTTAGATAAAGAATCTGCCGGAAAACACATTACAGCCGGGGCTAAAAAAGTGATCATTTCTGCTCCTGCTAATTCCAGTGATATTAAAACAGTAGTACTTGGCGTAAACGACAGTTTAATTAATGATAATGATCTGATAGTATCCAACGCTTCGTGTACCACTAATTGCGCGGCACCAATGATAAAGGTGTTGGATGAAAGTTTTGGATTAATAGAAGGTTTTATCACTACCGTTCACTCTTATACAGGCGATCAGCGTTTGCACGATGCTCCACACAAAGATCTGAGAAGAGCAAGAGCTGCGGCCGTTTCAATTATTCCAACTTCTACCGGTGCTGCTAAAGCGATCACAAAAATATTTCCACATTTAGATGGAAAGCTTGGTGGCTGCGGCATGCGCGTTCCTGTGCCGGATGGATCTTTAACGGATATTACCTGTTTACTCAACAAACATGCTACCGTAGAAGAAATTAATGCTGCATTTAAAAAAGCCAGCGAAACTAACCTGAAAGGAATTTTACAATACATGGAGGATCCTATTGTATCGGTTGATATTATTGGTAATTCACACTCTTGTGTTTATGATCCCGAGTTTACTTCGATTGTAGGTAATATGATCAAAATTATTGGATGGTATGATAATGAAGGGGGGTACTGCAACCGGTTAGCTGATCTGGTTAAGAAGATCGGGTAAAAAGGGGTGCCTGATCAATGTCATTAAGTTAAGGGGTTTTCTAACACAATAACCTTGCACACGGTTCTCGACTTCGCTCGAACTGACATCGCGCGTTGTCATTGAAGACCGGGTGATACCGTTTTTGGGGTTTCCTGTTTATTAAACATGCTTTTTTGCTTGACTTAAAGGTCTTGTTTCCGTATATTTGTGCCAGTGAAAAAGTTAATCGCCATATCATTTGTTTTTGTTTTTCTGTATGCGAATACAGAGCTGCATCAGCTATTGAAACTACCTGTTTTGGTTCATCACTATTTAGAACACAATGAAGGTGCTAACAATGCAGCGTTTGCCGATTTTCTATACAACCACTACAACAACGAACAATCCAACTCAGATAATAACCAGAACGACCACCGAAATTTGCCATTCAAAACAGATTGTGCAAATGTTCACACCTCATTGGCTTATACAGGCCATCAGCAATACTCATTTCAGCACACACTGCCTGTTTCAGTAAAAGTAAATGTTGTGTATAATGAGATCATTTATTCCTCCGCAAGCCTTTCCAACATTTGGCAACCGCCAAAATTCAGTTAAACGAATTTATGAGTGTCCGCAATCGGACAAAAAAACTGTTTACGGTGCTAATGCACTGCAAACGATCATTCATTTCAAATTTCTGAAATTATGCTTAATAAAATTATTGCGTTCTCCATAAAGAACAAACTCATAGTTGGGCTTTTCGTTTTAGCGTTGATCGCTTACGGACTTTACCAATTCACAAAATTACCAATTGATGCGGTACCGGACATCACCGACAACCAGGTGCAGGTAATCACCGTTACACCTTCGTTAGGTGCACCCGATGTGGAGCGCCTTATCACTTTTCCTATTGAACAAGCCAACAGCAACATACCCGGACTGAAAGAAATTCGAAGTTTTTCGAGGTTTGGTTTATCGCTTATAACTATTGTATTTGATGATGATGTAGATATTTATTGGGCAAGGCAGCAGGTTACAGAACGCCTGAAAATTGCAGAACAGCAAATTCCAAAAGGTCTGGGTTCACCTGAATTGGCACCCGTTACAACAGGTCTGGGCGAAATTTACCAATATGTTTTAAAACCAAAACACGGTTACGAAACCAAATACAATGCAACCGAATTAAGGACCATCCAGGATTGGCTTGTTCGCAGGCAACTGATCGGTGTGAAGGGTGTGGCTGATGTAAGTAGTTTTGGTGGTAAAGTAAAACAATACGAAATAGCCATCAACCCATCAAACCTGCAATCACACAACATCACCATCAATGATGTGTTTACGGCCTTAGAAAAAAACAACGAAAACACCGGAGGTGCCTACATTGAAAAAGCTTCTACAGTCCTATATATCCGCACCGAAGGGTTGATCGGAAACATGGAGGATATAAAAAATATAGTTGTAAAAAACACCTCCAACGGAACACCTCTTTTGATAAGCGATGTAGCTGAAGTACGTATTGATAACGCTACACGATACGGAGCTATGACCTATAACGATGAAGGCGAAGTTACAGGAGCCGTAGTAATGATGCTGAAAGGCGACAACAGCAGCAGGGTAATAGAAGATGTAAAAGATAAAATTGCTCAGATCAGAAAAACGTTGCCTGAAGGTGTAGAGATAGAGCCGTTTTTAGACCGGACAAAAATGGTGAACAGCGCAATCAGCACGGTTTCAAAAAATTTAATGGAAGGTGCGTTGATCGTAATTTTTGTGTTGGTTTTATTTCTTGGAAATTTCAGAGCAGGAATTTTAGTTGCTTCCGTAATTCCGTTGTCAATGCTGTTTGCAGTGATCATGATGAACATGTTTGGCGTTAGTGGAAACCTAATGAGTTTGGGGGCTCTGGACTTTGGGTTAATTGTGGATGGTGCTGTAATCATTGTAGAAGCGGTGATGCACAGTTTAATTCTTGGCAATAAATCGGGGATTCTAAAAATAAATCAAAGTGAAATGGACACCGAAGTAAACCGTTCAGCAAGCAGAATGATGAACAGTGCGGTGTTCGGGCAAATTATCATTCTGATCGTGTATCTCCCAATTTTTACACTTGAAGGAATCGAAGGGAAAATGTTTAAGCCAATGGCACAAACTGTTGTATTTGCTTTGCTTGGGGCATTCATTCTTTCGCTCACTTATATCCCAATGATGAGCACTTTGTTTCTTAGCAAAAACATTTCTCCAAAGAAAAATTTTTCTGATAGAATGATGGACTTCTTTATAAACATTCATCAAAAATATTTAATCAAGGTTTTAGAATTTCCTAAAACAGTTATCGGCATTTCAATTTCTCTTTTGCTGATCGCTTTTGTTGTTTTATCAACTATGGGCGGAGAGTTTATTCCAACACTGCCTGAAGGTGATTTTGCAGTAGAAACAAGGGTTTTAACAGGAAGTAACATAACCACTTCTTCGGAAGCTATCATGAAATCTGCGCACATCTTAATAAATAAATTTCCCGAAATAGAAAAAATTGTGGGCAAAACCGGAAGTGGTGAAATTCCAACCGACCCTATGCCAATGGAGGCATCGGACATGATGATCATTTTGAAAGATAAATCGGAATGGACATCGGCAGAAACATGGACCGAATTATCTGAAAAAATGAGCGAAGCATTAAAAGATGTACCCGGTGTAACATTCAGTTTTCAATATCCGGTTGCCATGCGCTTCAACGAACTAATGACAGGCGCAAAGCAAGATGTGGTTTGTAAAATATTTGGTGAAAATTTAGATACACTTTCAAAATATTCAAAGCTCCTTGGCGCTGTGGCAGAGAAAGTAGATGGTGCACAAAATATTTATGTGGAGCCGATAGACGGACTTCCGCAACTCATCATTAATTATAAACGCAACCTTATTGCACAATTCGGTTTAAATATCCAGGACATCAATAAAGTAGTGAACACTGCTTTTGCGGGGCAAAGTAGTGGATTGGTCTTCGAAGATGAAAAACGTTTTGATCTGGTGGTTCGTCTTGCTGGCGAGCAGCGCCAAAGCTTAGAAGATGTGCGAGACCTTTTGATCCCAACCCCTCAGGGAACACAAATCCCCTTGCATCAGGTAGCCGATGTTTCTATTCAGGAAAGTGTAAATCAAATACAACGGGAAGATGCCAAACGAAGGATCATTGTTGGTTTTAATGTTCGGGGCAGAGATGTTCAGAGCATTGTAACAGATCTGCAGGCGCAAATTGAAACCCGATTAAAGCTGCCAACAGGGTATTACATCACTTATGGCGGAGCATTTGAAAATTTAGTAGCTGCAAAAAAACGCCTCTCTCTTGCTGTTCCCATTTCATTGTTATTGATCTTTCTGCTCCTCTATTTTGCATTTGGATCAATGAAACAGGGGTTGTTGATCTATTCAGCTATTCCGCT
>Ga0105164_10002066_pt1 | contig 12544 bp, 9 predicted proteins | sample VDWuncwatermetaG_FD_89674 | JGI IMG/M metagenome (GOLD analysis project Ga0105164, IMG submission 89674) | Wastewater microbial communities from Netherlands to study Microbial Dark Matter (Phase II) - VDW unchlorinated drinking water | ecosystem: Environmental > Aquatic > Freshwater > Drinking...
CGGTCTTTCTTGTGATTGCGGCCTTAAGTGCGCGAAGTTGGGTGGCTGCGATTGGCGATTGGATGGTAGCACTCCGAAATGCGACGTTGGTGATTTTATTTTTCTATGGGAGTCTCTTTCTTCAGATGCAGTGGTCGGGACATTTTGGGCGTTCTTTTGCCGAATACCCTATGATGAGTTTTTGGTTGCTCGTGATTGCGGCGGGAGTTGTCGCTGTCGCGGTTGAGATGGGGTTAGCCCATCGCCTAAAAGAGACGTGGCGTCGTCCACTGGCTCTTGCGATGGTGACTTTGGTTGCGGCGATCCTGTTTCCAATGGGAGTCAAAGGTCTCGACGGCTACGTGAGTTTGTTGCCGCAGTTAGTGGCCGCAGTTTTATTCATTGTCGTTTGGGCGTTACTTGCTTGCTCGGCCGTTTTAGCGGGAAGGTCTCGCCTCTATGACGCGATCACATTTCTGATCGCGCTTAGATTTCTGGTGATTTACTTCGAAGTTTTTGGGTCTTTAGCCGAGACCGGGGTTGGTTTAGTCATTTCGGGTGCTGTGATCCTGGGTTTTGTTTGGCTCTGGCTTAAGCGCGGATATTTAACGCAGTGGTTTAAATCGAGGCCCAAATGAAGTCAGCGTCGTTAATCAGCGTGCTTCTTCCGCTTCTGGTGATTGCGGGATGGGCGGGGTACCATGAGTATTCGGTACGTTCAGGGACTGAAGTCGAGTTCAAGGTCGTTGGCTACGATCCCAGGGATTTGCTTTCCGGCCATTACCTTAATTATCGAGTCGATTACGGTGTCGATGTTTGTGGGTCAAACTATCGAAGGGACGAAGACTACTGTGTTTGTCTTGTGCAAACCGGGTTGAGCACAAGTCCTCTTCTGGTTGATGTGGCAGTAAGTTGCGAGAGTGTGAGTTGCCCGCTCTATCTGCGTGGCCGGTGCACGGGGAGATTTCACACTGGGCTCGAGAAGTTTTATTTTCCGGATGAGTACAAAGATAAACTTCGAGTGGTGCCTCCAAATTCAAGCATTCGTGTGAAAATTGATCGCATGGGCCGCGGTCATGTGGTTGATTTTCTAGTCAATGGCGTCCCGCTCTCAGAATATGTTCGAGCCAATTAACCCACCCAATGCGACATCAGAATCTGGTGGACGCGGCGAGAATACAGCAGTCCAGCGTGGCCGACTCCTTTTAGGCGAATATTGCGCGCGCCAGGTAGGAAGTAAGTATTCTTTGGAACCATGACAAAATCAAGGTTGCCCGAGATGGAAATGATCTGGGTCTGGCGCGGTAGTGGCGAGCCCTGGAGTTTACGGATGGTTCGGCTTTCGGGGTCGAGTTGTCGTAAGTTGGGTAATAAGGAAAAGCGCGAGAGCAGCGTGCCTTGATGTGGTGTTGCCAAGGTTGTGAGTGTCGCGACCATTTCGTCGCCCCCAAGTTCTTGGACAAAGTACCGGCCGACCATTCCGCCCAAAGAGTGTCCGACGATGTGGATTTTCTGGGTGCCATAAAGTTTAAGAAGTTGTTTGGCTTCGGTTCTGATTTTTTCCGCAAGGTCTTCAATGCTAAAGAGTGTCGTGAGAAGGTTGAGATCCTTCATGGGGCGAATGCCCTCTAAAGATAATCTTTGGATGAGCCAGGCGAAAGTTGAACGGTTATGAAAGACGCCATGAACAAATAAAATGGGTAACACGTTATCTAAGTTGCGTTTGCGAATCGGAAGTCTTGGTAGTCCACTACCCACTTGGCCAACGGGGTAGAGTTGGCACGTGAGAATCGAGGCAGCCGCCTCGCGAGTGAGTCCCATCATCGTTTCAATCGGCAATTTCCAATTTACCGACGGGGTTTCAAATTTTCCCATGGGATTAGCTTAATCAATCCAAACGAGACAGACAACTTCTGGTATGCCGCGCTGCGACTGGGTTTGTGAAAAAATATTCAATCAACTTGACGTTTTGATAGAGAAAAAGGAGTAATAGTTCGTTAAGATAATTGAGTTTTAGAATTAGCAACTAAGAGTGTGGCATGCCAAGACCTCCATTTCCTGAAGCCCCTGAAGGGGTAAGTCGCAGACTTTTTTTGAACTGGCTAACTGTTGGTTGGGTTGGTTTTGGAGGGGCTCTAGGAGCAGGCGTTACCGCTGTTGGCCGATTATTTTTCCCCAATATTACTTTCGAACCGCCTCAGCAGTTTAAAGCGGGCTTTCCGAATGAGTACGCAATCAATAAAGTGGATGAACGGTTTAAGAAAAAATATGGTGTTTGGATTGTCCGCAATGAGCGCGGCCTCTATATTCTGTCTACGGTTTGCACGCATCTTGGTTGCACCCCAAATTGGCTTGAAGGCGAGCAGAAATTTAAATGCCCCTGCCATGGTAGCGGATTTTATTCGACTGGGATCAATTTTGAAGGGCCCGCGCCGCGCCCCCTCGAGCGATTTAAAGTAAACTTGGCTGATGATGGCCAAATTTATGTTGATAAGATGGCGAAGTACCAGTGGGAAAAGGGGCAGTGGAATGACCCTGCTTCCTTTTTAGAATTGGCGTAAGGAGTATTGGATGGCTAAGGGTGGATTATTTGGCCCCTTAAGAGATTCTCAGGCCTGGAAATCTATTTTCCGGCATGGGCCTCCCGATAACCCGAAAAATCGGGTTCTTGTCGTTCTCATGAACGTTTTTTTGCATCTTCATCCTATTCGGATGAAGAAATCGGGCGTTCGGATGAGTTTTACCTGGTGCATGGGCGGGATCACTTTCTTTCTATTTTTAGTTGAGACCATCACGGGTGTGCTCTTGATGTTCTATTATCGTCCGACGGCGGATTATGCGTACGCGGATATCATCGCTCTCAGAGAGCATGTGCCCATTGGAGTCATGCGAGAAGTGCATCGATGGGGTGCGCATTTGATGGTGATCAGTGTTTGGTTACATATGTTGCGAGTGTTTCTCACGGGATCGTATAAGCCACCCCGGGAATTCAACTGGGGCATCGGAGTGATCCTTTTGGTCTTAACGTTGCTCTTAAGTTTCACAGGGTATCTGCTGCCTTGGGATCAGCTGGCAATTTGGGCGATCACTGTCGGATCCAATATGGCTCGGGCGACTCCGTTTCTGGGCCATGAAGGTCCCGGCGCCGCGCTCTTAAATTCCCTGATGGGTTTTGATGTTGTGACAGCAGGAAGTGATGCTCGGTTTGCTCTGCTTGCCGGCCGACTAGTCGGTGAGGCCACACTGCTTCGGTTCTATGTGTTACATTGTGTGTTCATTCCATTGGCAGCAAGTCTACTGATGGCGATCCACTTCTGGAGAGTAAGAAAGGACGGAGGGATTTCAGGGCCTCTGTAATCTAATCATCATGGCAATCACCAAGATACTCACCGAGTCGATCAACTTTCTGTGTCAGCCATCGATTCTCTTTACCCTATCAGTCGCAGTTTTCTTTGCTGTTCTGTTTCTCTGGCGCGAGAAATTTGCGCAAACGAGAACCATTTGGGCCATTGAGATTGGCATGGCTCTCTTTATTGCCCTGAGCATGTTCAACCCGACATTCCGTGACGTCGTCACCAAACCCGATAACGTTCCTATCGTCGGCATGCTCTTTCTTCTCGCCTTCTTCCTTTGGCTCACGATCAACAAAATGGTGACTAACGATCAGTTGATCGCCGAAGGCAAGGATGTGGAGAATAAGAAAGAATCCAAAGAGCTCGTTTTCACATGGCCTGATTTAGTTTTCAGTGAGTTCATCTGTACGATTGGTGTCTGGTGCTTACTCGTGATCTGGTCGGTTTGTCTCAAGGCTCCTTTAGAGGAGCCCGCTAACCCTGTCGAAACACCGAATCCTTCTAAAGCGCCATGGTACTTTCTGGGGCTCCAAGAAATGTTGGTTTATTACGATCCTTGGCTTGCCGGCGTGGTGTTTCCCTCGTTGATTTTAGTCGGCCTGATTCTGATCCCCTATATTGACACAAACCCCAAGGGGAATGGTTATTACACCTTTGTGGAGCGCAAACTCGCCGTGACGAGTTTTTTATTTGGCTTTTTAATCCTTTGGATTCTCCTGATTGTTCTCGGCACCTTCTTAAGGGGGCCGAATTGGAATTTCTTTGGGCCCTACGAGGTTTGGGATCTTCATAAATTAGAGGTTCTGACAAATATTAACCTCTCCGAATACATCTTCAGGGAATTTGGGCTCAATGGCGGTAAGCTTCCCGACAATGTGTTTATCAGAGAAGGCGTCGGGATGATCCTCAGTTTGGCCTATATTGTCGCCGGGCCAGTCCTCATGGCCAAGTATCTTTGTAAGGGGATGCTTGAGAGGATGGGCAAGCCTCGGTTTTATATTTTTGCGTTTCTCATGCTTTCGATGGCGTCGCTGCCACTTAAAATGGTTTTAAGGTGGTTATTTAACCTTAAATATATCGTGGCAATCCCGGAGTGGTTTTTTAACATATAAGAAAAGGCATCATGGCAAACTTTCCTACTCCTGATGATCGTTTTTATAAGAAAGAGTCCTTGATCAAGGCTTTTGGCGTCCTTAGCATTGTGATGCTTGTTTCAACGCTGTGGATGGTCCTCGACGATTATGGCCGGGAGTGGAAGGGGTATCAGGCCGAGTTCATGGCGTTAAAAAAGGGTCGCGCTGAAAAAGCCTTAGAGGAAGCAAAAGCGCAGATTGATCCAGCGGCTGTTCAAAAAGCGCAAGAAGCGGTTGCGGCGGCTCAAACAGGTCTTAAGGCTAAAGAATCTGAGATCAATCGAGTGGAGAAAGAACTCATTCAGCTTAGGACCAAGGAGAAGAATGCGGTTACCAAATTTCAGAGCGCCAAGGCGGTCTGGGATGTTGAAAAATACCAGTATGAAGCGAAATGGGGGCATGAAATCGCTGAAGGGCATGAGTCCCACGGCCCCGAAGCGGGCCTGGCTCGGCAGAAGGTTTTTGATAGTCTCGCTAAAGTGATGAAGCTTAAAGATGATGCGAATCATTTGAGTCAATCGGCGGAGGATAAAGAGAAGGAAAGCAAGTCGCTGATGGCTGAAAAGTCAGAGGCTGAAAAATCGCTTAAAGTATTAAACGCTGATGTGGATCGTTTGGTCGCAAGCAAAGAAGCTTCTGAGTTGACCTTGCATAAGCTCTTAAGGAGCGCGCCGCTTCTTGATTTTGCCGATTCTGTTTTTAAATTAAAGCAGATTGTCGTTCCGACCATTCGAGACGACGTGTATTTTGCGCAACTTCAGAAGGTTGATCGGTGCACATCTTGTCATTTAGCGATCGATACGCCCGGATTTGAATCCGAACCACAACCTTTTAAGACGCATCCCAAATTAGATTTAATCTTGGGCAGTCGTTCGCCTCATCCGATTGATAAAATTGGCTGTACCGTCTGCCATGAGGGCAGGGGCCCATCGAGTCATTTTGTCCGAGCCGCTCACACTCCGCAATCGGAAGAGCAGAAGAAAGCGTGGGAGAAGAAGCATCATTGGCATGAGATGCACCACGTGATTGAGAAAATGATTCCGCTTCAGTATATCGAAGGTAAGTGCCGCGTCTGCCATCGTCAGACTGAGTACGTGCCCAAAGCCGAGAAGCTGAATTCAAGCGTTCAACTTGTTAAGGCCGCGGGTTGTTACGGTTGCCACAGGATTGAGGGGTGGGATCATCTTAGAAAACCCGCGCCTTCTTTGAAACGTGTCAAGGGCAAGGTCACCCGAGATTGGATTGTAAAATGGGTGAAGAATCCCCAAAGCTTTAATGAAAACGCTCGGATGCCAGCGGCATTTTTTCAGAGCAATACCAATTCCGAAGAGTTTAAGGCTTATCAGGAAGCTGAAGCTCAGGCGATCACGGATTATGTCCTAAGCTTATCCGATGAGTATCGGCCATCCCATACCGGGCAATTGGGTAACGCTGCTCGTGGCAAGGAAGTTTTTGGCACGGTAGGTTGTTTGGGTTGTCATAATATGGACGATTACGAGCGAAAACTCGGCCGTTTCTCGTTGGCGCCAGACCTAAGCACCGTAGGGAGTAAGGTCAATAAGGATTGGCTCTACAGTTGGTTGAAAAATCCAAAGCATTATTGGTCCGAGACGACTATGCCTAGCCTACGTCTGACAGATAGCGAAATCGCAGACCTCACGGCTTATCTATCGGGCAAGCATAACGCTGAGTTTGATGCGCAAGAAGCTGGGACGGTTGATGTCGAAATGCAGAAGAAGGTCCTTGGACTGTATTTGCTCAGAGACCCCAAGTTTGCGCCAGCCACCGACAAGAGGATTGCCGAGCATCTTAGCGCACTGTCTCCTGCGGAAGTTGCCGAACAGTTGGGTAAGAATGGTGTCACCCGCTATGGTTGTTTTGGTTGCCACGAGATCAAAGGCTTTGAGACAACCCAAGGGATTGGGACTGAATTGACTGAAGAGGGCAGTAAACCCGTCAATAAATTTGATTTTGGATTGCTGCATCTCGATCACTCAGTGGTAGCGTGGCTGGATAAGAAGTTTGAGAACACTCGATCGTTCGATGAAGGGATCGTGAAGGAGTATCTCGATATCTTAAGAATGCCTCAGTACGGGTTTAATAAAGCTGAACGGGATTCTTTGATCACGTTTATTTTAGGGCTCACGTCTCAGAAGATTGACGCTCCGTCTGCTAAGATCCTCAATGCCTCTGAAGCCAAAATTGAAGATGGGATGCGGGTTATCCATAAATATAACTGCCAAGGCTGCCACCGAGTTGAGATGCTTCATGTTGAATTGCCCCAGGATCATCCCAAGTGGGAAGAGCATGAAGCGGCGAAATATAATCTTGAGGGTCGGATCCTGAAGTATTACGAAGAAGATACGAGCTTGGGGCCGCCACCTTTGGTGACTCAGGGAGCTAGGACCAAGACGGCTTGGACTCACGCTTTCTTGAATAATCCGCTGCCGAAACTCAGAGACAAGCTCCAAGTGAGGATGCCAAGCTTTCAGATGGATAACGACGAAATCAATACGATCGTCGAAGGCTGGGGAAATACTCCTGGTGTGGAATTTCCGATTTCACAGCCCACTCGGATTGCGATGTCGCCGCAGCGATTGGCTGGCGCTCGGACGCTCATTAATCGTCTGCAGTGTTTGAATTGCCATACGATGGGTGAGATGCTGACGCCTGCTCAGATGGAAGGGTCGAAAGGTTTGGCCCCCGATTTCAAGAAGGCAAATAAGCGTTTGCGACGCCAGTGGATTATTGACCTTTTGAAGGACCCGCAGAAGATGATTCCGGAGACTCGGATGCCAGGGTTCTGGCCTGATGGTCAGAGTCCAGCACCGGATATCCTGGGTGGCGATTCTGAGGCCCAGCTTGAAGCCATTGCAGATTATTTACTTTACTTAGGGCAAGGATCAGTTGAAACCGTGGAAGCGAAGCCGTAAGTTTTTTTCAAAGGAGTCTCTTATGTTAAGACGAATATCTCGAGTTGCTGTTTTGCTAGGGCTTACCTTCTTTGTGGGTTGCGGGCACAAGGAATTCAGTAAGGGAAGCTACGATGATCTCGCCGAAGAGCGGCATCTTGATGACAAGTTTAATGAGACGGATATGAAGCACATCGCGGATACGATGGTGGAGTCTCTCGTCAATAGCCCGGTCGTACAAGAGCATAAGAAACGCCCTGTGGTTCTGATCACGTTGGTCAAGAATCGAAGCCAAGAACACATCGATATGAAGAGTATGACGGATAAGATCCGTGTGGCTGTGGTGAAGAGTGGTAAATTTCGGTTTACGGATAAGGAAGTGCGTGGCGAAATCTCGGAAGAGTTGAGCTTTCAGGGAGAGTCAGGTTATGTTGACCCCGCGACAGCTCGCCAGAAGGGTCGGCAGATCGGGGCAAATTTCTTTCTGACGGGAGAGATTACCGACCGAGTCCAAGAGGTGGGCAAAGAGAAGTATGTGTACTATAAATGTACCTTTAACTTAGTGGATATCCAGACTGGGATCATCGAGTGGACGGATGAAAAAGAGCTTCGCAAATACTACAAAAAACGCTCCGTCACTTTCTAAAGGATATATCAGAACACCCTGCTTCGCTTTTCTGCTCACCCTAGCTCTTCTGAGCGGGTGCGCGGGTTATGAATCTCGAATTGCAAAAGCTCGGGCTAATTTTGAAACGGGGCAGTACGATCAATCCATCACTGAGCTTAAGAGCTTAGTCGAACGCGACGATAACGACCAGCTTCTCTACTTAATGGATCTGGGGGTGGTCTACCACACGGCAGGTCAGTACGATGATGCGCTTAAAACATTCCATGCGGCGGACAAGCTCAAAGACCTAAAGGATTTCACCAGTGTTTCTGAGCAGGTTGGCAGCGTTATTCTTAACGATGAGGTAAAAGCCTACCGACCAGAAGATTTTGAGAAAATTCTAATCCATGTCTACCTTGCCATTGACTATTGTTTGCTTGGAAAGTGGGAATCCGCCTTAGTCGAAAGTCGCCGAGTCAATCATGTCCTGGATCGGATGATTTCTGAAGGCCAGCTCCCCTATGATCGTAACGCCTTTGCCAAGTACCTAGCGGCGGTTTCTTTTGAGAGTCGCGGGGAGTGGAATGACGCGTTCGTGGATTACCGAATGCTATTGAAATGGGGGAAAGGGGATTACCCGTATCTGCCAGTGGGTCTTCTTAGAATGGCGGCGTCGTTGCACGCGACTCAGGAGCTTGAAGAGTTTCGAAAGAAATACCCCTCGGTCCAAGATTATCAGCTGGGGAATCAGGAAGGGGAGGTCATCTTGATTCTGGAACAGGGGCGTGGCCCGATCAAAGTGCCTCATCCCAATTTTCGGTTGATGCCCACGTTTCAGAAGCGATTCGCTTCGAGTGACCATGCGGTTTTAAAAACAGTCGATGGCAAGCGTTCTGCCAGAAGCTACTCTCTATTGGATATTGAAGCGACTGCGATCAAAGATTTGGACCATAGGATTAGTGGAATCGTGGCTAAGAAGGTGGCCGGGGTGGTAGCCAAAGAAGTGATTGCGGATCAAGTCGGAAAACAAACGAAGAGCAAAGGGCTCGGGGCTCTGACTTCCGTCATCCTGAGATTAACCGATAAGGCAGACCTTAGGCATTGGAGCACGCTGCCGGCGAGCTTGCAGCTGATTCGGATGAAGTTACCTGCTGGACGCCATAAGCTTATCCTTGATATTCTGGCTCGCAATGGTGGCGTTCAGTATGAGAAAGTCTTTGAATCCGTGGAGATCAAACCAAAGCAGATTCTATTTCTCCAGCACCGAACGAGAGAATGAGGCCGATGTCAGACCCGATTGAAACCCAGTATGATCCCAAGGCAGTCGAAGCGAAGCTCTATGCGATGTGGGAATCCAAGGGCGTCTTTCAGGCAGATGCCCGAAGTCCCAAAACCAAATACACGATTGTCTTTCCTCCTCCTAATGTGACGGGTGTCCTTCATATGGGGCATGCGCTGACCGTAACGATCGAGGATATGCTCATTCGGTGGAAGCGGATGCAGGGTGCCGAAGCGCTTTGGATTCCTGGGACAGACCACGCCGGTATCGCCACTCAGATGGTTGTGGAGCGTCGGATATTAAAAGATGATAATACGACCCGTCATCAGTTGGGCCGTGAAAAATTTCTGGAAAAAGTCTGGGAGTGGAAAAACTTAAGTCAGACGACGATTCTAAACCAAATGAGATTATTAGGCTCTAGCGTCGATTGGAGCCGGCTGAAATTTACTTTGGATCCCGACGTCTCGATCGCCGTGCGAGAGTGTTTCTATCGTCTGTATCAAGATGGTCTGATCTACCGAGAGCTCGCCATGACCCAATGGTGCCCCAGGTGCCAGACCGCGTTATCAGATTTGGAAGTGAAGGCCCAGGAGCTCAACGGAAAATTATGGGAAATTAATTATCCCATTGAAGGTGATTCGACGAGTTTTCTCACGGTGGCGACGACGCGCCCTGAGACAATGTTGGGTGATGTGGCGGTCGCCGTGCACCCTGACGATGTCCGTTACCACGCGCTTAAAGGAAAGAATGTCATCCTGCCGTTACTGAATCGAGCGATCCCTGTGATTGAGGACACCTACGTGGACCCTGCGTTTGGGACCGGTGTGGTCAAGATCACCCCGGCTCATGACCCTAATGATTATGAGATCGGCAAACGCCACCAACTGCCCATCCTAGATATCATGGACTCAGAGGCCCGATTAAATGCCAAGGCTGGCGTGTACCAAGGGTTAAAACGTGAACTAGCCAGAAAAAAGGTCCTAGAAGATCTCAGTGCTCAGGGGCTTCTTGTCAGCGAAAAAAACCATAAGCATAATGTGGGGCACTGCGATCGTTGCAGCACAGTTGTTGAACCAAAACTATCAAGGCAGTGGTTTGTCAAAGCCGAGGTCTTAGCAAAGCCCGCGATCGAAGCCGTTCAAAAAGGCGAGATCAAGATCATTCCCGCGGAATGGGAGAAAACTTATTTCGAGTGGATGCTCAATATCCGGCCATGGTGTATTAGCCGACAACTCTGGTGGGGGCATCGGATTCCAGTTTGGTATTGCCCTGAGGGGCATGAAACCGTTTCCGTGGCTGACCCCGACCAATGCTCGCGATGCAGCGCTAAAACTTTGACCCAGGACGAAGATGTTTTAGATACCTGGTTCAGTTCGGGACTCTGGCCCTTTTCGACCTTGGGATGGCCAAAGTTAACCGACGATCTCAAGGCGTTTTATCCGACGGATGTTCTTGAGACAGGATTCGATATTCTGTTCTTCTGGGTTGCCCGCATGATTATGTTAGGCATCCGGATGACCGGTAAAATTCCATTCCATACGGTTTACCTTCATCCCATGGTCCGTGATGAGAGTGGTCATAAAATGTCGAAGACCAAGGGCAATGTCGTCGATCCGCTTGAAATCGTTAAGACCACGGGCGCGGATTCGTTACGGTTCTTTTTTGCGAACCATTGTTTCCATGGAAGAGATGTTCGTGTTTCGGACGCTCAGATTCAGGCCAGCCGAAATTTCATGAATAAGATTTGGAATGCCTCTCGATTTGTCCAGATGCATTTTGGGCATGTGAAGGAATCAAATATTGATTTTGATAATGAGGTCAACGTCTGGATTTGGTCCGCTCTTAATGAAACCAAGAAAGAAGTGAAGCTAGCGCTCGAGCAGTACCGGTTTTTTGATGTGGCTCAGCTTCTTTACCATTTTCTTTGGGATACCTATTGTTTTTGGTTCATTGAATATATTAAGGCCCCGGAGGAACTCGAACGTCGTAAGGCAGCTAAGGAATCGACGGCCGTTGAGGTCTTAGAAGAGATTCTACGCTTAGCCCATCCGATCATCCCGTTTATAACCGAAGCCATTTGGCAGCGTCTCAACCTAAAAGTGCAAGCCAGTTGCTTAGCCACTGCGGCTTACCCCCAGTGGGATGAAAGTCGTTTTAATGCCGCTATTTTCAAGCGGATGGAATCGGTGGGGCATGTGGTTGATGAAATTCGACGAATACGCGGGGTTCATAATATCGGCCCGGCCATCAAATTGACTGCAATCATTGTTTCGCCGCCCGATTCCGATTTGAGGGCGGCCTTGATCCGAAACCAATCAGTGGTCATGAATGTGGCGCGACTTGATAAGATGGAGTTGGTAGCTGAGGTGAAAGATCTTAAGGGTTATGTCGCGGGATTAGTGGGCGAGCTCAAAGTTCTGATCCCGAAGGATGCCCTTGGAGTGACTGGGGAACAGGTGGCGCAGTGGAAAGTGGCGCTTCAAGCAAAAGAAGCGGCTCACGCTCGAGCCGAAGCCAAATTAAGTAACGCGTCCTTTGTGGGTAGCGCACCGCCCGCAGTGGTGGATGGCGTTCGCGCCCAGAGAGATGCGCTGATTGCTGATATGAATGCGCTCAAAGATCTGCTTAAGGACGAATCTTGAGGTCAGTTCTTTTCTTGTTGCGCAAGTTCGCTTGGCCCCACTCGACTAACCTTCTTTCTTTTGCTCTCGTGTTATCGGTCATTGGAGTGGCGTTGGGGATTGCGCAGCTGATGTTGGTGCTAGGGGTAATGTCGGGGTTTCAGAAGATGCTCCGAGAAAACTACACTCAAATCACGGGTGACCTAGTCGTGATTCCCAATCACGAGAATCCGGATGCTCTGGCGGGTGGCTTGAGGGAAATGATTAAGAAAACACGCGGTGTTTTAGGAGTCACTCCGTTTGCGTTTGGTCAGGCGATGATAGTCCATGACGGCGCCACGGGAGTTGCCGTTGAGGCCATGGATCCTTCGACGGCAGAGCAGGTTACGGACTTAAAGAATATTTTAGTGGATAAAGTTGATAAGCGTCTCAGACCTGATCTTGCGTGGATTTGGGTCGGCTCTCAGCTTGCTAAGAAAGTTAAGATTAAGGCGGGCGATGTCGTTGAATTGATGGTGGCTCAAGGCAACGAGCGCAAATTTCACGAACTTGAAGTCACAGGGATCACTCGGTTTGGGATCTACCAACATGATCTTCGTTATGCCCGAGTGAGCCTTGCAACCTTGGCTCGAGTGATGGGGCAAGCACTGCCGAGCGTAC
>Ga0105164_10002067_pt1 | contig 12539 bp, 12 predicted proteins | sample VDWuncwatermetaG_FD_89674 | JGI IMG/M metagenome (GOLD analysis project Ga0105164, IMG submission 89674) | Wastewater microbial communities from Netherlands to study Microbial Dark Matter (Phase II) - VDW unchlorinated drinking water | ecosystem: Environmental > Aquatic > Freshwater > Drinking...
AGGCGTGCGCTTGGGGAATCTTCCGGGCCAAGGCTAGGATCATCGTCATCGTGTGTTCCGCGGTTGCCGTGGTGTTTCCCTCTGGTGTGTTCATCACGATGATGCCGCGCCTCGTCGCGGCCTCGAGGTCCACGTTGTCCACGCCCACCCCCGCCCGACCAATCACTTTCAGATTTTTGGCCGCTTCGATGATCTTCTTCGTCATCCGCGTGCCGCTCCGCACAATCACGGCATCGTAGGTTGGAACGATTTTGACCAGTTCCTCGGGCGCGAGGCCCAGTTTGATCTCAAAGTGCACGCCCTTCTCTTTTCTGAGGAGCTCGAGCCCATCTTTTTCCAATCGATCGGCAACCAGAATTTTCAACATCAAGATCCCTTCAAGACTTTCTTCAACGCCGCGAGTCCCCGGTCAACGTCGGCTTTCCGGATCGCCCCCATGTGCGCGATGCGGATCACCTTTCCCTTCATTTCTCCTTGACCGCCGGCAATGCTGATGCCTTGCTTTTCACGGATTTCATCCAAAACTTTCACCCCGTCTACCCCCGTTGGGACTTTGAAAGCCGTCAATCCGTTTGACGGCCGCTTGGCAAAAAGTTCAAATCCCATCTGGGTGATCCGCTCGCGCGTGTAGCGAGCAAGCGTCTCAGAGCGCTTGAGTATTTTCTCAAGCCCTTCCTTTTCAATCAGATGGAGAGATTCCAAGAGCGCCACCACGATCGAGATCGCCGGCGTGAAAGGCGTGTCCCAGTCTCCCAGGGCCTTTTCATAAAGCGCCACATCAAAATAAAACCGCGGAAGCGTCGCTTCCTTCATCCGCTCGCGCGCCCGGTCGCTCACCCCGAGAAAGGCGAGGCCCGGTGGCAGCATCAATCCCTTCTGGGAACCCGAAATGGCCAGGTCCACTCCCCAAGCATCCATTTCAAATCGATCCGCACCCAGACCGCTGATGGCATCCACGATGAAAAGCGGCCCCTTGCCCTTGAGTCGCCGGCCGATTTCTTCCAGATCATAAACCACGCCCGTTGACGTTTCACAAAGCTGGACGCAAACCGACTTGATTCGCGGATTTTTCTGAACCGCCTCTTCAATCCGGGCGGGTGAAACCGCTTCGCCGTATTCGACTTTCAGGATCTCGGGATGGAGACCATAGGCCTTGGCGATGTGTCTGAAACGCTCGCCGAATTTCCCGCCCTCCACGACGAGGATCGTGTCCTGGGCTGAGTGAAAATTGACCAGCGCCGCTTCCATCGCACCTGTCCCCGAGGCTGTGAACGTGTACACGGGGTGACGCGTCTTGAAGATCCGCTTCAGGCCTTCGCTGGTTTCCCGAAAAAGTTTCTGATAACGGGAAGTTCGGTGATGAAAGAGTGGTCTTGCCAGCGCGCGGAGAATCCCGGCCGGGACCGGCGTTGGACCCGGCGTCAAAAGCAGCGGTGTTCGGCTGGGCATTAAAGGCTCGGCAAACTCCCGCTCAGCCCTTCGGGGCTTCGTCGCGGCTTGCGATGACATGGTCGACCAGGCCGTAGGCCTTGGCCTCTTGGGCCGACATGAAATAGTCCCGGTCCGTGTCCTTCTCGATCCGCTCAAGCGGTTGTCCGGTGTGCTTGGTCAGGATCCGATTGAGCTGTTCTTTTAACTTCAGGATCTCTTTGGCCTGGATCGAAATGTCGGAGGCCGTTCCCTGCGCACCTCCCCAGGGCTGGTGAATCATCACCCGTGCATAGGGAAGAGAAAACCGTTTCCCTTTTTTGCCGGCCGTCAAAAGGAGCGCCCCCATGCTGGCCGCCTGACCGATGCAGTAGGTCGCCACGTCGCACTTGACGAACTGCATGGTGTCATAGATGGCCAGACCCGCCGTCACCGACCCGCCCGGGGAGTTGACGTAGATGTTGATGTCCTTGTTGGCATCCTCCATCTGGAGAAAAAGGATCTGGGCAATGATGAGGTTGGCAATCGTGTCATCGATGGGGGTCCCAACGAAGACGATCCGGTCCTTCAGGAGACGGGAATAGATGTCGTAGGCCCGCTCACCGCGGCCGGTCGTTTCAATGACCATGGGAACCAGATAGCTCATGAAGTCCTCCTCGCGTTATCTTTGATGAATTGAATTACCTTTTCGTTCAAGATTTGATGCCTCAGCGATTCCTTCGCCTCCGGATGTTCGACGTAGTACTTTTTCACGGCCTCGGGCGATTGCCGATGGCGCAGCCCCAAGGCCTTATACTTTTCTTCGAAGTCCATCTCGGCCAATTCCAACTTTTCTTTTTTGCCGATCGCGTCGAGAAGAAAGGATAGCCGAACCTGCTTCTCGGCCTCCGGACGGAGCTTCTCTGAAATTGATTTTAATTCCTTTTCGATGATCTCCTGGGGAACCCGTTGTTGATAAAGCGTTCGGACGGCATTCTCGACGAGCGCTACGAGACGGCGTTCCACGACTCCCTTGGGCACTTCAAATGAGTTTTCTTTGAGAAGGCCCTCAAGCAGCCCGTTTTCAAACTCGGTTTCAGCCTCGCGGGATTTCTCGGTTTCGATCTGCCCCCGCAGATGATTCTTGAGCGTGTCCAGCGTTTCAAACTCGCCCGTCTCCTTGGCAAACTCGTCATCCAAGGCCGCAAGTTTTTTTTCCTTCACTTCCTTGACCTTGACCTGAAACACACCCGTCTTGCCCGCCCATTCCTTCCGTCCGAACTTGTCTGGAAATTGGATCCGGACTTCCCGCTCTTCCCCGGCCCGGGCGCCGACGAGCTGGGAAGAAAATCCCTTCAGAAATTCATCCTCTTGGAGTTCAAACCACTCGTCGCTCCGGTTTTCGGCCGGTTTTCCGTCCACCGAACAGGTATAATCCGCAACCAAAAAATCTCCCATCGCTGCGGCGCGGTCCTCGACGGCCGCAAACTTGGCCACGGATTCCCGGATGCGGCCCAGTGCATCATCGAGTTCCTCGGATTTCACTTCAACGCTCTTTCGTTCCGCGGACAAACCGCGGTATTTTCCAATCTTGATGACCGGAGGCACTTCCAGAAAGGCTTCGTAAGTGAGTTTTTCTTCCGTGAACTCGACTTGGCGAATGTCCGGGTTCCCGAGAAATTCAACCTGCTTCTCCTGGGCCGCCTCGCGAAAAGACCGCGAAATCAACTTTTCCAGGACTTTCTCCCGCGCCGCATCCCGGTAATGGGTCCTCCAAGACCTCGCGAGGGGCCTTGCCCGGACGGAACCCGGGAACGCGGGCCTCTTTCCCAATGTGCTGAAAAAAATGTTCATACTCCTCGCGGATCAGGTCTTTGGAAACGGACACCGAAAGAACCTTTTCACAGGGAGCGGAATTCTTCAAGGTCGACTTCACGTTCAAGTGTTCCTTCCCCTAATTCACAGCGAGCGAAGGGATTTGAACCCTCGACCCCAACCTTGGCAAGGTTGTGCTCTACCAACTGAGCTACGCTCGCAAGTAATTCGTTCTTAACTCAAGAAAGCGTCGTATTTTAGGGCCTTGCTTGAGAGATGTCAATCGAAGGCGGGCTCGCCTTCCGATTATTCCGTCTTCTTCGGCCAGATCAGGGAACCGATAATTGAAAGCGCCAAGACCGCCGCGATCACGCTCAAAGCAACGCCCACCGGAATGGGAACGGTGCCGCTCAGAAGCATCTTGGCGCCGATGAAGGCCAAGATCAGGGCGAGCCCGTAATGCAAGTGATGAAAGAGGCCCATGATCCCCGAGAGAAGAAAGAAAAGAGAACGCAATCCCAGAATAGCGAAGATATTTGAAGTGTAAACGATGAAGGGGTCATGCGTGATGCCGAGGACGGCCGGCACGGAGTCGACGGCGAAAAGAAGGTCCGTGGACTCCACCACGAGGAGGATTACGAAAAGCGGTGTGGCGGCGATCCGCGCGCCTTGCCGGATGAAGAAATGACTTCCTTCATAATCCGGCGTGACGGGCATCACTTTCTTAAAAAGCTTCAGGAACATATTTTTTTCCGGGCGGACTTCCTTGTCTTTTTCGAAAGCCAACTTGACCGCCGTGTAAATCAGGACGGCCCCGAAAAGATAAAGGACCCAGTGAAAGCGATTGATCAAGGCAACGCCGGCCGTGATGAAAATTCCCCGCGTAAGCAAAACGCCCAAGATTCCCCAGAAAAGAATTTTGTGTTCATAGTGTTTCGGCACGCGAAAATAGGCGAAGAGCAGGATGAAGACGAAAAGGTTGTCGACGCTCAGAGACTCCTCGACCACATACCCGGTGAGAAATTCAAGCGCCTTCGAGGGTCCCATCCAAACATGGACGAGACCCGCGAAAGCCAGGGCCAGTGAAATCCAAACGAGGCTCCACAGGAAAGCCTCCTTGAACTTGATTTCGCGGGCCTTGCGGTTGACCACACCCAAGTCAAGAATCAGCATGCTCAGGATGACGAGCGCGAAGACGCCCCAGAGCACGGGAGAAGAATGCATTTTTTTAAGTCGAACCTAACACGGCCGTCTCGCCCGTCCCGACTGAGCGAGCCCGAATCAGTGTTTCCTCAGCCTGCCGGAGGAAGCCGGAAGAATCAACTGACTCGCGTGGATGAAAACTCGCGATTCCCGTGCAGAAGGTGGGAAGTTTTTTTCCCCGGGCGAGATCCCGGAGACGTTTCCCCACGACGACGGCCCCTTCTTTGGGAGTGGCTGGGAGGACCAATAAAAACCGGTCGTTCTCGAGCCGTCCCGCGACATCGGAACCTCGGATGTGATCGCTCAAAAGGGCTCCGAAATCCCGGAGGATCCGATCGCCCTGCGGCTCCCCTTTTTCTTCGTTGATCCTCTTGAAGCCATCGATGTCCATCAGGAGACAGGAAAGATCCGCCTTGTAACGCTTCGTCCTTTCGATTTCGAGCTCAAGCCATTGCAAGACAAAACGGTGATTGTAAAGCTGCGTGAGCGGGTCCGAGGTCGATGAGAGGCGCATCATTTCTTGGAGGAGCTTGGAACGCACGAGTGCTTTGACGCGGGAGACGAACTCATCGGTGTCAAACGGCTTGGTCAGATAATCAAGCGCTCCACGGCGAAAAGCCAATGACTTGGTACGTGGATCGTCCTTCTGACTTAAAATCAGGACCGGGATCATTTCCTCCAGACGTTTGGGGCGTATCTCATCGAGGACCGAGAGCCCGCTCATCCCCGGGAGCACGGCCTCCATCACGATGAGGTCCGGCCCCAAGCGAGGCCATTTTTCCAATAAATCCTCCGCCTGGATGAATCGGTCTACATGAAAGCCCTCGACAATGAGTACACGTTCCATCAAGTCCAAGACGGAACCATCATCATCCACGAGCGCCACGAGGGGATGGGGTTTGATCTTGGCCAAAAGCTGATCAATCTGGGTGGTCGTCAGTCCTTCTTTCATCACTTGCCTGATTCCTGCGGCCGGAGAGATTTGAACTCCCACGCCTTTCGGCACTGGGTCCTAAGCCCAGCGCGTCTGCCATTCCGCCACGGCCGCGCGAACGGATGAAACGTGCCCCCTGAAGGGCTCGAACCTTCGACCCACTGATTAAGAGTCAGTTGCTCTACCAGCTGAGCTAAGGGGGCGTAAAAATTACGGGATTCTTTTATACCAGATTTCTTCAAGGCTGTCTCGAAGGACTTCCGGAAGGAAGGGTTCCCGTTCTTCCCACAGAAGATATAGGGGCTGTCTGGATTCTTCCTGACCGCAATGAGGGCTTTCTTGACAGCCTCGTTCATCGGGACAAATCGCTTCTCCAAAGAAGGGATTTAAATTTAAGTGCGTGGAGAGTGAGCGCAACCGGAAATCGCGGGTATCGTTGCGGCTGAGCCCAGCGCGGTATGGCCGAGATCGGAACTTCTAAAGTGACCTCACCTTTGAAGTTTCTTCCATGGCCTCGGGGGGAGCCGGCGGCGGAGATACCGGAGGCGCGTCCGGAATACGCTGCTCAATCTGAACGGAAATATTTTTAGACCAGCTCACCCCTCTTGAATTCTCAAAAAGTTTAATGGCATTCGAGCGGTCAAAATAACAATCCACTGCAGAATAAAGACTCCAGAGATCGGCATTTAATTGAGCATCACTGCGAAGGTCGTAGATCTTGAGACCGATTTCCTTTGCCTTTTCAATATAGATTGCCCGCCGATGAGAAAGCTGGATATTGTGATCGGCCAGGAATTTGACAATACGAGCCGCACGCTGAGATTTAATTTTCATATAATTCTTGAGCCAATCAAACGCCAATTTTTTGGCAAACTTCGTGGCATTTTCGCAGATCTGGAAAATTGTAAAATCGTATTTTGAAAGAAGCGGCAGATAAACGGGCATGGCCTTGGGCCCTTCCCGCTCAAGAATCTTTCTCGCCTCCTGAAAACCTTTAAGAAGGGCTTGCGCCGGAACATAGCGGCGTGTGTAGGGATCAAGGACTTGAGGATCAACAGGACCGAGTGCTGACTTATCGCTTAATCCGATTTCGTCGCCGGAGAGGGTTAAAAGGGTGGCTGCGCTGTAGGCGGAATGCGGGACGAGAAAACGGACGATCTTGAAATTGGATCGGAGAAGATTGGCGATCCGTTCCGCAGCCTCCCCCGAGCCTCCGGGGCTGTGAATAAAAACGTCAATGGCATCTCCGGAAATGCCTTCGATTAAATCCGAGAATCCGACCATATCGGATTCATCCATGCTGGCAAGCATGGCCGCGGGAGACGGTTTTAAAAATCCTGCCGCATAAACAATTAAGGGGCGGCCCGTATGAGCTTCAATTTTCCTAATCAGATCGATCCGAAATTGCTGCGCTTCTTTGGGATCTTTGAGGCTATCAATGAGTCGTTGATACGTCGGCATTAAACTGGACTTCTGCAGAATTGGAAGGTTCTAAATGAAGGTCTTCAAGAGGCAGGACGCCCGTATACCTCAGGGCTTCGTAGTATTCTTTCTCAGAGGTCTGGAAAAGCTCAAAAATCTCCTTCTCTTCAGGATGTTTTTTCCAGTACCGCTCGGCGTATTTCAGAATGTCTCTTCCGTTCTTCATGGCTGCACCACGTAAATAGTACTCGATTCTTCTCCTCGAGAAAAGCACTAAAATCTGATTTCCTGAAACTTGCCCGCGGCGGATTATCCCACAAATGCCTTCCAAAAAAAGCTGTTAAGCTCGAAGGACTTCCGGTTGAAGCCTTACTCCCCCAAATACGAATGTTTGACGGTGGGATTGGTAAGCAACCCCTTTCCGATCCCTTCCAGCTGAATCTTTCCACTCTCGATCACGTAGGCGTAGTGGGCGAGACTGAGTGCCATCCAGGCATTTTGTTCGACCAAGAGGATGGCGATTCCCCGCTCATGGATTCTCTTAATCAGGGAAAAAACGACCTCCACCATTTTGGGGGCGAGCCCGAGGCTGGGCTCATCGAGAAGGAGAATCCTGGGACGCGCCATCAGAGCCCGTGCCATGGCCAGCATTTGCTGCTCTCCCCCACTAAGATTACCTGACAAGGTTTTGAGGCGACTTTTCAAAATCGGAAAAAGGGTCAGAAGCTCCTCTTTGTCTTTTTCAACCTCCCGGTCCTGGCGGCGCGTGTAGGCCCCTAAATCAATATTTTCCTCGACCGTTAAATGCTGGAAAATCCTCCGCCCTTCAGGGACCTGGGTCACGCCCTGACGCACGATTGTTTCGGGAGGCAGATTTTCAATCGAGTGGTCCTCAAACTGGATCGTGCCTTTGCGGGTGGGCAGGATGCCCGAAATGGTCATGAGAAGCGTTGTCTTTCCCGCCCCGTTCGAGCCGATGAGCGAGACAATTTGTCCGGCGGCGACTTTGAGATCGATTCCCTTCAGGATCTCGATTTTTCCGTAACCCGAATGCAGGTCCGAAATCTCGAGCACCGCGTTTTGACTTCCGGTTCTAACGTTCGCCGTCACCCGATCCCCTTCGACCCAGGTACGCCTCGATGACGCGAGGGTTATTTTGAATCTCCTTGGGCGTCCCTTCCGCAATCTTCTTTCCGCCGTCGAGAACCACGACCCGGTCCGAGACCGGCATGACCACGCGCATATCGTGTTCGATCAGAAGAAGGGTGATGCCGCGGTCACGGATCGTGCGAAGCAAAACCAGCAGTTCTTCCTTTTCCTTGGGATTCATGCCCGCGGCCGGTTCGTCGAGAAGAAGCAGCTTCGGCGCCGAAGCCAGGGCGCGCGCAATTTCCAACTTGCGCTGATGGCCGTAGGAAAGATTCGCCGCGCACTCATGGGCCTTGCCCGCCAGACCAAAAAAGTCGAGCAAGCGTTGGGCATGAAACGTAAGTTTCCTCTCCTCAAGCCGCACCCAGCGGGATTTGAGGAGCGCTCCCCAAAGACCGGCGCGGCTCCTGGAATGCGCACCGACCATGACGTTCTCCAAAACGGTCATTTGCTTAAAGAGGCGGATCGTTTGAAACGTGCGGGCGATGCCTTTCGCGGTGATCTCATGGGGAAGAAGCCGATTGATTAAAAGATCCCCGAAGTAAAGGTCCCCCTCGTCCGAATGGGCGAGACCCGTGACGCAATTAAAGAGCGTGGTCTTGCCCGCGCCGTTGGGACCGATCAGACTCAAGATCTGGCCGTGATGCACGGAAAAACTCACGCGGCTGAGCGCCGAGACACCACCGAAATTCTTGGTCACGTTCTCAACGTTGAGCACCGGAAACTCGGCGAGTGATTTCAATTCCGACGCGCCTCTCCCAGAATTCCCTGCGGACGAAAGAGCATCATCAGGATCAGAGCCAATCCGAAAAGGAGCATGCGGTAGATCTCGAAGCCGCGCAAAAATTCCGGAAGAAGGCTGAGGATGAAGGCCCCGAGCAGGGCCCCGTAAATATTTCCAAGTCCCCCCAGTACCACCATCGCCAATACCGTCACCGAGACCACAAAATCAAAACTGTCCGGCGAGATCGTCCCCTGTTTGGCCGCAAAAAAACATCCGGCCAGGCCCGCCACAAAGCCGCCGATTCCAAAAGCCGAAAGTTTCACCCAGGCCGGATTGATCCCCATCGAAGAGGCTGCCAATTCGTCTTCGCGCAGGGCGACCCAAGCCCGTCCCAGACGGGAAGATTCCAGACGGCAGAGCGCGAATACCACCAGGAGAACCAGCAACAGAATCAAATAGTAGTAAGGAGCCGAGTCCACTCCAAACGAGTAATGGGTTAAAGGAAGGGAGGGGTGCTCGATCCCCAATAAACCGTTGGGTCCGCCGGTCAGGGAATCCATGTTATTGAGGGCGATGCGAACAATTTCCCCCGCCCCGAGGGTCACGATGGCCAGGTAATCCCCCGTGAGTCGAAGGACCGGGAAAACAAGAAGCATTCCGAAGAGAGCGGTGGTGAAAGCGCTGGCACCCAATCCGATCCAGAAAGAAATTTTCCAATGCAGGTTCAGGAGCGCGAAGGTGTAAGCCCCCACCGCAAAAAGGGCGGCATAACCCAAATTCAAAACGCCGGCGTATCCCACAATCACGTGAAGGCCGGAGGCAAGTAACATGAAGACGCCGGCGGTGACCAGCATATCGATGTGATAGGGATTGCGGTCCACCAGGGGAAAGAGGAACGCAACGAGAAGGAGGAAAAAAAACCGGTATTCCCGAAAGCGTTGGGTCAGAGGAACTTTTCTTTTTTTTCTCCGACTCATACCTTTTTGACGACCCGCTCGCCGAGAATCCCGGAAGGGCGAAAGAGAAGAATGACAATCAGGATGAAGAAGGCGAAGACATTTTTCCACTCCGAGGAAATGTAACCGGCCCCCAGGCTTTCCAGAACGCCCATCAGGACCCCACCCACCATGGCGCCCGGGATATTCCCAATTCCACCCAAGACGGCGGCGGTGAAGGCCTTCAGTCCTGCCAAATAGCCATCATGGAAATTGATCGTGTTGTAATACATGCCGAACATCACCCCGCCCGCCCCCGCCAAGGCTGAACCCAAAAGAAAGGCCATCGCCACGACCCGATTCACATGGATCCCCACCAAGCTCGCGGCCTGGCGGTCATCAGCCAGGGCGCGCATGGCCTTGCCGGTTTTCGTGTTCTTCACATAGAAATGAAGGATGACCATCAACAGGACTGAAACCACGGCAATCAAAATTTGGAGATTGGTCACGGAGACAACGCCGAGCTGGACTTTGGTGACCGGAATCAGTCCTGGAAAGCTTTTATCCGAGGGCCCGAAGAAAAGCATGACCGCGTTCTGCAGAAGAAAAGAAACGCCGATGGCGGTAATTAAGGGAGCCAGCCGTGGGGCATTCCGGAGGGGACGATAGGCAAAGCGCTCAATCAACAGGGCCAGGAGGGCGGTCCCGCTCATGGCGAAGAAAAAAACCAGGATCAGGAGCAATACGGCGCCGCCGCTTCCGAGGAAAAGTCCCTTCAGCGTCAGGCAAGCCAGCAGTCCCAAGTAGGCGCCCACCATAAAGATTTCTCCGTGGGCAAAATTGATCAGCTGGACGATGCCGTAGACGAGGGTATAACCGAGGGCGATCAAGGCATAAATCATCCCGATGGTCAGGCCGTTGACCAACTGTTGCAGGAAAATATCCAGAGCGCTCAGCATTCGAGTGGGAACTACTCCGCAGGTCCGATGTAAACAATCTTTCCATTTTGGACCTGAAATACTCCGATGAACTGGTTCTGATTGTCTCCTTTCGGATCAAACACCACCTCGCCTGTGACTCCCTGAAAAGGGCGGGACTCTCTCAGGGCTCGGAGCACGGTTTGTCGATCCTTGGTTCCCGCTCTGCGGACGGCCTGAATCAGAATATTGGCTGCATCGTAACCATAGGCCGACCACTGACCAATGGGTCCGTATTGGGCTTCATAATCCCGGATAAAGGGCGCAGCGGTTGGAACCGCATGCATGTCTCCCCCCACCATCGTGGCGTAGGTCCCTTCTGCAATCGGGGAAGTGGCAAGCTCAACCAACAATGGATTTGCCAGCCCGTCACCTCCCATGAAGGTTGCGGAGATGTTCAGGCCGCGGGCCTGCCGCAACAAAAGCGCCCCTTCGGGAAAGATGCCGCCGAAGTAAATTAAATCCGGATTCAGGGGTTTGATTTTAGTCAAAAGGGAGCTGAAATCTTTGTCGCCCTGCGTGATCCCCTCGTGCCCCAGAATCTCCATGCCCTGGGCGCGCGCCTCCTTTTCAAATTCATCGGCCAGTCCCTTCCCATAGGTCGTCTTGTCATCGATGATGAAGATTCGGTTTGCCTTTAAATGACGAAGAGCATAATGCGCCCCCCTTGGTCCTTGCACATCATCTGTGGCCGCTACGCGAAAGAACGTGTCGAATCCCTGACGGGAAAGCTCGGGGTTGGTCGAGGTCGCGGTGATCTGGACCATCCGCGCCTGATGGTAGATAGCCGATGCGGGCTTGGAACAACTGGAATTAAAGTGCCCGATCACACCCAAAGTATCGAGGTCTGCGACAAAGCGTTTGGCCACGTTGACCGCCTGGGCTGGATTGTGTTGATCGTCGAGGGAAAGCACCTCGAGATGATATCCAGGGAAGATTTCTCCCTTTTGGTTTGCCTGATCCACGGCCAGCTTAACGCCACGGCAAGTGTCGATACCAAGCTGGGCTTGATCCCCGGTCAAGGGAGCCACGCAGCCGATTTTGATGACCTGGGTTGAAGAGGAACCCCCACAACCCGCGTAGACCAGAACTGAAAGCAAAATGATTGGAAAAAAATATCCTGCGGTTTGTTTCATCAAACTTTCCCTCAGACTAACGCTGGTAGATTTCTCGGACCCCCTGGGTCATGGCCAGGTAGCGGTCCCGGTGGACCGAGAAAGTTCGGTCTTCAAGTGGCAGTTTCTTGAAATCATCGATGACCGACTGATAACGAGTCATCGTGAGAGGCCGGGAGGTTGAATAATCATAAAGATAGGGCGACCAGTAGGCGTTTGAATTCACGAGTCGGCCCATCAAATCAAGATAGCCTTGCGGGTCATGGCCCGCCGCCACGAGGTAGCTCAACGCTTTTTGGTCCGCCTTGATCACTCGGTCATCCGCCGAGGGAACACTCGCCTCCGCCACCGCGTTCAATGCCACGAGTCCCCCGGCAATGAGAACACCAAAGACTCCGAAGAAAGGCGCCGCAATGGCCCCCGCTTGCGCGATTGTTTGTACCGCTCGACGGCCTGCGGTATGCATCGAATCACGGAACTGGAGTTCCGCCACTTCATGAGCCAAGACCGATGCGAGCTCCGATTCGTTCTCCATGAAACTCAAGAAACCCGTCGTGACATAGATGAATCCACCCGGCGCGGAGGTCGCGTAAAGGCGGTCGTCGTAGAGGACCGTGAAAAGATAAGGAAGATCCTTTCGTCCGGATACGCGCGTGATGGTCCGGCCCACGCGGGTGACGTAGCCGACAAGTCTCGGCTCCGTGTAGGTGCGATAGGTTGAAGTGATTTGCTGGTGGATTTGGCGGCCGGCTTGGATCTCACGATTCGTCCAGAACCCCGGGCTCGGTGCCACTTGGGCTCTTTCGTTCGAACGCTCGGGACCATGCGCACACCCGGCTGTCAGACACACGACGAGCA
>Ga0105164_10002068_pt1 | contig 12538 bp, 15 predicted proteins | sample VDWuncwatermetaG_FD_89674 | JGI IMG/M metagenome (GOLD analysis project Ga0105164, IMG submission 89674) | Wastewater microbial communities from Netherlands to study Microbial Dark Matter (Phase II) - VDW unchlorinated drinking water | ecosystem: Environmental > Aquatic > Freshwater > Drinking...
CCCCAGGTGGCGCCCGTCTGGGTAGACCTCGAGGGCGACCGCATCCTGGTGAGCACCAGCGAGACTTCCCTGAAGGCGAGGAACAGCGGGCGCGATGCCCGGGTGGGGATCTCTGTGGTGGCTTACGACAACCCTTACGTCGAGGCGCAGATTCGGGGCCGGGTCGTGGAGCGCCGGCCCGACCCCACGTTCGACGTGATGGACCGGATCTCGCGCAAGTACACCGGCAAGGACTTCCCGTTCCGCGACAATCCCGCCCAGCGGGTGGTCCTCGTCATCGAGGCCGAGCGCGCGAAGTACACGGCCCTCCCGTTCAAGCACACCCCGACGGTGTAGGCCGAGGGGCACATGGCGGCCACGCGTGCCGCGTTAGTGGGCGGGCCCGCCAACCACACGCTGCGCCACATCTACCCCGGCCCCTCCTTCCCTTCAGTGGCAACCTTTGACCCCAGCCTCGCGGCAGCACGCCGGATTGGCTGGGCGGCCAGTACGGCGGGCACCCCAGTTCCCTTCCGGTGCCTTCAGACGCCTATGTGCGGTGAAGGGGGTCGGTGACAGTAAGGAAGGGGATTTTTCGGAAGTCCGTGTCGGCCGTCATGATCTCGGGTACACCGTGTTCGCGCATGATCACGGCCGTGTGCAGGTCGTGGAAGAAATTCCCCGTCGGCCTTCCTATGTCGCGGATCGTGGATCGCAGAAGCACCTCGTGCCGGGGCGTTGGCCCTAGCACCGCCACCAGGTCGGAACGGAGGACAGGATCAAGGAAGGTAAGGGCTTGGCCGGCTGACAGCGGGCGTCGAAAGATGCGCGGATGCGTGGCGACCCGGAAGAACTCGTAGATGACGCCCCACGTCACGCTCCACGGGATGGACCCGGAGAGCCAGCCTGCGAGGGCGGCGACGGCAGGGCGATGCTCCTCGGAGTCGCGGTTGGCGGCGTATAGCAGGATGTTCGTGTCAACAAGGAACCTCACGACCGGTCCAGGATGTCGTAGAGCTCGTTTCGATCGGCGAGATCGACGGCGGGCTTCCCCATCGAGAAGGAAAGCAGCTTGACCCGGGTGGGGCGGCGCCTGGGTTTCGGGGCGGCCAGCCCACGCCGGAGGGCCGCCTGCGTGACCTCCGAGAGCGTCCGGCGTTCCTCCGCCGCCCGCTTCTTCAGCTCGCGGAACAGGTCATCATCGATGATAAGCGTTGTGCGCATATGAAAAATCATACAGCCCTTGCACCCGCATGTCAACCCGGGTCCATCAGGGAGGCCCCCTACATGGCTGCGTTGCCGCCGGCGCCTGCGTCCCGGCGTTCCACCCTATGGATCCGCGCTGCCCTGCCGCCCTCGCTTCGATGCGCCCACGGCGGATGTCAGGAGAATCGCCGCCTTCCCGGTCTCGGCGCGGACCCTCGCTGACCCGAGGGCCAGGTTTGTGTCGGGCGCCGCGGGCGTGGCGCAATAGCTGTTTCCTGACAGCCCGGAGCAGCTCCGCTGCCGGACGGTGAAGATGGTGAGCCCGGGGGTCTACAGGCGCTGAGGAAAGGCCCGGGGCTGGTGAGGCATTCGAGCGGGGTGCAGCGCAGATCGCTCACGGCTGGCTGCCTGGCATTCGCGGGGGGCGATGCCGCTAGCTGCGGCTGGGGGTGCTCCGGGGTCGCTGACCGAAAAGTATAACAAGTATCGTACGCCCCTTCGACAAGTATAACAAGTATCCTACGTGCCCCTCGACACACATGTCCTCCAAAACTAGCGACGGCTCAACAGTGGAATCAGCGGGGAGGCTCCATCGCTTGCGCCGACCTCGTCCGCTGCATCTCGTTGTTGGGCGGTCGCTCTCACTCCATGACATCTGGAAGCCACTCCGCCGCGAACTCTGGACCAAAACGGAAGTTCTCGGGGTTGACGCCTGCCATGACGTCGTGTGGGCCGAGGAAACAGTACACGGAGTAGTCGAACGCCAGCCACACGTGATCTAGATTTGGTCGGGGGTGCTCCCTCGTCGCGCGAAGAAAGGCCTTGTAGAGGCTTTGCTCGCTGACCAGGGCAATGTCCTCGGACTCGAGCACTAGAACGGCGGCCGCGCCTTGCTGCCGATACTGGCCGAGCTTGTCGTACTTATGCCCAAGGCTCTCATGCATCTGCGCCAGGAGCAGAGCCTCGGGGTCTCCCGGTGGCTCCTGTCGCACCAGGAACACCTTGCGGTTCACGCTGGTACGCTTGCTGGTGATCACAGGGAAGGGGACACCCGCGAGGTGGTGGGTCGTCCTGCCTTCTGGGAGGCTCGCGGCGTGTGCCACGAGCCAGTGCTTGATGGTCGCGCAGACGCTGCTCCAGTCTTGGCCGGGCTCGACGTTCCGGTACGGGAACACAAGAACCAGACGGAAAGGGAAGACACCGCTCAGCTCGGTCTGCAGAGCACCGAGGGCGCGCATGAACCATGCCGAGTCGCGGTTCTGATCTTCGAGTGACTGGATTTTCGTGTGCTCGATGGCCAGCGGCTGGAGAGCGGCACTCTCTGCATAGGCATCGATGTCAGCCGAGTCTCGATTCTCGGCGTCCGGCCGACGCGTCACGGCATATGAACTACCGACCGCGCTGTTGTAGGCATCGAGGACGTGCCAGATCGCACGCTCTTGTTCCATCCAATACTTCCCAAGTGATCCGCCCAACGTTTGCGCTGACCGGCCCGCCAAAGGCGGGCCGGCTCAGGCGCGGGGTTGGGCGAGAACATCGCGACACCCACCACAGGAAAATGCGACCGCGACCAGCCTGCGAGACGGACCCATCTTGAATCTGAGGCTCACTTGTTCAGTCGCTTTTCGACCCAGCGCCACCGCTTGTAGGCGATCTCCATGCACCGTTTGTAGGCGGCGTTCGTGCGCATAAAGCTAAAGTTGCCTTCAGCGGCCTTCGGAGCGTAGAGCTTGTCGGCGACCAGATCGGCGAGAATGAAACGGCAGCGGGTCGTTGCAAACCCGGAGAGCCAGTCTGTGTACTGGGCCTCTAGGCTGAGGCCGCGGCCGAACTCTTCGGCATACTCCTCCAGCTTCGGGTCGTTCAGCATGGCCTGACAGAGCAGCACCCAGAGCAAGTTCCTGGCCCGCTGGACGTAGGCGTACTTGTTGGCGCCCTTCTCCACAATGTCGTTCGCGAGGCGACGTAGTCGAAACTGACCTTTGTAGCAAAGTACGATTTTCCGCGCGTCGGCTTTGAGCCGGCTCGGGTTGAAGACCTGCTCGTAGATGCGGTCGTCCTCGAAGACCTCGCGGAACCGTATGAGCTTGTCGATCTCGCCATCGCTCACGAGGAAAGTGCGCGCGAGCCGGGTCAGCTCGATGGCCTTGTACTCGGTGATGCCCTGCTCCTCCAGCTCCTCGTCGCTCAAGTTCTCAAACGCCCGCTCCTGCCGCTCGTAGTAGATGCGAAGCTCGTCGCGGAACTTGTCCTGGATCTCAAGTTGGATCATGTCGTTCGCATGCAAGTTCCAGGGATCTACCGGATTCTGTCGGTTGTTATTGATGGTAACGGTCGTGACGAACTCGGGAAGCGCTTCGGTGATCACCCGGCACATCACTCGGATCGCTTCAAGAGCATCCTTGCGCTCTTGCAGCCTCTTGTTGCCGTCGTTCGCCCTCAAGAAGCGATCGAAGATCGTCACGGTCTGGGCGCCATTCAACAGACGGGGCTCCGTGATCTTGTACTGTCCGCCGGCTGAGCTGAGTGCCTCAGCGAATAGCGTGACCCCGTTGTGGTTGAAGCCGAATACCGACGGATCGTCCTTCGCATCGAGAACAATCCGCTTGAATGCCTTCTCAACCGAGCGGTTCACGGCCTCGTCTTCGGGCAGGGCGCCACGGATATTCCGCTCGAAGAACCGTTGGCCCATCTCACGGTACATCGTTTGAAGGTCAACCAGCCGGATGAATCCGATCGTCATCACCTCGCCGGTTGGTCCGGTTCGCATGACGGTCTCGTCGAGATAGATGGGGTACGTATGCGTCTTCCGCAGGTGGGAGGTCGAGCCCACCTTTCGGGTTCGCGCCGACCTGAATTCGATCACCATGGTAACCGGGCGGCCGAAGCGTTGGTCGATCAGATACTTCTTGTTCTCCAAGTCCTCCCGCAGCTTGTCGAGGACTTGGCTGCGCTCTGCCTCTGCGGGATCGCCAGAGAAGATGAAGTGAAGGCACACGCGATCAATGATCGCCTCGTTCTCGACGAGGCAGCTTTTGAGTTGAAGCAGGAGCTGGTTCTGCTGTTGATCCTGGGTTCGTGCGCCGAACATGCGCTCCATTCCAGCGTCGATGAGCCGCTGAAAGGACTGCTTGAACTGCGCGTGTGACTCTGACCATTTGAACTGAAATAGGTAGAGGTTTCGCTTCGCACTATCGAAATGGAAGCCGTCCACGCCGTAGTCGTTGCCGCCGAAGGCTAGCTGGCTGATGGCTCGGTCCCGTTCCAGTCCGAACTCCTGCGCTAAGTAAAGGAGACCAAAATAGTCATTGCGGACCCCCCCGCAGGTATTTTTCAGATCCGAAAACGCCTGATCGATTGCCCGATCCGTGATCGCCATCTTCTAACCCCCTACGGCAGCAACCAATCCAGATGTGGAAAGGTACCGGACACCTTTTGGCGTGCAAATGGCTGATTCTACGTGACCATGGTGGTGCGGCCGGCTCGGCTCCGGCGAACGCCGTACCGCGCCAGGAAGGCCCCCTTACTACGGCCCGCCGCGTGGAAGGGTACGGAGCACCTTATCATCCCGATGCGGTGAGTCGTGGACACGCCTTCGCCAATTCAACAACTTAGCCGCCAAAAGGTGTCCGGTACCTTTTCACGTTCGTCCCGGCGTTGCCAACTGACAGCCAGATGACCTTAGGTGGAGCGCCGTGGAGGAAACTCATCTGTCGAAAGTCGTTGTCCTTGGACACGATCGCATAGGACTCTTGCCGGGCCCGGTCCCAAATCACGCCGTCTGTCGCACCCCGCAGGCCAAGCGCGCAGACATGGGCACTACCCGGATACTCCGGTTCGAAGGCTTGGACGAGCCTGGGGCTCAGGTTCTCGTCGAAAAGGAGTCTCACAGCGCTGACGAGCTCGCGAGCCGGCGTTCACGGGCGGCGGCGAAGGCCAGGCAGGCGCGGAGGTCTTCCGCCGTGAGGTCAGGAAAGTCGGCCAGGATCTGGACTTCGGTCATGCCGCCGGCGAGGTATTCGAGAACATCGTAGACGGTAATGCGGGTTCCCTTGACGCAAGGCTTTCCGCTCCGGACGCCGGGAGTGATGCTAATGCGATCCTGCCAGCGCATACTCATAACTCTAGCCTCCATTACCGGACGACACAAGCGCACCCTGTCTCGTGGCGCGGTCTAACGGGGCGGTTGCCCGCAGCCGCCGCCCCGGTGAGCCGCCGCAAAGCGGCGGCTCAACGCCCGGCCTCAGCGGCCCGACCGTAGCGAGGGTCCGACTGCAGGCCGTGGTTCGGCGCTCCGCTTTGATTTGATCTCCCGCTTCACAGCCGCGTACGCGACCTCTTCGATCTCGATTCGCTCTCGGATCACCCTGTTGAGCCACTCCTCAACCCCAGACGCATGATGAAGGCGTGCGAGGAATGCGGCCCGCTCAGCGAGATCCGCGGGAATTGCAAATGACCCGGATTTGCCGCGTCGAACCTGAATGGGGCGATGCCACGCCGAATTATCCTCGGCGTGGGACACAACAAGGTCGTCAATCTGGTCCGGGGATAGGTGACTGCGCTTTGATTTTCTCTTCGTGTTCATGTTGGCCATCCTGTGATGATACGCACCACGTTACCGGGTTTGATCTGAAAAATGACCTTCAAGGATCGTCCACCCAGGGTCCGGCCCATAAGCTGAAAGCGATCCTTGAATTGTTTATTTCGTCGCACCATGAAGTCTGTGAAGAAGCATTCGACAGCCTCTTCGAACGTGATCCCGTGGGCGGCAAGCTTGTCGCTCTCGAAGTCGTACTCAAAATCACTTGGTTGAAAGCGGTCCCACAGTTTACCAAAGCATGGCCTCGGAATCATGCTTTGTTGCGCCGAACGTGAAGTCTGCAGACCTACCTAGTTCAGTTATGGCCGACCGGGCTGCAGTGTAGCATGGATCCCGGGTCCCCGGGGGCCGGTAAACCTATCTGCCTGCCATCCCAGGGATTTCCGGTTTCCCATCCGGGCCCGCTGGGGTGGTGATATGCCGACCGGCCTGCAGCATAGCGGGAGGACGGGCCCTCGGGGCTTCGAGTGCGCCAGACCGGCCCGGGGCGACCAGCCGGTCGGCCGGGCTCCGGACGGCGCCCCACCATCGATTGAGGACGTGGGTGTAGATCATCGTCGTGCTCACGTCTGCGTGGCCGAGGAGAAGGGGTCAAGTCGTTGGTTGGCTAGTACTCGCTGCCAACGGCGCTTCGAGTTGTGCGAGGCGGGCCCGCAGCCGCCGCTCGGCCCGCGCCCGGCGCTGGAGGACGGCGCACGCCCAGCGCACGGTCCCGGGGCTCTCCAAGCCGAACTGCCGGGCCAGCCCGCGGTTCCTGACGTGAGGGCCGACGCCCGGGGACAGGATGCGGAGGGGCCGGCCATGGGGGCTGCCAATCACCCCGGGGGAAACTTGTCTACCAACGACCTGACTCCTTCGCCTGGGCGGTTACCCGACCAGAGGCAAGACTCGGTCCCAGCGGAGAGGTGGCTCACCTCCCCGCCGGTGGGACTTCCCACGCATCCGTTGGTGCGCCGGTCACCCGCTGGGAAGCGTCGACTTTGCCCGGCGCACACCACGTCCCCTTCGCCACACACTTGGAAGAGTCCCCGGAGCCACCGAGGAATTGGAGGCGCATTGCGCTCGTTCAGGGCCTCTAACGCCCGGCGGTTCAGCGGCGGGCGGGGGCACTACCAGCTACCTTCAATCGGGCCGACAGCGTGCGACCTGCCCGCTGTCCCGCCCGTCCGCTGCAACCGCGTGTTAGCCGGTCACTCTACGCAAAAGGCGCGGCTCGGGTTCAATCGCCTGCTGCCATGAGCACCCGCTTTGCCACTTCCGGCAGCTCGATCGGTGCAAACATTGCCGCTGGGTAGAGATAGCCGTCAGGCTCTGACCTGTCCTCATCAATGATGCGGAGCATGTTGTGTGCCTCTGCCTCCGCATCCGGCAGTGTGCGGTAGACTTTGCCTAGGATCAGGCTTGCCGGATTGCTGTCATTATTGATGCAGATCACAAAATCACTCATCGCATCACCCTCTTGATTTTGAAATCCTTACGACCCATGCCGTGCGCTTCAAACCAGTGTATCTCGGCTTCGCAGATCGGACCGTCCGCAAGTCGCACAGTTGCGATGCCCTTCATTTTCCGCCAACGGCCCCTGCCGTAAGTGCGCTCCAGATAGCGTCGGATGTACACACCCCGGCCCGCTGCGATTGTCTCAACATCTCTGATGTCGCTGAGGATCTCAAATGCTGTCGCCATCCATCACCGCTCACGGTCACAGACCTGTGCCGGGCGCGCTCAGCTCTTGATCTCTCAAATTTAAGAGGGGCCGATGGCTCCTCGACTATTGTACACCCTCTGGTTCTGACATGCCGCCCCGTTGAGCCGCCGCTTCGCGGCGGCTCAACGCGCGCGGTCAGCGGCGCGCGAAGCGCGCCCGCTGGAGCGCAGGGTTAGGCCGGTCATGACCGCCTCCAGGCGCCGCCTGAGCACAGTCTCCTCATCGCACGCAGGCCGTGGCGGCGGCCCGTCGCGCTCTCCCGGTACAGCCGTAAGAGCTCTGCCTTCGTCCAAGTCTTTTTCAGGGCGAGTGGCGAGACTGCGCTGAGACTCAGGTGAACGCCCCAGCCCTCACCCGAAGCGTCGACCATGCGGAGCGTCCCGTCGGCTGGCAGGCTGACCCTCGCCAAGCCGCGTTCGAGTTGCTGCCGGGAGCGCGCCGCGATCAAATCATCGACGACTTCGCAGGCCACGGGATATCGCGGCTCACGAATTACGTAGCTAAGCCTCACCGGCACCGATGTCGCCTTCCTCGGTCGTAGTAGACAGAACTGTCTGGTTCCGCGAAGACTGACCAACCGGTCACGCTAGCGCGCGCCGATGACTTGCGGGATGTGGCCGCTATCTTCTTGCCAACAGGCGCCTTCGTGCCTGTCGGCCGGTGCGAGCGGTGGCGCGCTGGGCTGCAGGGCCCCGCAGGCTGGCGCGCGGTGACCCACTGGACTCGGGCTCACGGTTCTCAGAGGCGGCAGGGCGGTATCCGGCGGACCGGGACGCCGCCCAACCGTCGGTTGAGCACAGCGGCGTGGAAGCCTTGGGGGCATCGGCAACTGTGTCACCTTCAAGAGTGAAGTTCCAGCGGCGGAGATCAATTGGGCCGCATCCTCGCGGATGCGTGGGTGGCGGAATGGTTGAGCGACTCGTTCTATGCGGTCGCCGGGCGGCGGAGCCTGGCCGGGAGCAATCATAGGTCGGCCGTGACGTGTGGGTCAAGTTTTCCGATGCGGGGTGGGGGATGCCGATGCCGATCATCGGTAGGCGCAGGGGGGTGTGGCGGTTCTGAGGGTGACACGCGGCAGGTGCTGGCCGTGGGGGAAGAGGCGGAGCTGGAGCGGCTCGGGGGCGGAGGCCAGGCGGCGGCCGCGCATGGCCAGGAAGTATGCGGCCCTTGAGGTGTCCACCCCCAAGCGCCGGAGGTCCTCCACGCCGCGGAGGAGTGTGCGCCGCCGCTCGCGGACCAAGGCACCGGCCGTCTTGGGGCCGATGCCGGGGACGCGGAGCAGCACCTCGTAGGGGGCCGTCTGCACCTCGAGGGGGAAGGCGTCCGCTTGCCGGAGCGCCCAGGCCGTCTTGGGGTCGTGGTCGAGCGGCAGATTGCCGTCAGACCCGAAGGGAAGCTCGTCGAAGCGGAAGGCGTACTGGCGGAGCAGGTGCTCGGCCTGGTAGAGGCGGAATTCACGCGCCATGGGTGTGGCGCGCTCGCCCTCCATCGGCGTGCCCGCCACCGGTTGGAAGGCGCTGAAGTGGGCGTGGTGCAATAGGCGCTGCCCTTCGAGCCGTGCCACAAGGCCCAGGATCTCCTTATCCTTCTCGCCGGTGGCGCCGACCACGAACTGGGTCGTCGTCCCCGCGGGCCTGACGGCGCCCGCCCGCCCCTCCTGCCGGGCTTCGCGCTGAAGACGGCCGGCCAGCTCCAGCTTCGGCAGCAGGTCCCCGCTGAGGTCTTTCTCCTTGGCGAGCTTCCGCACGGAGGCATCGCCCGGACCCTCCAAGTTTATCGAGACGCGGTTGGCCAGCCGCGTGGCCTGTCCCACCTGGGAGGCGTCCGCGCCCGGCAGCAGCTTGATGTGGACGTAGCCTCGGAAGCCTTCCTTCCGCCGTAGGATTTCCACCGCGGCCAGCATCCTGTCCATCATGCGCACGCCCCGGCCCGGGATCCCCGAGGTGAGGAAGAGGCCCTGGGCCAGGCCTTTGCGGTGAGCCTCCATGAAGGTGGTGGCCACCTCCTCCGGGGCGAGCGCGACGCGCTGGAGTCTCGCGTCGGCGTGGAAGGGGCAGTAGCCGCAGCTCAGCGAGCACGCGTTGGTCTGCATCACGCGCATGATGTTGGTGGACCCCCCGCCCCGCAGATAGACCTTCCGGATCCCGACAGCGGGATCGGGTTGTCCCGTGCCGCTGGGGAGGCCGTGCTCCCGATCCCCCGTGGCCGCTTCGGCAAGCATAGCGAGCCGCTTATGGCGATCCATGGCCACCCTCCTGCTGCGCCGGGATGCTGGGACGCCTGAAGATCCATGGTCCCCGCTCGCCCCGGTTTCGGGCTCCAAGCTACGAGGCGTCACCGTCTGCTGGCATACCATACGTCCGACGGGTATCTCATGTCAAGAGACGATGAGGGGCAGGGCAGGTTCGCGCCCGCCCAATTTCAGGAAGGCCTTGGGTGGAGTCGGTCAGGCGATCTTGGCTGGCTGCTCGTCGGAGGGAGCGTTTCCCGCGGATTCTTCCGGTATTACCGCTTTGGCCGGAGGGCGATCCGGCAGTGTCAGGGTGAACACGCTCCCCTTGCCGGGTTCGCTCTCGGCGCGGATCGTCCCCCCGTGCAGCTCCACGAGGCGTTTCGTGAGGGCGAGGCCGAGCCCGGTCCCCTCGTGGCGCTGGGGGCCGAGCTGGGAAAACTCGCTGAAGAGGCGCGGCAGGTCCGCGGCCCGGATGCCGATGCCGGTGTCGCTCACGGCGATCTCTGCTGCGGCGTCAGTCCGCCGGGCTGCCAGGGTGACGGACCCCCCTTCGGGTGTGAATTTCACGGCGTTCGAGAGCAGGTTGTAGAGCATCTGCTTGAGGCGGATCGGATCGGCCCAAACCGTTTCGAGCCCGACCTCCAGCTCGCACGTGAGACGGATCTGCTTCTTTGCGGCCGACCCCTTCACGATGAGCAACGCGGCCTCCAAAGTCGGCGGCAGGGGGACGGCCTCCGGCGTTATCGTGAACTGCCCGGCCTCCGCTTTGGAGAGATCCAAAATGTCATTGATGATCTGGAGGAGGTGCTTCCCCGCCTGGTTGATGTGCCCGACATATCGGTGTTGCTTCTCATTCAGGGGGCCGAAGGTGTCCATCTGGAGCATCTCGGCGAACCCCAGGATCGAGTTCAGGGGCGTCCGGATCTCATGCGACATGTTGGCCAGGAACAGAGATTTCACCCGGTTCGCTTCCTCGAAGCGGAATCGGTCGGCCGCCGCCTCTCGGTAGCGGGCCTGCTGCAGGGCGATGGCGAGCTGCCCGGCGAAGCGCTGGAGCGCCTGGAGTTCCTCCTCCGGGAAGCGCCGGGGGGCCGAATAATTCAGCGCGACGGCCCCCAGCAGTTCGTCGCCCGCCAGGAGGGGCATCCCCACCGCGGCCCCGATGCCCCGTGCCAGGACGGCCTCGCGCAGGCGCCCCCAGTGGGAATCGGTGGCCACGTCCTCGCTGACGGCCAGCACGCGGGTAGCGAGGGCGCGGCCGGCCATGCCCTCCCCCACGCGCGCCTGCCACTGCGCAAAGAAGCGCCGCACCCCCTCCACATCCACGCTGTCGGCGGCCAGGAGGCGGAGGGCGCCGTCCGCCTCCGGCTCCACGAGGTAGCAGCTCCGGGCGCCTGTGAGTTCGCGGAACCCCCGGAGGGCGGGCTCGAGGAGGTCCGGGATGGGGGTCCCGGCCAAGATCCCCCGGTCCACTTCCTGCAACAGGGCGAGCTCCCGCATCCGCCGCTCCAGCACCCCGACCATGTCCTGCAGCCCACCCGCCATCGCGTTGAAGTCCTGGGCTAGCTCGCCCAGCTCGTCCCGCCGGGAGAGGTCCAGGCGGGTCCCGAGGTCCCCCGAAGCCAGCCGCCTTACCCCCTCGCGGAGACTGACGATGGGACGGACGAGGCTCCGGGCGAGGAGGCCCCCACCGATGGCGGCGGCTCCCAGGGCGAGGAGCGTGAGGAGGAGGACCCGACGCCGTCCGGCCCAGATCGGGGCATAGACCTCGTCCAAGGGCCGGGCGATCACAAGGCCCCACCCCACGGGCCGGATCGGGGCGAAGACGCTGAGATGCTTCGCGCCCCCGGGGTCGCCCCACTCCACCCAGCCCGCTTCGCCGTTAAGGACCCGGGGGATGGCCGGATCCTTCGTCCCGGCCGGCTGCATGAGGCGCGCCGGGTCCCGGTGGGCAAGGATCACGCCTCCCGGCCCCACCAGCACCAGGTTTCCCTGGTGGCTCGGCAGGCGGGCGACCATTTGGCTCAGCGCCCGGAGCGTGAGGGCTCCCACCAGCATCCCCTGAAGCCGACCATTCCCGTCCCGGATCGGCGCCGCCACGGCGACGGTCGGCTGCTTCGTGGCCCGCCCGATATAGGGGGCGGAAACGTAGGGTCGGCCCGTCCGGAGCACACCGAGGTAGTAATCGCGGCCGGAGAAGTCGCCCCCCACCAAGGCAGGATCGGTGTTGTGGAAGCGCATCTCGCCTCGGGCATCCACGACGAACATCGCGTCGAAGCCCGTCCTCTCCGGGTCGAGACCCCGGAGGGCAAACGCGAAAAGCCTGGATGATCCGGTGGCGAGACCGCTGAGGAGACGCGGGCGCTCGGCATGTGTTGTAACGAGGTCGAGGGCCCGTTGGAGGTAGGCCTCCACCGCCTGGGCTGCGAGGGTCGTCTCCCCCTGGTGGGCTTCGACTGCCTGTTGGCGCCACCGCTCAACAAGATCCCGGCCGACAAGATGAGCGACCAGACCCGTAGGCACGACAGCCGCCAGGACCATGGCTAACGTAAAGCGAACCTTCAGGCGCATGGTTCGTCCCTCCCGTCAGGGCCGGATTGGGGGCATCTCGGCACCCCAGCGCGGCAACAAGGGGATTTCCGGGCAGATCTCGGCCCGACTGGGAGAACCATAACCATAACCTATTAGATCTGCAATACTTTGTAGCATCGGAAGCTGCCGTCCAGTTCGCGATGATTAGGAGCGCTGGAAGAGATAGCAACTGGTGTGCCAGGCCTAAGCCTAAAGTGGGACGACCTGACCGCTGGCGGCGCAG
>Ga0105164_10002069_pt1 | contig 12536 bp, 8 predicted proteins | sample VDWuncwatermetaG_FD_89674 | JGI IMG/M metagenome (GOLD analysis project Ga0105164, IMG submission 89674) | Wastewater microbial communities from Netherlands to study Microbial Dark Matter (Phase II) - VDW unchlorinated drinking water | ecosystem: Environmental > Aquatic > Freshwater > Drinking...
ACGATGCCGCGCAGGGCGACGGTGATCGACGGCGTCTCGTGGTCGAAATTTCCGGTGTCGGTGAGCACGATGGCGTCGGCCATGACCTTGGATGCGTACTTCTGCAGGAAAGGCTCCAGATTATCGGAGCCGCACTCCTCCTCGCCCTCGATAATTAATTTCACGTTGACCGGCAACGAGCCGTGGGTCTTGAGCCAAGAGGCGATCGCGCTCGTGTGGGCGACGGCGCCGGCCTTGTCGTCGGCGCAGCCGCGCCCGAACAGGCGCCCGTCGCGCTCGGTCGGCTCCCACGGCGGAGACTTCCACAGCTCCTCGCGGCCGGCGGGCTGGACGTCGTGGTGGGCGTACAAAAGGAGGGTCGGCTTGCCCGGGGCGTGTAGCCAGTCGGCGTACACGTAGGGGTGGGCGCCGGGCAAGGTCAGAATTTCGACGTTCTCGAGCCCGCGCGCCTTGCACAGGGCGGCGACCGCCTCGGCGGAGCGCACGACCTGCTTCGGGTCGAAGCCGGGAAACGAGACGCTCGGGATGCGCGCGAGGTGCTTGAGGTCCTCGAGGAACTCGGAATAGTGGTCGTCGGCGTACAGCACGGCGGCGGCGGATTGGGAGGAGAGGTCGCTCATGGGAGCATCATACAAAAGTTGGTAGAATCGACGGAGATGCCGATCCTGCCGCGCTACATTCTGCGTCAGTTCCTGCCGGTTTTCGGGGCTTCGGTCGCCCTGTTCCTGGGCGTGCTGATGATGAATCAGTTCCTGCGACTGTTCTCGCTGGCGATGATGAAGGGCATCCCCATCTGGTGGATACTGGCCTGCTTCGCCCGGCTGCTGCCGTCCTTCGCCGCCCTGGCTGTGCCGATGTCCTTTCTGGTCGCGGCGATGGTGGTCCTGGGCCAGCTCAACGACAGCGGCGAGATCATGGCCCTGCGCGCCAGCGGCTTCTCCTACCGGGAGATCACGCGCCCCCTGCTGTGGGCGGCGATCGTCCTATCGGCGCTCCTGCTCGTCGTCAACCATAAGGTGGGGCCCGACGGCTACCACTCCTTCAAAAAGCGAACGAGCGAGGCGGCGCAGAAGGTGGCGCGCGTGGAGCTGAGGCCGCGCTCCTTTACCGAGCTGGGTCCGTGGCGGCTGTACGCGCGCGACTCGAACATGAAGTCCGGCCTCCTGGAGGGCGTGTATCTCGTCAAGCCCGGCGAGACCCAGGGCATGCGCATCAACGCCGAGAGGGGGCGCCTCACCTCCGACCCGGGGCGCGGCATCACGCTCGAGCTGCTCGACGGCCAGCTTCAGATGCCGAGCAAGGAGCCCGAACGCTTCACGTCCGGCCGCTTCGAGCGCTACAGCGTCTTCGTGCCGCTGACCGCCGCGGTGCAGGCGCCGCGAGAGCCGACCATGCAGGAGATGAGCACCGCGCGCTTGCGGGAGAAGGCCGCCGATCCCGCGACGAGCCGGGACCACCGCCTTGAGTATCGCGTCGAGGCGGCCGTGCGGACCGTCGGCGCGCTGTCGCCGTTCGTGTTCTTCTGGCTCGGCGTGCCGCTCGGCATGGCCAAGCGCCGCTCGCGCGGCGCCGACTTCGCCGTCAGCCTCGGCGTCATGTTCGTCTTCTACGGCCTGCTCGTCGTGGGAGTCAGCCTTGGGCGCCGCCACGAGGCGCTCGCCTCCACGGCGCCGTGGCTGTGCGACCTCGCGGGCTTGCTCGGCGGAATATTTTTGACGCGCAGGGCGGCCTCGCAGTGACGATCTACACGCGCTACATGGTCGGCCGCTTCGTGAGGCCCTTCGCCTTCGGCCTCGGCCTGTTCGCCGTGCTGATCTTCCTGGGCGACACGTTCGACAAGATGAACGCGATCATGCGCTCGCACGCGCCGCTGTGGACGATCCTCGAGTGCCTGTGGCTCGAGGTCCCTTACTGGGCCGGCCGAGTGATCCCGATGGCGACTTTGCTCGCCACCTTGGTGGCGATCGGCGGCTTCGTTCAAAGCGGCGAGTGGCTCGCCACGCAGGCGTGCGGCATAGAGACGAAGCGCTTTTGGCTTCCGGTGCTCGGCTGCTCGCTCGTTGTCTCTGTGCTCGCCTTCGCCGCGCAGGAGACGATCATGCCGGCGGCCTGGGCTCGTTCGCGCCGCTTGTGGCGGGAAAAGGTCCATCCGGAGTGGGAGTGGACGAAGTACCAGAACGTCGCCTTGCTCGGCGGGCCCGACCAGTTCGTCCAAGCCTGGCTGTTCCTGCCGAAAGAGGGCAAGCTCGAGCGGCCGATCCTGGAGACGATGAACGGCAAAGGCGTCGACCGCCAGCTCGACGCGAAGTACGCGTTCTGGGACCCGGCGCGAGGCCGCTGGGTGTTTCACGATGGCGTCGAGCGCGTGTTCGGCCCGCAGGGCGTCGTCGAGACGCCGTTCGAGACGAAGGTCTCGGAATTGGACGCTCCGCCCCTAGACCTGATTCCGCGCGCCACGAGCCCCGACGAGCTGACGATGCGCGAGGCTCTCTCCTACGCGCAACGCGTCGGGCGCTTCGGCGGCTCGCCGCGCGAGTACGAGGTCGCGGCGATGGCGAAGGTCGCCTACCCCTTCACGAACCTGATCATCTGCGCGCTCGGCATCCCTATCGCCCTGCGCCTGCGAAAGTCCTCGCGCGTGCTGAGCTTCTGCGCGGCGCTCGGCCTGTCCTTCGTCTTCCTGTGGACGATGGAGATCGGCCGCACCCTCGGCGTGAGCGGCCGCCTGCCGCCGTTCGCCGCGGCGTGGCTGGCCAACGCCGGCTTCGGCTCCCTCGCCCTCTACCTGATCAAGCGCTGGGACCTTTGAAATGGCGTCAGGCCTGCCGAGGGCTTCTTACGGCTTGGTCGCGGAGGGCTGTTCGCCGGGCGCCGCCCGTTTGAGCTCCTCGACCTTGAGGTCCTCATGGGCCTTCTCGGCGGCCTTGCGGATGACCTCGGTCGGCACGGGCTGATCGTCGGCCTTCGGCGCGGCCTTCCACTCGCGCGCGGGAGCCGCGGGCTCGTCGGCCGGAGCCGCATTCGCGCGTCCTTCCTCGCCGCCGCCGAACAGGACGCTGAGCGAGAGGGCGAGCGCGAACTCGGCCGGGATGGACGCGTTCTTGCCCAGGCTCTGAGTCGTGATCTTTTTCGGGCTCCAGGCCAACGAGGCGTCCGTGAGCGCGCTGGCGAAATTGAGCCCGCCTCCGATGGAAAGCATCGTTTTGGAGTTGTCGGCGACGTTGCGCCGGATGCCCGCGCGCAGCGGGATGTTGAGCCACGACCGGTTGAAGGCGTTGATCTCGGTGCCGAAGGAGAGCTGGCGGCTCGGACGCCCGTCGAGCGGGGTCAGGTTCTTCGTCATGTCGAGGTCGGCGGCCAGATGCCACCAGTTCAGCGGGCTCAGCGCCACGCCGAAGCGGACCTGAGGATTGACGGCGAACTTGCCCGCGGCGCCGGCGGCGACCGCGGCGTCGGCCTGCTTGAACTTCGGGTTGTTGAGGTTTCGCCCGACGACGCCCACCCGCGGGCGCATCGGGACGCCGTCGAAGGTCCGGTCGATGTCCCAGAGGGCGCCCAGGTCCACGCCGAAGTTCGAGCTGGTCTTCGAGCCCTCCTTGAGCTTGCGGAGCAGGTCGTTGCTCTCCGAGGAATTCTGCGCCACCAGGAAATTGTAATAGCCGACCTGGCCGCTCATGATCTTGAGGTTCCCTCCGACCAGGAGCCCCGGGGCGAAGGGAAGTTCCTGGCCGTAGCCCACGCCGAACTCGGCGAGCTGGATGCCGCGGATGATCAGCTTCGAGTTGTTCAATGTGCCGATCGTATTCGGGGCGGTCTGGCTGAAGTCCGCGAAGGGGGCGGCTCCCAGGTGGACGGAGGCGTTCAGGAACACGGCGAACTTCTTGATCTTGAGCGCCGGGAAAAACGAGCCGTCCAGGCGCAGGCCGCTGCCCGGCTGATTGATCTTGTTGAGGGCGCTCACGACGTCGGCCTGCGTGTAGGCCGTGGGGTTCTTCGCGATGTGCTCGAGGTCGTTGGCGCCCTCCAGAACGTCCCCGGTCAAGGCCGCGTGCGCGCTGAAGGGCATCTGAACGCCCGAGGTGTTTCCGCGCATGCCGAGCCCCGCGGGATTCCAGTAGGCGTTCAGCGGGCCCTGCGGCATCGCCACGCCGGCGCCGCCCATGCCGAGAGCGCGCGGGCCGATGGTCTGCCATTCGAGGGCGCGTGCGGGAACGGCAATCAGGAAGAGGGCGAGGAGGGCGAGAGGGGTTTTCATGGGGGCAGTATACAATTCCATGACAACCCTAAAATGGGACCGGCGGCTCCGAAGAGCCGCCGGTCGGTTCTCCTGGTGAGGAGATTGTTTAACGCGTCGCGAGGCTGTTGAACCAGCGCTGGATCGTTTCCAGGTGCTCGGCCACGACGTCCTGCGGGCCTTCGATGACGAGCAGGTAGTCGGTGCTGAGCCAGCCGCCGTACTCCTTGATCTCGTACTTCACGCCGGCCTCATCGAGGTAGCGGCGCAGCTGATTGAGGACCCGGCCGCGGTACAAAGCACCCACGGTGAAGGTCATCTTGCCCTTGATCGCCGTTGCCTGGCCGTCGGCCGCGAGCAGGTTGGTCCCGTCTCCGGCCCCCGTCCCGATCGTCTCGGAGCCGGTCACGCGCAGGGCCGCGAGCGGTCCCGCCAGCCGTCCCAGGAATCCCGCCGCGACGCCGGCGCCGCTCGTCGGGAGCGTGACGCCGTGTGCCTTGGCGGCCGCGCGGATCTCCGCCTCATGCAGGATCGAGCCGTTCTTGGCTGTGGCGTTGACGAGCACCTGCGCCATCGCGTTGGGGATGGTCGTAGTCTTGGCGAACATGGTCGGCATCACGAGCGACTCGGCGATCGCCGCGCCTTCCTCGGCGCCGAGCTTGGCGATGAGCGCCTTGCGCAGCTTCCACGCGAAGCCGCCCCACGCCTGGCCCTGATCGTGGACCTCGTCGTACTCGTTGAACTGGTAGGTGTTCTCGCCGTGGCGAATGTAGTCCACGCCGTTGCGGGGAACCTTAAGGAAGCCCTCGCCGATGATCGGGTTGTTCAGGCGGAACATCGAGAGGATGTCGCCCCAGCCCTCGGACATGCCGCCGTTGACGATGCCGCCGGTGAAGTCGTCCCAGTAGTGGCCGTTCTCGTGCTCGGCGACGGTGTCGTACGCCGAGTTCACGCAGTTCTTGCTCGACCGGAAGAAGTTCAAGGTCGGGCGGCCCGGCGTGTAGTAGGCGTTGCACTCGTCGTTGATGTTCGTGCGCACCGGGAGCTGCGTCTTGTTCATGCGCTCGTTGCTGAGGCCGCGCTCGCGCAGGAAGGCCAAAGACAGGTTGACCTTCTGGAACGCGCTGATCTGCGCCAAGGTGTTCTCGTCGGTCACGCCGGCGTTCGGGTTGAAGACGACCTTATTGTCGCCGGGCTTGACCGCGACCTTGACCGACAACGTCGCACCCTGCTGGTTTTCGATGCGGACCCACGGGCCGGAGAGCGTGGAAGTCATCTCGAGGCCCTCGGGGCCGATGTCGGCGACGAGGCCGGCGGGGAGCTTGCCTTCCTTGTCGGTGACGTAGCTCTTGCCGCCGATCTTGACCTCGAGGAAAGGAAGCGCGACCTCGACGACCTCGGAGGTCGCCAGGATCGGTCCGCGCTCGACGGTCCGGCCGCTGACCTTGCCGGTGACGCCGGCGGCGTTGGGGATCGCGCCGTCCGTCAGGCCGGTGCGGTTGTCCCACGCGAAGACCAGGCCGCTGACCACGTCGACGGCGACCATGAACGGCACGCCCTCGGCGACGTACAGCTTCGCGTTGCGCCACTCGCCGCGCGAGTAGATGATCTTCTGCTCGTAGAACTGGAAGGTCGAAGAGACTTCGTTGGCCGGCATGCCGGTGCGCTCGGAGATCTTCTCCATGATTTGATCGTCGGTCAGGACGGTCTCGGTGTTCACGTCGAGCTGCGGGAAGATCTGGCCGGTCTGGGCGACGATCGTCGGGCGGCCGTCGAGCGTCTTGACCGTGAACGACAGGCCCGAGCCGTTGACGATGAGGCCGGCCTTCATCTGGCGGAAGTACACGAAGAGCGTGTCGGCCTGCTCGCCGTGGCCGGTGAACTTCTGCGCGTGGATGAGGCGCAGGTCGGAGCTCGGCACGCCGTAGCGCGTCGGATCCGCGTCGATCATCGCCTTGACGGCGTCGACGACGGCCTGAGAGTTGGCGGGATCGGCGGCGAGGACCTTGCGGCTCGTCTCGAAGATGCCGCCGACGTCGCGGGCGCCCGGGAGGCCGTAGGCCTCGACGCGCGTGGTCGGCTCGCGGTCAGGAGAAGGCGTGGTCGGCTGCTCGTCGGCGCGCGTGCCGTTGGGTAGGATCAGGGGCGCCTGCTCGCGCAGGCCCATGCGGGAGAAGATCGGCGCGGACTTCTCGCGGGCGCCGTCGAAGGACACCGACGCGGCGGGGCGGCGCAGCAAGGTGTCGAGTATGCGGGTCGCAAGACCGCGCGGGGCGGCCGCGGCCTTGGCGGCGGGCGTCTGCGCGGGGGCGAACTCGGCGTACGCGGCGGCTTCCACGGTCAGCTTCGACGCGGCGCCTCCCGGGGTCGGGAAGGTGTCCGAGAGACCGGCCTCGGCCTTCGCGGCGGCGGGCTGCATGACGACACTGAGCGCCGAAGGGGTGATGGCTGAGGCAAGAGGCGTCGGCGCGGCGCTCGGTGCCGAGAGGGAACCGGCGAGGCCGGCGGTCGGCATCAGCGGCGTGAACGAGCCGGCCGGGAGGGCCGAGACGCCGACGGGGCCGATCGCGGTCGCCGCGGAGCCGGCGCCCACCTGCACGCGCATTTGCGCGGCGGCGGGAAGCGGGCCGGAGAGGAGGAAAAAGGAGAGCGCGGCGAGGGCGGGGGAAAGGCGGGGCTGTTTCTTCATAGCGCATTCTAATACTCGGCGGTCGCCGATCTAGAGGGCCGTAAGTCCTTGACTCGCGCCGCTAGGGGGCCCAGATCATTTCGGGACCTTTGGGCCGTCATGATCGAAGGCGGGGCAGGTGCGAGGCTCGGCCATTTGGTAAAATAGTTCCAATGGAAATCGGCATCGTCGGGCTCCCCAACGTCGGCAAGTCAACCATCTTCAACGCCTTAACCTCCGGCAATGCGGCGGCCTCCAACTACCCGTTCACCACGATCGAGCCCAACGTGGGCGTCGTCGGCGTGCCCGACCCGCGCCTGGCCCGCCTGACCGAGCTGGCCAAGCCCAAGAAGACCATCCCCGCCTCCTGCCGCTTCGTCGACATCGCCGGCCTGGTCAAGGGTGCCGCCTCCGGTGAGGGCCTGGGCAACAAATTTCTGGCCAACATCCGTGAAGTGGACGCGATCCTTCACATGGTCCGTCTCTTTAAGGATCCCGATGTGATCCACACCATGGGCGGCGTGGACTTCAAGCGCGACATCGACGTGATCGAGACCGAGCTCATGCTCGCCGACCTCGAGTCCATCTCCAAGCAGTACGACAAGGTCTCCGGCAAGGCCAAGTCCGGCGACAAGGCGGCCAAGGAAGCGATGGTCGTGCTCGACACGCTCAAGAACGGCCTCGAGGCGGGCAAGCCCGCCCGCGCCCTCGGCCTCGATCTCAAGGTCCTCCAAGAGTTCGCCTTGCTCACGGCCAAGCCGGTCCTCTATGTGGGCAACACCGACGAAAGCCCGGAGGCCGCGACCTTGACCGAGTTCGCCGCCTTCTGCAAGGCCCGCGGCTCGGAATCCGTCGTCATCTGCGGCAAGCTCGAAAGCGAAATCGCCCAGCTCTCCGGCGAGGACCGCGACATGTTCATGAAAGAGCTCGGCCTGAAGCAAAGCGGCCTTGAGACCGTCATCGTCGGCGCCTACAAGACCCTCGGCCTGTGCTCGTACTTCACCATGGGCGTTGAAGAAGTCCGCGCCTGGACGATCCATGTCGGCGACCGGGCCCCCCAGGCCGCGGGCGTCATCCACACCGACTTCGAGAAGGGCTTCATCAAGGCCGACATTTTCGGCTACGCCGACATCGATAAGCTCGGCTCCGAAGCCGCTTTGCGCGAGAAGGGGCTCATCCGCTCCGAAGGCAAAGAGTATGTCATGAAGGACGGCGATGTCTGCCACTTCAAGTTCGCCAACTAGCGTCCGCTGCTCCCACTTCGGGACCTGCGGCGGGTGCTCCCACCAGGACAAGGCGTACGACGTTCAGCTCGCCAATAAGAGGGAAAAGGTCCTCGCGGCGTTAGCCGGCCTTCCGGATCTGCCCGCTCCGTCGGTCATCGGCGCTCCCGACATCTGGAACTACCGCAACAAGATGGAGTTCAGCTTCGGAGACGTCTATCCGCCCGTTCCCGGCAAGTGGTTGAAGCTGGGCATGAAGCCCAAGGGCCGTTGGTACGAGATACTCGATCTTCAGGAGTGCCACCTTCCCAGCCCCGAGGCCGCGGCTTTGCTCGCCTCGGTGCGGGCGTGGGCCGAGCGCGAGAAAGTTCCGCCCTACAATTCCCATAAAAAAGAAGGGGTTTTGCGTCATCTCGTCCTGCGCGAGGCCAAGAACCGTCCCGAGCGGATGGTTCTTCTGGTCACCACGAATGGCCAGATTCCCAAGCCCTCCTTTATAGAGGCGGTTCAGGGGGTGTATCCGGCGACGACCATCCTGCTGGGTTCCAACGTCAAGGCCTCCGATACCGCGATCTCGGACTCGATCGAGGTGTTGACCGGCACGGGCTATGTCACCGAGACCTTGTACTTCCCGGACGGGGCCGTCGACTACCGGATATCGCCGCAGTCCTTCTTCCAGACCAACACCAAGGGGACGGAGGCGCTGTACGGCCTGCTTCGTTCCTGGACGCGGGAGCTGTCGAGCCAAAGCACGGTGCTCGACCTGTACTGCGGGGGCGGGGGGATCGCGCTGTCGTTGGCGGGGGCGGCGAAGAAGGTCGTGGGTGTGGAGCTCAACGCCGCGGCCGTGGCTGACGCGAAGGCGAATGCCGAACGCAACGGCTTTAAGAACTGCGAGTTTTACTGCGCGCCGGTCGAGACCTTGCTGCCGTCGATGCTCGACTTAAATCCCGCGGCGGTGGTCGTGGATCCGCCGCGCGCGGGGCTGCATGTGAAGGCGTCGGCGACCTTGCTTGAGATGGCGCCGCCGATTATTTTCTATGTGTCCTGCAATCCGGAGTCGCTGGGGCGGGATCTTAAGCTGTTGAGCGCCAAGTACGCCGTCGAGCGGCTCGTGGTCGTGGACCTGTTTCCGCACACGGACCATGTCGAGACGGTGGCGCGGCTCGTTCGCCGCGATTAGCCGCTGTATGACGCTAACTCTTCCCGGGAAGAGTAACTGTCACTGCCTAAGTGAGACATAAAGGATAACGACATTAGAAACCCAATCTGTACCGATGAGTCAAGTTCTTCGAACGGCCTTCACAGTCGGCGGCATTCTTGGCGGAATCGTTATCTTTTGCCAAATCATGATGGCATCCCAGAGCTTCGCCTTGACTGCCGTTCTGTGCACGTATGGAGTCGGACTCGCGTGTATTCCAACCGCGATTATCCTGCTGGGGATCGGAATACGTAAGAAGATCTTGAATGAGCGGATCGTTCGTTCGGGAATTCTGCTGAGTGCGGCCGGGGCGCTGATTTGTGTGTGGTGGTTAGGCGCAGCGCTATAATAGGGAGACAATCATGCGTATCGTAATCGTCGGCTCCTCCGGAACCATCGGCCGCGCCGTAGCTGCGGAACTGGGCCGGCGCCATGACATCATCACCGCCGGCCGCTCCTCCGGCGACCTCCGCCTAGACATCACCGACCCCAAATCCATCCGCGCCGCCCTAAAAAAAGCCGGCAAATTCGACGCCCTCATCTCCGTCGCCGGCAAAGCGAAATTCGCCCCATTCGCCGACATGGAAACCCCCGACTACGAGATCGGCCTGAAAGATAAGCTCATGGGCCAAGTCGACCTCGTCCTCGCCGGCCGCAAATACATCAAGGACGGAGGCTCGTTCACCCTCACGACTGGCGTCCTCGACCGCGACCCGATTAAAGCCGGCTCGTCCGCCTCCATGGTGAACGGCGCCCTCAACGCCTTCGTCATGGCCGCCGCCATCGAGATGCCCCGCGGCCAGCGCATCAACGCCGTCAGCCCCGGCGTGATTGAGGAAGCGATGAAGGACTACGGCCCGTTCTTTCGGGGCTTCACCCCGGTGCCGGCCGCGAAGGCGGCGCTGGCCTACGCCAAGAGCGTCGAGGGCGCCCAAACCGGCCAGGTCTACCGCGTCGACTAGCTACGCCCCCCGTCGATAGGCTATAATCCGTTGTCGGGCCGTCGATTGCGCTCGTAATACAAAGGATAGTGTGCCGCCCTGCGAAGGCGGATATCCAGGTTCAATTCCTGGCGAGCGCAATGGACGGCCCGGCGCGTCTAACGGTACATCAGACGCACGAACGCCTCGGTCATATCCCCCGCGTCGTAGCCCGGATGGGGTCGATAGCCTTGAAGGCGCTTAAACCAGCCCGGCCGCTGCAGCACCGTGTGCTTGTGCTCCACGTCGCGCAGCAGGACATTGCGCGCGCCCGGAACCTGAGAGGAGGAGACGGGCACCAGGCCGTCGCTGTCGGGAACCCCGAGGCGTTCGAGCAGAAGGCGGCGCTTTTCGTAGAAGCCGCGTAGAGAGGAGATGCTCGTGCTGAGCGTATAGACCTTGGCGAGGTCGCCCGGCTCCCAGCCCGGGAGGATGGAGAGGATGTGCCGGCGCATGCCCGGAGTCATTTCGGCGACGGTGCGAAAGAGGTTGGCGCGGAACAGGAGCGGGCCGAGAAAGCGGAGCTTGACGCGGTTCCACCAGCCCGTGAGCGCGTGGTCGGCGTACGGCGTGCCGGTGAGCGGAGCCTGGATGAGGATGACGCGCTCGACCTTGGCCTTGAGCGCGGCGGGGGCGCGGCGATACCAGTCGTGGACGAGGACGCCGCCCCGGCTGTGGCCGACGAGGACGACGGGCCCGGGGGCGCGGCGCACCGCGAGCTCGATGGCGCGCAGGCCTTGGCGGCGGCGGCCCTGGGTATCGAGCTTGACCGGGGTGGCCTCGATGCCGAGGGCGTCGAGGCGGCGTATGTTGGCGCCGAAGTAGTCGTTCGTGCGGCTGGCGAACATGCCGCCCACGAAGAGGTAGCGCGCGGAGCGGGCCGCTTCCGGGAGAGGGCCCGCCTGGCCGGCGCGGACCGAGGCGTGGAGAGCATTGAAGTCGGCGTCGAGATCGCCCTTAGGGGAAAAGCGTCCGTCGAAGAGGTCCCCGCCGGGATCCGCGGGCGCCGGAGCGTCGGTCTTGGCCGCGGCGGCCAGAGGCTGAACGGCCGCGACGGCGGGAGAAACGGCGAGCGGGGTCGCGGGAGCAAGGGGCGTGGGTGTTACGGCGAGCCCGGGAGTGGGGGCGCCGGACAAGGCGACGGGGGCCAGGCCTTGCTTGAGGGGGATCGGGGCGAGCGGCGTGAGCGGGATGCCGACCCACAGCGACGCCGCCGCGACGAGCGATCTCATAGGACGATGGTATCAGACCGGGCCCCGGGAGCCGGAGGTCCGGGACGCGGGCGGGGCGCGGTCTTAGGTCCTAGGGGGAGTTTGGGTCTTTAGAACGCCAGCGCCGGGAGGAGGCTCGCGTGACGGTCGGTCCAGGCCGAGCCGCGTGCCGTGAGCGGTTGCCAGCCGTTATTCGTGATGAGGCGAACGATCGCCGGACGGTCGCGGCTGACCGCGACCCAGACCGAGGGAACTTTGCCGTCATCAACGCCGTTGAAAGCCTGGCGCTTGCCCGCCGCGGCCAGGCCCAGGTCCTGGGCGGCCGCGCCCAGCACGGGGCGCAGATCGAGGTAGCGGTTGGAGACGTGGAGGAGGATGACCCCGTCCGGCTTGAGACGGCTTAGGTAGACTTTGAACGCGTCGGTCGTGAGCAGATGAATGGGAACCGAGCCGCTGTTGAAGGCGTCGAGGATGAGAGCGTCGTAGGAGGCGTCGTCGGCGCGCGCCAGCGACAGACGCGCGTCGCCGGTGACGATTCGAATACGGGCCGGGCTCAGCTGCAGATGGGAGAAAAGCTTCAGAGCGATCGTGCCGACATCAGGGTCGAGCTCGAAAAAATCCATGTCCATGCCCTTGCTGCCGTAGGCCGCGATGCTGCCCGCCCCGAGGCCCACAACGCCGACCGAGCGCCATTTCGAGCCGAGCGCGCCCCAGGCTTCGCCGAGAGGTGAAGCAAAGCTGTAGTAGGCCAGCGGCTCGTGCTGACGCTCGGGCGAAATGAACTGCATGCCGTGATCGGTGTTGCCGTGAAAAAACCAGCGCACGCCTTCTTGATCACGAACGGAGTAAACGCCGTAAAAGTTGCGTAAGGAATACACGTTGCCGGCCCTGCTCCCGGCCATGGTCACCGCCGTCACCATGACGAGGCCTAGGGCCGCCAGAGCGATCCCAGTCTTTTTGTTGTTCCGAAGCTGTTCCCAGTCTCGAACCACGACTGCCGTTACCGCCACAGCCCCCAC
>Ga0105164_10002070_pt1 | contig 12536 bp, 10 predicted proteins | sample VDWuncwatermetaG_FD_89674 | JGI IMG/M metagenome (GOLD analysis project Ga0105164, IMG submission 89674) | Wastewater microbial communities from Netherlands to study Microbial Dark Matter (Phase II) - VDW unchlorinated drinking water | ecosystem: Environmental > Aquatic > Freshwater > Drinking...
CTCCCTTTTCTCATCGATGTCTCGGGAACGGGCGGCGACCAAAAGGGGACATTTAACATTTCAACCGTGGCAGGGTTGGTGGTCGCAACGGCGGGTGGATACGTGGCCAAGCATGGAAACCGGGCCGTCTCATCCAAGACGGGAAGCTCGGACCTGATGGAAGCGCTCGGGATTCGAATCGACATTCCCTTCGGCCGAATGCGCGAAGCCCTTCAAAAGTTTCACTTTGGGTATTTTCATGCTCCGATCTATCATCCCAGTTTTTTGAGCGTTCAGTCCCTACGCCGCGAACTGGGTGTTCGGACCCTTTTCAACTTGGCGGGCCCCCTGGTGAATCCCGTGGAACTTTCTTTCCAGATGATTGGAGTGTCCAATCGAAACTGGCTCCTTCCCGCCGCAAGGACGCTTGCCTCCATCGGACGCAAACGCTCGGCCGTCTTCCGAAGTGAAGACGGAATGGACGAGCTCTCCACGCAGGTGCCGAGTGATATTCTTTATGTAGAGAGGAATCGGATTCGGGCCGTCTCGCTCAACCCGAGAAAATTAGGATTCACTCGAGCGGGAAGACGGGACTACGGCGGTGGCGATCTGAGGACCAACGCCGAAATCGCAAGAGGAATCCTGGAACATCGCATCCGCGATGCTCGTCTAGACGTAGTGCTCTTAAATAGCGGGTTGGCACTTTGGCTTGCGGGCGTCGCCGCAACGCTTCAAGAGGGGATCGAGCGAAGTCGATGGGCGATCCGAAGCGGCCGCGCCGCTCACACGTTGGAGGCCCTGCACGAATACACGTGCCGAAGGAATTAAAGGATGATTCTGAACGAGATTTTGACCCATAAGCGAAAGGAAGTTGAAGAGCTCAAGCTCCGTTACCCCCTTCGACGGCTTCAGGAAGCCGTCGAGGCGAAAAATGGTTCGCCCTCGCGGGATTTTCGAAAAGCGCTTTCGGACCCTCATCGCCTCAATGTGATCGCCGAAATCAAGAAGGCTTCTCCGTCGGAGGGAATCCTGAGAGAAAATTTCCAGCCTCTTCGTCTGGCCGCGCTCTTGGAGTACGCCGGGGCCAGCGCTCTTTCAATCCTCACCGAAACCCGCTACTTCAAAGGAAGACCCAGTTATCTTAAAACGGTCCGCCAGGTGACGCACGTGCCCATCCTGAGGAAGGATTTCATCCTGGATGAATACCAACTCTATGAAACCCGGATCCTTGAAGCGGACGCCGTCCTACTGATTGCTTCCCTTTTGACCGACGAGGAATTAAAAAAATTCCTCGAACGGGGGCGTCAATTGGGTCTCGACGCTCTCGTGGAAATTCACACGGAAGACGACCTCAAGAAAGCCGTGAATGCGGGCTCAGAAATCATCGGAATCAATAACCGAAACCTTCAAACCCTGGAGGTCGACGTCCATCGGGCAGAGAGGCTTCTAGCCCACGTCCCCAAACAGGCCACGGTTGTGATCGAAAGCGGCTTCAAGGATTATGAGGAATTTATGAAGTACAAAAGCCTCGGGGTCCATGCCTTCCTGGTGGGGACGACTTTGATGAAGGCGACCGATGTGGTCGCAAAAATGCAGGAACTTTTAAGAGGAAAAGGAGAGACCCATGCCAAAGGTTAAAATCTGTGCCAACACCCGCGCGGAAGATGCCCGTTTGGCCGCCACGCTGGGAGCTGACTATCTCGGTTTTATTTTCACAGAGAGCAAGCGACGGGTTTCTGTCGATGCTGCCCGTTCCATCGTGCAGTCCTTGCCCGATTTTAAAAACTTCGTGGCAGTTTTCTCAAACCAATCCAAGGAAGTCGTCGAAGAGACCGTCCACGACCTGGGGATCCGCATCATCCAGTTTCATGGAGAAGAAACGGCACGGTATTGCCACTCTTTCATGGAGAAGGGCTACGAGGTCATCAAGACGTTTCGAATCAAAGACCGAATGAGCTTGAAACGCATTGACGAATACAACGTCAGCGCCTTTCTTTTTGACACCTATTCCTCTGAATCAAAAGGGGGAACGGGCACGGCCTTTGATTGGGAATTGATCGAGGATCGGCCCTACGTCCATGAAAAGCTTTTTCTCGCCGGCGGCCTCAACGTGCAAAATCTCCGTAAGGCCCTTCAAAAGGTCCGGCCCTTTGCGGTGGACGTGGCAAGCGGGGTTGAAAAGAGTCCGGGAGTGAAAGACCCGAAGCTCATGGAAGAATTCATCCGCATGGCCAAAGAAGGAGAGCGAGCTTGGCTTCGAAAGTAAACCACGGCGACAAAGTCCTCTCCCGCATTGACCGGCTGGACCGGGAAAGTGTCCACAGTTACGTGACGGGCCTGCTTTGTGAAAAAAAACAGGGCGAGGAAATCCTCGACCGAATCGAAGAAGGCGTCCTCCTGCTTGAACCTCAGGGTCTTCTTCGCTATGCCAATCGAAATGCTTTCTTATGGCTTGGATTCCCACGATTTTTCAAGAGGCGCACACGAATCGAGGAATTGGTAGAAGAGCCCTCCATCCGCCAGTTTTTTCTGGAATGTCTCAAGCATCCCCTCAACGGCGTCGTGGATGAGTTTCGGTTGCTTGCTCCCCGTGAAATCTACATGCGAGTTCACTGGATGCCCCTGGAGCTGGACGAAGAGAAACTCGTCCTTGTCCGGCTCGTCAATCTGACGGAGGAGAAAAATCGAAGCGAGGAAGAGGCCCGACTCGAACGGATTGATTCACTCATTCGCTTGGCGGCGGGTGTAGCCCATGAGATCGGAAATCCCCTCAATTCCATCCAAATCCATATTGAGCTTCTGAAACGAGAAGCGGCGGGCCTTCCAAAGGCGAAGCAAAAATCAATGGACAAGCTGATCAACGTCATTGCCTCCGAAACAAAAAGATTGGACCAGATCGTCCGCTCCTTCCTCAGGGCCACCCGCAACCCGCCCCTTCGGTTCCGCCTTGAGTCACTCAATGAAATTGTGGAGGAAGCGGTCGAATTGCTCCGCTTGGAGCTTAAAAAGGGGAAGATCCGCCTCAAGCTGACCCTCGACAAATCCTTGCCACAATTCCTGTTGGACCGTGACCGGCTTCACCAAGCCTTCATCAACCTCATCAAAAATGGAATGCAAGCGATGCCCCAAGGGGGAGAGCTTACTATTTCGACCCTGCGCAAGGAGAGACTCTGTCTCGTCCGTTTCGAAGACAGGGGCCGGGGAATCGACGAAAAGGATCTGCCTCATATTTTTGAGGCCTACTACACCACCAAAGAGGAAGGCTCGGGCCTCGGCCTGACCCAAGTCTATCAAGCGGTCCGTGAGCACGGCGGCCGAATTGACGTGAAAAGCACGCCGGGAAAGGGAAGCGCCTTCACCTTGATCCTTCCCATCCGCCGCGAGCGACTTTCACTGCCCCAGCTTTGGACGGCAAAGGAACAGGAGCCATCTCGATGAGCGCAGTCTGGCCTACGATCCTGATCGTTGACGATGAGAAAAACACTCTGAGCGGACTTGAGAAATTCTTGGAGGGACAGCATTACGACGTGCTGACGGCGGAAAAGGCGGAGGATGCGCTTCGTCTCATCGACAAGGAGCGACCGGACATCGTCTTGACCGACATTCGTATGCCTGGAATGGATGGGATGGCCCTGCTTGAAAAAATCAAGGCCAAGCATCCTGAAGTCACCGTCATCCTTCTCACCGCTTATGGAACCGTTGAAAATGCGGTCAAGGCGATGAAAACAGGGGCGTTTCACTATTTGATGAAGCCCGTCAACTTGGAGGAGCTAGAGTTCTTAATCAAAAAGGCTCTCACACAGCAAAGCCTCCGAGAGGAAAACCGCGAGCTTCGCCGTGAACTTTTCAGGGAACGTTTTGAGGAAGGCGAGATCATCGCCCACTCCAAAAAAATGAAACAGGTGCTGGAGGTGGTCGACCGGGTAGCCCCCACTCGGTCCACGGTCCTCCTTGAAGGAGAGAGTGGGACCGGAAAAGAGCTCCTGGCTCACCGCATCCATCAAATGAGCCCCCGCCGCAACGAAACCTTCCTGGCTGTGCACTGTGCGGCGCTGACCGAAACGCTCCTCGCCAGCGAACTCTTCGGCCACGAAAAAGGGGCCTTTACGGGAGCGAGTGAAAGAAAAATTGGCCGATTCGAAATGGCAAACGGAGGGACCCTTTTACTGGATGAAGTCTCGGAAATTCCCCTCGAAATGCAAGTCAAGCTTCTGAGAGTCCTCCAGGAAGGCGAATTTGAAAGGGTAGGCGGTACGAAAACCCTCTGCGTAGACATTCGTCTGGTCTGCACCACCAACAAGGTCTTGGCTGAAGAAGTGAGGCAGGGGAAATTCCGAGAGGACCTTTTCTACCGCATCAATGTGATCTTAATTAAAGTGCCGCCCCTCCGGGATCGGCGGGAAGATACCCGGCCCTTGATTGACTATTTTGTTGGCACTCTAAGCCGCATCAACGGAAAAAGCATCGAGGGAATTGAGGAGGAAGTTTATAAACAACTTGAAACCTATCCGTGGCCCGGCAATGTGCGGGAACTCAAAAACGTGGTCGAGCGGATGGTGGTTCTCTCTCAGGAAAGAAAGTTAAGTCTGGCTAGTCTTTCGGATTTGAAATCTCCGTTAACTTCCTCTTCAAACTGGAATCCTGAATCTTCAAACCTTGAACAGATGGAAAAAGAGCTGATTCGAGTCAAGCTTGAAGAGTGCAGAGGGAACAAGTCCAAAGCCGCTCAAAAACTGGGAATTTCTCGTCGTACGCTTTACAGAAAGATCGATGAATACCAACTCAAGTGAGCTGTGTCAGAGTTATACATCGTATGATTAGAATCAAATGTTATTTTCTCAACCTCATTGTTATCAGCCAGATAAAATACGGACTGCCACCCAAGCTTGGCATGCCAATTGATCTTATTCCTGCAGGAATGCGCCCCATGGGCAAAAGGTTATTGACCAAAGGAGGATTTTAAATGGCTAAAGTCATCGGAATTGATTTAGGAACAACGTTCTCTTGCATGGCGGTCATGGAGGGGGGAGAGGCGAAAGTCATCCCCAACCGCGAGGGAAATCGGACCACACCGTCTGTTGTCGCGTTCGCCAAGAATGGTGAACGGCACGTTGGACTTGCAGCCAAGCGTCAAGCCGTCACGAACGCGGAAAACACGGTTTTCAGCGCGAAGCGGTTCATTGGACGCCGCTTTGATGAAATCCAAAGGGAAATCCAATTGGTCCCCTTCAAAGTGGAAAGCGGGAAGCATGCAGATGCCATCATTCGCATCCCCAGCGAAAACCGGACCTATACCCCCCAGGAAATTTCCGCGATGGTCCTGCAGAAGCTGAAGTCAGATGCAGAGGCCTATCTGGGTGAGGACGTCAAGCAGGCCGTCATCACCGTTCCCGCCTACTTCAACGATTCACAGCGTCAAGCCACGAAGGATGCCGGACAGATTGCTGGGCTGGAAGTGTTACGTATCATCAACGAACCCACCGCAGCCGCCCTGGCCTACGGACTCGATAAGAAAAAGGATGAACGCATCGCCGTCTACGATCTGGGAGGTGGTACGTTTGATATTTCCATTCTCGAAATCGGAGAAGGCGTTTTCGAAGTCAAGGCCACTAATGGAGACACCCACCTGGGAGGCGACGACTTCGACCAGCGGATTATTGAATGGCTGGCTGCCGAATTCAAGAAGCAGGAAGGGATCGATCTCACCAAAGATCGGGTGGCTCTTCAACGCTTGAAAGAGGCGGGAGAAAAGGCGAAGTGTGAACTTTCCACGTCTCAGACGACTGAAATCAATCTGCCCTTCATCACGGCAAACGCCTCCGGCCCCAAACACCTTCTGATGACCCTCACCCGCTCCAAGTTGGAACAATTGGTGGGGGACTTGATTGAAAAAACCGTGGGCCCGGTCGAACAAGCCATTCGGGACTCGGGATTCAAGGCCAGCGAAATTGATGAAGTGGTGCTGGTGGGCGGACAGACCCGCATGCCGGCTGTTCAAGAACGGGTGAAGAAATTATTTGGGAAGGAGCCTCACAAGGGGGTGAACCCGGATGAGGTGGTCGCGGTGGGAGCGGCCATTCAAGCGGCCGTGTTAAAGGGAGAGGTCCGCGACATCCTGCTCCTGGACGTAACCCCGCTTTCGCTCGGAATTGAAACGCTCGGTGGCGTCATGACCAAGCTCATCGAACGCAACACCACCATTCCCACCCGAAAAGCAGAAATTTTTTCCACGGCGGCGGACAACCAAACCGCGGTGACCGTGAAAGTCTTGCAGGGTGAACGCCAAATGGCGGGGGACAACCGGCTCCTCGGTATTTTCAACCTCGAGGGCATCCCGCCCGCTCCACGGGGCGTCCCTCAGATTGAAGTGACCTTTGACATCGATGCCAACGGCATCCTTCACGTCTCGGCGAAAGACCTCGGAACAAGCAAAGAACAAAAGATCCGGATCGAAGCGGCTTCGACCTTGTCAAAAGAAGAAGTGGAAAAACTCGTCAAAGAGGCCCAGTCTCACGAAACGGAAGACAAAAAGAAGCACGAGCTCATCCAGGCCCGGAACAACCTCGACAACCTGATCTATGCTACCGAAAAAAGCGTCAAGGAACACGGCGATAAGATCAGCGCGGAGGAAAAGCGACGTGTTGAGGAAGCGCTCTCGGAAGCTCGGGGCGTTTTAAGTACAGATTCGAAGGAAAAGATCGACGCGGCTTATCAAAAGCTTTCCACCGCTTCCCACACCCTGGCCCAAAAGATGTATGAAGAGGCGGCGCGAAAGACTCAAGGCGCGCGCGGCGGTCAGGCGGGAGCTCAGCAAGAAGCGCAGGGACCCAAGCCCGGCAATCCCAAAGAGGATTCGGAAACCGTTGTCGACGCGGACTACGAAGTAGTCGATGATGACGATCCCAAAAAGAAAAAAGGCTGAGGCTTGAAGATTTTTAGATTCGTGTGCCTTTCCACGATGGGATGGTTGTTTCTTCTCCCGCCGGCTTTTTCGACTGAACCTCAAGTTACTATCCAGATGAAACCCAACCGCACGGTTAAGGTCGGAGAGAACTGTCAACTGGACGTGGAAGTGACCTGGAAGAGCAAGGATGCCGAGTACCGTTTCGCCCCATCCCTCTTGACGCTCGAAAACCTCTCCGTGGAAGAGTCCGGAGAGACCAACGAAACCTTCCAGAAAGAAGGAGAGGAGTGGAAGAAGAAGACGTTCCGCTTCAAACTGCTTGCTACCCAGAAGGGAAAAGGGCGAATCCGGCCTTTTCAAGTGGGTTACCTAGACCCACAGACGGCTTCGACAGGCCATTTTGAGGTCGGGGAAATGGAAATCTCGATCACTCCCGACCGGACCACTCTCTACCGTTTTCTCTTGGGGGGCACAGCAATTACGACCCTTGGGGCCTTGGGAGGATGGTGGCTTGTGGCCCGCATGCAAAAAAAACAATTCGCCGAGCCGGGCGCCGAGCCGACCTTGGAAGATCGATACCTTTCTCAACTCGGCGTCACCTCGGACAAAATTTCCGAGGCGGGGCGACATTTTCGAACTTACCTGGTAGAAAAGTTTTCAGTCCGCCCGGGTGGCGCCACCAACCGAGAACTCTTGGCGATGTTAGAAAACCGTCTGTCTGGCGCAGAGTTGAAGAACTTGAGAAAAATCTTTGATAAACTGGATGAGTGCCAATTCGGCACGGCTTCCCGTTCCCCGGTGGAGCAACAACAACTTCATCGGGAGATTTTACGTTTTGTGGAAGGCAAAAAGATCATCTGAGGAAGAGGAGGTTTCATGGACGCAGCCATTAAAGAAGTGAATGAAAAAGTACGTGAAGCGCGGGGAACACTCGATGCCCTTTTTCGTGAAATGGGAAAAGTCATTGTCGGTCAGCGCGAGCTCGTGGAGCGGCTCCTAGTTGGACTCCTCGCAGACGGTCACATCCTCATTGAAGGTGTGCCCGGATTGGCCAAGACACTTTCCGTCCGGACGCTCGCCCAAACAATCCAGGCCAAGTTTCAACGGATCCAATTCACTCCCGACCTTCTTCCAGCCGACCTCGTCGGCACTTTGGTTTACACTCCCAAAGACGGAAACTTCACAACGAAGAAGGGACCCATCTTTGCCAATATCATCCTCGCGGATGAAATCAACCGGGCCCCCTCGAAAGTTCAGAGCGCCCTTCTCGAGGCCATGCAGGAGCGACAAGTCACCATTGGTGAAAACACCTTTCCTCTTCCCAAACCTTTTCTCGTCCTCGCGACCCAGAACCCCATCGAACAAGAGGGGACCTATCCGCTGCCCGAGGCCCAAGTGGACCGTTTCATGATGAAACTCATCGTGACCTACCCCAACAAGCGGGAGGAAAAGGAAATCCTCGAGCGGATGAGCCTGGGGCGGGAGATTGAGGTGAGCGCCGTCATCACCTCCGAGCGAATCTTTGCGCTGCGAGAGATGATGCACCAGATCTATGTGGATGAGAAGGTGAAGGATTACATCCTGGACCTTGTTTTCGCCACCCGGCATCCGGAGCAATACAAGTTAAACGATCTCAAACCCTTGATCGCCTACGGTGCGTCGCCCCGGGCGAGCATCATGTTAACGGTGGCGGCCAAGGCCAATGCCTTCCTCCACGGCCGCGGCTACGTCACACCCGACGACATCAAACAGATCGGCATGGACGTCCTACGTCACCGGGTTCTCGTCACCTACGAAGCGGAAGCTGAAGAGAAAACCTCCGAACACATCATCCAGAGAATCTTTGACCAGATCGAAGTCCCCTGATCGGTCGGTTCAATGATCCCGAAGGAAATCCTCAAGAAAGTCCGGCGGATTGAGATCACCACGACTCGGCTCGTCAACGACCTCTTTGGAGGCGAATACAAGTCGGTCTTTAAGGGGCAGGGGATCGAATTTGCGGACGTCCGGGAATACGTCGCCGGAGACGATATCCGGACGATTGACTGGAACGTCACGGCCCGGTCCCAGCACGCCTATGTCAAGAAATTCGTCGAAGAGCGCGAACTCACCGTCGTCTTCGTGGTCGACATGTCGGGCTCTCAATTCTACGGCTCGCGGGGACGGTTTAAATCGGAAGTGGCAGCCGAAATCACAGCCCTGCTGGCCTTTTCGGCAACCCGCAACAAAGACAAGGTCGGTCTTCTCATCGCGAGCGATCAGGTTGAAAAATATATCCCCGTTAAAAAGGGGAGGACCCACGTGCTCCGCGTGATCCGCGAAATCCTTTACTACCAACCCCGCCATTACAAAACCCGTTTGTCAGAGGCCCTGGATTATCTCAACCGGGTCCTCACCCGGACCGCCGTCGTTTTTCTCATTTCGGATTTTTTAGACGAGGGCTACGCCAAGCCCCTGCGGATCCTGAATCAGCGTCACGACCTCATCGCGGTCCACCTCTGGGACCCGACCGAGCACATCCTTCCGGCCGCCGGTTTGATAGAGATGGAAGACCTGGAGACCCAAGAACGGATTTTGGTCGATTCAAGCGACGAGGCCTCCCGCAAACAATATGAAAAGCTTTGTCGAGAGCGCGAGGAGATGTTGGACCGTCTCTTCAAGGGTTTTGGGATCGACCGGGTCATGATTGATCTCTCACAGTCTTACATCGATCCCCTGATGCGATTTTTCAAGGCGAGGGAAAAGCGTTTATGAGAATTTTCGTGGCGTTCTTTCTGCTTCTCTCGGGCCTGACGCCGGCTCCACTCCTAGCCGCGGAGGAACCTTCGATTGCCGTGAAAGCCGAAGTGGACAAAGCCAGCTTCACCATTGGGGAAAAGGTCGAGTACCGGGTGAGTATCACGCACGACCCGGCTATTCAGGTGATTTCACAAATCCCACCTCCGCCTTCGGACACTTTTCAGATCAAAGAGGCGCACGATTTTTCGGAGAAACAAGGAAAGCAAATCGTGGAGGGCCGTCGCTTTCTCTTTACGAGTTACGAACTGGGGGAGTACGTCCTGGAGCCCGTGACTCTCCGGTATCGCTCCCCGAAGGGGGAGGAGAAATCCATTCAGACCAACAAACTCTACCTCACCGTACGGAGCGTGGATTCCTCGGGAAAACCGATGACCGACATCCGGAACGTGAAAGGCGTGTTGAAGCTCAGAGCCCAATGGGGTTGGCTGTGGAGTCTATTTTTCATCCTACTTCTGGGTGGGGGAGGGGTCTTCCTTTGGTGGCGTTGGAAGCATCCAGTCCTTTCCTCACCCACGAATTCAGAACCGGCCTTGTCTCTGGAGGATGAAACGCTCGTCAAGTTGAACCGCCTTTTTGATTCCGATCTCTTGAAAAAGGGTGAAATGAAGAAGTATTTCCTGGAACTTTCTGAAATTCTTCGTCGTTATTTTGAAAGACGGTTTGAAATCCAAGCGGTTGAATCCACGACGGCCGAAGTGCTTCGCGATCTGATCCGGAAAGAAATCTCAACCTCCCTCCGGGAAAAAATCCAGGAGGTGCTCGAGACCGCGGACCTGGTGAAATTTGCGAAGTGGAAGCCGGCGAGCGCCGAGATCTTTAAGACGAATCAATTGGCGAAAACCATCATCGAAGAGGCAAGGCCAAAAGTTGGAGTTTAGATACCCGATTTTCTTTCTTCTTTTTTTGATTGCCCCGCTCGTGGGGTTTGCCTTGACGAGGAACCGAAAGCCGTCACGGTTTCGATTCTCCAACGTGGCGGCCTTAAGCCGGATCCCGCCGTCTTGGCGGGTGAGCGCGGAACGCTCCTTGACCCTGCTTCGGGGAAGTGTCGTTGCACTTTTTATTCTCGCACTCGCGCGGCCGCAAGTGGTGAACCGGGAAAGGGAACATGAAACGCGGGGCGTGGACATTGTGATCGCCATGGACATCTCGGGCTCGATGCTGGCCGAAGACTTCAAGCCCGAGAACCGGCTGGCCGTGGCCAAACAGGAAGCCATCAAGTTCATCCGGAACCGGGAAAGCGACCGCATCGGGCTCGTGGTCTTCGCGCGCGACGCCTTCACCCAGTGCCCGCTCACCCTCGACTATGACATTCTCACCAGTCTTCTCGATCAAATCCAAATTGGCATGATCCCCGATGGAACCGCCATCGGAATGGGACTTGCAACGGCCGTCAATCGCTTGAGGGAAAGTGACGCCAAGAGTAAGGTCATCCTGTTGATTTCGGACGGCTCTAACAATGCCGGAAAAATTGACCCCATCACGGCGGCTGAATTGGCCAAGACTTTCAAGATCAAAGTCTATACGATCCTCATCGGCCGCGGTGGGTTGGTGCCTTTCCCGATCAATGATCCTCTGTTTGGCAAACGCTACGTCCAAGCGAAAGTAGACGTCGACCCCATGGTCATGAAGCAGATAGCCGATATCACGGGAGGAATCTTTTTCTGGGCCAAGGACTCTCATGCCCTCTCAGAAATCTATTCAAAGATTAATCAACTGGAAACCACGGAGGTCAAGGTCCATGAGTACCAAAGCTATGACGAAGTGTTCCATTATTTCCTGATTCCAGCCCTGATCCTCCTGCTCGCTGAACTGGTTTTGAAAAACACGGCCCTGTTGAAGATTCCCTAGGAGAAACGCATGCAGTTCTACGAGTCTTCCCGTTTCATCTTCCTTTGGCTGATCCCCGTGGCGGTCCTCATCTGGAAATGGGGGAGCCGAGAACGCCGGAATCGGCTCAATCGGTGGGGCGATGCGGCCTTTTTGGAGAAACGGCTGATGCCGGGTTTCTCGAGCGCCCGCCTTCGATGGGGGTTGGGGCTTCTCGCGGGAGTTTTCTTCCTCTCAACGCTGGCCCTCGCACGGCCCCAATGGGGGGAGGAGAAAAAGAAAGTGGAACGCAAGGGCGTGGATCTTGTTTTTCTTTTGGATACTTCGCTCAGTATGCTGGCCGAGGACGCCAAGCCGAACCGCCTTGGAAAATCCAAACTGGAGATCAAGAACCTGCTCCGGCACTTGAAGGGAGACCGGGTGGGGATGGTCGGGTTTGCGGGCTCAAGTTTCCTTCAGTGCCCCCTAACACTTGATTATTCCGCTTTCCTTCTTTTTGTGGATGCCTTGAAGCCCGGATACATTCCCACACCCGGCACCTCACTGGCCGAGGCCATCCGGCTCGGAATCCGGGCCTTCCCCGAAGAAAGCCGAAAATACCGGGCCCTTCTGATTTTCTCAGACGGGGAAGACCACGAGGGAGGAATGGAGGAGGCCTTGGCCGAGGCCAAGAAAGCTGGAGTGCGGATCTATGCCATCGGAACCGGAACTTCGGAGGGGGATCCCATTCCGCTCCATTCCGGCACGAACCCCAAAGTCACGACGGGATACAAAAAAGACAGGGATGGACAAGTCGTCATCACGCGGCTGAATGCGCCGCTCCTTGAAAAAATTGCCAAGGAAACCGGCGGGCTTTATCTCCTGGCGACACTCGGGGAGAAGGAAGTCGACCTGATCCTCAAACACCTCGAAACCCTGGGAGAACACCGACTCCGAGAAAAATTGATTACGGAAAGGGAGGACCATTTTCAACTTTTTCTCTTTCTGGCTTTTCTCCTTTTGATGGGGGAGAGCGCCTTTAGGC
>Ga0105164_10002071_pt1 | contig 12536 bp, 17 predicted proteins | sample VDWuncwatermetaG_FD_89674 | JGI IMG/M metagenome (GOLD analysis project Ga0105164, IMG submission 89674) | Wastewater microbial communities from Netherlands to study Microbial Dark Matter (Phase II) - VDW unchlorinated drinking water | ecosystem: Environmental > Aquatic > Freshwater > Drinking...
ACTCAGTGCATGGAAAACAAAAACTGCTTTTAAACATCTCATTAATCTAACCCTTATCCCGATGAACTGGAAAATAGAAGTTGGGATTTAATCTTTTCCTTTCTCTTAGAAATTCTGGTGATTAGTTTAGAGAACTTTGAAAAATAGAGATTTTGGTAGATTTAACTGACACAATATGCCAAAATCACGACCATTTCAAATTCCCTCAGTGAAGAAACCACTTCATGGGGGCACAGATAAAGTAGTTTCTTTATCTTGTGCTCTTTGAGAAGTTTGACCAGAAAATATTAATTATTCAAACTTCTCTTTAACCCCAATCATATAACTCTTTCCACTCTCGTAATTCTTCTTTATCCGGATGAAATTTACCTAAAGTGACTATTCCCAGAAGCGGTAAATTTTTTCTGGAATGCATAAAACCAACAGTCCTTCTCAGTGTCTCAGTGGGCGCATCATATTTCTCTTCAATGGCTTTCCAAGGGATTTCTGTTGGAGAAGGAACAGAATAATCGTTTGACCTCACTATTTGAGATAGAACAAAATCTGTATAGCCAATAACGGAACATAAAATGCTCGAGCCAAATTCTGATTCAACCATTGATAAGATGGTTTTCCGATCAAACTCGCCGTGTACATCTTCAAACGACCCCCTAACATACCATTCCAAAGCACTTAATTTACCAGTATCAATATAAGGTTTAAACTCTTTAACTAATCGGCCAGTAAATTTCTTTGAAAGATCAGCTTGTTCCTTACGTATTTTTTCTATTAGATCTGACATTTCTCTCCCTCCTAATCTTCTTCCTCTTCTTCGGTATCTAACCCTTCTTTTTGGTCTCTTAAACTTAATTTTTGTCGTTCACTCTATTACTTATTTTATATATCCTCTAAAAATTACAATAAACTTATAAATAATATCTACTTTTAGTAACAAATGATCATCTACAATCCCCAAAATGAGACAATCCTCAAAGAGAGAATCAGCGAAGCTGAAAATCTACTTAATCAGATTCCCGCAAAATACTGCTTTATTAGTGGTTCTTTTCTCTATAAAGAGAACTACAACGATATCGACATTTTCGTGATATCGAGAACAAAAAAAGAGTTAAAACTAGAAAATAAGAAAGTGAAGATAACGATCATTGACTTTAACGATCTTTACTCTCTATTTTACCATTCCATCACTAAAAGTTGTATTTCCAAGAATATTCTCCCTAAGAGACCATTAAAAGTTACTCTTTCCGATTATTGGCAGGTCATTAATGAAGCTATTCCAACTCTATTAAACCAGAAAAACAAATTTCACAAAGATGTGCGTTCTCTTATTCTCTATACGGAATATTTTAAAACCGGTGCAGTACTTGATACCTTTCAACTCGCCCAAAAAATAAGTTCTTTTAAGAATCATACTGAAATCATCAAGTATATCGAAACTGAAGTACCGCCAATTATTTGTCGGCAGGCAAAAACTTCCTATGCAAAACGTTTCTTCTACACCCAAGCAGGTTACTATAAACAATTATTGGGTTATAAAGCACAAAATCTTTTATATCAGTTAACCCATGAAATCATTCGGGGAATCATTCATGGTTAATCCAGAGGAGTTCAAAAAGAAAATAGAATCAGTACTATCACAAAGCTACAAAGTAGAATTTCTGGGAAAAAACTTTGATCAAATCGTTGCACTTCTGACTGAGACAAAAGCGGAGAAAATGTACAAATGGATAAGTGAAGTAGTCGATCGAAAAATTGAACCTATCGTTGTCGGTTCAAAGAAGCAATATAAAGACTGGGCTGTAAGTGAACTTCTCACATTTCGCTACCCTTTTAGCATTGATAATACGGAATATCGAATTCTTTTTGTCAAAGTTAAAAACTCTATCTATATTGAATTTCATTTAGGAGATCATAAATACTATGACAAAGTCCGCAAGAATTTAGAATTGACTTGATCATTACTCGAAATTTTAATCTTCTTCCTCTTCTTCGGTATCTAACCCTTCTTTGCCTTTAGCAAATAACTGTCCTAGATCAATCATGTACTTCCCCTCTTCCAATTTGATAATTAACGGATCTTTCTTAAACAAATGAACGAGATCTAATTCATATTTTCCCGGCTGCAGAACACGAATTGCTTCAATATCGAGAATGACTGGTCTATCTTGATCTTCATTCTTAATCGCCATGATCTCGGCGATATCAGTTTCAATCTGCACCTTTTCCTCCTGGGACAGATTATTGATAATCTCTTTTCCTTCTTCAATATGCTTTTTCTTGATGTAGAAGAATAAGCGCGCCCCACACTGGCAACCTTTCAGAATTTCTTGGGCGCCATCGGGAAACAGCGTACTGCAACGAACACATTGATGTGGCATACTTGTACAGAAGTTGAACTCCTATTTATTCTTTCGCTTACCTCGATAACGGGGTGAATTTCCGTCTTTGGTAAATAACTCAATTTTATCCGGATCTTTTTCAATCCTTTTGACGATTGATGCTGGTCCAATAATTGTTAGTCCCTGTCGATCACCGAGAAGTATATTGGCAAAAAGCATTCGTAATTTCTGCATCACATCTTGTTTTGTTTTATCAGGATAAATGACGCTTAACTCAATTCCGCGAAAGCGTGAATTAATCTCTTCCATCGTGATCTCAATTAAATCTGCTTCTTCTTCTTTGCGCAGACTTCCTTCTATAATTACAATGCGGTCGTCTTTCACGATATTTAATAACTTATTGACCCTCTTGGCAGAAGTGAGACCTTCAACATCTTGATAAGGAACAAATTGAAATGTTACCATTTTACCTCTTTTTCTGTACTAAGGAAACGTTTATCATTTTTAAATCTTTATGTGGGTCTTGCGCTCTCGTCATTTCCATTAATGAGCTAACTTGAAAAGATTCTCGTAAAAATCTTCAATGTTCTTGCCATATTTTGCGGAGATGCCCAAAACTTCATATTGCGGGAAGGCCGCTTTAATCGCATCAATATTAGCCTTGTTTAAGTCTACTTTATTTGCCGCGATTAAGACCGGAATATTCCGCGCCTGTAAGTTTCCAATAATGGTGATATTTACTTGAGAATAAGGATCTTTTGCGGCATCAAGAACGACGACAACAAAATCCATCGTATCTAACCATTTAATCGCATCAATTACCCCTTTCGTTGCTTCTTTCGCTCTTTTCTTTGCTTCCGTGCGTTTGATTCCTTTTTTTAAGAAGTCTTCATAATCAATTCTTGTCGCAATTCCCGGTGTATCCACCAATGAAAAAGTAAGTTCCTTCCCTTTTTTATTCTTAATCGTGACCTGTTCTTTGATCTTAATTTCTCGTGTTTCGTGAGAAATATGCGAAACAGTCGACATCTCCTCCCCTAACCAATCCATACAAACGCGGTTGGCTAACGTCGATTTCCCTCCGTTTGGCGGACCATATAATCCCAGCTTAACGCTGTTTTTTTTACTAAACGGATTAAAATTGAGCTTTTTGAAAAAATTGCGGAAAAACGTTTTAACCATAGATTCCCCCTCTTTGTCAAGAAAGTATCTTGCTGGTTATTAAAGTTTGTGGTGCGGCAAAAGTGAGATGCCGAATAATTTATAAGTCGCGTCGTTCTTTATCCTCTCTGAAAGAGCATGGTAGAACGAACATTAATTGTAGATCACTTACGATTCAGTTACGAAGGGCTATTTAACGCCGCTGAATTATACAATCTTATTTCTGGTTGGTTTCACGAAAAAGGCTGGGATTGGTATGAAAAATTGAACCAGGAACTGGCCACTCCAACTGGAAAGCAAATCTTGATGATCCTCGAACCGTGGAAGAGTGCGTCAGACTTTAACAAATTGAAGATGGCGATTAAAATCATCATGACCGATGTCAAAGATGTGGAAGTAACGCAAGGTAAAGATGTCGTCCGTCTCAACCACGGTCTAATCAAGATCACTTTTGATGGCTATGTTCTCAGCGATCGCAAAGGCAAATGGAAATCTCGTCCTTTTTATTGGTTCTTGGGAATCATGATGGAGAAATATTTCTTTCGACACCATTTTGCCAAAATGGAACGCTGGATTGAGAGTGATGTGGAGGATCTTCACGTTAAAATTAAGAATTTCCTTAATGTTTTCAAATATACTTACGAGGCTTAACTATGCAGACAACCTTCTACGAAAAAAATCTCATCATCAACAACCGTGAATTAAAATATAAAGGTATTTTCCGCGTTGATGATCTCTTCCACACCATTAATCAGGCACTGAAAGAGAAACAGTACGAGAAGAATGAGAAGAAAACCGAAGAAATTGTCAGCGAAGCAGGAAAGAAAACCTATCTGGAACTGCGTCCATTCAAACAAAAGACAAATTATGTTATTCTTGAGATCAAAATTAAAATAACGCTTGATAACGTCACGGAAACGATTGAAGAAGTGCAGGGTGTTAAAAAGAAATTTCAAAATGGTGATGTTAGCGTTGTCTTTGATTCATGGATCATGACTGATTATGAAAATCGCTGGTCGATGAAACCTTTGGTTTATTTCCTCAAAAGCATTATTAACAAATATGTTTATACGTTTCCGTTAGAGGCCGGTTTTCCCAGCGAATTAGCTGGCGATACGGCGCATATTTATGCTCGGATACAGAAATTATTGCAGTCGTATAAGTATGAGTCTGGCAAAGTTGTCAAAGAAGCTGACATCATTAAAGAGATGGAAAAAGAAATTGTGGAAAGGGAGTGAAGAAGTGGTATTTGTTTAGGGGAGTTTGAAAAATAGAGATTCTGGCAGATTTAACTAACACCCCATGCCAAAATCACGACTATTTCAAAGTCTCTTAGAGAAGTTTGACACAAAAATATTGATTATTCAAACTTCTCTTTAGCTCGGCTTGGTCTGGAGTGCTCGTCGAGCTGTGGTTTAAGCACGAAAGTAAGTTCCCTGCCATTCTGAAAACCCTTGTTTGGTTACGACAACCGTAGTATCTAGGCAGGGCGAGACGAGCGACCGCCGAAAGCTAAACAATTACAAAAAATTGAATGGGAGTAATAAGTCGTAATCAAAAAATTATTTCTTCTTCGGTTCTTCTTTTTTCTTCGTTAGGTACGGGTGGCCTTTCTTTTCAATCAGCGATTCTCGCATCTTTATCAGTTCTCCTAAATCTGCCGTAGCATAACCCAGTTTGTCTTCTATTTCAAATCCTGCTCTCTCAATATGTGGCTTAAGATACGCTGCAATTTCTGGTCCACGATATTTTGCAAAATGATGACCTAGATATTGGCTATATGTCATATTCATTGCTCCTTCTGTATGCTTTCCTTTTTGCATATTGGCTACTCTTTTGAAATGACCTACCGTTGCTTTCTTATCCCGTGTTAATAATTCTAACTCACTAATACTTTTCACGCCTTGTATCTTTCCGACACCCACATGTTCATCATAGAGCTTGACCAGCATATCATATTGGTCGTCCTCATCAAGTTTAAGATCGTCCATAAATCTGGTATAAGAGGGGGTTGTGCTTTTGAAATATTCTTTAATCCCCATGGCGATTGCTTTCTTGACCTCTTTCTTTTTACCTTGAATTTTCGCTTCATCTCCACCAGATTTAGCAAATACTTTGTCTAATTCACCTTTAATACCAGCATATAATTTATCTTGCGCTGGTGTAAAGACGTTGTTATAAAGATGATTTTGATTCTCGTCTTTTGTAAACTCATCCAACGCTTTGAACGAAGAATCTAAATCTTTACTGTGCTCGTTCTTCATAGAATCCATTAGATCATCTAAGTTTTTAATTGGTTTCTTTTTCTTCTCATCCTCTTTTCCCATAGGTCTAGAAGAAGATTATAAGTATAAATAAGTTTCGCTTGTTGGATCTAGAGGAAAAATAAATCTAATAAACAGAAAGAGTTAAAATCACAAAATTAAAGAAAAAAAGAAAAAAGCATTAGCTTCTATTTCTTAGCTTTGAGATGCTCGTCCCGGAAGTAGATCAGTTGTTCGATTGGTCCAGTGGCGTATGTTACTTTATCGTTTTCGTAGTCTACTTCGGCTGCATCTAACTTTGGTTGGAGATAGGCAAACATTTCCATCGAGGTATAGCCAGAGAATCTTCGTTTAATGTATTCATTCTTAGTCGTAATAAGTCCGGCTTGAACAAATGTTGGCTGTTGGCCATGGAGTGCTCTCTTAAAATGTCCAATCGTGGCTTTTTTATTCCGCGTCATCCCTTCAAATGCGCGAATACTTTGTACTCCCTTAAGTCTTCCCGCGCCAATATGCTCATCAAAGAGTTTTGCGAGAACTTCAAATTCATCTTCTTCAGAGAGATGAAGAGCAGCAAGACCACGAACTTGTGATGGCTGGGTAAGCGCAAAGTATTCTCTAATTCCAATAGTGAGTGCTTTCTGTACTTCTGCCTTCTTTCCATAAATACTTAGGTCGTCGCTCGCGCCAATAAGAGCCGCAAGTTTATCAGTAACGATATTGTATAATTTTGTCTGAGCTGGAACAAGAATATTGTTATAAGCATTGTTTTGCGATACTTCTTCGTCATATTTATCATACGCCGTAAATGCATCATCAAGTGTTTGGCCTGGTGCTATTGTAACATTAATTAATTCATCTAAGTTTTGTGGTGGTAAATTGCTTTGTGTCATGGTGTCCCTCTTTACGAATAATCCTGCCGGTGTCTGTACCATATTTTGAGGACCAGGCGCGGCAATCATTTTAATCACTTTCAAGTAGTTCTATTTAAACTTTTCGGTGCAATTTTCTCGTTTGACCAAAATGTCCCACCCCCCACAGAAACACTTATATTTATAAAAGAACACTTATTACTTAAATAGATAGTATTGTCTCAGGAGGTTTTCAGTAACAATGGCAAAAAAAACAACTTCACCGCAAAAAATAAAAGCAGTTTCAGCGACATCTGAAATCCCACTTCCACCTACCGTAGCAGCACCAAAGCTGCCGCCAGAAGTCGAAAAAAAGCTCAAAGCATTAAAAGAAAAACTCGACAAGTTTAAAGATAAAGTTCTCGAGAAATTTGGCGACTATATTGTTGGTATTGCCCTTCTTCCACCGGAAAAACAGCAGCCAAAAGATGGAGAGAAAGCAGCCCACGATGGCGCTAAGCCAACACCCGACACGGCCAAACTAACCGAAGAGGAAGAAAAGAAAATCAATCTCCTTATCGTTGTTGATGATACTACCTCTCAAAAGATGTCGAAAGACGAACTTCATCAGAAGTTTTCCACAATCATCACCCAAATCGCCGCTGATATTGATAAAGACATTATTGCCCAGAGTATTCTTTTAACTGATCTCTGGCAGAACTGTTATGACGCTAAATACGATCTCAATCGGTTAATCTCAATGGCTGCGCCAATCCATGATACGGGAATGTTAGCGGCAATTAAAATTGCCGAGATTCACAAGAGCATGGTCATCAAGAAATTTGAGAAATATATCCTTAGTTATGTTCTTGCCGGTTCGCTGACGCAGGGAAGAGCAACCGCATCATCTGATATTGACGTCTGGATTGTCATTGATGACACTGATGTGAAAAAGATGAGCCGTCTCGAATTGAAAGACAAATTGCGGGCAATCATCATTGGTATGGGTGTCGAAGCCGGTGAAATGACCGGTATCAAGAACAAGCTCAATATCCAAGTCTACATCTTAACCGACTTCTGGGATTCGTTGAAAGAAGCCAATCCCATCATCTTTACCCTCTTGCGTGACGGTGTTCCATTCTACGACCGTGGTATCTTCATGCCGTGGAAACAATTACTGCGTATGGGACGCATTAAACCGAGCCGAGAAGCAATTGATTTATTCATGAGTACGGGAGAACAAAGTATCTCTCGTGTCAAAATGCGTTTGAAAGAAATGGGGATGGAAGACACCTATTATGCCATCTTAACGCCGAGTCAAGCTGCCATCATGTTGTATGGATTACCGCCACCAACACCGCGCGAAACTCCAGAAGTAATGGAAGACATTTTCGTCAAGAAAGAGAAAATGCTCGAACCGGAATACGTCAAAATCCTCAAAGCCAATGTTGATCTTCGTAAGAAAATTGAACACGGTGAAAGAAAAGAATTGAGCGGTACGGAGTTAGACGAATTTGTCAATAACGCTGAAAAATATCTCAAACGCATCCGCGAGTTATTCAAAGAGATCGAAGACCGTCATGATGAGAAGAGCATGGTCTTGTTGTACGACGAAGTTGTCACGATCATTCGCGACGTCTTGAAATCTGAAGGCATCGAACGCGCTCATGACACGGAGATATTAAAATTGTTTGAGAACGAATTAGTCACAACGGGAAAAGTACCGGCTCGCTTCTTACGCGATCTGAATGAGATTGTTGATGCCAAGCACAAACATGATACTGGCAAATTAACCAAAACCGATATCGAGAAAGCACGCAAAGGCAGTTCCGGTTTAGTCCGCTTCCTCGTTGAGTACTTACAGCGCAAACGTGGCCGTGAATTAGAACGTGCTAAGATCAAAATCAAGTATGGCGAGAAATACGGTGAAATCATTCTCTTCGAGAAGATGGCGTTTATCCTTCGCGACGTTGATTCTAAAGATCAAGTCATCGAGAAAGCTGTTCTTAATCCAGATGGGGGTTTAGGAACATTGCAACCAGCGACGCTCGAAGAGATGGAGAAAGAATTAGCCAAGCTGAAATTCCCGCCGCGTGTCTTCATCCGCGAGCCAATCTTCGAAGACTTGAAGAATATCTTTGGCAAGCACGTTGAAGTGTTGATGGGGTATTAGGGGTTTTGTTTTTATTTTCTTTTTTTGTCTGAGCGATTTGAAGATCATATCGTCGTCTGATATTGCAAAAAGTAACATTTAAATAGAATTACGATATATTGATTATGTGAAAAAAAGAGGTAGTAAACAGAAAAATAAATCTCAAAAAAGAAATTATCTTGTTCTCGTCACTGTTTTTTCGATTGCTCTTGCAATTCTATTTAGTCACAGTATTTTTCAAAACAGTTCATCGATAACTGGATTAGACATAGGGGATGTTCAAACTCCTCCCAATTTATACCAGCAACTTGTAGACAAAGCTATTGAAGAACAGGAGCTTTATACTAAGATGAGTCAGAATTCTGCTGAACGGCAGAAGATTCTTGTTCTAATCATTGCCCAACAACAAAAAACCGTAGTGATTGCTGATGCGCCAACTCCTCCTGAGAAAGTAGTAGCGCCAGAAACCACGCCAGTTCCTGCTCCTACTCCCGCTTTTATACCGGATGGGTGTACCGATTCTGATGGAAGAGATTATTTCAAACAAGGTACGGTTGAAGTAGTTAAAAACAATGAAAAAGGTTCAGATTATTGTTCTCCTGGTAAAAAATTGTATCCTAACTTGTTATTGGAAAAAGTCTGTCTTCTCTCTGGTGATTATTTGAGTACTTCAATCGATCAGATTTATTGTGATGCTCCCTGTGATAACGGAGCGTGTCCTATCTCTACTAAGACGGCAAAATGTACCGAGACTGATAATGGTAAAGATCTTTTTGTAAAAGGGACAACTAAATACGAAGGCGGTCAATTGTTACTGACTGACTCTTGCGTGACAGCATCGGCTGTAAGAGAGAACTACTGTGAAGATGGGGTAATCAAACAAAAAATTATTCTTTGTGATGGTACAAGCTGTTCCGACGGTGCGTGTGTTAAGAAGTAGTTCGGTTTCACTTTTAAGTAGTAAAGTTTAAATAGTTCTGGCTTATTTGGAGATTAAAATTAGAGGTAAATAAAAAATGGGAAAATTAAAACAATTTTATCAAGATAATCGACCGGTGGTTCTTGGACTTGCTGCGGGTATCGCAACTTTTTGTACAGTATTATCTCTTTCTTCCCCCCAGAAAGCAGATAAAGCCCAAACTCGGTCTATATTCCTTCGTGATGTAACCGGAGACGGACTTGATGATGTTGTTCTTGATGATGGAAATCGTGTTCTTGTTGCTCAGGGAAATGGTCTCTATGAAGAAACAAAATTAAAAGTTCAAGATGGCTATGGATTTCTCGTTGATTCGAAAGGTGGAGCTTACGATCTGAAAGGGCACTATCTTCCACCAGAAAGAAAATAGGAATTCAAGAGAGAGCACGACACAATGGAAACAACCTACGGGATCATTTCAGACATTCATGCAGTACATCCCCAAAGAGTTATTGACGCAATTACTATTCTCACTCAACGATTAGGTGTAAACGGATTGATCTTTAATGGCGACCTTATCGGTGAACTTTCCGGTTTTAATTCTCGAGATTATTTAGCAACCGTGTTGAAGACCGCAGTTGACACGGGTGTAGAAGTGTATGCTCAAGAGGGGAGTCATGAAAGTGTAATTCTCTCTCGCCCCGTCTTTAATTATTTCTCTTTAAAATATGAGAATTTCACTGATGCTTGCAGAACTCCTGTTGTTGATGGTGATGGCCACCGCTTGATTTTTTTACCTGGGGCGGATTGGCATGCCGTAAATCCTCAGCAAGGAAAGTATATGATTGATGAAGTCCATTCTCGCGATAGCGGTTTTTATCAAACAGAAGATGGTCCTGTTCGTCTCACTAATATTGTTGACATTGCGAAATACACCCAAGATCCGCAAAGAACAATTGTCGTCAGTCATATTCCCAGAGCATTTGACGGCTCTATTGAAACAGCAGTCGATATGGCTTATTTTGCTGAAAGAGCAGACAAGAGTTTGATGTCGGGCGTTGTTGTCGAGAATATGATTCGCCAAAAAGTTAATGGACCGCTTACGGATGCTGACATCCCCTTAATTGCCGCACAGAATGGTTTCACCATGAAACGAGAACACCGCGGCAACGAAAAACTACGCGCTGCATTTGAACAAGCAGGAATAACCAAAGCAATCAATGGTCATTTCCATGAATCTGCCCATCGCGCCCATGATCGACAATGTCAACCCCTTCCAGAAGGACAATATCACGATGAGTTATTTTGGATGGCTTCGTACGCAGATGCCGGAAAATATGGTGTTCTACGGGTGAACGATGAAGGGAAAGTTTCTTATCTTAATGTCAAATTAGGAGCGTAGAAATGAACGCCATTACCTTTCTTCCAGTAGATTCTATTGATTCTGCTCGTTCTTTTTAATATTCTGAATTTCTCTCTTTAAGTGGGGTAGATCTTCTTTAATAACTTTCCAGACCGTATTAAGATCAACTCCAAAGTAATGGTGCATTAACTTATCTCTCATTCCTGCTATTTCTGTCCATGGAATATGCAGATACTTTTTTCTGATACGGGGAGAAATGTTTTTCACAGCTTCTCCAATGATATCTCTATTTGTCTGATAACCGCACTTTGCTTTTCAACATTGGCGAAAAGATAATCTTTAGAAGCTGAGCTTTCCACTTGTGTATCCACAAGTGGTTAGGGTTATTTCAAATATCTTTTGGAAAGCTCAGCGTCAGAAACAAGCAACTTCGTTGCTGTTCCAGAAAACTGATAGTTTTCAGTTTTCTGATAACCGACCTGAGCGAAGCGAGTATGCAAGAAATGAAACAGTGATTTCATTTCTGCACAGCAATAAAGTCGTTGCTCTATTGCTTGTGCCATCGGTGTATTCACCGATGGTGGTCGGTTTTCTTTAACACATCTCTCATAAAAGATTCAATATTATTGATACATTCCAAAATATGCTCTAAGAAGATAAGGGGGTCCTTTTTCATATAATTCTGATTTCCTCTTTGAGAATTCTTTCTCGTAATAGGTGATTGATTCCACCATACGTTAAGAGATCGACCTTCTTCTTTAAAATTCTCTCCAATTCCAGTTCTAGTCCAACTAATTTCAATAAGCTTCCGTTATACTTTATTAAAATATCAATGTCGCTCTTTTTCTTCTGTTCTCCCCGCGCATAACTTCCAAAGATTCCGGCATGTTTTATACCATGAGCTTTTAGAACTTTCGCTAAGAGTGGTTTCAACCTACTTAATTCGTCTTTTTTCTTCATTATTTTAAGAAATGTTTTATTCTATTTAAATTTTTCATCGGATTGATCTTCACCGCTATTTTTCTCTCTTTTTTAAATTCTCCCCGCAATTAAAGCTTTCTAAAGTATTCAAAGCCTATTTTTGCCCCCATTCAAAGCTTTCTCAAAAGTATCTTTAAAAGCAATTACTTCTCAATACACCTCAACAAAATTCAACGTGAGGTAAAAAACATGAAAAGAATGATTAAAAAAAGTGCAGCTGTGCTTGTACTTATGCTCTTTATCCTGAGCATTGTACCGATGGCTTTTGCTGAAGATGTAGCAGTAGGGACAGATGTAAACACTAATGTAAAGTCCGATGACGGCAGCGTCAATGCTGATGCCGGAGCCCAAGCTCAAGTCGGAGCTCCAACTGAAACAGAAACAAAGAAAGATTTTCAATTCAGAATGAGGATTTGCCGGAAAGAGGGGAAGGAAACGATTTATTGGCTAAACCTTTTAATTGAAGCGAATCCAAATTTTAAAGAAAAAATTACCCCTTTATTGAATGAAAC